>Ga0302314_10000951_pt1 | contig 54057 bp, 45 predicted proteins | sample III_Palsa_N2_3_FD_200533 | JGI IMG/M metagenome (GOLD analysis project Ga0302314, IMG submission 200533) | Peat permafrost microbial communities from Stordalen Mire near Abisko, Sweden - III_Palsa_N2_3 | ecosystem: Environmental > Terrestrial > Soil > Palsa > Peat permafrost | place: Sweden... | reverse complement strand
TTGTTAGACGGACTAGCAGCAAAAAGCGCCGGAATCCTCACGGATTCCGGCGCTCACGATCTTGATTCTGCCGTCCCCTCCAACGCGCTGACCTGGCAGGTCAGTGGTTGGAGTAAGGCGTCTATGGTGGACGATACTGGGATTGAACCAGTGACCCCTTCCGTGTCAGGGAAGTGCTCTCCCGCTGAGCTAATCGTCCTCGGGAACTACTTGTTCAGTTGTGCCGCAGTTTTGCGCTGGGGTGCAGCGTTTCACTGAATGCGAGCGGACGACGGGATTCGAACCCGCGACCCTCACCTTGGCAAGGTGATGCTCTACCACTGAGCCACGTCCGCACTGTACTGCAGTATCGCTATGCCGGTATACTACGCTTTTAAGTTGTTGCTCCCGGCGACGAGTGAAACTCTACCTGATCGGCCGGGCAAGATGCCAATCCGTTCTCGGAAGAGTGTGTTGGGCCGGGGCTGCGGGGCGTGGGGCCGGTGGGGTCGCGTCCAAACGGGTGATCTACCCGGGCGGCATAAGGCGTGGGAGCAAATGGGCCGACCTGGGCGGATCTAGGCTCCCCTGCTGTGACCACAGTGACTTCTTCGGATCGGGGCGACACGGGCAGTACCCGTGCGCATCGCGGCGCGCGGTCGAGTACCTCGGACATTCCCGGGCAACGCGCCGCTGGAACCAGTGGCGGGCAGACCCTGCGGATTCTGGTGCTGGGGGGTGGTGACGCGGCGGACGAGTTGCGGCGCCAGGCGGCTGAGGCGGGGGCCGAACTGGCTCAGCGGTTCTCCGCTCGGGTGACGCATGTGGTGGTGGAGCCAGGGCTTGCGGGGGACGATCCGCGGGTCGCCAAGGCGTTGGCCGCCGATTTGCCGGTGCTGACGTTGGCCGAGTGCGTGCAGTTGCTGGGGTTCTGTGAGGCCACGGAGGTCGGCGAGGCCGGCGAGGTTGGTTCGCCGCTCATTCCGGCTCAGACTGCCAATTCGGAGCAGGATCTGGCGCTGGCGCCGGCGGAGGCTCAGCTGGCCGGTTCGGTGGCGGCTCTGGCGTCGGTGGACGTCGATGTGGACGCGGACGTGGATGTGGAGCCGGCTGAGGATGTCGCTGAGCTTCTGGTGGAGGAAGCGACGGTCACTGCCGATGTACTGGTAGACGACGCCGCGGTGGGTGAGAGCGCGGTGGACGAAACCTTGGTGGACAGCGCCGAGGTGGCGGGCGTGCTGGAAACCGATTGGGAGACCGCTAGGGATAGTGCTGCTGAAGTTGACGTTGAGTGCGCCGTCGCTGCCGTTCTCGCTCAGGTCGAGATCGAGGTCGAGGCAGAAGCTGAGGCTGAGGTCGAGGCTGAGGTCGAGGCCGACGTAACTGAAGATGAAGAAGTGGGCGAGCAGTCGCTGGCCTGTGCGATCAACGATGCGCCTGCGCCGTACAGCCCGACGGAGGCCATGTTCGGATCGGCGCTGGAAGCGGCGCTGCTGTTCCCGCCGATGCCGATCAGCCCTGGCGATTCGCTGGCGCCTAGCACTGAGTATCAGATCGACTCGTATGCGAAAAAGGGCGAAGCCGACGATTCGGGCCAGGCAGACGAGTTGGGCGGTGGATCGGTCGAGCAGGCTGAACCGTATGAGGTATTCGCGGCGTACGAGCCGTATGAGGTTTCCGCCGAATCCAAGGGCGATGCGCTCATCAGCCTGCCGACGCAGGGGGGCAAACCTCAGGCGGAGGAATCGGCGGGGGACGTCGCTGTCGAACTGGATGTAGTGGATGTAGTGGATGTAATCGACGTAACGGACCTGTCGGCGGAACCGACCGGGCAAGGGAACGACCGGGCCCGGTTGGTCGCGTCCTACGCTTGGGCTGCGGTGCCGTTCGCCAGTCTTGGGCTGCTCACGCCGATCGCCATGGGGTACGCCGCGTACCGGCAGCGGTCGCGGGCCTTGGCTGCGGTCGCCTCGTGGTACCTGCTCGCGGTGTCGATCGCCTTCATCGTCTCTGCGGCTTCGTCTGGTGGGACGCAGCCGCAGTCGGCGATTGGGGATCTGCTCACGGTCTGCTTGGCCGCCTCGTGGATCGGTGGGACTGTGCACGCTCTGCTGATTCGGCGTCAAGTCTTCGGGCGGCCCGAGTAGCACGAGCTAACTCAGGCCACGCTTAACCCTTTTGAATCACTGAGTCTGACCAGGCCACCGGTCGCCACTGCGCACTGCCAGGAGCACACTTTCTGGTAGCAGTGGCGGCCGGTGGCCTGGTCATGAGATGCTCCTGCGCATGGTGGGGATGAGCCAAACTCATATAAATACGCTAATACTGCAGATTCTGCCTGGAAACTTCGAGCTGTATTTCGACGGCTCGCGGCCGGTGACAATCGGCCGGGAACTCGGCGTTGACGTCGTTGTTCCGGGGATCTCCACGTCGCGGCAACACGGGTTGCTGAGGTTGGAGAGTGACAATGCGAGTCCCGCGCCGGGTGGAGGGCCAGGGCCGGGAGGCTCGCTCCCGGTCTGGGTCTATGAGGATCGGTCGAGCAATGGGACCTACCTTGATGGGCAGCGGGTTACCCGGGTACGGATTGACCGGCCGTTGGTGCTGTCGCTGGGGGCGGGTAACTCCGGCACCCAGATTCGGCTGACGCCGCCGCCGACCGCGTCGGCGCCGAACGCGGCCCAAGCCCAGGCCCAGGCAGCGAACCCGGCACAGGCAAAGGCACCAGCAGCAGCTCCCGTCCCGCCTCAGGGCGCCGCTCAGGCGTCGGCTGCGGGCGGTCAGGGAGGTCAGATGTACGCGCCGCCGCAGCCGGTGGCGCAACAACCACAACAAGCGCAGCCACCGCAACAGCCAGGGCAGCAACAGAAGCAGTTCACGCCGCCTGCCGCGCCGCCTGCCGCAGCAAAATCGGGCGAAGCGCCGATAGCGCCGCTGGCGGTCTCTTCCGCCACACCCGCAGCGCGGGCCGAACTGCCGACCGAGCGGGCCCACCCGGGCCAGCCGGGGCAGGTGGCAACGGGCGGGGCTGCGCAGGTGCCGGTGCCGGTGCCGCCGCTGCAGCAGGTACGGCCTCAGCAGCCGCCGCATCCGTCGGCGCCGGTATTCACGGCCAGTTCGCCGGCTCCGGCTGCCTATACCGGCGTTGTGCGCACGCATCAAGATCGGATGCGGATCGGGCGGGCATTGGACAATGAGATCGTCGTCGACGACCTGCTTGCGTCTCGTTATCACGCTGAGCTGCGCAAGACGCGGGACGGCGGGTATGAGATCGCCGACTTGGGGACGCACAACGGCACCTTTGTCGATGGGCGGCGGATCAGTGGGCGGTCGCGGCTGGACGAGGGGTCGTTGGTCGCCGTCGGGCATACCTTGCTGCGGTTGCGGCACGGGCATCTGGAAGGGTACGTCGACCACGGTCAGGCCTCGTTCGCCGCGCTGGATCTCGGGGTGATGATCGGGCAGAAGCGGTTGCTCGACTCGGTCAGTTTCGGGTTGGAGGGCGGGCAGTTCCTGGCCGTGCTCGGGCCCACTGGGGCCGGGAAGTCCACGCTGCTCAAGGCGCTCACCGGGTTCCGGCCTGCGGACAAGGGGACGGTGCTCTACAACGGGCGCGACGTCTACAGCGCCTTTGACGAGTTGCGTAACCGGATCGGGTATGTGCCGCAGGACGACATCCTGCATCCTCAGCTGACTGTTCGCGCGGCCCTTGAGTATGCCGCTGAGCTGCGGTTTCCGCCGGACACCGCGGGCCGGGAGCGTTCGGCTCGGGTGGACGAGGTCATGCATGAGCTCGGGTTGGAGCAGCGGGCCGATGTGCGGGTCGAGCGGCTCTCCGGCGGGCAGCGCAAGCGCACGTCGGTCGCGCTTGAGCTGCTCACGCGGCCCTCGTTGCTGATTCTGGACGAGCCGACCTCCGGGCTCGACCCCGGTTACGAGAAGAGCGTCATGCAGCTGCTGCGGCAGCTGGCCGACGGCGGGCGCACGGTGCTGACCGTGACGCACTCCATCCAGAGCCTGGACCTGTGCGACCGGATCCTGTTCCTCGCGCCCGGTGGGCAGACCGCCTATTTCGGGCCGCCTCGGGACACGCTGCCGTTCTTCGGCTCGCCCGGGTATCCGGAGATCTTCCAGCTGCTGGACAAGGCCGAGCCGGGGACGGCGAAGGCCAAGTACGACGCTTCGGATATCGAGTCGCAGTATGTCTCCGGGCCGTTGGCCGCCCAGCGCAGTAATGCGCAGCCTGAGCAGGTGGCGCAGCCCGAGGTCACCGGGAAGACGACGCCGCACGCCACCCGGCAGTTGTGGACGCTCACCAGGCGTTACACGGCGCTCATCGTGGCCGACCGGCGCAATACGCTGTTGCTGCTGGCGCAGGCGCCGATCCTGGGTCTGTTGATGCTCGCCACGTTCGGTAAGAACAACCTTGTCGTTGGTGCGCCCGGGGCGGCGTCCCATGCGACGACGGTGCTGCTCGCGCTGACCCTCGCGGCCAGTTACCTTGGTGCGTCCAACTCGATCCGGGAGATCGTCAAGGAACGGGCCATCCTGGTCCGAGAACGCTCGGTCGGGTTGTCGGTCGTGCCGTATGTGCTCAGCAAGTTCATCGTGCTCGGGACCGTTACCGTCGCGCAGTCCTTCATCATGGTCTACGTGGCGCTGTCGCGGCAGGGCGGACTCGTGCACGGAGTCGTGCTCGGCAACGGACGGGTTGAACTCGCCGTGGTGGTCTCGCTCAGCGGGCTGTGCTCGATGGCGTTGGGGCTGTGGGTTTCGTCGCTGGCGGAGAACGCCGACAAGGTCATGACGATCCTGCCGGTGATCCTGTTCGCCCAGTTCGTGCTCTGCGGCGCGGCGTTCGCGGTACAGAACACCGTCGGTCTCAATGAGCTGGCTTACCTCTCCTCGGCCCGGTGGAGCTACTCGGCCGAGGCCTCGACTGCCGACCTGGACCTGATCTCGAACGACGGCTGCAACAGTACCGGGCCGTCCGCCATCGACGGGCATGCGGTGCCGTCGCTGGTGAGCGGAGCCTGCGATGCGGCGCACGCGCCGACTGTGGCCGCGTGGAGCCAGGACATGGGGCTGCTGGTCGGGCTCACGGTGCTGTTCACAGGGGGCACCTGCGTGGCGATCCGGTCGATCGGGCGACCCAAGCGGAAGTAGCGCGAGCAGTCGGCGCCGGTAGCAGTAGCAGTAGCAGTAGCGGAGACGGAGCAGCCGGAGGCAGAGTACGTACTTCGGGGTAATGGGGCGGATCCGCCGGGCGGGCACTTTTGCCGGCTCCCTGGCGGAACCGCCCTTTCCGTGCTCAGTAGGCGTCCGCGCCGCAAATAGGTCGGGATCGGCGGCGGCAAATGGAACAATTGCGGGCGCATATGCCCGGCGCGCGCAATCGTGCACACATCCACTGCGTGAGCGGTGCTTGCCGCGGAATGTTCTTGCACCGCGTACTGTTGGTGTTCAGGTACCTGTTTTGAAGGTACCGCGCCGGCGAGTACAAGCGAATGAGAAGGACGTAGTGACCGTGGCTGATCCGCAGGACCTCTACGAGCTGGACCCGGTCGGGCTGGCGGCGCTGGCCGAGGCGCGCGGGCGCAGTGGAGGCGGCACGGGCAGTGCCGGCGGCGCGGGCAGCGGCGACCTGGCTCTGCTCTACCATTTCGAGGGTTTCATGGACGCCGGCCAGGCGGCCGAGCAGACCATAGACCACGTGCTCACGGGCCTGCACGACTACGGCCTGGCCGAATCGGAGCCGGATTCGGGCGGGACCGGTCCGGGTGGCGCGCCGAAGAGCCCCCCGCCCGAGTTCAACCCGGTCGTGGCCCGGTTCGATGCCGACCGGCTGGTCGACTACCGTGCGCAGCGCCCGGTGATGACCTTCGACACCGACCACTGGTCCGCCTACGAGACCCCGGAGCTGACCGTCCGGCTGGCCAAGGACGCCACCGGGACGCCGCTGCTGGTGATGTACGGCCCGGAGCCGGACACCGAGTGGGAGCGCTTCTCCCGCGCCGTGGTGGACCTGGTGGACAAGCTCGGCGTCACCCTCTCGATCAACTTCCACGGGATCCCGTTCGGGGTGCCGCACACCCGGCCGACCACGCTGATCCCGCACGGCAACCGGCCCGAGCTGCTCTCCGGCTACCCCAAGTGGTTCGACCAGGCGCAGGTGCCGGGCAGCGCGATGGCGCTGGTCGAGTTCCGGCTGGCCGAGGCCGGGCACGCGGTGTTCGGGCTGGCCGCGCAGGTGCCGCACTACGTCTCGCGGTCCCCCTACCCGGCCGCCTCGGTGCGCATCCTGGAGGCGATCACCGCGGCCACCGGGCTGGTGCTGCCGACCGGGGAGCTGCGCGAGCGCGCGGATCGGATCGCCGAGGACATCGCCACCCAGGTCGCGGCCGGGGACGACGAGCTGAGGGCGATCATCACCAGCCTGGGGGCCCAGTTCGACGCGATCGCCGGTTCCGGCTCGCGGCCGAACCTGCTGGCCGAGCAGGCCGGGGAGATCCCGACCGCGGACGAGCTGGCCCGCCAGTTCGAGGCCTTCCTGGCCGAGCAGGACGGCACGGGGCTGTAGCGGCAGGCGGGCAGGCACGGACCGCCGTCACGACTCCGGGGTCACACCTTCGACCGACACCGAGGTGCTCGACCCGATGCTGCTCTGGCTCATACCCGACAGATCGTTCTCGAGCTTCAGGAAGGTGGCCTCGGCCGGCTGGGCCGGCGGGCTGCTGGAGCAGGCCGCACAGAGGGCGGTGGTGGTGAGAAAGGCGGGGGCGAGCAGCGCGGGCAGGAGCTTGCGCGGTGCGAACATCTTCAGCCTTCTCCTCGAAGCAGGTGGCGAAGTCCGGCCTGCGGCCGCGGGAAGGCCGATTATATATCAGGGCTCGTGATCATCGGCCGGGCCGGACGAAGCGGGACAAATCTGGTGTCCGCCGAGGTCTGGTCAGATCCCTGATCTTGCTTTACAGTCCCCCCATGAACGCCGATGAGTCCGAAGCCCACGACTGGCACTCCTGGCACGACCACTACGACGACCCCGACTCCTCCCTGGCCCGGCGCCTGGCCAGCGTCCAGGACCGGATCGGCCGCTTCCTCGACGCCGCGGGCCCCGGGCAGATCACCGTCCTGTCCATCTGCGCCGGGCAGGGCCGGGACCTGCTGGGCGTGCTGGAGAAGCACGAGCGCGCCGCGGACGTCAGGGCTCTGCTCGTCGAGCAGGATCCGCGCAACGCCGAGGCGGCGCGGGAGCACGCGGAGCGGGCCGGGCTGGACGGGATCACGGTAGTGGCCGGCGATGCCTCGCAGACCAACCACTACGCCGAACTGGCCCCGGCGGACCTGGTACTGCTGTGCGGCGTCTTCGGGCATCTGACCGAGGCGGACATCGAGCGCACGATCGGGCACTGCGCGGCCCTGTGCAAGCCCGGCGGCGCGGTGATCTGGACCCGGCACCGGCGCGAGCCGGACCTGGTGCCGCACATCTGCGACTGGTTCGCCGGCAACGGCTTCACCCTGGAGTTCGTCACCGAGCCGCTGGCGACGGCCGACCTGAGCCTCGGGGTCGGGATGCACCGGCACACCGGGCGGCCGCGCAACCTCCAGCCCGACGCCACCATGTTCACGTTTGTGAATCCACGCCCCTGAGCAACACGGTCGGCGGCTCCTCGATGCTCGCGCGGCGTTCGTGCCACAGCCAGCGAACGAGCATCAGGCTGACCACCGCCGCGAAGGCGCACCAGGTGGAGGCGAAGGCCAGCTGCCAGACAGTGACGCATACCGCCGCGCCCACGGCTGCGACCAGGCCGAACAGGCGTAGATCCGGGTTGCCGCTGAACAGCGGCGCGCCAAGGGTCGAGATCAGATATCCGGCGATCACCGCGTAGCCGACTGGAATCTCCACGCTGTAAGTGAGTATGTGGCCGTCAGATACCGCCGTCACCGGGCCGGCCGCGAGCGCGTAGGCGAGAAACCCGGACGAGGCCAGTCCCAGCGCGCACAGCGGCAGTAGCCGCCGTCGCGCCGCACGATGCGGCCAGACCGCGCAGAGCACCGCCAGAGGGACGAACGCGGGCAGTATGGGGAAAGCGATGGCAGCCCAGGCCAAGACCGCCAGGTGGGCTGTCGAGGCGCTCACGGTCCCGTCCGCGCCGCGCCAGACCACCGACTCGATCAGCTGGTGCGCGCCGAGCAGGAGGGGCAGGCACGCCAACGGCAGGTCGCGCACACGGCGCACCTGGCCGAGGGCGAGGATCCCGATCCCACAGACCACGGTGCCCGCGGCAAGGTCTGCAGTCGGACTCCAGCACACGAACATCCACTACCCGGTGATCCAGGAACCGGAACCACCCGGATGGCCCCAGTGGGGGCATGGCCTATCCGGTCCGCCCGCATTGGGCGCATATCCTCCGATCAATCTTTGTTGAGTGCTTCAGGATTCGATGCCCCGACAGTGTTTTTCCGGATACTGCTCTAGACAGCGGTGCCGAAATCCGGCTATACATCGGATGACTAGAAGGGTCAGCCGATGACATCGAGTACCAGAAAAGCCAGCATCACCGCGCTGGACTGCCTTGACTTGCGCTTCCCCACCTCCGCCACCCTGGACGGGTCCGACGCGATGAATCCGGATCCCGACTACTCCGCCGCGTACGTGATCCTGCGCACCGACGCGGCGGACGGCCTGGCCGGGCACGGGCTCTGCTTCACCATCGGACGCGGCAACGAGGTCGTGCTCGCCGCGATCGCCGCGCTGCGGCCCTACGTCGTGGGGCGGCCGCTGGAGGAGGTGCTCGAACACCTCGGCGGGTTCAGCGCCGAGCTGGTCGGCGACAGCCAGCTGCGCTGGCTCGGGCCGGAGAAGGGGGTGATGCACATGGCGATCGGGGCCGTGCTCAACGCGGCCTGGGACCTGGCCGCCCGGCGCGCGGGCAAGCCGCTGTGGAAGCTGCTCGGGGACCTGACGCCGCGGCAGGTGGTCGACCTGATCGATTTCCGCTACCTCTCCGACGCGCTCACCCCGGCCGAGGCGCTGGAGCTGCTGGAGCGCGCGGCGCCGGGCAAGGAGGAACGGGAGAAAACCCTGCTGGCGCACGGTTATCCGGCCTATGCCACCTCGCCCGGCTGGCTCGGGTACCCGGACGAGAAGGTGATCCGGCTGTGCCGGGAGGCGGTCGCGGACGGCTTCACCCAGATCAAGCTGAAGGTCGGCGCCGACCAGGCGGACGATCTGCGGCGCCTGGCCCTGGCCCGCGCGACGGTCGGGCCGGACGTGCGGATCGCCGTGGACGCGAACCAGCGCTGGGACGTGGCGCAGGCGATCGCGTGGCTGGAGCCGCTGCGCGAATACGACCCCTACTGGATCGAGGAGCCGACCAGTCCGGACGACGTGCTCGGGCACGCGGCGATCCGCGCGGCGGTCGGGCCGGTGCGGGTGGCCACCGGGGAGCACGTGCAGAACCGGGTGGTGTTCAAGCAGCTGCTCCAGGCCGGCGCCGTGGACATCGTGCAGATCGACGCCGCGCGGGTCGGCGGGGTCAACGAGAACCTGGCGATCTTGCTGCTGGCCGCCAAGTTCGGCGTTCCGGTCTGCCCGCACGCCGGCGGTGTGGGCCTGTGCGAGATGGTGCAGCACCTGGCGATGTTCGACTACCTGTCCGTCTCGGCCACCATGGACGACCGGGTGATCGAGTACGTCGACCATCTGCACGAGCACTTCGTCACCCCGGTCCGGATCGCGCGCGGGCGCTATCTCGCGCCGACCGAACCCGGGTTCGGGGCGGAGATCGGCGCCGATTCCCGGGCCGAATACCTGTTCCCGGAGGGCCCGGTCTGGAAGGAGCGCGCCGCCTGGACCCCGCAGCGCAGTGCTGCGAGCAGATAGATCCGATGATAGTTACCGTCGAGCGTCGATAGCTTTGACATCGATGCTTGAGTCAGACCTCAATTACCTGGCAATTCCGCATGCCAGCAACCATATAGAGCTATCCGGCCGACGCGAAAATGATCTGTATCGCTTAGGTTTCGAAGCATTGACTCCTCAATACATCCGATCTATCTTCGGGTTTCAGCAGTGACATACTTTCCTAGTTCGTGGGAGGATACGTTGATCAGCAAGAAAGGCGCCACCCTCGCGGCAGCTTCCTGTCTGGCCCTGGCCGCCGCAGGCTGCAGCACGCACAACCCCGACAGCCCTACGGCGGCCAGCAGTTCCGGCAGCGGCCCGATAAAGATCGGTGTCTCGCTCACTTACAACAACACCGCGTTCTGGGCGGCCTATGTCAACTACGAGACCCAGTACGCCCAGCAGGACGGCGTCAAGCTGCTCGGCCCGCTGCTCGCCCAGGCCGACGCCTCGCTGCAGAACCAGCAGATCGAGGAGCTCGTCAACGAGGGCGCGCAGGCGATCATCGTGAACCCGGAGAGCGCCACCAGCATCGGCCCGGCGATCACCTACGCGACCGCGCACCACGTGCAGCTCGTCTCCGTCGACACCATCGTCGGCACCGGCCACGTCTACATGGTCGTGCGCGCCTCCAACACGCTCTACGGCCAGGACGCCTGCGCCTACATCTCCAACCAGGTCAAGTCGGGCTACGTGGTGGACCTGGAGGGCGACCTGTCCTCCTCCAACGGCGCGGACCGCTCCAACGCCTTCAACCAGTGCATGTCCAAGAACGACCCCGGCGTCAAGGTCCTACAGGACCCGACGGTCTGGACCGAGGCCACCGCGGTGTCCGACGTGCAGAACGCGATCAACGCCTATGGTTCCAACCTCAAGGCGGTCTACTCCCAGTGGAGCAGCCCGGACACCGGCATCCTGCCGTTGTTCGCGCAGAAGAACTACGGCAAGGTCGGCTCCCCCAACCACGTGATCCTGGTCAGCGATGACGGGGTGCCGTTCGAGATGTGCGACATCACCCAGGGCACCCTCGACGCTTCCCAGTCGCAGCCGGCCGACCTCTACGCGAAGTACGCGCTGCAGTACGCCATCGACTCGGCCAAGGGCGTGGTCGTGAGCGCGGGCCAGGCCGGCGGCGGCGCGCCGACCCTGCAGAACGTCAGCTACAACGGCGACACCAACCTGGCCGACCCGATCGTCGCCCCCTTCGTCACCGCGACGGCCACCTCGTTCACAGTCGCCAACCCGGTGGACTCGCTGCCCGGCACCTTCACCTCCTCCGCGGTCACCGACAGCGCCCTGTGGGGCAACGTCTACGGCGCGGCCCACGGCGGAGTCTGCGCGAGCAGCTGACCCGCACCACCCCGCCACAGTGCACACTCCCGACTCCCCATCACGGCGCGAAAAGTAAGGAAGTCCAGCGATGACAGCGGTCGAGGCCAGGGGCATCGACAAGAGATTCGGCCCGACGCACGCGCTGCGCGGCGTCGACCTCACCCTGACGGCAGGCCGCTGTCTCGGCCTGGTCGGCCGCAACGGAGCGGGCAAGTCCACCATGGTCTCCGTGCTCAGCGGCCAGGTGCGCCCGGACCTGGGCACCGTGCGCTTCGACGGCCGGGACGCCCCGGCCGCCGGGGCGGTGCACCTGTGGCGGGAGCAGATCGGCACCGTGCATCAGCACTCGATGCTGGTGCCGGACCTCTCGGTCGCGGAGAACCTGTTCCTGGGCCGGCTGCCGGGCCCGCGCGGCCCGCTGCGCTGGCGGGCGCTGCGGGCCAGGGCCGAGGAGGTGCTGGGCGAGTGGAGCCTGGACTTCGATCCGCGCCGGCCGGCCCGGGACCTGACGATCGAGCAGCGGCAGCTGGTCGAGATCGCCCGGGCCATGGCCTCGGGCACACGGTGCCTGCTGCTGGACGAGCCGACCGCGGCGCTGGAGCACGAGGCGGCGACCCGGTTGTTCGCCCGGGTCCGCCAACTGGTCGCGGACGGCGTGGCGGTGCTGTTCATCTCGCACCACCTCGAAGAGGTATTCGACATCTGTGACGATGTGCTGGTCCTGCGCGACGGCAGCGAGGTGCTCAGCGCGCCAACCGCACAGATCACCCGTGAACAGCTGGTGGCGGCAATGGTTTCCGAGGCGGTCGGGGCCGCCGCCACCAGCGCTGCCGGCTCCGGCGAGGAGCCCGGCAGCGTACTGACATCAGGCTTGGGCCCGGATGCCGCCCTGCCCGACATTGAGCTCCCTGATACCACGCTCCCGGAGCTGTCACTGACTGGCGCCGCGGCGTCGAGACTGCCCTTGCTCACCCTGACCTCCGTCTCCCGGAAGGCGCCGTCCGGCGACGTGGCCGAGGCCTCGCTCACCGTGCACGCCGGCGAACTGCTCGGCGTGGTCGGCCTGACCAGCTCCGGCGTGGTCACGCTGGGCCAGATCGCGGCCGGGGCGCTGCGCGCGGACTCCGGGGAGGTCCTGCTGTCCACGCCCGGCGCGGGGCCGAGGGTGATCACCCGGCGGGACGAGGCGCAGCGGGCCGGCATCGGCTACGTGCCCGACGACCGCAGGGCCGCCGGGTTCGTCGGCGTGCTCTCCATCGCCGAGAACATCGCCATGACCGTGCCCGAGGCGTCCGGCCCCCAGCCCAGGCGCGCGGCCGGTCAACAGGACGGCCGCGCGCCTGACCACCCGTCCGAGGATCCGTCCGAGGATCCACCCCGCCGGGCCCGAGGCCCGCTGCGCGGGCTGACCACGGCGCGCCGCCGCGCCGAGGTGGCCCGGCCGCTGGCCGAGTCGCTGCACATCCAGGCCTCCTCGCTGCGCCAGCCGGTCTCCGAACTGTCCGGCGGCAACCAGCAGAAGGTGACCGTCGCCCGCGCGCTGGCCGGCCGGCCCGACGTGCTGGTCGCGATCACGCCCACCCGCGGCGTGGACGTGGCCTCCAAGGACGTGCTGCTCGGCGCCCTGCGCGCGGCCGGCCGGCGCGGCCTGGGCGTGCTGCTGGCCACCGACGACCTCGACGACCTGGAGATCTGCGACCGGGTGCTGGTGCTCGTGCGCGGGCGGGTCACCGCCGAGTTCGACCAGACCGACACCGCCGGAACACCGGTAGACCGAGCCGCGCTGATCGCGGCGATCGAAGGCATATCCACCGAGGGGACCCGATGAGTACGCAGAACACCGCAGCGATCAGTACGGCCGAGTCCGGCCCCGGCCCGGCCGGGCCCGCCCGTCCCGCCACCGGCCGAAGGCTGACCGACACGGTCGAGTTCTTCCGCGGCGCCGCGCTGCTGCCGGTCCTGGCGGTCATCCTGATCGTCGGCGCCGTGGCCAGCCCCTACTTCCTGTCCGTGGACAACCTGGTCTCGGGCGTGGGCCAGCAAGCCGCCGCGCTCGGCGTGGTGGTGGTCGGGGAGAGCCTGATCCTGCTGATCGGCGGGATGGACCTGTCCCTGGAATCCACCTACGGCTTCGCCCCGATGGTCGGCGCCTGGCTGATCGTGCCGCCGGCCCTGTTCGGCTCCGGCGCGGACCTGAACCCGTTCATCGGCATCGGCGTCGTGCTGGCCCTGGGCGCGCTGGTCGGCCTGGTCAACGCACTGATGATCGTCAAGGCCAGGCTCAACGGCTTCATCGTCACGCTCGGCATGACGGTCCTGCTGGCCGGCCTGCAGAACGGCATCGTGCACGGCCAGTCCCCCTACCAGCTGCCCACCGCCTTCGCCTACCTCGGCAGCGCCTTCATCGGCGTGGTCCCGGTCTCGCTGCTGCTGGCCGCGGGCATCTTCGTGGCGGCCGGGCTGTTCCTGCGCTACCACCGCACCGGCCGGGCCATCTACGCCATCGGCGGCAACCCGGACGCGGCCCGCGCCGCCGGGATCAAGGTGGACCGGATCAAGATCGGCGTCTACATCGTCGGCTCCCTGCTGGCCGCGCTCGGCGGACTGATGGAGGCCGGAAAGGTCTACGCGGTCAACGTTCAGCAGGGCTACCAGGAAGGCATCATCTTCAACGTGTTCGCCGCCGCGGTCATCGGAGGGGTCTCGTTGCGCGGCGGGCGCGGCACGATGCTCGGCGCGGCCTGCGGCGTGGTCCTGCTCGGCCTGGTGCAGAACATCATCGACCTGGTCAACGCGCCGTCCTACTGGCAGTACGCGATCAGCGGCGGCGTGATCCTGTTCGCCCTGGGTCTGGCCCGGGTGGTCGGCGGGGAGAAGAGCGCCGACGACTGACCGATCGGCCCTTCCGCAGCGTGCCGCGCTGCTACCCTGAATACCCATGTCCATGCTCGTACGATGAAGGGGAGCCGTTGCCGTGGCCGTGACAGACGAGGCGATCGAGAAGATCAAGGAGATGATCGTCTCGGGCGCTCTGGGGCCGGGCGACCGGCTGCCCAAGGAGGCGGATCTCGCCACCGACCTCGGGCTCTCCCGCAATTCGCTGCGCGAGGCGGTCAAGGCCCTGTCCCTGATCAACATCCTGGACGTGCGGCAGGGCGACGGCACGTACGTCACCAGCCTCGAAGCCCCGCTGCTGCTTGAGGCGCTGAGTTTCATCGTGGACTTCCACCGGGACGACAAGGTGCTGGAGTTCCTGGCGGTGCGCCGGATCCTGGAGCCGGCCGCCGTGGCCATGGCGGCCACCCGGGTCACCCCGGAACAGGTGGCCCGGCTGCGCGAACTGCTCGGCCGCCTCGGCGAGCAGCCGGACGTGGACTCCCTGGTCGCCAACGACCTGGAGTTCCACCGGCAGATCAACGCGCTCTCCGGCAACTCGGTGCTGTGCTCGCTGCTCGACACCCTCTCCGGGCCCACCGCGCGGGCCCGGATCTGGCGCGGGCTGACCCAGCACAGCGCGATCGAGCGCACCCTGGCCGAGCACCGCGCGATCCTGGACGCGCTGGCCGCCAACGACCCGGAGACCGCACGGTCCTGGGCCACCGTGCACATCGCCAGCGTGGAGCAGTGGCTCAGCTCTGTGCTCTGACATGTCCACCAGTGACAAGGTTGTCACGGAAGGTGTATATCAGAACCGTCAAGCCCTGGCGTATCCGAGCGAATCGTCATGCGAACGAGTGATAGTCCGCCCACAAGCGCCCTGGTCGGTGGTTACGCTGGACCACGAACCACCCGCACCAGATCGACGGCCGATGGGCCGTTCTGGACGAAGGGCCCGGCGTGGAGAGCATACCCACCGCGCAACTGGTCGCCGCGGCAAGCCACGGCGACACGGCCGCCTGGGACGCTCTCATCGAGCGCTACGACCGGCTGGTGTGGGCGGTGGCGCGCAGTCTCCGGCTCTCCGACGCGGACGCTGCGGACGTGAGCCAGACCACGTGGCTGCGCCTGGTCGAAAAGCTCGCCACGATAAGGGATCCGGAGCGCCTGGCCGGCTGGCTGGCCACCACGGCCAGGCGCGAGGCGCTGAAATCGATCCGGCTGGCGGACCGGGAGAGCCCGGTCCTGGACGAGGGCGGCGAGCCGTCCGGCCTGGACTCGGCCCCTGAATTGCAGAACCCGGAGACGCTCGCCCTGCTCGGCGACGAGTACCGGAGACTGTGGCAGGCCTATGCGAAGCTGCCGGAGAACTGCCGGAGACTGCTCGCGGCCGTGTCGGCGCCGCCGCCCGGCGGCTACGCCGAGGTCTCGGCCGTGCTGGACATGCCGATCGGGTCGATCGGACCGACCAGGGGCCGCTGCCTCAATCACCTGCGCAGACTCATGGCCGAGGAAGACCAGCCCGGAGCGGCGTTCCATGACGAGTTCAAGGCGAACGGCAAGGAGAGCCAGCGCCGGGGCACGAAACCGGCAATCGGGCCACCGCCTGCGTCCGGGCCATCCTCGGCGGACGGGCCAGCAGGCGCACCAGCCGTGCCCTGGTGATCGCGGCCAGTTCGGCCCGCACGACCAGGCGCTCCATCCGCGGCTCGTTGTTCAGCCTGGCCGAGAGCGCCGCGAGGGTCTGCTGCGACGTGCGGCCCTGGCTGCAGATCAGGAAGACGAACCCGAACCGTTCCTCGTACTCGCGGGCCCCGAGCGCCACGGCGCGGGCGAGCGGATCCTGCTCGGCGTCACCCGCCTCGGACTTGTCACGGTCCCGCTGGTCTCGCCGGGCCCAGATGTCCAGGCGTCCGCTCTCATATCCCGCGTCACCCAATCGGGGGAACGAGGTCAGCGCCTGGCGCACCTCGATCCACTCCAGCCGCCGGGTCACCGCGTCCGAGAGGTCGACCAGGCGGCCGCGCGTCCGATAGGGGCGCAGGGCCTCCATCCGCTCGACCCACCGGGACGACCCGCAGCACACCCCGAGCACCGCCCGGGCGTCCGGCGCGGCGAGTTCGTCCAGCCGGCTCACCCCCGGATCGGCCGAGACCTGGCGGAACGCGGTCAACGTCATGGCATTGGTCCCCTTCCAACGGTGCGGGTAACCGAACAGTAGAAGGTGCGGCGGGCAGTCCATAAGGAGCGCGCTGTAACGCGCAGCCGCTCGCCGCGTTCCGCGATGTCACCCGATCGGCCCAGAGCCGTCGCCCGGGCCTACAGTCCGATCGACTTGGCCACGATGGTGCGCATGATCTCCGAGGTGCCGCCGTACAGCCGGGAGACCCGGGTGTCGACGTAGAGCCGGGCGATCGGGTACTCCAGGATGTAGCCGTAGCCGCCGTGCAGCTGCAGGCACTTGTCGATGACCTTGGCCACCGTCTCGGTCGTGAACAGCTTGGCCGCGGCGGCGTCGGCCGGGGTCAGCTTGCCCTCGTCGAACAGCTCCAGCGCCCGGTCGGTGACCGCCTGGATGGCCTGGTAGTCCGCCTCACAGTCGGCGAGCACGAACTTGGTGTTCTGGAACGCGGCCACCGGCTGGCCGAAGGCCTTGCGCTCCTTGACGTACTGGACCGTGAAGTTGATCGCGGCGGCGGCCTGCGCGGCGGCGTTGACGACGATGGTCAGCCGCTCCTCGACCAGGTTGTGGGTCAGGTAGGAGAAGCCCTTGCCCTCCTCGCCGAGCAGGTTCTCGGCCGGGACCTTCACGTCCTGGAACGCCAGCTCGGCGGTGTCCGAGGTGCGCAGGCCGATCTTCTCCAGCTTCTTGCCCACAGTGAAGCCCTCGGAGCTGCTGTCCACGCACAGGATGGACAGGCCGGCCCGGCGGTCGGCCGGGTCCGGCGGGCTGGTCCGGGCCACCACCAGGACCAGGTCGGCCTGGACCCCGCCGGAGATGAAGGTCTTGCCGCCGTTGAGCACGTAGTGCGTGCCGTCCGCGGAGAGCTTCGCGGTGGTGGCGATGCCGGCCAGGTCGGAGCCGGTACCCGGCTCGGTCATCGCCAGCGCGGTGACGATCTCGCCGGAGATGAACTTGGGCAGCCAGCGCTTCTTCTGCTCCTCGTTGGCGAAGGCGCGGATGTAGGGCAGGCCCAGGTTGGTGTGGATGCTGGCCGAGCCGAAGCCGACCCCAGCCCGGGCGGTCTCCTCGGCGATGATCGCGGCGAACTTGAAGCTGGTCTCCCCGGCGCCGCCGTATTCCTCCGGCGCGTTGATCCCGAAGATGCCCAGCTCACCCAGGCGGCGGTAGAACGACTTGGGCGGATACCCGACCTTTTCCCACTCGGGGTAGACCGGGACGACCTCGGACTCGATGAAGTCCCGGATCATCGACCGGAATGCCTCGTGGTCCTCGTTGTAGACAGTGCGGAGCACGGATAATCCCTCTTTCCCAAAATATGCGCGGACGGGCGCGAGGCGCGGCCAAGCGGACTGAACAAGCGTTAAGCTACTGGTTAGTAGTATGACCTGTCCAGAACGGAGACGCCAGGTGACCCGTAAGTCCGCAGGACACACCGCCCTGCTCGCCGCCGCCTCGGCCGAGTTCGCCGCGCAAGGCTACGACGGGACCTCGATCCGGGACATCGCCGCTCGGGCGGGCGTCAGCCTGTCCGCTCTCTACCACTATTACCCGGGAAAGCAGGCTCTGCTCGCCGCGATCCTGCACGAGGGGATGGACGACTACCTCGGCCGCTGCCAGGCCGCCCTCGCGGCCGTCGGCCCCGGCCCGGAGCAGCGCCTGGCCGCCCTGGTCGCGTCGACCGTGCGCTACCGGGCCGAGCGCTCGGTCGCCAGCCTGATCCTGATCAACGAGGCCCGTGCGCTGCCGGAGGAGGCCAAGGCCGCCTACCGGGACCGCCAGCGCGAAGCCACCGCGCTGTTCAAAGCGGCGGTCGACGACGGAGTCAAAGCAGACATCTTCCACACCCCGTACCCCGAGGACGCCCGCCGGGCTGTGCTGGCCGCGTGCAACGCCGTGGCCCAGTGGTACCGCCCGGACGGCGAGATCGGCCTGCCGGTCCTGATCGAGCGCTACGTCCACCTCGCCTACGCGCTCGTCGGATACCGCGGCCCCGTCGGCTGATCGGCCGGATCGACCTGCACGACCCGTCATTGATTGCCGCCGACTCAAGATATAGCGTGGTTATGAGCGGCCGCGGTGCCACTCCATCACGACGAAGGAGCCCGGATGTCGGCAGACCCATCCAGCACGCCCGTGCTGCGCGCATCCGACGCGGACCGCGATCAGGTCATCGAGACGCTGCGCGCCGCCCTCGCCGACGGCCGACTCGACCCGTCCGAGTTCGACGAGCGCCTGGACGCGGTGCTGGCCGCCCGCACCGTCGACGTGCTGATCCCGCTCACCGCCGATCTGATCGCGGCACCTGGCCACAATGCGGTGGTCGCGCTGCCGCACACCTCAGCCCCGGCCCGGCCGGCCGAGCCGGCCGCAGAGCTGGCCACCATCAGGGAAAAGCACGGCATAGTGCGCCGCGACGGCGATTGGACGCTGCCACCCCGGTTGGCGCTGCGAACCAAATGGAGCAATGTCACGCTGGACCTGACCACCGCAGTGCGCAGCGGACCCGAGTTGTTCATCGAGCTGCAGATGATCGGCGGCAACGTAGAACTGATCCTCGCGCCGGGCATGGTCGTGGACGCCAACGGGCTGGCCGTGCGACACGGCGGGCTGGACATCAGCAGGGACCTGAATGACGGCACTCCGGTGACACTTCGGGTCCACCTGGTCGGCCGAATGAAGCACGGCGCCATCGTGGCCCGCCGACCGGGTGAACGGCAGAAGCCGGAAGACGCGGAGGATTAACACGTAGAGCGGCCGGGTCATGGGAACTGTCTTCCCATGACCCGGCCGATTCTCTTTCACTGCGAGAGAAATCGATTCGTCCGCTTGGCCACGAGCCCCGCTACCGGCGAATCCGAGCCGAGCGCGGCCGCAGCGGTGCGCAACCGGTCCGCCGTGTCAACGGCCACCCGGCGGGCCCGGGCCGCGTCGAACCGCCAGCCAGAGGCTTCGTCCGCAATGTCATCAGCCGTGATCTCCGCCAATGCCCAGCGCCCGTTGACCGCCATCGCACCGTCTCTCCGAAGCCTGGGCCACAGTGCGGTCGGGACTGTGTCGTAGAGAGGAGCGAGCTCAACCGCGTCAACTGTGGGATGCAGCAGAGCGATGTTCTTGCCATGCGCATCGGCGTTGCCGATCAAGGTGGTGAATGTGACTACCGACACAAGTTTTTCCAGCTCAGCCTCAGGTTCGCGGGCATATTGGTCGAGTAAGCCGGCAATCTCACGGTAAGAAGGCCCTCCGCAATCTTCGTATTTGCCTCGCCCGTGAGCCGCCTCCGGATCACGGGCCAGCGCCTGGCAGATGTCTTCCTGGTGAATGCGCGTGACCGTCCCGTCCACGGCGACCCGGCGGTCAAAGCGCTCGACGATAAGGCACACAGTGTCAGCGATGCGTTCAGTATGTGCTTCGACGGTGGTGAGACCCAGTTCCCTGGCAAGGGAGAGACAACTCGCCTCTGCTTCGACCAGGCCTGGACGCTGTCGATCGTCAAGCTTCAGGATGTGCGTGGACGGGCTGCCGTGTATCGGCCTGCCCCATTCGTTGTCGGCCATTTTCACCAGGAGCAATTTGTCCTGCAACCCGGCGATGGACAGTTCACTGTCATCGTGGATACCGAGCGGCCGATTCGGTAGATCGACTACTTCCGCCTCAAGCGACTCCTGCGTATAGGGCATGACCCCGCTGGAACGCTCGTCCGGTTCCGTGGCGCAGATGGTCAGCGCGCCGGCCACATCCCGGCCGAAGCGGCTCAACAGCGAGTATGTGTCATGGGCCGCAACCTTCAGTTCGGCTGCCAGGGCAAGGCGGTGCTGCCCTTCGGGAAGCAACCCACTGGCGAACACGCTCGCGTCCGCGAGGCGGGGCTGCAACGGCAGCGAACACGAGAGCAGGGGAACCCCGCCGGGCCAGCGCGCCAACGCCTCCGCCGAGTAGGCACAGCGCAGATCCCAAGGATGACGCGCCCGGAACTCGGCGACGCGAATCCCCTCGAACCAGACGCCCAGCGGCTCACGCCGGGCCATCGTCAGGCTCCCAGCTGATCGTCACGGTGGCTCCCATCCGGCGCAGTATCCGCAGCGAATGCTCAAGCAGGCTCACCGTACGCCCGCCCTCGATCTTGGCAAGATAATCACGGCTCAGCCCGGACTGCACGGCCAGTTCGCTCTGCGTCATGCCCTGTCGCCCTCGAAGGTCCGCGATCGAGCGACCGAGATCCGCTCCGGATCGGATCTGCCAGGTAAAAGGCCTCGTCACTTCAACTGCCCTCCTAAGACTGTGCCAATATTGGCACAGCAGGGCAAGCATAACCCGATGGGACAGTATTGGCACAATTGGCAGGCTTGGCCATATGTGCCAATACTGTCCCATCCCGCATACCAATGGCCGGGTCACGGGAACTGTCTTCCCATGGCCCGGCCGTGATCAGTCGGCAGTCAGTCGGCCGTAATCCGGCCGGCGGCTACTAAGACATACCCTTGAGATGTGCGCCGACGGTGTCCAGGAAGGAATAGCCGTTGGACGCGTCCCAGTTGATCGACCAGGTCATCGCGCTGCCGAAGTTGGACCACTTGGTCGGCGGGACGAAGGTGCCGCAGTTGGTGCCGGCGGACAGGCAGTCGAGGGCGTTGTCCACGACCGACGGGGCGACGTAGCCGCTGCCGGCCGCCGAGGTGCTGGCCGGCAGGCCGAGGCCGACCTGGGACTGGGACAGGCCGCCGCCGAGCTGGGTGCAGGCGAGGGCGGTCAGGAAGTTCTCGTTGCCCTCGGAGTAGACGTTGCCGTCGCAGCCGTTCATCGAGCCGGAGTTGTAGTACTGGGTGAACGAGATGGTCAGGATGGACTTGATGTCCAGCGCCAGCTGGAAGTAGTCCGAGCTGGTGGTGTACATGTCAATCGTCTGCGGTGCCAGGGTGATGATCAGGTTCGACCCGGCCAGCGAGCTCAGGTCCTCCAGGGCCTGGGCGGTGTAGGTGACGTTGACGCCGTTCTCCAGGTCGATGTCCACGCCGTCGAAGCCGTACTGCTTCATCAGGCTGTAGACGCTGTTGGCGAAGTTGGTCGCCTCGGCCGAGGAGCCGATGGTGATGGTGCCGTCCTGGCCGCCGACGGACAGGATCACCTTCTGGCCGCGCGAGTGCAGGGTGGCGACGTCGGAGGTGAACTGGGCCGCGGTGTAGCCGCCGAGGGCGGTGGACAGGCCCGAGTCGATCGAGAAGGTCACCCCGCCGTCGTTGGCCGCGTCGGCGTCGGCGAAGGCCACGTCGACCAGGTTGTAGCCGGTCGGGACGGAAGCCAGCGACATGGCCTGGGCGCCGTTGGTGAAGTCCTGCCAGTAGCCGGCCAGCACGTGCTTGGGCAGGCCGCCGCTGGACGGGCCGGTCGAGGTGGCCGTCGCGGTCGGCGAGGCGGTGGTGGGCGCCGCCGTCGGGGACTTGGTGGTCGGCGGCGTGGTCGGGGACGCCTTGGTGGTGGTGGGCGCCGCGCTCGGCGAGGTGGAGGCGGTGGTGGCCGGCGTGGTCGGGCCGGTGGTCCCGGCCGGGCCGGTCAGCGCCAGGTCGTCGGCGTAGTAAGTACCCTGACCGTACCAGCCGTGCGTGTAGACCTGGACGGAGGTCTCCGAGGCGGTCGTGGTGAAGCTGGTCGTCAGCTCGGCCCAGCTGCTCGGCGAAGTCGTCCAGGTGGACGTGCCGCCGGTGATGCCGAGGTAGACGTAGGAGCCTTCGATGTATCCGGAGAGCGTGTAGGCGGTATTGGGCAGGACCGAGACGGTCTGCGTACATTGCGCGTCATCGGAGTTGCTGGCCGCCCCTGCGAGGGCGTAGGTGCCGGAGTGGACCGGGCTCTTGACGACCGAAGCGGTGCCGGCGTCGCAGGTCCAACCCGACAGTGTGCCGGTTTCGAAGCCGGGGTTGGTCAGCAGGTTCGAGCTGGCGGCGTTGGCGGTGGCGGCGAGCAGTCCGCCGACGCCGAGGACCAGGGCGCCGGTGGCAACGGTGGCCACGATCGCGCGTCGGCGACGCGTGGAAGTGGCAGCGGGGGAAAACGATGGGGTGGAGGCCATGCCGAGATAATTGGACTAGACCTGTGCCGCCGTCAAGAGGCTGTGGACATTTTCTTTTCCAGCGGCATTCACTTGAAATTCCCTTAACTTTGCGGGACTTCGGGTGACTGGGCGACTGCGCAATCGCTGTGTTGCGGCCACCGGAGCGCTCCGGTACAAGTAGGCTGCGCGCATGGAGATCGAGTCGCTTGAGGCTTTCGATAAATACCTGGTCGCCGCGGGCGGCAATCTGACCGGCTGCCGGGTCCAGGCGGTGGACCTGACCGCGCGCGGCTGGGAGCTGCGGTCGGCCAACGTCGACGACGCGGCCTTCCTCGGCTGCCAGATCAGCGACACCGCGGCCGGGGACCTGCGCCAGCGCGGCGCGATGGTCTTCCCCCCGATACCCCACCTCCCGTTCGACCCGTACCGGTCCAGCCTGTACACGGCGGCCGAGCTCTACGCGGGCATCGACGAGAAGCCGTACGAGCAGACGCCGGACGCGCTGACCTACGCCTGGGACAGCGGGCCGCGGGACCGCGAGGACGTGCTGGGCGCGATCCTGCGCGGATTGCATGATGATTCGATCACTGATTCGTTGGGTGAGTACGTGGTCGGACGCAAGATCGTGGGCATGATGGGCGGGCACGCCGCCGGCCGGCCCTCCCCGGCCTACGCGGAGGCCGCGAAACTCGCCCGGACGCTGACCCGGGCCGGGTTCACCGTGGCCACCGGCGGCGGCCCCGGCGCGATGGAGGCGGCCAACCTCGGCGCGTATCTGGCCCCGTATCCCGACGCGGCCCTGGGCCGCTCGATCAAGATCCTGGGCGGGGCGGCGGACTTCCGGCCGGACATCACCGCCTGGGCCAAGGCAGCCTTCGCCGTCCGGGACACCTACCCGGCGGCGGGCGCAGGCCAGTCCCTGTCGGTGCCCACCTGGTTCTACGGGCACGAGCCGCCGAACCCCTTCGCCAGCGCGATCGCGAAGTACTTCTCCAACGCGCAGCGCGAGGACACGCTGCTGGCCCGGTCCATGTCCGGGGTGGTCTTCCTGCCCGGCGCGGCCGGCACCGTGCAAGAGGTCTTCCAAGCCGCGACCCCGGCCTACTACGCGCCCGAGGGCGAGACCCCGCGCCGACTGGTCCTGGTCGGCGTCCAGTACTGGACCAAGGTCCAGCCGGCTTGGCCGCTGCTGCGCACTCTGGCCGAAGGCCGGCCGATGGGCGCGCGGATCCATCTCGTCGACACCATCGCCGAGGCCTCGATACTGCTCTCGAAGGATAACTGAGCCACCGGAGGGGCAGATCCGTGAATCTCTCCGCGCAGGAGGCGCGAGCCCGATTCGAGCAGTCCCCCTCGGCAGTCCTCGGAACTGTCGACACGGCCGGTCAGCCGCATCTCGTGCCGGTGACGTATGTGCTTTCAGATGAAGAACACGTATACATTGCCGTTGATGCCAAGCCCAAGCGTTCAACCAATCTGCGACGACTGCAGAATATCGAGGCGAACCCCCTAGTGTCACTGCTCGTCAATGAATACTCTGACAACTGGGACCAATTGTGGTGGGCGCGGGCCGACGGCACGGCCGTCGTATCCGGCTTCGGCGATCTGGCGGAGGGACTGCTCGCGAGATTCCAGAGCCGGTATCCGTGGTACCGCGCCAATCCCCCGGAAAGTCTGGTCATCGACATCTGTGTCACTCGCTGGTCGGGCTGGGCCTTCGCCGGCTAGCGGAAAGGCCCCGGCCTGGTCAGGACAGGTCAGGTGCAGGTGAGGTCAGGCTAGGTCAGCCGGAGAAGACCATCGAGGGACCCGGCGCCGCCCGGCTGGCAGCCGCCCGGACCAGCGCGGTGAACAGCGCCGGGTCGTCACGCACCTCAGGATGCCATTGCACGCCGAGGACGAAGCGCCGGGCAGTGCCCCAGATCGCCTCGACGGTGCCGTCCGCGGCCCAGCCGGTCGCGGTCAGCGCCCGGCCGAGCCGGTCGATCGACTGGTGATGGTGACAGGGCGCGTCGATGCTGGCTCCCAGGAGTGAACCGGGGATCGCGGCCGGATCCAGCCGGACCCGGACGTTGCCGAAAACCCCCGGCGCGGGGCGGTGCCGCTCGCCCCCGGTCAGCTCCGGCAGGTGCTGGTGCAGGGTCCCGCCGAGGCACACATTGATCAGCTGCATTCCCCGGCAGATGCCCAGGATCGGCAGGTCGCGCTGGTACGCGGCGGCGAAGAGGGCCGCCTCCCAGGTGTCCCGGTCGGTCTGCGAGCGCTCGGCGTAGGGGTCCGGCGCGGCGCCGTAGCGCACCGGCTCGATGTCCGGGCCGCTGGTCAGGATCAGCCCGTCCAGCCGGGAGACCACCGCCTCGGCCGCGTCGTCCGTGCCGATCGGCAGCACCGCCGCCACGCCGCCGGCGGTCGCTATGTGATCGGTGTAGGCGTGCGGGAGCAGCGTGGCGGTGAGGTGCCATACGCTCCACGAGGCCTGCGCCCGGTATGCGGAGAGTCCGATCAGGGGCCGCATACGATCCTTCCTCCCGTGACCCGGCCGCTCCGGCCTTAATGGAACTGATGCCCAGTAGAGGCCTGCACTACTCGCCGATGGCGCTTCACACTTGCGGTCCGGCGCCTTGGCCTATGATGTGGGCACACCCAGGGAGGGCGGGATTTTGACGACCGAGACGAATCCGGAGGCGGCCGGCGGCGCCGCGACGGACTCCGCGCTGCCAGAGCGCGCCGCACCGATGAACGGGGCGGACGACCGGACGAGCGAGTACATACCGGGGCAGTCGGCGGACGACGAGTCCGGCGCCGGAACCGGTGGCGACGCGGCCGACGAAGGCGATGAGGGCGACGAGTCCGAGGAGGAAGACCCGGACGACGACTCCGCGCAGGCCGGTCTGACCAGGGGGATCTGGTGGGCCGCGGTGCTGCTGCCCTTCCTCTCGGTGGCCGGCGCGATCCTGTGCTTCGCCGCCGGGGTGCTCAACTCGGGCGGCTGCCAGCCGGTGGGCTCGGCCCTGTGCTCGGGCAGCGGGCAGTGGTTCACCTTCGGGCTGCCGCTGCTGATCTCCCCGCTGGTGGCCGCGGTGACCGCGATCGGCGGCGTGGTGGTCCACCGGCACCGCTCGACCTGGCTGGCCCTGGGCTACTTCGTGGTCTTCGTCAGCATCCTGATCGGACTGGCCTCGGCCAACAGTGGCGGTTCCTGAGCCGCTGTTCCTGTTCCATGGTTCCTTCAGCGGCCGACCCGGCGATCACCGGTCGGCCGCCGACAGCAGGTCGGCTAGTTCCCGTTGTTATAGCCGTTGTTGTAACCGTTGTTGAAGTTCTCCCTCAGGCTGGGCGAGTTGACGATGACCACGATCAGCACCGCGAAGAGCACCAGCCACAGGGCGCCCACCACGATCCCGGCGATCGCCATGCCGCGTCCGCGCTGGCCGGTGCGCTTGGTCTGGGACAGGCCGATCAAACCGAAGATGATGCCCAGGATTGCCGGGATGCCGTAGATGAAGCCGCAGATGCCGCAGATCAGCGCGGCGATCGACAGGCCACTGGTACTGGCCTGCGGACCGTAGCCGGGCATGTACGGGTAGGCGCCGGGGTAGCCGGCCGGCGGATAGCCACCGGGGGCGCCCTGGTAGTAGGGCTGCTGCTGGCCCGGGTAGGCGGACCCGTCCGCCGGGTACGTCGGCGGCTGGCCCGGGTTGGGGTACGGGTAACCGGGATATTGGGGCTGGGGCGCCTGTGTGGCGTCCTGCGCTCCGTCGCCGGCCGACTGGAATTCGCTCACTGCAATCTCTCCCACTAGATGTGTACGTGCCGCGCAGAACACCGGCCCGGCTCTGCGCCGACCGGTCGGGAACCTTCGACTTCCAGGTCAGTTGACGGAACTGGAAGTCGTGAAGTTCACGGCGATGAGCAGGATAGTCCCGATCACCCAGAGGCTGCCCAGGACGATGCCGGCGATCGCCAGCCCGCGTCCGCCCTGGCCGCGCTGTTTGCCCTGGGACAGGCCGATACAGCCGAAGACGATGGCCAGGATCGCCGGGATGCCGCACAGGAATCCGCAGATGCCGCAGACCAGCGCCGCGATCGAGAGTCCGTTGGTGCCGCCGTAGGCGGGGCCGGCGTACCCGGGCACGCCGTAGCCGTAGGGGCCGTAGCCGGGCGGGGGGAAGACGGGGCCCTGGCCGTAGCCCGGCTGACCGGGTTGGCCGAGCTGACCTGGCTGAGGGTAACCGGGCGCGTACGGATAGGCCTCGGGGGCGCCCTGGGTGTAGTCCTGCGTCGCGGAGGGGTCTGTCGGCGCTCCGGGGAAGGGCGGCAGCGGAGCCGCGGACGGTGCGTCCGGCGGCGGAAACGAGGGATTCAGGTCCTGGGGCCCGGATATTCCACCGTTCGCCCCGCTGTCGGGCGACTGGAAATCACTCACTGCTCTTCTCCCGCTGGATTCGCGCTCCACGTGCAGACTGTCCGCTGCTCACAGTGAGACTACCGGTGTTGGCAAGCGGGCGAACCGAGACGGGCCAAGTCTCCTGGAAGCGACCAATTGGCACAATAACCACTCAAGTGGCAGAAGTTATTACATCAGGGGTATTGCGCCCCGGCCGGATCGGTACTTGGTTGACCGGTGTGGAAAACGGCGCGGCCGCGGGCCCGCAACGAGGCGGGCCCGCCCGGTTCCCCACCCGGCCGCGGCCAGTCCCACAGGGACGGGAGATGGGCCACGAGGTGATGCGCAACTACCTGGAGACGAAGACCGTCATCGCGAATCTCGGCACGTCGCTGTAGACGCTCGCTCACCGCGAGAGGAGCAGGTTCACGTCGCCGAACTCGTGCCAGAGATAGCGTTCGCGTAGCGCCTCGGCATAACAGAGGTCGAGCAGTGGACGGCCGGCTACCGCTTCAAGCATCAGCAGGTGCGAGGCTTCCGGTTCGTGCCATCCGGTCAGCAGGCCGTCCACCAGGCGCACGCCGCGTTCGGGCGTGATCACCAGGTCGGTCCAACCGTCGGCCACGATGGCCGAGCCCTGGTCATCGACTGCTGATTCCAGGGCCCGCACGGCCGTCGTGCCGACCGCGATGACCCGTGCGCCGGCCGAGCGCACGTGGTTGACCAGCCCCGCCGTGGCTGCGGAGACCTTGAACCGCTCGGCGTAGGGAGCTTCGTGCGCCTCCGGTGAGGCGACGCCGGTGTGCAGCGTGATCGGCGCGATGAATACACCGCGGGACACCAGGCGGGCCACTAGTTCCGCGGTGAACGGCCGGGCCGCGCTCGGCATCTCGCTGCTGCCTGGTTCGGTGGCGAAGACCGTCTGGTAGTCCTTCAGCGGCCAGTCGCGGTCGACGTAGGAGTAGCGGATCGGCTTGCCGTGCTTGAGAAGGTAAGTCATCAAGGTCTGTCCGAGCGGGGACGTGAACCGCGCGTACCACAACCGCTTAGTGAACTGGCTGGTCAGCTCCAGCCGTGCGCCTCCGGCCAAGGAGATCACCAGCCCCGGCCGAGCGGGTGACTTGTCACCGTAGAAAGCTGTCGTACCCTCGACTACCTTCCTGAGCTCGACCAGGTACTCGCCACGTTCGTCCGGAGCCGCGGCGGATACGTGCACGACGACGCTGGTACCGTCCGGCAGGACCGCCGAGATCGCAGCCGGCAGAGTGGTGGAGTTGTTGACCACCAGCAGGTCGCCGGGATCGAGCACTTCCGGCAGGTCGGCGGCCAGCCGATTGTCCGTGCTCATCCCCACGCGGTGGCCCACCAGCATCCTGACATCATCCCGGCGCAGGCCGCGGGCCTCGGCCGGGACGTGCGCGGACAGTTCGTCCGGCACGGTGAAACCCCAGTTCTGCGACAGTCCGCCGACCAGACCCCCGGCCAATTCCGGCGCGATGCTCAACCGCATATCAGACACCTTCCTTTATGCTCAGGGCGCCCGCCTCTTCGAGCAGCTCGCCGGCCACGTACCGGCCCGACGGCGGCTGCTGAGCGAGCAGGTACAGGAACGCCGGGACCACAGTCACCGGCAACGGCAGGTCGGAGATGTCCTCGCCGGGCGTCGCGTCGCGGTGCATGTCGGTCTGCATGTCACCCGGATCGACCGCCCAGACCCGCACGTCCGGCTCCTCCTCGGCCAGGGTCGCCGACGCGTGGTCGAACGCTGCCTTGCTCGCGCCGTAACCGCCCCAGCCGGCGTAGGACACGACCGCCGCGTCGGAGGAGAGGTTGATGATCGCGCCTCGACTCTCGCCGCGCGGCCTGCGCAGTTGCGGCAGCAGCAGCTGGGTCAGCGCGATCGGCGCCAGAACATTGACTTCGAAGGTCTCCAGCAGGCCGGCCAGCGGGAACCGGGCGAGCGCGGGCATCGGCTCGCCGCCGAGGTCGTAGCCGGTGAGCGTGGAGGCGTTGTTGATCAGCAGATTGGCCCCTCCGAGCAGCGAGGCCGCGTGCGCCAGTTCGGCCCGGTGGTCGTCGTCGACCACGCTGCCGGCCAGGGCGACCACCGTGGTGCGCCCGGAAAGCTGCTCGGCCACCTCAATCAGGTCCGTGCTGGAGCGGGCGGTCAGCACCAGCTGCCAGCCCTGGTCCGCCAGCGCGCCGGCCAGTTCCCGGCCGAGGCCGCGGGATGCTCCAGTGATCACGGCCACCGGTCCGTTGCCTCGGGTCGGGTTCGTGCTCAGATCCTCGGTTTGGTTGGAGTTCGAGTTCTGGTTCGAGTTCTGGTTCGTGTTCGTCGTCATGCCATTACTCTCGCCCCGGCCGACCCGGGCCCGGATCGGGCGGCCGACCGGTTCCCGCCTAGGCCTTTGGTCCTAGGCCCACCGCCGGTTCCGGCCCGTCGGCGGCGATCATTGAAATCGCCGTCATGATCTCCTCACCGAACCTCGATGTGGCGGGCTACCTGGCCAGACTCGGCCTGGACCGCCGACCGGAACCGACCCTGGACACGCTGTTCGCCCTCCAGCGCGCCCACGTCGAACGGATCTCCTACGAGAACATCGAGATCCAACTGGGGCGCCCGGCCTCGCTCGACCCGCGCGAATCGACCGCCAGGATCGTCGGCGGACGCGGCGGACTGGTACGCCTGCCTGGCAGAAGTCTTCGACCTGCCACTCGACGACGTGAACGCGGCGGCCCGGGAGAAACTGTAGGCGCGGGTCTCCGTGGCGCACGAGGCCTGGCTGGCCGCCGAATCAGGCGACGATCACGCCTTGGGCGTCAACTTGGCCAGTACCGCCGGTACCTGGTCGTGAGGAACGGCCGCCGAGTAGTGGTAGCCCTGCGTCAAGTCGGCGCCGAGCTCGCGCAAAAGCTCAGCCTGCGCAAGGGTTTCCACTCCCTCGGCGGTCACGGACATCTCACAGGCGTGGGCGAGCGTGATCAGGCCGGTCACGATCGCCTCCGCGGAACTGTGCCCCGGCTCCCCCTCCGGTAGCAGGGCCGCGACGAATGAGGAGTCGATCTTGAGCGTGTGCGCCGGAAGCCGACGCAGGTAGGCCAGGTTGGAGTAGCCGGTGCCGAAGTCGTCGATGGCGATCCGGACGCCGTCGTCAGCCAACGCACGCAGCATCTCCAGCGCCGGGCGCCCGCTCTCGCCCGGGTCCATCACCGCGCTCTCGGTGATCTCCAGGATCAGCCGGTCCGCCGGAAGACCGGCCTCCGCCAGGGCCTCGTGCACCTCAGCCAGGAGTCCCGGCTCGCGCACCTGGCGCACCGCGACGTTCACGGCCACCGCCGGGGTCTGGATATGTCCCAGATCTTCACAGACCGAACTATCATCCCCCGGGCAGCCGGGTTCCGAGCAGACCGTACAGGCCGGCCACTCCGCGGCGTCAGCCACCGCCCGGCGCAGCACCCAGCGCCCGAGGGCCACAATCGCTCCGGTCTCCTCGGCCAGCGGGACGAACTCGCCCGGGCCCAGCAGTCCACGCACCGGGTGGTTCCAGCGCACCAGCGCCTCAAGGGAGTGCACCCCGCCGTGGACCAGGTCCACAATCGGCTGGTACTCCAGGAACAGCTCACCGCGCTCCAGAGCCCCAGGCAGCGACTGCGACAACGCGTACCGGTCCACTTCACGCGCGTTGCGTTCCGGATCGAACAGCGCCCAGCAGTCCTTGCCCTCGGTCTTCGCCCAGTACAAGGTGATGTCTGCGGCCCGCAGCAGCTCGGTCGGCTCGGTGCCGACGGCCATCCGCTCGACCAGGCCGAGGCTGGCGGTCACGGTCAGCCGGTGCTCGTCGAGTACGAACGGCCGGCGCAGCGCGGCCAGGGCGGCCTCGGCCACCTCGATCACGCTCGCAGGCCCCTTACTCTCCGGCACCAGGATGACGAATTCGTCCCCGCCCATCCGGGCCACCAGGTGCCGGGCCGGGTCGATCGCCGCCGAGAGCCGCCGGGCGACGGTCGCCAGCAACCGGTCCCCGGCCTCGTGCCCGAGCGTGTCGTTGACGCCCTTGAACCCGTCCAGGTCCAGGAAGCACAAGCCCACCCGCTCCCCCAGCTTGGCCTCGCGCAGCAGTTCGGTGAGGTGTTCGAGCAGCCGGGTACGGTTGGGCAGCCCGGTCAGCGGATCGTGCGTGGCCTGGAAGAGCAGCTGCTGGTTCATCTGCCGCCGCTCGGTGATGTCCTCGAACACGGAGATCAGAAGCTCGACCGAGCCATCCTGGGCGAGCACCGTGCTGGCCCGCATCCGCGTCCAGATCACCGTGCCGTCCGGGCGGGTGAACTGCTTGTCCGCGCTGTACGCCGAGCGCGCTCCCGCGAGCAGCTGCTCCTGGGCGAGCCAGTACTCCGGCGGGTCGGTCGGCTGCTTCAGATCCCTGATATCTCGGTCCCGGGCCGAGCGGGCCTCCAGGCCGAGCATGTGCGCCAGGCGCTGGTTGAGCTCCAGGATCCGGCCCTCGCCGTCGGCGATCCCGATACCCAGCGCGGTATTGCGGAACACCGCCCGGAACCGCGCCTCCCCGGTCCGGTGCGCCGCCAGCACCGCCTGCCGGATCAACTCCTGCTCCGCCCGCGTCCGCTCCCGCAACGCGTCGGCGAACCCTGACGCCAACCCCGCCCGCAGGGCTGTGCGCACCCGCTGGTCCAGGCCGTCCGGGAAACTCTCGTCCAGCACGGTCATCGTCGCCGCAAGCGAATCAGGCTCCGTGTAATGTGCGTCCACCAGTGCGCTCGCCACCAGGACCCCGGTCTTGCGCGCCAGCTCCGGATCCGCCGGAGCGTGCGTCACCAACTCGGCCAGCTGCCCGACGAACTCCTGCGTCCGCGCCGCAGTCATCGGCACGGAACTCGCCCCGGCCAGGGCGTCGGCCCAGGCCGACGCCAGATCGGGCGGCGGCGCAGTCACGTCCGGCGCCCGACCGCGGCATAGCCGGAATACCGCGTGACGTCACCGCCCAGCGGATCGGGCCTGGTGTCGAGCAGGTCCGGCCGCCAGTGGATGATGTTCACCAGCCCGGGCGGGATCAGCTCGTACCCGGCCAGCGCGCGGTCAACGGCGAAATTGGACGACCCACCGAGATAGTAGTCATACATCCGGGCGGCGGCGGGACGCTCGATATCGATCGCGTCGGGCGCCCAGGCGTGGCGGTGTCGCACGGTGGTCCCTTTCTGCCGTATTCCGGCGGCGGCATGGCCATGCACGCACCACCTCCAGCGATCCTAAGGCCAAGGGCCCGGTTGGCAACACGGCCCGAAGGCATAGAAAACGCCAAAACAGCCCATGCCACCGAGGAATCGGTCTGCGCAGGCGGCAGATCCTTCGAATAGCGGACGTGCGGCGACGCGGCCGCAGTCGATACCGCCGCGCCCCGCTCGTTTCAACGCCCGACATCGGACGCCGGTCGGCTACGGTGGACTTGTGAGCGCGTCATGAGCAGGCCCTCGGGAGTACCGTCGCCCGGACCGACCACGCCGGAGCCTCCGGCGCCGGATCGGGCGGCCGCGCTGGCCGCGCTGCGCGAGCTGAGCCAGGCGGTGCTGGAGATCAGCCGGCACCTGGACACCAACGCGGCGCTGCAGACGATCGTGCGGACCGCCCGTGAGGCCGTCGGGGCCGAGTATGCGGCGCTGGGCATCCCCGACGGGTCCGGGTCCTTCGCCCGGTTCCTGGTCGAGGGGATCAGCGACGAGCAGTGGGCGGCGATCGGGCCGCTGCCGCGCGAGCACGGGATGCTCGGGGTGATGATGCACGATCCGCATCCGCAGCGGCTGACGGACATCACCAGCGATCCGCGGTTCAACTGGTGGCCCAGCGCGCACCCGCGGCTGACCGCGTTCATCGGCGTGCCGATCCGGGACGGGGACGAGATCCTCGGGGCGCTGTTCCTCGGCAACACCACGCCGCCCGCAGACGGCGAGGGTTTCACGCAGGAGGACGAGGACCTGCTGGCCGTCCTGGCCGCACACGCCGCGATCGCGCTCACCCACGCCCGGCTGTACGAGCGCGAGCGCGAGCTGGCGATCCTGGCCGAGCGGACCCGGCTGGCCCGGGAGCTGCACGACGCGGTAACCCAGAAGCTGTTCGCGCTGCGGCTGACCGCTGAGGCCGCCGCCGGGCTGCTGCCGACCGATCCGGAACGCGCGGCAGGGCATCTCGCCCAGGTCTCCACGCTGGCCCGGGAGGCGGTGGCCGAGCTGCGCGCGGTGGTCGGCGAGCTGCGGCCGGCCGAACTGGAGCAGGACGGCCTGGCCTTGGCCATGCGCAAGCAGATCACGGTGCTCGACCACGCGCACCAGTCCGGCGGCGGGCCACGGATCTCCTTCGTCGACGAGCCGTTCGGCCAGCTTCCGCCGGCTCAGGAGCAGGTGGTGCTGCGGGTCGCGCAGGAGGCGCTGCACAACGCGATCAGACATGGCAAGGCGACGTCGATCGAGATCCGGCTCGGACCGGTCGGTGCGCACGACGCGGCGGTGCTGGCCAGGGCAGCCGCTTCGGCCGCGACCGCTACGAACGCCACGAACGCCACGAATGCCACGAATGCCGCGAAGAGGACGAGGGGCACGAGAGCCGCACCGCTCACGAACGCTGCGGCCGGCGCCCGGTCGGCCGTGCGCGTGAGCGGAGCCGCGCTGACCGTGACCGACGACGGAGTCGGCTTCGCCGCCACGGACGCCCACCGCGGGCTCGGCCTGACCTCGATGCGGGAGCGGGCCGCCAGCGTCGGCGGCGCGCTGACCGTGCAGTCCGCGCCTGGCCAGGGCACTGTGATTCGCTTGGAGGTGCCCGGTGTCCGTACAGTCTGACCGGCTCGGCCAAACCGACCGCCTCCGCACTGGCTCCGGCTCCGGCTCCCCCGGGCAAATCCGGGTCCTTATCGCCGACGACCATCCGATGGTCCGCCAAGGGCTGCGGGTATTCCTCGAACTCCAGGGCGACATCGAGGTGGTGGGCGAGGCCGCGGACGGCGGCGAGGCGGCCCGGCTGGCCGAGGAGCTGCGCCCGGACGTGCTGCTGCTGGACCTGGTCATGCCGGGAGTCGACGGGCTCGGCGCGCTGGAGTTGCTGGCCGGCCTGGGGCACGATGTCCGGATCCTGATCGTGACCAGCTTCGGCGATCACCGTAGTGTCGCCCCGGCTTTGCGCGCCGGGGCTCACGGCTACCTCTCCAAGGACGTCGAGCCGAGCGCGCTGGCCGCCGCGATCCGGGCGGTCGCGGCCGGGCACGTGCTGCTCAGCCCGGAGGCTGCCGCCGCCCTCGCCGCCGGCCCGGACACGGACTCGGCAGCGGCGGGCGGGCCGGACTCCGCCGAGCCGCGGTTGACCGCGCGCGAGCAGGAAGTGCTGCAGTTGCTCGCGGAGGGCAAGTCCAACCGCGAAATCGCCAGGACGCTGACAGTGTCGGAGAAGACTGTGAAGACGCACGTATCCAATGTGCTGATGAAGCTCGGCGTCGCGGATCGCACTCAGGCCGCACTCTGGGCGGTGCGCCATGACTGAATCGGACGGATCCGGCCTCCCACCCCGGGAACTCGTCGAGTCGCTGACCCGGGAACTGCGCGGCGAGGCGGATTTCAGCACCGGAACACGCGCGGTGTACGCCACCGATTCCTCCAACTACCGTCAGCTGCCGATCGGGGTCCTCTTCCCGCGCGACCACGCCGATGTCGTGGCCGCGCTGCGGATCTGCGCGCAGTTCGACGTCCCGATCCTCGGCCGCGGGGCGGGCACGTCACTGGCTGGACAGACCTGCAACGAAGCCGTGGTGCTGGACTTCTCCCGGCACATGAACGCCATCCTTGAGATCGACCCGGTCCAGCGCACGGCCAGGGTCCAGCCGGGCGTGGTCCTCGACGACCTGCGCCGGGCGGCCGAGGCGCACGGACTGACCTTCGGCCCCGATCCCGCCACCCACGCCTGGTGCACCCTCGGCGGCATGATCGGCAACAACTCCTGTGGCACCCACGCCCTCTACGCGGGCAAGACGGTCGACAACGTGCAGCGGCTGCGGATCGTGGCCTACGGCGGGGCCGAATACGAGTTCGGCGAATACGACGAGGCCGCCTATGCGCAGGCCGTCCGTCAGGGTGCTGTCGAGGCTCCGGTGCTCGGGTCGCTGCGCGAAATCGGCCGCCGGTACGAGAAACTCATCGTGGAGCGCTTCCCTGACATTCCCCGCCGGGTGTCCGGCTACAACCTCGACCAACTGCTTCCTGGTCGGCCGCTACACGCCGCGCGGCTGCTGGTCGGCACCGAATCCACTTGCGCGCTGGTGACGGAGGCCTTGCTCACGCTCAGTCATAGCCCGGCGCACCGGCGGCTGGTCGTGATCGGCTACCCGAGCGTGTTCGCCGCCGCCGACGCGGTGCCCGGCGTGCTGGGACTGTTACCGACCGGCCTGATCGGCCTCGAAGGCTTCGACGTCACGCTGGTCCGGCAGATGCGCGATCGCGGCATGAACCTCGCGCATCTGGACGTGTTGCCTGGGGTGGAGGGCGCCCTGGCCCGGGGCGCGGGCGGCTGGCTGCTGGCCGAGATCGGGGCGGACAGCGCGGATGAGGCCGACCGGCTGGCCGCCGAACTGCTCGCCGGGCTGCCCGCGCCGGTCCCGGGGGAACCGGGAGAATCCGCCCAGTGCCGCCTGCTGACGGACCCCGCCGAGCAGCGCGGCGCGTGGGCGATCCGCGAATCCGCGCTCGGCGCCACCGCGCTGCGCCCGGACGGCGGACACAACGTGGAAGGGTGGGAGGACGGCGCGGTACCGCCGGAGCGGCTCGGCGCATACCTGCGCGGTATCAGTGCCCTGTGGAGCGAGTACGGGTACGAAGGCGCCTGGTACGGCCACTTCGGCCAGGGCTGCGTGCACACCCGCAACAACTTCGACCTGCACACGCCGGCCGGCCTGGCCGCGTACCGCGCGTACGTGGAACGGGCGGCGGACCTGGTCGTGAGCCTCGGCGGCTCCCTCTCCGGCGAGCACGGCGACGGCCAGGCTCGCGGCGAGCTGCTGGAGCGGATGTACGGGCCCGAACTCATTGACGCTTTCCGCCAGGTCAAGGCGGTCTTCGACCCGCGCGGGCGGATGAACCCGGGCAAGGTGGTCGATCCGTATCCGCTGGACAGCAATCTGCGATACGGGCCGGACTACCGTGCCGCGCCCGCGCTCGTGCCCGCGCTCGTGCCCGCCCGGAACAGCCGGTCCGGCTACTTCCCGCTGGCCGAAAGCGGCGGATCACTCCAGCGGGCCGCGGAGCGCTGCGTCGGGGTGGGCCGCTGCCGGCGCGACGACACCGGCGTGATGTGCCCCTCCTACCGGGCCACCCGGGACGAGCGCCACTCCACCCGCGGACGGGCCAAGCTGTTGGTCGAGATCTTCCAGTCGGCCGAACCGGACGAAGTATGGCGCAGCACTGACATCCGTGAGGCGCTCGACCTGTGCCTGTCCTGCAAGGGGTGCGCAGTGGACTGCCCGACCCAGGTGGACATGGCCACGTACAAATCCGAGTTCATGGCCCGGCACTACCGCGGCCGGCTCCGTCCGCGGGCGATGTACGCCCTTGCCCTGACGCCCTGGCTGGCCCGGGTCGCCGCGCGCGTCCCGCGTTTGGCCAACCTCGCCCTGACCATGCCTGTCGTCAGCACCCTGCTCAAGCGATCGGCCGGGGTGACCACCCGGCGGCCGGCCCCCCGCTACGCCGAGCGCTCGCTGCGCCGCCAGGCCCGGATGGCCCCGGACCTGTTCAACGCGGAGTCCTCCGCCACTGTCCGGGCCGCCGCCGACGACGCGGCCGGGCTCGACCCGGTCCGGCTGGGCCCCACCCGGCCGGCCGTGGTGCTCTGGCCGGACACCTTCACCGACGCCTACCGGCCGGAGCTGGCCCTGGCCTGGAAGAGCGTGCTCGAATCGGTCGGCGAGCAGGTCCTGGTGCCGACCGGCTGGGCCTGCTGCGCCCGGCCGCTCTACGACGCCGGGATGCTCGACCTGGCCCGCAAAACCCTGACCCACCTTCTCGACGTGCTCGACCCGTACCTCTACCAGCGGCTACCGGTCCTGGTGGCCGAACCCAGCTGCCTGGCGGCCTTCCGGGACGAGCTGCCCAAGCTGTTGGCCGACGACCCGCGGGCCGCGGTGCTGGCTGCGCTCTCCCGTTCCCCGGCCGAGTACCTGCTCGACAGCGGCGGCGCGGACCGGCTGACCAAACCGGCCGTGGCCGGCCGGATCGCGGTGCACCCGCATTGTCACGCCCGCGCGGCCGGCTCCGCCGACGCGGACCGCGCGCTGCTGGAAAAGCTCGGCCACCAGGTCACCGTGCTGGACGCGGGTTGCTGCGGGCTGGCCGGGTCCTTCGGCTTCGACGCCGGGCACGAGGCGCTGTCCCGGAAGATCGGGGAGGAGCAATGGCTGCCCGCGGTACACGCCGCAATAAGCGCGCTCGGGAATGATCAGGACACTGTTCTGATGGTCGACGGCTTCTCCTGCGCGACCCAGTACGCCCACCTGGACACCTCGGGCCGCGCCACCTGCACCCTGCCCGAGCTGCTACTGCCCCAGTTGCCGACCGTCGCCGTCGGTGAACTCGCGGTCTGACCTGAGCTTCTTCCGCTTCAGCGGCTTGCGGGAGATCCCGATGCCGCCCATGAAGGCGAGCCCGACGACCCGGACCACCGGAGCCGAGGTGTCGTTCGGGTTGGAGGACCTGGCCGAGTCCCCGTCCACCCCGCCCATGAAGCCGAACGCGTCGATGCGCACCTCGACGCCCTCAGGCACCTGGATCTCGATCCCGCCCATCATCGCGAACACGTGGATCACGGTCTCCTGCTGGGCGAAGGTCGCCTCCCGCAGATCGATGTCGACCCCGCCCATGAACGCCACCGAGGTGTACTTCGCCGGCACGGTCCACCGGCCCTTGCGCGAGGCCCCGCTCATCACCGCGACCGACCAGTGCCGGCGGTCGGGCGTGCCGCCGATCCGGGAGGGCGCCGGCGCGGCGACCGGAGTCGGCACATAGGCGCCCGGCCCGGTGTGCGCCGGCAGGTCCGCCGTGACCGGCACGAGATCGCCGAAGGTCTTGGCCGAATACGTCGTCTCCAGACGCTCTTCCAACTCGTCCATAGTGATCTGGCCCTGCGCCGCGGCCTCGCGTAACCGGTCGGCCACACGTTCCCGGTCCGAATCGGACGCGCGAAGATCGAGGGAGTCACCGGATCTTGAGAAGTCAGCCATGTGCCGAAGTTTAGTCACACCGGGTAGCTCCACGCACCGTTCGCGGTCCGGCGTACCAGAGCACGGCAACCCGTTCGGCGCGACGATATCCCGTTGCGGCACGCCCCGGAATCATGAGTTCATAGGGGCAAGCGCGCTGGAGGAAGCCACCGCGCGACCTAACCTAGGGGATATCAACCACCATGCCCATGACCGAGCTCCCGGGCCGGCACGTGCCGATCCGGCTGTGGGCCGACCCGGCCACAGTCGAGCCGAACGTACTGGCCCAGCTCTACAACATCACCACCGTGCCGCAGATCGCCGGCGTCGCGGTGATGCCGGACGTGCACCTGGGAATCGGCGCGACGGTCGGCTCCGTGATCGCGATGCGCGGCGCCGTGTGCCCGGCGGCGGTCGGCGTGGACATCGGCTGCGGTATGAGCGCGGTGCAGACCTCGCTGACCGCGAAGGACCTGCCGGACGACCTCGGCCACCTGCGCTCCCGGATCGAAGCGGCCATCCCGGTCGGCCGCGGGATGCACCAGGACGGCGGCGCGGACCTCTCGGCGCTGCCCGGCCACTCGGCCGGCGGCCTGGACGCGTTCTGGGCCGGTTTCGACGACCTCGCCCCCGCGGTGAAGGCACGTCGCGCACGGGCGCAGTCCCAGCTGGGCACTCTCGGCTCTGGCAACCACTTCATCGAGTTCTGCCTCGACACCGACAACCGGGTCTGGCTGATGCTGCACTCCGGCTCGCGCAACATCGGCAAGGAACTGGCCGAGCACCACATCGGCGTGGCCCGCTCGCTCAGCCACAACCAGGACCTGATCGACCGCGACCTGGCCGTCTTCATCGCCGACACCCCGCAGATGCAGGCCTACCGCGACGACCTGTTCTGGGCGCAGGCCTACGCCAAGTACAACCGGGCGATCATGATGGCGCTGTTCCAGGACGTGGTGCGGAAGGTGTTCGCGAAGGCGAAGCCCGCCTTCCAGCAGGTCATCTCCTGCCACCACAACTACGTCAGCGAAGAGGCGTACGACGGCGAGGAACTGCTGGTGACCCGTAAGGGTGCGATCAGGGCCGGCTCCGGAGAATTCGGGATAATCCCCGGATCGATGGGCACCCGCTCGTACATCGTCAAGGGCCTCGGCAACAAGGCCGCGTTCAACTCCGCCTCGCACGGCGCCGGCCGCCGGATGAGCCGCGGCCAGGCGAAGAAGGCGTTCACGGTCCAGGACCTGGAGCGGCAGACCGCCGGTGTGGAGTGCCGCAAGGACATCGGCGTGCTCGACGAGATACCGAGCGCGTACAAGTCGATCGAGAAGGTCATGGCCTCGCAGACCGACCTGGTCGAAGTCGTCGCCGAACTGCGCCAGCTCGTCTGCGTCAAGGGTTAGAAGCCTGCGCCGGTGGTTCGTCCGCAAGTAGGTGCGGACGAATCGCCGGCGTAGTTATGTAGTCATACGGACTCTGTGACTCCTAGTTGGAGCAGTACTGATCGATGTTGCCCAAGTCCCCGTTGAGAGTCAGGAACAGTTTCTGCGTCGCCTCGGGTAGAACGCCGCTTGATTCAGTGCTTTGAAGCTGTGTGGTGACCTGAGCCAAGTCGACCGTTGCGACGTCGATCATGTTGAGCAACGTCTTGTTGGTGGTCGCCTCGGCTGCCTGGTCGAGATTGCTATTCGCCGACTGCAGATCCTCATCGAGTTGGTTGGCCAGACTCAGCTCGACAGACGGCGTACCCACGTTCGCGGCGAGTTGGCTTTCGTCGTTCTGGATCGCTCCGTCGAGATCGGGAGCATTGGGGTTGATGATCCGGCAGCCGGGATCCGAGCCATGAGAGTTGCTGCTGGAGACCAGGAACACCGTCACCGAGGCGAGCACCAGCGAGATGAGTACACCCCAGATACCGGCGGTCCACCCCGCACCACCCCGCTTGCTCGCTTTGAAGAGCGCGATGACGGACAGCACCAGGCCGATCGGCCAGACGAGGATGGCGAGTATCAGCCCTGCCTTCGCCATCGGGTTCGTCTGCCGTTGCAGAGCCAGCGGCCGGAAGATACTGGGCGTCTCGCCGAACGGATGCGGATCGGGGCCGTCCCCCAACAGCTGTTGATCCGACATTCCCGGCTGCTCCGACATGGTCCGCCCCTGTGCTGAAGATGAATACCCGCAGATCGATACTAGGCGGCGAGGATACCTCACGAACAGACCGCGGGAACACGTCGCCAAATCGCGACTGGTGCACTACTCAGCGTGCGCCGCTATTCGCTTCCAGCGCCCCGCCCCAAACTGTAGTACACTTTGCAGCATGCCTAGGAACGACCCGAATGAGCGGTTCTCCGTCAGTTTGCCCACTGCGCTGGCACGAGCCATAAGAGCAGAGGCAGATCGAAACTACGACGGTAACCTTTCAGCCGCCCTGGCAGCGGTCATCGAGCAATGGGCGCAGGACGACGCAGTCCGAGTTGAAGGCTTGGCGGCAATACAGGCTTACCAAGCCGAGTATGGGCAATTCACAGAGGCCGAGCGGGCAGCCGCGAGGGACCAGGTCGCTGCCGAAATGGGCTGGGAGACAACCGACTCCCGTCTGGACCGATTCAGGCCTGCGGCATGACCGACTACATCGTCTACGACGCTGGAGCTCTCATCGCGGCCGAGCGCAACAATCGGGCATTTCTGGCGAAGCACGATGCCCGTCTGCAAGCTGGGATCATTCCACTGCTCCCAGCTCCAGTGCTGTCCCAAGCATGGGCACCTGGTGGGCGTCACTACGGACTGCACCACGTCATCAGTGGCTGCAGGATTGAGGCGTTCAGCGAGCACCACGCACGAGATGTCGCCATCCTTTGCCGAGAGTCAGGGCATCCTGATGTCGTCGACGGTTTCGTTGTGCTTACCGCAATTGACCACGGATACGCTCCAATCGTCACTGACGACTTGGACGACATCCAAAGGCTCATAAAGGCAGCCAGCCCGTTGGCACGCGTTGCCGCGATCCGGCCATGACTGCCAGCCTTCTGATACCACCTCGTCCGCAAACTGAACGGCCCGGTCGGCCCACTCTTCCGCTGCAGGGTCGGGTTCACCACCGACCTCACGCAATGCTATTCATGCGCATCGCGCTCACGCGTCAGAGTCACCACGGCCACCACGCCGTCCGGCTCAATCGTGCCGGAAGCACCATCCGTCAGCTCCACCGCGTCATAGCGTTCGAGAGCAACCTTCACCGGCTCGTCGCCCTGCCAGGCAACAGTCACCGCGCCGCCTAGCGCCACGACCAGAACCGTACTCCCCAGCTCGGCCGTGAGTTCTCTATGCGCCGTGACGATCTCCACCACAGCCCCGACCTCACCCCGGCGGGCCATCACATTGAAATCGGTGATCGGCCCGTCCAACAACCTGCAATCGACAACCGCGTCACCGCGAAAAGCGAACGGTTCGAACGGCCGCTCCACCCGCGTCGCCGCGCCGTCGACGACGAGTTCCATGCCCCGGCCCGCCACCAGGGTGATGATCCGGTCCACGCCCTCGAAGACAGAGAACGGGCCGCCCTCGGCCACCTTGGCGAAGCTCACCCGCCAAGCGAAGTCCGCTAACCCCGCGCCGGGCGGATACGCAGCCACCTCACGCGTGACCCCACCGCCGTTCTTCCAAGCCGCCGCCTGCCGCTCGCGGGCGGCGAGAATCCGCACTGCCATGATGGAACTCCTACGATCGCGCCGCACCGGCCCGCTCAGGTCAGCAGGGAATTGATCTCCTGGTAACCGAGCTCCCGCTCCAGCGCCGTGTACGTACCTGCGGTGAACAGTTCCAGCGCAGCGCTGCGGGCGACCCCGTATGCCGCCTGAGCGATCGACGAGCCGAGGCTGACCCGCGCGACGCCGAGCGCGCCGAATTCGGCGATCGAGGGCGCGCCGGGGCCGGCCAAAACGTTCAGCGGCACCGCCAGCCCCTTCACCAGGTCCTCGACCAACGCCGGGTCGACCACGCCGGGCACGAAAATGCCGTCGGCCCCTGCCACGACGTATGCCGCAGCCCGGTCCAGGGTGTCCTGCAGCCGCGTCAGCGGGTCGCCGACCGCACGGATATACGTGTCCACGCGCGCGTTGATGAACAGCGGGATCTTTGTGGCGTCGGCGGCCTGGCGGGCGGCGGCTATCCGCTCGCACTGTTCGGCGACCGAGCGCAGCGGCTGCGCCCCGCGGTGGTGCGCGTCTTCGAGGTTGATGCCCACGGCGCCGGCCGCGATGACCCCGCGGACGGTTTCGGCGACGCCCTCCGCGGTGGCCGCGAAACCGCTCTCGATGTCGGCGGTGACCGGGACCGCGACGGCGCCGGCGAGCCGGGAGATCAGGTCCAGGGCGCGGTCCCGGTCCAGTTCGTCCCCGTCCGCCGCGCCCAGGCTCCAGGCGACGCCCGCGCTGGTGGTGGCGATCGCCCGGGCGCCGGCGTCCTCGATCAGCTTGGCGCTGGCCACGTCCCAGGCGTTGGGCAGGGCCAGCACCGTACCCCCCGCGTGCAGCGAGCGGAAGACGGCGGCTTTGTCGGTCAGGGTGGTCATGGAGCCAGTCAATCAGGCCGCACTCCGCCCGGTCCAGCGAATCGGCGCACTTCCGCGCTGCCCGCAGGGGCCGAAACCGACCACACCGGGATAACCCGCGCGGACCAGCCCCCGGAACGGCCCCGACCGGTGCCGGCCGGGCCGACCTGTCCAGGCAAGTTGACCGCTCAGTCGGTGACGGTGAGTCGCCGGGCGGGTCGATCTGGGCCACCGGGCAAAGTCCGGGTCAAGGAACGCCGCGGGGACCTGCGGCGGCGCGGCACGGGGATTGAGGGCTCAGCGATCTCCTGATAAGACTTCCAAGATGACCAGCCACCCACCCTCGGACTGGTTCCCCCGACCCTGGAGACCCCTATGCGTCGATCGCGCTTCAAGATCAGGCTGATCTGCCGAAGTATCGCCACCGCTGCCGTGCTCACCCTCGGCGTCAGCCTGGTCGCCGCCCCGGCCGCGAACGCCGCGACCAAGGCCGCGACCGCCGCCGCGAAGCCGGGCATCGAGACAAATTCGCAGAATCCTGTCACGGCCGAGCCGCCGGTGACCCGTCCGGCGACGACTTCGTGTACGCAGACACTCGCCGACAGCTTCCCCTCCAACGACGCCACCGGCGCCCCGCAGAACTTCAGCGGAACGCTGACCCCGCCTGCCGATTGCGCAGGCCCTTGGGCCAAGGTCGTACTGGACTGGACGACGAGTGTGCAGGGCAATCAGTACGACCGCTCGGGTTCCCTGGACATCGGATCGACGATGGTCTACTTCGGCACCACCTACGAGCCGGACCCCGCCGGGAACACGTACCACTTCGCGAAGGATCTGACCGAGTACAGCTCGCTGCTCAAGACCACGCAGACCTTCAACGGGGGAATCGGCAACTACACCAGCAGCGTCGACAACGGGGTCTACGTCCAAACGGTGACCATCACTTACTACGAGGCGGACAAGGCCAATCCGGCGCCGACCGAGCCGGACGTCGTCGTCGGCCTCGGTTCGCAGGACGCTGACCCCAGCCAGCCGACCGTGACCATGACCGCGTCCGGCCTGCCGCTCAACATCACGCACGCCTACCTTGAGGTCTACATCAAGGGCAACGGCTGCGACGAGCAGTGGTTCACCGACGTGCCCAACGACGTCGCCGCGCAGTTCCCGAACGCCGAGATGTGCGGCAGCGGCCCGTACCGCGAGGTGGACGCGTCGATCGACGGCAAGCTCGCAGGCGTGACGCAGTACTTCCCGTACATCTACACCGGCGGCATCGCCCCCACCCTGTGGCGGCCGATCCCGGCGGTCGGGACCTTCAACATGGCGCCGGAACTGATCGACGTCACGCCGTTCGTCGGCGAGCTTGTCAACGGCGGCAGCCACGACTTCGCGCTGACCGTCGCCAACGCCGGGGACGTCTGGAACCTGAGCGCGAACCTGTTGCTGTACACCGACCACGGCGCGGCGACCACGTCCGGCAGCCTGATCTCGGACGACATCGCGCCCACCGCCACGATGTCGACCACTGAGTCGACCGGGGCCGACGGCTCGGTCACCGCGAACGTCGGCGCGACGCGCAGCTGGACGACGAGCGGCTACGTCAACACCTCCTCGGGCCGCGAGACGACGACGGTCACCCAGAACGTCGCCTACGACAACGTGGATGTCGTCACCCAGGGCGGTTTCGCCCAGAACGTCACCGAGACCGACCATGGCCAGAACGTGTCGGTGACCACCGACAGCAAGGGCAGCCGGCAAGTCACGACGCATCAGTGGTCGTACCCGATCACGGTCGACTACACGTATCAGCAGCCGAACTCCACGAGTTTCAGCATCAACGCGACCGTTGACATGACCCGGCAGCTGTTCGACTCGCAGTACACCACCCGTGCTCCGGGCGACCGGTCTGACGCCCTCGGCTCGGCCACGACCAAGTCCCAGTCGACCGATCAGGTCTGGTCGACCGCAGTCTTCGACGTGACGAACAATGCGCTGACCGGTGCCGGCGGCCAAGCCTGGCAGCACTACACCGGTTCCGACGACGTGCCAGGGCAGTCGTACGACCACTACCTGGCCGCGAAGAACGGGTACATCACCGCCGACCATCTCAAGGTCACGAACAGCTGATCGGCTAGGAGATATTCAATACGCTGATGCTCGGGAAGCCGGTGCGCGGAACGGCCGCGCCCGGCACCCGGAAATACGCACAGGCGGGATCAGCCGCGACGGCTGCGGCGCTCGCGGCGCTGCCTGGGCCGACGAATCTTGATTGTGCTGTGCTTCAGCTCGCCGACGAGCCGGATCACCGTGTCGTCCCAGGAGGTCACCCGGCGCGCGCCGCGGTCGCTGACCGTGCCGTGGCTGTTGGCCAAAGAGTCGTACTCGACCCGGGCGCCCAGCGGGACCAGGATCCTGATACTGCTGTGCCGGACCGACAGCTCGATGGTCACGCCCTCGGCGGGCAGCGGCGAGCTGCGCAGGTCCAGGGTGGAGTTGGAGTGGTTGAAATCCATCTGGATCAACGCGGGCACGTCCCACGGGCCGAGCCGGTCCACCTTGCCGTGGTTCGCGGTCAGCCGCAGCGGCTCGCGGGTCGGCCGGGCCGAGGCCGGCAACCGGGACGGATTGACCTCGGGCAGATCCTCGGTGACGACCGCCAGATCGGCGTAGGTGCGCGCGGCGAGTGCGGCTTCGAGCCGCACTTCGAGCTCTTCGAGGGTGAGCCGGCCGTCCCCGGCCGCGATCCGCAGCCGCTCGGCGGTCGCCTCTCGCTCGTCGTGGCCGACCCGCTGCTGGGCCCTGGCTGGGAGATTGCCGTCAGTCATGCGAGGAATCGTACCCACTTGTCGAACCTCCCGCGCAAGCGGCGCTTTCCCGCCGGTTCATTTATCTCACAATTCGAAACATACTTGCTCTAATTCTGAGACGGCAACTATCGTCCTGAGTGCGGGATCCCACAACCGGCAGGACTGACGAAGGAGTCTGATCATCATGGCACCGGCAGCCGAGACAGCCACCTACACGCACGGCCACCACGCTTCGGTGCTGCGTTCACACATGTGGCGCACTGCGGCGAACTCGGCCGCGTACCTCCTGCCGCATCTGCAGGCCGGCCAGTCGCTGCTGGACATCGGCTGCGGCCCCGGAACGATCACCGTGGACCTGGCCACAGTGGTGGCGCCGGGCCGGGTGATCGGGGTGGACCACGCGCCGGGCATCTTGGAAAAAGCCCGGCAGGCCGCGGCCGAAGCCGGACTGGCCGACCGGATCGAGTTCGCCGAGGCCGACGTGCACGCGCTCGACTACCCCGACGACAGCTTCGACGTGGTCCACGCGCACCAGGTCCTGCAGCACGTCGGCGACCCGGTGCAGGCCCTGCGCGAGATGCGGCGGGTATGCCGGCCCGGCGGCATCGTCGCAGCACGCGATTCCGATTACAGCGGGTTCTTCTGGTACCCGGAGAGCGCCAAACTGCTCTGGTGGCAGGGGCTCTACGACACGGTCGCGCGCGCGAACGGCGGCGAGCCGGATGCCGGGCGGCGGCTGTGGGCTTGGGCCCGCAAGGTGGGCTTCAGCGAGGTCACCCCGAGCGGTTCAGCCTGGTGCTTCACCACCGACCAGGACCGGTCCTGGTGGGGCGAGCTGTGGGCGGAGCGGATCGTGCACTCGGACTTCGCCCGGACCGCCGTGTCCGGCGGGCACGCCACCGAGGCCGAACTGGAGGCCGGCGCCGCCGCCTGGCGCACCTGGGGCGCCGATCCGGACGGCTCGCTGACCGTCCCGCACTGCGAGATCCTCTGCCGCAAATAGCAGACAGCCGCGCCCCGGACGCTCAGCGGCGGGTCAGGGTGACGTAGGCCGGCCGCAGGAGCTCGGCCACGTCCTGCCCGCCGAGGGCGATTCCGACCGGGCCCAACTGGTCGAGCAGAGTCGACTCCTTGGCAGCGACCACCTTGTGCAGCGGCTCGGGCAGCGGCCCGGGGCTGGTCCAGAAGGCGTCGACCAACTCGGCCAGCGGCAGATCCCCCGACTCGTCCTCGCCCTGGTCGCCGACCTGGGCCCAGGCCGCCTCGTCGCGCACGGCCTCGATCCGGCGCAGCAGCTCGACCCTGGTCCGGCCGCGCCAGGCCAGCAGCTCGAACGGGTCGGCGTCGAACCGCTCAGCCAGGATGTAACAGGAGGCTGCGACGTGCTTGCACGGATTGGACCAGTCCGGGCAGGAGCAGTCGGTGTCGAACTCCCGCATGGTGGGGAACAGGGTCAGGCCGCAGTACCCGAACACCGCCTCGATGTCTTCGGGCATCCGCCCGGCCAGCAGCTCCGCCAGCAGGGCGGAGTCCTCGGCCAGTACCCGCTCCACCTTGGCCCACTGGGCCGACGGGAATATGTCGATCTCCAACACCACGCTATAAGGCTGGGCCCGGGAGCCCTGCACGCTGGCCACCACCTCGCCCGGCCGGACCGCGAGTTCGAGCACCTGCCCGCTGCGGGCGTAGGAGCGGCCCCGGGTCAGCCGGGTGCCCATGCCGAACCCTTCGAGCACGGAGATGAACCGCTGCGACCACCAGGTGTCCCCGATCGCGCCGCGGACGGACTTCGCCTTGATCCCGTTGGCCGTGCGCCGCCGGGAGGCCGAGTAGCTGGTCCAGGACATATCAGTAGCCGCCCATCCCTATTCGACCACCGCGTCGGCGGACAGCGAGATCACGTTGCGCAGCTCGGCCACGGACAGCTCGGTCAGCCAGGCCTCGCCCGAACCCACGATCCGGGCGGCCAGTTCCTGCTTCTCCTCGATCACCTGGTCGATCCGCTCCTCCAGGGTGCCGGCACACATCAGCTTGCGCACCTGCACGTTCTTGCGCTGGCCGATCCGGAAGGCCCGGTCGGTCGCCTGGTTCTCCACCGCCGGGTTCCACCAGCGGTCCACATGGATGACGTGGTTGGCCGCGGTCAGGTTCAGCCCGACCCCGCCGGCCTTGAGTGAGAGCACGAACAGGGACGGGCCCTCGGGCTGCTCGAACCGCAGCACCATCGCGTCCCGCCCCTTCTTCGTCACGCCGCCGTGCAGGAACGCCACCTCCCGGCCGAACCGGGTGGCCAGGTGCCCCTGCAGCAACGTGCCGAACTCGGTGTACTGGGTGAACAGCAGCGCCTTCTCGCCCTGGTCCAGAATCTCCTCGCAGAGCTCTTCGACCCGGGCCAGCTTCCCGGACCGCCCCGCGAGCTTGGAGCCGTCCTTGAGGAAGTGTGCCGGGTGGTTGCAGATCTGCTTGAGCTTGGTGAGCATTGCCAGCACCAGGCCGTGCCGCGCGATGCCCTCGTTCAACTCGATCTGCCGCAGCGAGTCGTCGACTGTGGCCTGATACAGCGAGGCCTGCTCCTTGGTCAGGTTGCAGATCACCTTCATCTCGACCTTCTCCGGCAGGTCGCTGATGATCGAGGCGTCCGTCTTGACCCGGCGCAGGATGAACGCGCCGGTGGCCCGGCGCAGCCGCTGGACCGCGTCCTGGTCCCCGTCCCGCTCGATCGGCTTTGCAAAGCGTTCCTTGAACCGCTCGGCGCTGCCGAGCAACCCCGGATTGGCGAACTCCAGCACCGACCACAGATCCGCCAGCCGGTTCTCCACCGGCGTGCCGGTGAGCGCGATCCGGTGCGGGGCCGAGAACGAGCGCACCGCCCTGGCCTGCTTCGTCCCGGCGTTCTTGATCGCCTGCGCCTCGTCGATCACGACCCGGTGCCAGTCGACCTGCCGCAGCAGCTTCTGGTCCCGCAGCGCGAGCGCGTAGGTGGTGACGATCAGGTCTGATTCGGCGGCGACCTTCTGGAACTCCTCCCCGGTCAACCGCTCGGCGCCGTGATGCACGTGCACGGTCAGCTTGGGCGCGAACCGGGCCGCCTCCCGCTGCCAGTTGGCCGCCAGCGACATCGGGCAGATCAGCAGAGTGGGGCCGGAATCGGTGCCCTCCTCCTGCGCCAGCGCGAGCAGCGCGAGAACCTCAATGGTCTTACCCAGTCCCATGTCATCTGCGAGCACTGATCCGAGCCCGAGCCGGTCCATGAACGCCAGCCAGCCGACACCCCGCTCCTGATAGGGCCGCAAGGTCGCGGTCATCCCGGCCGGAGCGCTCACCGGCTCGCAGCTCTGCTCGACCGCCCCGTCGAGCAACTCGCCGAGCCAGCCGGCCGCGTCGATCTCGACCAGGGAATGCTCGTCGTCGTCGAGCCCGAACAGCGCGGTCTTGAGCACCTCGCTCGCCCGCATCGTGCCGGTGGCCGCTCCGCCGAGGGCCTTGAGCCCGGCGGCCAGCCTGGCCTGGTCCACCTCGACCCACTGGCCGCGCAGCTGGACCAGCCCGGTCTTGGCCTCCGCCAGCGCCTGGAACTCCTCGGTGGTCAGCCGCTGCTCGCCGATCGAGGCCTGCCATTCGTACTGGACCAGCTGCCGGAAACCGAACTTCGACTCGGTGTCCACCCGGCCCGGCTGCTCCACCGGCTCCGTGGTGGACAGCCGCAGCCGCACCTCCGAACGCCCGGTGGACCACCAGGCCGGCAGCATCACCCCGAAGCCGAGCCTGGTCAGCGACGGCGCGGTGTGCCGCAGGAAGTCATAGGCCTGATCAAGGGTGAGCGGCACCTCGGTGGGCGCGCTGGTGCGCAGGGCCGGGCGCAGCGAGGGGAAGATCCGCCCGGCCCGGCCGAGCCCGGCCAGCAGCTCGGTGCGCGGGTCGATGCCCGCGGCCTTGAGCAGTCGCGCGGCACCAGTACGCTGCCATACCTCCGCGGCGGTGGCCACCAGGGAGGGGTCGGCGGCAGACTGCAGCAGCAACTCGACTTTCCAAAGCTCCACCTCCTCCTCGGTCTCCGGCGGCACCAGGCGCAAGCAGATCCGCACCGGCCCGTCGTGCTTCTCCTCCAAGTTGACCGACTGCCACCCGTCGATCCGCTCCGCGAAGGCATCCACCGCGGCCCGGTCCAGCCCCTCGGCCTCGACCTGGTTGCTCGACAGCGAGGTCAGGGCATTGAGCCATTGCCGGACCAACTCCCCCTTCCCGGTCCGCCGGCCGCCGGACGGGGCCAGCGACTCGCCGTGCAGGCCGTGCGGCCCGGCGAAGGCGTCCAGGACATAGGCGTCGACCAGCGCACCGATCGCGCCGTCGAGGACCTCGCCGGATGGGCGCCCGATAAGTTCGCCATCTAGCAGCTGGGCCCGGAAAACCGGCGGCATCGCGCTGTGCAGAACCTTGCGATAGGCGCCGGTCTCGAACGAGTACCTGGGCCGCCAGGAGGCGTAGTAGTCGCCGTCCGTCTCGTCCAGGTCGAGCGCGGGCAGGATCTCACCGCGGTGCACCACCGCCTCAGCGAACCGCGCCACCGCGCGCGAGTAGCGGGTCGACGCGCCGAGCGGCAGCTCCAACTCCCCACCGTCCGGGTCCAGCACGGCGAGCCGGTCCGGGTTCTCCAGCGCGGCCAGCAGCGCCGCCCCGTCGGTGGGTTCGAGCACCAGAGTCGGCACGATCCAGGCCCGCAGCTGCGGCTTTTCCGGCTCCGCCTTCCGCGCGGACGAGCCGACGCCGCCGACTCCGCTGACTCCGCCAATCGGCAACAACGCGACCAGCTCGGCTGAAGGCAGCGGCGCGGAGCCCCCGGACGGCAGGGCCAGCGGGATCGCACCGCGCGGGTCCGCCTTGCGCACCAGGGCACTGATCTCGTCCCCCGCAGAACCGAGCAGCTCGACCAAGGCGGCCGGCTTCAGTGCGAAGGGATGGCGGGCTGCTATCGCGGGCGCACTCGACCGCCCGCCCGAGGATTTCGCACCCGGCTTGCTCGCGTTCGCGCCCGAGGAGCCGCCGCCGGCCGGCCCGGCCGCAGCCGCCGGGACCTGCGAGCCGTCCTCAGCCCACAGCTCCCAGAACCCCGCTTCGCTGAAGAGCGCGTGGAGAACGTACACGGATCACCACGCTCCTTGGGCGCCTTGCCGCATCAGCGACACTCACGTTCGCGTCGGACTCTGCCGCAGCCTCATCGCTCGGCGGCCCGCTTCATGGCACGCCGAGCTTCCAGCATATCGAATCCGCGGAAGGCCGGAGCCGGTTTCACTCGTCTGCCGCAGCCAGCAGCCGCTCCACGGTGGCGACCTTGGCGTTGAGCGCGTCCACCACGCCGGGCCGGATATCGGCCTTCAGGACCAGGCTGACCCGGCCGCACTGCGCCTCCACCGCGGCGCAGGCGCGCTTGACCACGTCCATGCACTCGTCCCAGTCCCCCTCGATCGTGGTGAACATGGCGTCGGTCCGATTGGGCAGTCCCGACTCCCGCACAACCCGCACCGCATCAGCCACATACCGGCCGACCTCCTCGCCCGCACCGACAGGGCTCACCGAAAACGCGACCAACATGGTCGACCTCCTTCTTGTCAGACCTGATTCTGCTCCAGCCAGCGCGCGATGCCGTTCACATTGGCGGCGGTGGAGGACAGGGCCTCGAACTTGGCGGCGACCTCGGGCTCGGCCAGCAGCGCGGCGTACCGCTCCCGAGTGCGCTCGCGGACCATGGCCACGGCGTGGTCCAAATCGAGGGCCGCAGCCGGCTGTTCCCCGGAGCGCTGCTCGGCGATCGAGTCGCGGACCAGGTCCACCCAGAGCCGCAGCTCCTCCTTGGCCCGATCCAAGGTCTCCGCGACGTCGACGATCGGACCGTAGTGCGAGAACAGCAGGCGGGTGGCGGCCAGGTCCTCGAACCGGTCGAGCGAGCTCAGCGCGAGATCGAGGTCGAAATCCGGCGGCGGCGTCCCCGGCAACAGGGTCCCCGACCTGCCTCCGGCTCCGCCGTCCTCTCCTCCCAATCCCGTAGTCGGATCGGCGTGAACCGGCGAGATATAAATGCCAGCCGCGTCACCGACGTACAGGTCCCCGGTCAGAGAGTCGACCAGCCCGAGATGGTGCCGGGCGTGTCCCGGCGTATGGTGCGCCTCAAGGTACCGTCCAGCCCCCAGGTCGATCCGGCCCACCGCCCCGATTGCGTCGATCCGCTCGACCGGCGTAGCCAACAGCTCCCCGAACAGCGTGTCCATGGCCGGCCCGAACACCCGCCGTGCGCTGGCCATCAACCTCGCCGGATCGGCCAGATGCCGCGCGCCGCTGTCCTGAACCACGATCCGGGCCTTGGGAAACGCGGCAGCCAGGTCCCCGACCCCGCCGGCGTGATCGAGGTGGATGTGCGTGACCACGATGGTGGCCAGATCTTCCGGCCCGATCCCCAGCCCGGCCAGGGCCTCCACCACGACCGGCGCCGAGGTCGCAGTGCCTGTCTCGACCAACGCGGGACGGTCCCCCAGGATCGCGTAGGCGGCTGTGATCCCGGAGTACCCAGACATCGCGGTGTCGATGAGGTGGACCTGGGCACCGAGATCGATCGGCGCGGACGGGGCGCCGGAAGCGCGAGAGGGGCCTGAAGTGCTCGGGGAGCCGGGCTGCGTTGCCATGCCACCCAATCTAGCGCCTCCACTTCTCGTCATGTTGACGATAAGGGGTCCGTGGCCCTATTCTCGTGCCTCGGCACCCGCGTCAGGACCGACCCGGGCACGCAGGACCTAGGTGGGGAGCACCATGGCGCACGTCACGAAAAGACCGCTGTTGAGCCACTTCCGTGGCGGGCCGACCGACCACGTAGTGCACTACAAGCACGGCAAGATCACCCACGAGGGCGTGGGCCAAGCCTTCTGGTTCCGTCCGCTGTCCGCCGCGTTCTCGGAGGTGCCCACCGACGACCGCGAACTGCCCCTGCTGTTCCACGGCCGGACCGCCGAATTCCAGGACGTTGCCGTCCAAGCCGCGGTGACCTACCGCTTCAGCGACCCGGCCAAGGCCTCCCGCCGCCTGGACTTCGCCCTCAACCCGCTGACCGGCACCTGGCGCGCGACCCCGCTGGACCAGGTAGCGACCCTGCTCGGCGAACTCGCCCAACAGCACGCCCTGGCCCTGATCGGCTCGATGACCCTGACCGCCGCCCTGACCGAGGGCGCCCCGGCAGTCCGCGCCCGCGTCTCCGAAGGCCTGTCCGCCGACGGCCGCCTGCAAGACACCGGCATATCCATCGTGGACGTACGCGTCCTGGGCCTGAAGCCGGAATCAGAAGTCGAACGCGCCCTGCGCACCCCGGCCCGCGAGCTGATCCAGCAGGAAGCCGACCGAGCCGGCTTCGAACGCCGCGCCCAAGCAGTCAACCAAGAACGCGCCATCGCCGAGAACGAACTCCAGAACCGGATCGAACTGGCCGTACGCGAAGAACAACTCCTGACCCAGCAGGGAGCCAACGAGCGCCGCCGGGCCACCGAATCGGCCGCCGCCGCCCAGATCGAGGCACAGGCGGAGGTGGAACGGCAGGAACTGAAGGCCACCGCCGCCGCGAAGGAAACCCTGATCGCCACCGAGGCCGAAGCCGCCCGCACCCGCCAACTCGGCACGGCCGCCGCCGCCCGCACCCGCGAACTGGGCACGGCCGAAGCCGAGATCGAGGCGGCCAAGATCGGCGTATATGAGGGCGTGGACCCACGCATCCTGCTCGCCCTCGCAGCCCGAACCCTGGCCGGCCAACTCCCCCGGATCGGCACGGTCAACCTCAGCCCCGACCTGCTCAGCACCGCCCTGGCGCAGCTCACGGCCGGTGGCAGCACTATCAGCACCAACGGCCAGGGCCCGGCATGACCACCCGCCACCCCCTCCCCGCACAGGACCGACACCCATGCCCATTCCCATGCCCATGAGCGCGACCCCGACGAGCACCACCAGAGTGGTCGTCGTCCACCGCTTGACCGAACGCCAGGACATCGTCCGAGCAGCCGGCACATGGGGCCAAGCGGCGTACGGCGCCAAACTGCGCGGCGCGAGCGCCTCACTGAGCAAGGTCCAGAAGCAACACGACCAGACCGAGGACGCACTCCAAAGCGTCTCCTCAGCCATCCCCAGCAGCTGGCGCCGAGGCGCAGTAGAACGCGCGGACCTGGACCGATTCCTGTTCGAGCCCGACGACATCATCGTGATCGTCGGCCCCGACGGCCTAGTGGCCAACACGGCCAAATACCTGACCGGCCAACCGGTGATCGGCATCAACCCCGACCCCGCATCCGTCGCCGGCGTCCTGGTCAAACACCGCGCCGACCACTGCGCCGAACTCCTGACCAGGGTCAACGACCGACGCGCCGGAAGCGAACTACGCACGATGGTCCGCGCATCAACCAACGACGGCCTGGAACTCAACGCCCTCAACGAGGTCTACCTGGGCCACCCGGGACACCAGTCCGCCAGATACCAGCTCACCACCCCCGACGGGTACGAAGAATCCCAATCCTCCTCCGGCCTCCTGGTAGGCACCGGAACCGGCGCCAGCGGCTGGCTCCTATCCGCCGCCCGCGAACGAGCCGCCCCCCACCCCGCCCCCCCAACCCCCCCCCCCCCCCCCACCCCCAACAAACACCACCAAACCCACAACCAAAACCCCCACCCCCCCCACAAAACCCCCAACAACAAACAAAAACACAAAAACCCCCACCC
>Ga0302314_10000948_pt1 | contig 54159 bp, 51 predicted proteins | sample III_Palsa_N2_3_FD_200533 | JGI IMG/M metagenome (GOLD analysis project Ga0302314, IMG submission 200533) | Peat permafrost microbial communities from Stordalen Mire near Abisko, Sweden - III_Palsa_N2_3 | ecosystem: Environmental > Terrestrial > Soil > Palsa > Peat permafrost | place: Sweden... | reverse complement strand
AACGCGGCCATGCGGTCCATCGTCGCCGAGCTGACTGCAGCTCGCGAGGCCACCTCGCAACCGTCGATGCCCGCTCGCCGGTTCGGTCGGGGCCGAAGGTCTCACCCGTTTCGAAGACTCGTCCTGGTCCTAATCGTGGTGGCGGCCCTTTTTGTGGTCGTCGAGGGCGTCGCCGAAAACGGCTCGGCCCATCGTGACGTGGCCAAGGTTTTGCCGTTCTTCCGCCACCCGATCCTCAGCGGCCAACTGGATCTGGTGGGTCTCCCCGCGCGGGGCATCACGGCCACTCAGGCCCCGTCCCTCTTCCAGCTTCATGGCACTTGCGCCAAACAGGCCATTCGCACCACCTGGAACTTCAAAGCGAAGCTTCCCGACGGCTCCACCTTCGACCTCCAGATCGCCCTGCCCCCCGACCAGGGCGGACCGGCGACCTACCGCAACCCCTTGTGTCGGCCAGCGCCGACAACTCCACCGTTTCCGAGTCGTGGGACCAGTCATCGACGAGCGCCGCCGTCCTGACCGTCCGTGCCGACGGTGGCGGGAGCCTGGCCTTCTCCCGTCTGTCCGCGAGCGGTTCAGGCCGGGCCCTTTCGGGCCACCTGGCGTGGACCTGCGCCTTGGCCTGACCACAGACCCCGGCGGTTGCCGAGGGCCAGAAACCGGCCTCGTATCTCTCGCTGACGTCAAGGTCTGATACCTTCCGGTGGATGGCGATGGGTGAAGGCGTGATCGAAGCGGAAGCGTCGGGGGCGGGCGGAGCGATGCCCTACAAGTGGACCGCTCTGTGTCTGGCCACCCTGGGCGTGGTGATGGTGACCATCAACCAGTCGATCCTGCTGATCTCCCTCCCCGACATGTTCCGGGGCATCCGCCTAAACCCGTTGGCGCCCGCCAACGTCTCGTATTTCCTATGGGTGTTCATGGGCTTCATCCTGGTGACGGCGGTACTGGTCGTGAGTCTGGGCCGGGTAGGCGACATCTACGGGCGAGTCCGCATGTTCAACCTCGGCTTCGCGGTGTTCACCTTTTTTTCCATCTTGTTGTCGCTGAGCTTCATGACCGGCGTGGCGGGGGTCATGTGGATCATCGTCATGCGGGTGTTCCAGGGCGTCGGCGGGGCGTTCATCTTCGCCAACTCCAACGCCATCCTCACCGACGCCTTTCCGTCGAACGAGCGGGGTCGGGCCATGGGTATCAACGGGGTGGGCGCCGTGAGCGGCTCGTTCATGGGGCTGATCCTCGGTGGGGTGCTGGCCCCGATCGAATGGCGGTTGGTGTTCCTGGTGTCGGTGCCCTTCGGTCTGCTCGGCACCGTTTGGGGTTACCGCCGCTTGCGGGACAACGGGGTGAGGGTGGCAGCCAAGATCGACTGGATCGGCAACGCCACCTTCGCCATCGGCCTCATCGCCGTGCTCACCGGCATCGTCTATTCGCTCCTGCCCTACGGCGGTCATCCGACCGGATGGACCAACCCGTGGGTCCTGACCGGGGTGTTCGGGGGCCTCGCAGTGCTCGGCTTGTTCGTCTGGGTGGAGACCAAGGTGCCCTCGCCCATGTTCCACATGGAGCTGTTCCGGATCCGGGCTTTCACCATGGGCAACATCGCCGGCTTGCTGGCCGCGCTGGGCCGCGGCGGGCTGCAGTTCATGCTCATCATCTGGCTCCAGGGGATCTGGCTGCCCCAACACGGCTACAGCTTCAGCCGCACACCTCTATGGGCCGGCATCTACATGATCCCGCTGACGTTGGGTTTCTTCCTAGGCCCGTTCTCGGGCAGCCTCTCCGATCGGTACGGGTCGAGGGTGTTGACCAGCACCGGGTTGATCCTGTCGGGTTCGTCGTTTCTCTTGCTCGAGCTGCTCCCCATGAACTTCGATTACGTGTGGTTCGCGCTTCTCATCTTCATGTTCGCGGTCGGCATGGGTCTGTTCTTCTCCCCCAACCAGGCCGCCATCATGAACAGCCTCCCGCCCGATCAGCGCGGTGGTGGGGCCGGCATGTCCGCCACGTTCTTCAACTCGGCCACAGTGCTGTCGATGGGCCTGTTCTTCACCATCGTCACCCTCGGCCTGGCTGCCCATCTGCCGACCCACATGTTCAAAGGGCTCACCGCGGCCGGCATCAATCCGGCCGCGGCCCATACGGTGGCCAACGAACCACCCATCGGCAGCCTCTTCTCCGCCTTCCTCGGCTACAACCCCATCCAGCAACTGCTCGGGCCGACCGGCGCCCTGCAGCACCTTCCGGCCCACCAGGCCGCTTTCCTGACCGGCCGGTCCTTCTTCCCGTCGCTGATCCAGCAACCCTTCGCCGATGGGCTGCACCTGGCCTTCGACTTCGCCGCCGCGGCCACCGCCATCGCCGTGGTCGCCTCCGCCATGATGGGACGGCGCTACGTCCACTCGGAACAGCCGGAGTTCGAGCAGTTCTCCGAAGAGGCGGCCGGAGAGGTGGCCGGGGCCACCGCCCGGGCATGAAGTCGCCTTCCGTCACCGACGCACGTCCCGACGATTCCGCTCAGCTCTTGAGCATCGGTGAGGCGTCCGAACGGGCCGGCGTGTCGCCCCGAGCGCTTCGGTACTACCAGCAGATCGGCTTGATCACCCCATCGGCCTGCACCCCAGGAGGCCTCCGTCGGTACTCGGAGGAGAACCTCTCCCGGGTCGAACGCATCCGTGAGCTGCAGAACCTGCTCGGGTTCAACTTGGACGAGATCGCGGCGGTGCTGCACAACGAGGATCGCCTGGCCGAGATGAGGATCGCCTACCACGACGCCAGGACCGACGAAGACGAACGGCAGTCCATCCTCGACGAGTGCCTCAGCCTCCAGCTCGAACTGCGAACCACGGTTGAAACGAAGCGCGTCGCGATCTCCGAGTTTCTCGCCGACCTCGACGCCCGCATCCGCCGCATCGAGCTTCTGAAGTTGGAGCAAGCCAGCCCTCAAACATGATCCGGACGAGGGCGCGGCCATCTGGCTTGCCGGCGCGGCCTCAGTGGTCGCCAGGTGTCGAGCGAGGTGCCGAGCGAGGCAAGATCAAGTGGTGAGTTCAGGTGATGGTGTCGCGGCCCGGGCCGTCGTTCGGCCCGCGACCGAGGAGGATCTCGACCAGCTCGTCGAGCAGCTGTGGGCGGTCGCCGCGGAGGGACGCTGGGTCGGCACCGAGGTCCCGTTCGATCGTGCCGCCCGCCGCGCTCGCTTCGGCGCCGTCATTTCGGGGGAGTCGTCCACCGTGCTGGTCGCCGATGCCACTTCGACGGGTGGCCCGGCGATGGTCGGTCAGATATCGGTGGACATCGCCCCCTACGGAGTGGCCGACATCGGAATGCTCGTCGTCGACGGGTGGCGGGGCCAGGGTCTCGGGACGGTGCTGCTCGACGCCGCCATCACATGGGCGTCTGCGGCCGGCGCCCACAAGATGGCCCTCGAGGCCTGGCCGCACAACACCGCTGCGCTGGAGCTGTACCGCCGAGCCGGGTTCAAAGAGGAGGGCCGGAAGCGCCGGCACTACCGACGCCGAAACGGTGAACTGTGGGACTCGGTGCTCATGGGCCGGCCGCTTCCCTGAGCCCCACGCTCATTCATGAAAACGAGCCGGGTCACTGGGGTGAGGAGACAACGGCACGACCTCATCCGTCCGCCACACGCGAAGCGGCATCGAGGCCAGGACCGCCTCGAGTTGGTCGCCGTCCTCGGCCGCAAACAGACCAAGCGTGCGCCACTCACCCGGCTGCACGGGAGGACGCCACAGGCGAAGCAGGTTTCCCTGCGCCGCGAGTTCCCGAGCGCGAGCCGCCTCGCGAGTGCGGATGTCATCGACAGCCTCCTCGGACGTGCCTTCAGGAACGTTGGTCGTCATGGTGACGAGATACTCCATGGTCAAGCTCCCGGGCTGCGTGCGACGGTTCCGCACCGTTCGGCCATGTCAGCCGTAGCCGCCAACAACGGTCGCTCCCATGGCGACGGGTACCACGTCGCATCGGTGGGCGATGTTGGCCACGAAGGCTTGAAAGGCCTGGACCCCTTGCAGCGAGTCGGGCTCATCGACGTCGTGTTCGGTCACGACGTGGATGAAGCTCACGCCGTCCTCGAGGCGGAAGACCTTGTAGCTGAATCCGTGCGGCTGGCGTTCCTCCAGCGCGGCGAACACATCCTCGATCAGCTGTTGGTTTTCGGCGGCCCGCTCCGGCTTGGCTTGATAGCGGACAACGGTCGTCTTCATCTCTCGGTCCACCTCTCGCGGATCGGACGTCTCGATCCGAAACATAGACTCCGGTCCCGGTCAGAACTTATCGTTGTGGACCGGCCTCCGTCCCCCGAGAACCCGCCCCCGCTGGAGGACATGACTCACCGGCGTGGACGGGTCTTCGTCCTCCCACGAGAACCCGCCCCCGCTCGGGGTCAGCGCGCCCTGGCGAGAAACGAGCCGAGGTTGTCGAGTATCTCGCCCGAGCCGTGCTCGCGCTGCTCAAAGTTGTCGAGGCCGTCGAAGTGGACGCCCTGCTCGGTGTAGGTGAGCCTGGTGGCGTCGCCGTCGGCTTCGACGGCGATGGTGGTGAGAGACGTAGAGATGTGCTGGCCATCAATCCACATGTCGTAGGTAAAGACGATGCGGTGCTGGTTGACGATGTCGGTGTAGGTGGACTCGAAGCGCGATCTGGGTCCGTCCGTCCATTGACCGTCCTCGACTCCGTGACCGCCGACACGAAAGTCGTGCGAACGCTCTCGTATCTCGAATACGGGGCCGCCTCCGAACCACTGCTCTCTCGCGCCGTTGTCCGACAGGGCATGCCACACCTCTGCGAGGGGCACGGGGTAACTACGTTCGATGACGAAAGTGGCGTGCGCTTGGCTGCGCTCGATCGTGTCGCTCATTTCTTTTTCTCCTTGCTGGTTGAGTTGGTGAGGTAGGTGCCGAGGCGGTCGAGCCGCTTTTCGGCGGGTAGACGCTGGCGGCCGATCCAATCAGCCGCTGGCGTGAGTGCCTCCGTGACCAGCTGGTAGGTGCGAACTCGGCCCACCTTGTTGGACGTGACGATCCTGGCGGCTTCGAGCACACCGAGGTGTTGCACGACGCTGGGTAGGGCCATGTCAAAAGGGCGGGCGAGATCGCTGACCGAGGCCGGGCCGCGGGCCAGACGCTCGACCATGGCCCGCCGGCTGGGATCGGCGAGGGCGTGAAACATCCGGTCGAGCGAAGGCTGATACTTAGGCACTTACCTAAGTATTGGTCTTAATGGTGCTGGATGTCAAGACGTACGGCCGTGACGATCTGGAATGCGAGCGGGAACCGGCAGCGGTCGTCGGCGATCCGAAATCGTTCCATCATGGATACGACTGCGTGGCGGGCGTCGGCCATGTTTTCAGGCGCTACTCCCATGAACACGAGCTGACCATCATCGACTAACCCGCTCTCGGCAACCTCAACGTCGTGGGAGCGCCGGTCGACGTCGATGGACTCAAACCCGGCCTCGGTGAGGATCTGCCGCACCCGATCCGAGTCGCCGAGCACGAAGGGGCCAGTAGGGCTCTTCCCCGGAGCGGGAGGAGGAGGTGCGGCAACATACGGAGCCAGAGCCGGTCCCACAAACCACGGGTTGAGGTCGAGCGGCTGCCAGCAGGCGAAGCCCAGCCGCCCACCCGGATGCAAATGGCTGTGGATGTTGGCGAAGGCGTTCACCGGTTCGTCGAAGAACATGACTCCGAACTGGCTCATCACCACGTCGAAGGGTTTGCCGGGCACGCTGTCGGTTTGCATGTCGGTCTGCTGCCAGCCGACTGCGCTCATCCCCGAGGCGCGTTCGGTCGCCAACGACAGCAGCGCCTTGGATATATCGGCGCCTACCGCGCTGCCGCCCGGCTGCACCTGACGGCAAGCGGCCATCGTCGCCTTCCCGCCTCCACATCCGACGTCGAGCACCCGCTCGCCCGGGCGCAGTTGCAGCGCCTCCAGCAAAACTGGGGTGACGCTGTCGGTGAGAACCTCACGCTTGGGCCAAGCCTTCGTCCACGCGTCGTTATTCCACCGGGACCGTTCCGCCGCGTTGGGCTCCATGAGCAGCGGAATGTAGCCCACGGCTGTAGCGCCACCCGGCGCCGCGCCCTCACTGGCGCGGGCTCACCGGCGCGCCCTCACCGGCGCTCACCGACGCGGCCCCTCCACCGGCGCTCACCGATCGGTTTCGGCTTCCTCGGCCACGGCCAGCCACCGCTCCTCCGCTCCGTCGAGGTCAGCCTGGGCCGCGGCAAGCTCCGCTCCCAGACGGGCTAGATCTCGATGGTCTCCGGTGATCTCGAACGCTTCTGCAACGCGGTCCCGCTCCCTGGTGAGGCGCGCCAGTTCCTTGTCGAGCTGACGCAGCTCGAAGCCGACCGTCGTGGCGGAGCGCCGGCGGGTTCCGATCTCCTCGCCGCTTGCCATCTGTTTCGGGGGCCGACTGCCGGATGCCGAGCCCGAGGGCTGTCGTCGACGGCGCTGCTCCCCGGCCACGCTCTCGGCTATCCAGGCGGCCAGACCGCCGGGCACTTCGGAGACGTGCCGGTCACGGCAGGCCACGATCTTTTCGGTCACGCGGTCGAGGAAGGTCCGGTCGTGGCTGACTGTGATCAGGGCGCCGGGCCAGTCTTCGAGGAAGTCCTCCAGGGCGCGGAGCGTGTCTAGGTCCAAGTCGTTTGTGGGTTCGTCTACCAGCAGCACGTTGGGCCGTTCCGCCAGGACCAAGAGGAGTTGCAGGCGCCGTCGTTCACCACCCGACAGAGTGCCCACCGTCGCCCATGGCAGCTCTCCGATAAACCAGAAACGCTCCATCAATCTCACATCGACGGGATCGCCGACCGTCCTCGTGGGTCCGGCGACCAGGTCTCGCACTCGTGCCCCGGAGTCGAGCTCCGATCCCTGTTGGGCGTAGTATCCGATCCGAGCGGTGGGCCCGTGTTCGACGCGACCGCGGCTGGGGGCTCGCAAACCGGCCAGACCCTCGAGCAGCGTTGACTTTCCTGAACCGTTGACGCCGACGACGCCGAGCCGCTCCCGTGGGTCGATCCTCAACGACACGCCGATCAGCACCTCCTCGGCCGCCGCCGGGTAACCGAACGACGCCTCGAACGCCTCGATCACCTTGCTGCCGAGACGTGGAGTGTCATAGCCGACATCGAGCGGGCCGGTCCGAGCCGCGGCCTCAGGCCGGGTGTCGAGCACCCGCCGGGCCGCGTCGACGCGGGCTTGGGGCTTGCGGGTCCGAGCCGGGGCGCCTCGGCGCAGCCAGGCCAGCTCCCGCCGGGCGAGATTCCGGCGGATGGTCTCAGCCTCGCCGGCCTTCTCCGCTCGGTCGGCGCCTGCCGCCAGGTACCCGGCGTAGCCGCCTTCGTGCACGTAGGCACGGCCGCGGTCCAGCTCGATCATTCGGGTCGTCACCCGGTCGAGCACGTGTCGGTCGTGACTGACGAGCACCACCCCGCCGGGGAATCCCGACAGCCACGCCTCGAGCCAGGCGATGGCTGGCAGGTCGAGATGGTTGGTGGGTTCGTCGAGTATCAGCAGCTCGCAGGGGCGGACCAGGACCCGGGCGAGCGCGACCCGCTTCGACTGACCGCCTGAGAGGTCCGAGACGGGACGGTCGAGCAGGAGGCCCATGCCCAACCGGTCGAGGATCGCTTCTGGTTCCCAGCCCGCGCCGACCGCGTCCCGGACGCGGCCCCCCGAAAGGGCGGCGTCCTGGTCCAGGATTCCTACCCGTACCCCGCGGCCTGTGCGGACTTGGCCGGCTTCGGGGACCTCCGTTCCGGCCAGCACCCGCAGGAGGGTCGACTTGCCGCTGCCGTTGATGCCGACCACGCCTAGGCGGTCGCGGTCCGTCACGGTGACCGACAGCTCTTCGAACAACACCCGGTCGGAACGTGACACCGAGACGCCGGCGGCATCGACAATGACGGTCACCCTTTCAAGGTAGAGGACGCCCCCAACGACCGAGCCCTTCGCCGACCACCGCCCCTCCGGACGGCACCACTAATGAAAGCGCCGCCGCCGTTCGAGCTCGGTGCCCGTTGGGGGTGCACCCGCCTGCGCCGTAGAGACGTTGGCCGCGATCGCTTCTTTGACCAGATCGACGGCGAAGTCGATGTCCTCGGGACTGACCACACTGACCTCTATCCAGTCCGACGGGCCGGCGCGAAGACGGATTCGGGGATCGCTGCGAAACTCCTCGCGACGAGCGCGAATGACCGCCTTCGTCAAACGAACATCCAACGCTCCGTCGGCGTCGACATGAGCGATCTCTCTCCGTCCAACCCAAACGGCATCGCCCGGCGCGAACGCCCCTTCGCTAACGACAACACCCGGGATCTCCCGAACCCGCTCGAACAGCTCTGCCTTCATCGTTCAAAGACCGTACTTCGGTGGAAAAAGGGGTTGACTTCGTGGTCGGCTGGTCTTATCGTATACGAACAGGTGTTCGATGTTCTCGGGTGTTTGGTCTGGGGTGTCGGGCGTATCGTCGGTGGCGAGCCGGCCTGGTAATCCGCAAGGCCGCCTATTCGGGCGGCTGTCCATTGTGTTTGGACCTGTGCCATGTGCCGTGAGCTCGATGCTCTGCGACAATCGATCCTGGTTTACGCCTCGGGTTTTGATGCCCGGTCGTTGACGCCGGCCGCGGCCGGCCAGGTCATGCGGGTCTGCGCCCAGATCGAGGCGTCGGTGGCGTCGGTCAAGGCTTTGGCGGTGGCCCGTTGCGCCGAAGGACAGTCCTGGCAGCAAGAGGGATACCGTTCTGCTGCTCATCAGCTGGCCGCCCAGACCGGGATGAGTCCCTCGGCCGCGAAACGCGCTCTCGAGACCGGCCGTCGCCTGGGTGACCAACCCGAAGTGGCCAAGGCCGCTCTGGCCGGGGAACTGTCGCCTGAGCAGGCCGACGCCGTATCCGATGGGGTGGCGGCCAACCCGTCTAAAGCGGGCGAGCTGATCGACAAGGCCAAACATCTGTCGGTGCCCGAGCTCAACGACGAGGTCGCTCGCACCAAAGCTGCCGCCACCGATCAAGAGGCGCGCCGTCGGGCCATACACGCCAGACGGTCGTTGCGGCGCTGGACCGACCGCGACGGCGCTTTCCAAGCCCACCTCTACGGCCATCCCGAGGACGGCGCCGGGCTCTGGCGAATGCTCGACCCGCTCCGCCGGCGTCTCAACATGATCCGCCGAGACCCCACCACATCACCGAACGGGCCGAACGGGCCGAACGGGTCTCGCGAGGCGCTGGAAGCTCTCGACTACGACGCCCTCATCCTCCTGGCCTCCATCGCCACCGGCCACGACGGCGAACTCGGCCTCACCGACCTGTTAGACCTCGGCCTGTTCCCCCAACTCGACCCCACCACCATCCCCAACCACACCAACCGAACACCCCCAACCCCGCCCGCCCCCAGCCCGACCCCGCACTCGGCGACCGCCCCACCAACGACCCCACCGACCGCTCCAACAACGGCCCCAACAACGGCCCCGTCCGGGTCTGACGCCCCCGACCTCTTCACGCTCTTCGCAGGGTCCGACCCGACCGACGGCGAAACCGATCCACCCGATCCACCCGATCCGCCCGGTCCGCCCGGTCCGCCCGGTCCGGCCGGTCCGGCCCGGCCGGTGCGTCGGGCCAAGAAGCTGGCCGGCAGCCCGGCTCGCATCATGATCCGCGTCGATCTCGACACCCTCCTGCGCGGGTTCCCGATCGAAGGCGAACTGTGTGAGATCGCCGGCTACGGCCCCATCCCGGTCTCGGTCATCCAAGACCTCATAGCCAACGAGAACGCCTTCATCGTCGGGCTACTGACCAAATCCGAGCAGCTCATCGGTGTCTACCACCACCGTCGCCGCCCCAACGCCCACCAACAATCCGCTCTCGATTTCATCTACCCCGGATGCGCCGCCGCCGGCTGTCCGGCCCGAGCCGGACTGCAATACGACCATCGCCAGGACTGGGCCAAAACCAAGTTCACCGCCTTCGACCTACTCGACCGGCTCTGCCCCCACCACCACGCCCTCAAAACCCGAAAAAACTGGGCCCTCGTCGCCGGCACCGGCAAAAGACCCTTCGTCGCCCCCGACCACCCACAACACCCCCGCAACACCACCCGGCCCCCGGTCACCCGGTCCACCTCCCCCTCCAGATCCCCCTAAGAAGGAGACCAGCGCTCTCGTTATTCTCAAATAGAGACTGTAAGTCTCGTATTCCTTAGGCGTCAGCTAACGTCGATGGGGTGAAATCAAGGCCGGAGGAGGTGGAAGGTTGGATGATCTGACCATCGAGGACGATGGCCTGGCCCGCTGCGCCTGGGGGGCCTCGACCCCCGAGTATCGGCTCTACCACGACGATGAATGGGGGCGGCCGGTAGCCGAAGACAATCGGGTGTACGAGAAGCTGTGCCTGGAGGGGTTCCAGGCCGGGCTGTCCTGGCTGACCATCCTGCGCAAGCGTGACGGCTTTCGGGACGCGTTCGCAGGCTTCGACCCGACCCTAGTGGCCAAATTCGAAGCCGCCGACCTTGACCGGCTGGTTGGCGATGCCCGAATCGTGCGTCACCGGGGCAAGATCACGGCCGCCGTCACCAACGCCCGAGCCACTCTTGCTCTCTGGGAAGAGGGCCTATCCCTGGCCGGCCTGGTCTGGCAGCATCGACCGTCCGATCCCAGGATGCCGATACGGCTTGGCGACGTACCTCCCATAACCCCCGAAGCGAAGGCCCTCTCCGCCGAGTTGAAACGGCGAGGCTTCGCGTTCGTCGGCCCGACCACCGTGTACTCGGCCATGCAGGCGCTGGGGATAGTCAACGACCACCTGGAGGGCTGCCACTGGCGGGGCATCACCGAAAGCGACCGCGCCGGGTTCGCCGTCCCTAGCCTGGAACGGACCTGACCCGCTCCTCCCCGACCCTGATTTCCAACCAGAGACTCCCAGTCTCGTAATCGCCGGGGCGTCGGTACACTCACCTGATGCCGCGCACCAGGGACCCGGGGGCCCGACAGCGGGTGCTCGATAGCGCCCGAGACCTGATATGCGACGTGGGGCCCCGAGCGGTCACTGTCGATGAGATCGCGGCCGCGGCCGGGGTGGGCAAGCAGACCATCTACCGGTGGTGGCCGTCCAAGTCAGCGGTCATCTTGGATGCCCTCATCGAGCTGACCGACCCTGCGCCGAGCCGATTGCCCGATGGCACCTATGAGGCCATGAGACTCCAGATGCGCCGGATGGCTGCCCTGTTCGCGTCCCGCAACGGACAGCTCATACGGGAGCTGGTCGCTAACGCCCAGGTCGACCCGAATCTGGCCGAGGACTTCCGGCGACGGTTCTTCGCTCACCAGCGAGTCCGCGGCGCCGAAACCCTGGCCGCGGGAGTGGCGCGCGGCGAACTGCGAGCCGACCTGGACATCGACCACGCCCTCGATCTGCTCTATGCCCCCTTGTGGCTGCGCCTGCTCATCGGTCACCGCCCTACCAATCCCGCAGCCGCCGACCGGCTCTTGGCCCTTTCATGGCCGGCCTTGGCCAACGACAATCCAGTTCCCGCCCCAAGGAGACAATCGATGAAGCCATCAGCCCACGACCACCGCCACCTGCCGTGACCGACGTCGACCCTTCCATCCCAACTTTCGATCAGTCCGAGATCACCTTCCTCGAGCCCCTCGCCACGCGGCGAAGGGTTGCGGCCGGGGAATACCTGTTCCGGGCCGGTGACACCAGCTACGACTTCTTCGTCATCCTCTCAGGGCAGGTCGACATCGTCATCAGTACAGACGGCGAGGAACGACCCATCATCACCCATGGACCGGGCCGGTTCCTCGGAGAGCTCAACCTGCTGACCGGACTACGGGTATTCGTCGACGCCCGGGTCGTCGAAGCCGGAGAGGTGCTCGCCGTCCCCGTGGACGTTCTCAGACAGATCCTCGCCACCCAACCGCAACTGAGCGACAAGATCCTGGCCACCTTCATGGCCCGGCGGGACGGTCTGTTGACCGGAGCCGCGTCCGCCACTCGTGTGATCGGCTCCCGGTTCTCTCCTGAGACCGCACAGATCCGCGAGTACCTCTCCCGAACCCACCTGCCCTATGAGTGGCTCGACCCCGACGCCGACGCCGAAGTCGACACGGTCCTGCGACATTTCGGAATCCAACCCGGCGAGCTCCCAGTGGTCATCTCCTCGGGGGTCGTCCTGCGCCGGCCCACTCCGGGGATGCTCGCCGAGTACCTCGGGCTTACCCTGGCCAGCCTGCCCGGTCGCTGCTTCGACCTGGTGATCGTGGGTGGAGGTCCCGCCGGCCTGGCCGCCGCCGTCTACGGCGCATCGGAAGGGCTTCGCACCCTGGGTATCGACATGGTCGCTCCCGGCGGCCAGGCCGGGACCAGCTCCCGGATAGAGAACTACTTCGGCTTCCCCACCGGCATCTCCGGCGGCGACCTCACCCAGCGCGGGCTCGTCCAGGCCGAGAAGTTCGGGGCCGCTCTGACCGCACCGTGCGCCGCGGTCGCCATGCGAGAGGAGGCCGGCCACCTCATAGTCGAACTGTCCGACGGCTCGGTGGTGGCGGGCCGAGCGGTCATCGCGGCGACGGGTGCCCGCTATCGACGCCTCGAAGTGGACCGCCTGGCCGACTTTGAGTCCACCAGCGTCTACTACGCAGCCACCGACCTGGAAGCCAGACAATGCGCCGGCGACCCCGTAATGGTCGTCGGGGGAGGAAACTCGGCCGGGCAAGCCGCGGTGTTCCTGGCCGATCAGGGCAGCCCGGTCAACGTCGTGATCCGGGCGCCGGACATCAACGCCGGCATGTCCCGCTACCTGGTAAGCCGCCTGGAAGGCCATCCCCACATCGAGATCCTGGTCCAAACCAACGTCGTGGCTCTGCACGGAGACCAGAGCTTGCACTCCGTTCGCATCAGCGGTCCCGCCGGTGAAAAGACGCTCCCGGCCGCGGCCCTGTTCTCCTTCATCGGAGCCGACCCGTCTTCAAGCTGGATCTCGGGTTGCGCCGCGCTCGATGACCGGGGCTTCGTCCTCACCGACCGCGCCCTGTCAGACGAACGGCTCGACGAGCGATGGACCGCATTGGGGCGGCAGCCGCTGCCGTTCGAGACCAACCACCCCGGCCTGTTCGCGGTCGGGGATCTCCGCTCCGGGTCGACCAAACGGGTCGCAGCCGCCGTCGGCGAGGGATCGGCCGCGGTGCGGTCGGTCCACGAACATCTCGCCTTCGCCACTCGCTGAAGGCGTCAACCGAGGAGGCGGAACCCGGCCCAAGCAGGGGCGCAGGGAGGAGTGATCAGGGTTCGCGAGAGCGGGTGCCGTCACCCGGCGCGGGGTCGACGTCGGGTGGAGCCGTGATGCCGAGTCGCGCTCGCCACCAATCGACCGGCACGACGCCTAGAGCCAGCTCGAGGGTGCCTCGATCGAGGCGCTCCGCCAGCTGGGTGATCACGACGATCCGGTCGGCGAGCCAGTCGCCGTCGTACACAGGTTCGATCTGAATGGCCGGGCTGCTGCGAGCCCTCTTCTGCCGTCGGATGTCGTCGGGCGGCCGGGAGGTGTCGAGAAGGCCGACGATCCAGGCGATGTCGCCGGCCAGTTCGACGTGGCGATCGACGATCTCGGCGTATACCTCGGCGTTGAGCATCACCGAGACCCACCGGCCGAGCACCTCGTCGGCGTGCTCGGCCAGGAAGGCCACTTCGTCGTGCAAGCGCTTTCGCTGATCTACGTCGTTGACGATCTGGCGAACGGCTGCGGTCAGTCGGGGGGTGTCGCGGACGATATCGGCGCCGGCCTCGATCGAGTCCTGTTGGTTCATGTGGGCCGGTAGCAAGCCGGCCACATCCAAGATGCCGGACCAGATCATGCGGGCGTTGCGAACCAACTCGAACATGATGTACTGGGCGAGAATGCTCCATCGCTGACGCCTTCTCCGTTCGAGCACCTCATTGACGACGGCGCCGGACAGCATGACCACGATGGCGCTGGCCGCCAGGCCGGCGAGGAGGGTGTGTCGCCCCCAGAAGGCCCCGTTGGTGTCGTCGCTGGCGATGCCCGCGGCCAGTGCGATGACGGCCAGGATGGCCATGGCCCGGGTTTGTCGAAGGTAGGACGAGATCGACCCCGAACGTCGTGGCCCTGAGGGGCGACGCGTCACGACGACAGCAGCTCCGGCCGGAGACGGACCGCTTCCAGGGCCAGACAGAGCTCGGCGACTGCGAGCGGATCCGAGAGTGACCTACCAGTGAGCGTCTCGATGCGGCGCAGCCGGTGGCGCACGGTGTTCGGATGGCATAAGAGCAACGCCGCGGCCGCGGTCGCCGAGGCTTCGTTGTCGCGCCAGGCTTCCAGCGTGTCGAGGAGGGTGTCCCGGTCGTCCGGCCGCAGTTCGAGCAGGGATCCGAGGACGGCGACGGCCACCCGAGGCATGACTTCTGTCGCGCTCGCCACCGTGACCGACAGTGGGGCGCTGTCGAACACGGTGACGGCCCCCGGACGCGACCCGGCCAGCGCCAGCAGCCGCACTGCAGTTGGCGTCTGCTCGACGGCCGGATACTGTGGGCTCACTCCGATCCGCCCCGTGCTCGATTCGCGTAGGACTTCGACCAGCACATCGAGCTTGGCCGCACTCTTCAGACAGGCGATCCCCACCTGCATCTCCGGCCGCAACTGCCAGGCCGAAGGGATGTCCTTCGCAACCAGTCGGGCCTCCACCCCCGGTAGCGCTTCCCGAGCCAGGTCGGGCACCTCGGCCGCCACCACCACGTAGGCGGGACCGACCGGAAGCCGGAGCAGCTCGGCGACCTCCCAGATGCTGGCGGCGCCGGACGTGCTGCCGTCGAGCAGCGCTTCCACCATGGCCGTTCGCTCGCGCTCGTCGTGGCGCAGATCGGCGGTCAGCGTCTCCCGGTAGGCGGCGGCCATGGCGTCGGTGTACTCGTCGTGGCTGATCCAAAGCGCCGACGCCGCCGCGACCAGGGCTTCGCTCGACGTGGTTCCGCGTTGCTGGGCTGCGCTGACGAGGGTCTCCCACACGAATCGGAACCCGACCCGGTAGGCGGCCATCACCTCCGAGAGGGGAGCCCGCTGGCGGGCCCGCCGCCGTCCGGTCTCCCGGGGCGGTCGAAGGTCGACGGGCGTGGCGTTGATGAGCGGCCAGAGGATCATCTCGAAGTTCCGGTCGCACGACGCCCTCAGATCCTCGACGTCCACGGCCCCGCTCCGATAGAACTCGATCTCGGCCCGGATGCGCCCGACCATCCCCTCGACGACCTCGTGGCGCCGCTCCATCAGCGACCGCCCGAGGGCGACCACCTCCGGGTGGCGCAGAGGTTGGCTGGTGTCGACGGCCATCGTTCGCGAGCCTAAACAGCTTGGCGCCATAGGCGGCGGCGAAACCCTCCGTCACCGGCGGTTTCCGCGGCTGGGAATTCTGCGAAGCCGCTGTTGTCGCCGAGAACAACGGGCCGCCCGGGCTGCTTGTCGTCGCCCACATCCGGGCCCATCGGAGCGACTACAACCCCGATCGGTTGTTCCCGACCACAACCGACCCCACCAACAGATGTAGGCACCGACATAGACAGTCCGCCCGGCAAAGCAGATGATCGACCCATGCCAAACCTCGCCCTCGCCTTGAGCGAGACCGCCACCATGTACCCCGATCATCCGGCCGTACGCCTCGACGACACGACCCTGTCCTACGCCGAACTCGACCAGGCGTCGGCCCGAGTCGCCACTCTGCTCGGGATCGAGGGATTCCAGCCGGGCGACAGGGTCGGGGTCATGCTGCCGAACGTTCCCGAGTTCGCTGTCGTTTACTACGGGGTCCTCCGGGCCGGGGGTGTGGTCGTGCCGATGAACCCGCTGCTGAAGGAGCGCGAGGTCGAGTACTACATCCAGGACTCCGGTGCTCGTTACCTGTTCGGATCGCATGAGCTCGCCAAAGGAGTGACCGAGGCGGCCCGGGCTGCCGGTGCCCGCGTGATCTCAGTGGCTCCAGGCGAGTTCGCCGCCGCCACGCCGGCAGGTCCCGAGGCCGACATCGCCAACCGCGCCGCAGACGACACCGCCGTCATCCTCTACACGTCGGGCACCACCGGCCACCCGAAAGGGGCCGAGCTGACCCATGCCAACCTGAGCCGCAACGCCCACGTAACGGCTGTGACCCTGCTCGGCCTCGAGTCGACCGACGTGATCCTCGGCTGCCTGCCGTTGTTCCACGCCTTCGGGCAGACGTGTTGTCTCAACGCCGCCGTGCAGGCCGGGGCGACGATGATACTGATGGCCCGCTTCGATCCCTCCCGGGCCCTGGACGTCGTCGCCCAAGAGCGGGTGACGGTGTTCGCGGGAGTCCCGATCATGTATTCCGCGCTCGTCGAGCAGCAAGCGGCGAGCCCCCGCGACACGGCATCCCTCCGCCTCGGCATCTCGGGCGGAGCGGCCTTGCCGGTCGAGACCATCCGCCGGTTCGAGGCCGGGTTCAGCTGCATGATCCTGGAGGGATACGGGTTGTCCGAGACGTCACCGGTCGCCTCTTTCAACCATCCCCAGAAGGAGCGGAAGGTGGGCTCGATCGGCACTCCGATCGCCGGCGTGGAGTTCCGGCTCGTCGACGACGACGGACGGGACGTGGCGCCGGGCGAGAGCGGCGAGATCGCCATCCGGGGTCACAACGTCATGAAGGGCTACTGGCACAAGCCCGAGGAGACGGCCGCCGCTTTCGTCGACGGCTGGTTCAAGACCGGCGACGTGGCCCGGGTGGACGAGGACGGCTACTACTACATCGTCGACCGCAAGAAGGATCTCATCATCCGGGGCGGCTTCAACGTCTACCCCCGTGAGGTCGAGGAGGTCCTCTACGAACATCCGGCCGTACTGGAGGCGGCGGTCATCGGCCTACCCCACGAATCGCTGGGAGAGGAGATCGGCGCCGCGGTCGTGCTCCGCAACGGCGAGTGGGCTTCGCCCGAGCAGCTCCAAGCCTTCGTCAAGGAGCGGCTCGCCCCCTACAAGTACCCCCGACACGTGTGGCTGATGGACAGCCTGCCCAAGGGCCCGACCGGAAAGATCATGCGCCGCCTGGTGGTGGCCCCGAAGGAAGCGAGCACGAAGTGACCCAGCTCCCAATCGACCAGCAGACAGACGACACCCGGGCGGACACCGCCGGCGCCCTCGACCTGGTGTTGACGGGGGCGGCTCTCAACCAGTCCCGCCGTTTCCGGCCCGGCTGGGAGACCGTCCGGTTGGCCCGCCAGTTGGGCCGGCGCCCCCGCAAGCTGGCCCTGCGGGGAAACGATCTCCTGCGGGAGTACGGCCAGATCGCAATCGGCGCGTCGACGCTGGCGCCGTCCAAGGGCGATCGCCGATTCGCCGACCCGGCCTGGACCGGCAACCCCGTGCTGCACCGGGTGCTCCAGGCCTACCTGGCCACGGCCCAGGCGGTCGAGACGGTGGTGACCGACGTGGGCGACCTGTACGGCGGCAGCGCCCGCACCGACCCCGACCGGGTCCTGCGGCTCATGGGCGACAACCTCCGTCCGGCCTCGACGCCGGGCTACATCCATCAACTGATGGCCGGCGCGGGGTGGGTCAGCCTTCCTTGGCTGCCCTTGATCCGTCAGCAGACGTTGATCCTCGCCGGCGAGGACGACCCGATCATCCCGTTGATAAACGCTCGCGTCATGCATCGCCTACTGCCCCACGCCCGCCTGCACATCCACGAGGGGGGCCACGTGGCCCTGGTCACCGAAGCGGACCGGCTGGCACCGGTCGTGGCTGCCTTCCTCAACGACCATCGACACTGAGAGGTGCGCTCCATGTCCCAGAGGCCCATGTCCCAGAGGCCCATGTCCCAGAGGCCCATGTCCCAGAGGCCCATGTCCCAGAGGCCCATGTCCCAGCCGGCCATGCCCTACGAGAACCTCGGCGACGCCCTCGCCACGGATTACTTCTACGTCCGCGAAGAGTTCACCGAGGAGCAGTGGCAGCACTTCTTAGCCACCCGGCGGTTCGTCGACACCGAGGTGCTGCCGTCCATCAACCGCTACTGGGAGGCGGCGGAGCTGCCCTGGCCGTTGATGCGACGCCTCCCGGAGCTGGGACTGCTCGGCGAGGACATCACCGGCTATGGGTGTCCGGGCATGACGCCGCTGGCCCGCGGGCTGGTCAACATGGAGCTGCACCGGGGGGACGGAAGCCTGGGAACCTTCCTCGGCGTCCAGTCGGGCCTGGCCATGAAGTCGATCGCCCTGCTCGGCTCGGACGCCCAAAAGGAGCGCTGGCTGGCAAGCCTGGCCCGCCTGGACGCGGTCGGTGCCTTCGCGTTAACCGAGCCCATGCACGGTTCGGACTCGGTGTCGCTCGAGACCAGGGCCCGACGGGACGGGGACGACTGGGTGCTGGACGGAGCCAAGCGGTGGATCGGCAACGGGTCCATCGCCGACGTGGTCGTGGTGTGGGCCCGCTCGGATCACGACGGTCGGGTCAAGGGGTTCCTGGTGGAGAAGGGGACACCGGGCTTCGCGGCCCACACCATGGAGGGGAAGGGCGCGGCGCGAGCCATCTGGCAGGCGGACATCGTGCTGGAGGGCGTTCGCGTGCCCGAAGAGTCCCGGCTGCCCGGGGCCGATCGCTTCGGCGACGCCGGCCGGGTGTTGGTGACCACGCGCACCACCTGCGCCTGGGCCGCGCTCGGCCACGCCGTGGCTGCCTACGACACGGCGCTGACCTACGCCAAGCAGCGCCGGCAGTTCGGCCGGCCGCTGTGTTCATTCCAAATCGTCCAGGACCGCCTGGTCAAGATGCTGGCCGAGGTCACGGGGATGCAGCTGTACTGCATGCAACTGGCCCGACTGGAAGTGGGCGGGCGCCTAACCGACACCATCGCCGGTCTGGCCAAGCTCAACAACACGCGCAAGGCCCGCCAGGTCGTCGCCGACGCCCGCGACCTTCTGGGCGGCAACGGCCTCCTCCTGGAAAATCACATCATCCGTCACATGGGCGACATCGAGGTCATCCACACCTACGAGGGCACCGAGACCATGCAGACCTTGATCGTCGGTCGTGACATCACCGGGGTGGGCGCCTTCACCTAGCCGGGTCGCGATCACGAGGAGAGGTCTAGTCCCAGAAGCCCGCCAACCGCTCCGCCTCGACCTTGCCCTGACGCAGTCCCGCCTCGTAGGCGTCGCCGGTACGGGTGAAGTCCATCAGGTTGGTGCCCGCACCGCTGATCTCGAGCATTTCCTGTCCCGGCACGATCGTCTCCACCTTGGATCCGGCGGCGCGCAGCGAGTCGAGCTGGGCGCGTGTCGCCGCGAACAGAGCGTCGAACGCGGGCGTCGAGAATTCGGGCGGTATCTCGAGCAGTAGACACGACACCGCCAGCACCACGTGGTGGCCGGCGGCCGCGTCGGCATTCAGGATGTCGCGAGCGCCTCCGTCCATCCAACGGGCTTCGCCGATCGTCACGGGAGGGAACACTCCGGGCACGGCGCAGCTCGAGGCTATTGCGAGCTGCGGGTCGACGCCGGCCGCCTGGTCCCAGACGCGGAACGAGCCGTCTCCGGTGCTGACCGCCGTGCAGGAGAACGCGGCTGGCCAGTCGGCGGCCGCGAACGTGGAGAACGTCTCCAACCACTCCGCCTCGCTGATGGTGACGGCCGCGATGGCCATGCGCCCCATCTCAACGCGAACCTGGTCCGCCCTTTCCGGGTTCGCCGCCGCCTCGCCCAGGGCTGCGATCAACCGGTCGACCTGTTCCTGGGCGTGGGCCGCAGCAGGAGCTGCTGCTGTTGACGCACTCGGGTTGGCGCCCCGTACGAGAGACGTGGCGCCAGTGAGGTCGCCTCCCGATGCAACGGTGAACCCGACGACCGACCCTGCGGACGTGCCGATCACCGCGTCGGCCTTCTTGGCGTCGACCCCGTTGTCGGCGAGGCCGACCAGAAGACCGGCCTCCCATCCGATCCCTACCGGACCACCACCTCCGAGAACCAATGCGCGCGACATGCGACGCAGGCTACAACGCCCCCTGGCCTCGCTCCACCAAGCGCCACCTACTCGACCTGAAGCTCAGCCCAGGCGGATCCCGGCCAGCTGCGTGCCTTGGGCCACGAGTCGGCCGACGCCGTCCCAGACGTAGCAGACCTCATCCACGCGCCCGGCATCGACCAGTTGAGCGCGCTGCACGACCCGCAGCGGTCCCGGAGCCGGTAGGGCTCGCACGTATACGGTCAGCTCCAACGTCGGAACCCACCCCGCGAACTCGATGTCGAAGGTAGCCGGGGGGAAGGCGTCGACCGCGAACAGGAGCGAGATGGGGTCGAACGCTTCGTCGCCCGGCAGAGCCAGCCAGCCTCGCAGCTCCCCGCGGCCGCTCGGCTGGCCCTGGCTAAACCCTCGCGTGGTCGCTTCGATGCGAACCTCGATCTGTTCCATGATGGCCACCGGCTGACCCGACGGCAGAACCGGTACGAGCCTTTCGCACTCCTCCCAGCCGACCGAGCTCACCTCGGGCAACCCGGAATCCCAATACGGGCGGGACTCCGCGTCCAGGCGGGAGGCGGTGAGAATGGCCTCGACGCACGCCACCTCACCCTGGACCATTCGGGCCCGCACCTGGGTAGCCGAGCGTCCGGTACGCAGCGTTTCCGTCTCGATGAGGACCGGGCCCGGATCCGGCGAGCGGAGGTAATGGGCGCTGGCCGCGATGACGTGCTCGTGATTGCTGTTCCACGTGGCCGCCCGTCCCAGCATGGCGAGGAGGTAGCCCCCGTTGGGCTTCCCGCCGATGGTCCAGGCCGGGTCGAGCTCGCCGGCAAAGCCGCCCGGCCCGACCGGATGCAACTCGCTCACGTCGCTGAAGGCGCGCCGATCGGCGCGGGGCGCCGCGATCGTCATGGTCTCGTCGTCCCGACCAGATGCTCGACCGCACCGGGACCGGCGACGGCGCGGACGTCCCTGGCTTCGAGGCCCCCACCGCACTCGGAGCAGACCATGACCGCCTTGGAGATGTGGCCGCAGGCCTTGTGGGTCACCTGGATGGGTGGCCCGTCGGGTGCGGCGTAGCGATCACCCCACTGGCGCATGGCTGTGAGGACCGGCCACAGGTCACGGCCCTTGTCGGTGAGCCGATAGTCGTGGCGGGGCGGGTGATCGCTGTAGCGCACCTTCTCGAGCACGCCGGTCTCGACCAGGTGATTGAGCCGCTGGTTCAAGATGTTGCGCGATATCCCCAAGCGCGCTTGGAAGTCGTCGAAGCGGGTCACCCCCATGAACACGTCCCGCAGGATCAGCATCGACCACCACTCGCCCACGACTTCGAGGCACTGGGCCACTGAGCAGTGCATGTCGGCGAAGCTCTTCCGTTCCACGGAATCCAAGATAGTGGGTTGCATAATGGAACGCAATCCCCTATCGTCAGTTTCATGAGTGAACTCGTTGAGGTGGTGCCCCCGAACATCCGCCGAGGTGTCGTCTTCTTCGTGACCGCCCTGGGTGCCTTCATGGCGTCGCTCGACCTGTCGATCGTCAACGTGGCCTTCCCGGCCCTCGAGCACTCGTTTCCCCACGACAGCCGGGCCGCCCTGGCCTGGGTGATCACCGGGTACTCCATCGTCTTCGCCTCCCTGCTCGTCACCGGAGGCCGGACGGCTGACCGGATCGGGAAGCGAAAGGTGTTCTTCATCGGGCTCGGCGTCTTCACGCTCGGGTCTGCCCTGTGCGGGCTGGCACCAACCGTTCCCGTGCTCATCGTGGGCCGCCTGGTCCAGGGTGCCGGGGCCGCGGCCTTGCTGCCGTCCTCGCTCGGGCTGCTACTCGCTGCCTTCGGTTCGGAACGGCGATCACAAATAGTGGCCCAGTGGGCCGGGGTCGGCGCCCTGGCGGTGGCGACCGGCCCGTCACTGGGCGCCGCTCTCATTACGGCGGGGGGATGGCGGTGGGCCTTCTTCGTCAACCTGCCCGTGGGGGCGATCGCTTACCTGACCGGTAGACGGGTGCTGGTGGCCCACCGAGCCGACACGAACCGGCCCCATCCCGACTACGTCGGAGTGGTGCTGGTGAGCGGGTCGTTGGCCGCGCTGATCCTCGGCATTTCGGAAGGTCCGAGCTGGGGCTGGACCAGCGGCAAACTGGTGTTGTCCCTCGTCGGCGCGCTGGTCGTGGGCGCCGCCTTCCTCGTTCGCTGTCGCCACCATGCCGAGCCCGTCCTCGACCTCAACATGTTCCAGTCCCGTTCCTTCACCTTTGCCAACCTGGCCACGTTGCTCTACTCCATGGGCTTCTTCGCCATGTTGCTCGGCAACATCTTGTTCCTGACCAGCGTGTGGCACTACTCGATCCTGCGGGCCGGGCTGTCGGTGACCCCAGGCCCGATCGTGGTCGCAGTGGTGTCCGGACCGGCGGGGAGACTGGCCAACAAGTACGGCTTTCGTTCGGTGATCATCGGCGGGCTCACGTTCTTCGTGACCGGACTGCTCTACTACGCGCTGCGGGTCGGGCCTCACCCCGAATACCTGGCCCAGTGGCTACCGGCCACCTTGCTCAGCGGGCTCGGCATCGGGCTCACGTTCCCGGTGCTCGGGGCCGGGGCGGTCTCCTCGCTCCATCCCGAACGCTTCGCGGTGGGCAGCGCCGTCAACCAGACCGCTCGCCAAGTCGGCGGCGCGGTCGGGGTGGCCATCCTGGTGGTCATCCTCGGCACCCCCCATTCCCTGAACACGGCCCTGACCTCGACCCGTCACCTGTGGCTCTACTGCGCCCTGATGGCCGCCTTGAGCGGCGTCGCCGCCGTCGGCATCGGCCGCCGGGCCGTACCCGTCGCCGCGGTGACGCCTCCGGTCACGGCGACGACGGGCAACCCCGTGGAGGCGGTGGCGTCCTGAGCGCGGCTGGTGCTACGCGTCGCGCTCGATCATGTACGGGATGAGGGAGCCCACGAACTCACGCGCGGGTGTGTCCGGGAGACCGGCGAAGGCGTGCTCCATCGATATCCGCGCCGCTTCGGCCATTCCCGATGCGAAGGATTCGGCGAACGCGATGCTCCCGTATCTCCGCATGAGCTCGTAGAGCTCAGTGGCCTCTTCGAGCCGACGATCCTGCCTCTCGCCATCGAGGTAACACTCCAACCAGCTCCGGTCCGAGGAGTCGGCCGCGGCCGCCAGGTGCAACAGCATCAGGGTCCGCTTGCCCTCGAGCAGATCTCCGAGTGGCTCCTTGCCGTAGCGCGACACGTCTCCGGTCAGGTTCAAGATGTCGTCGCGGATCTGGAACGCGGCGCCCAGGTGGAACCCGAAAGCCACTAGCGGGTCCAGGTCGGCCGTACCCCACGAGCCGATGAGAGCACCGACCCGCAGCGGCAGCACCGTGGTGTACCAGCACGTCTTTCTCATAATGAGGTCGAGGTAGTCGTCGGCGTCGAGGTCGAGCCGGTTGTCCATGCGCCACCCGAGTTCGAGGGCCTGCCCGCTCACGGTCTGGCGGCTCATGAACTCGAACTCGCGCATCACCAGGCTCGACAGCCGGGCCCCGAGAAGTTCCCCGTTGGCGCCGAGCGTGGACATCGCGACCAGCGCCAGGCCGTCCCCGGCGTTCAGGGCGAGCGGGGTCCCCCAACAGCGGTGCAGGGTGGGCCGGCCTCGACGAAGGAGGCTGGCGTCCTCGATATCGTCGTGGACCAAGAACGCATTGTGCAGGAGCTCGATAGACGCCGCCGACGGGAGTGCGGCCGCCGCCGTGCCACCGAAGGCCTCGCACGTGCCGAGGCAGATGCTCGGCCGCAACCCCTTGCCTCCCCTGCTCGGGTAGTCGTCGAGCAGCGGGGTGAGGTAGCTGGCGTCCCCCGACGTGCGGAGCTGGCGGCGGCACTCCTCCGCGGCCAGGGACCCGTAGTGGGAGAGACCGCGGTACGGCTCGGCCGGGCACCGTGAGCTCACCGCGGCGCCACCTGGGCGACCACCTCGACGGCGAGGGGCATCGACTGCTCGGGCAGGTTCTCGACCAGCAGCACGCCGTGGTAGACACCCGGCGCGGCGTCAGGCGGCGCGCTGACCATGACCAGTAACGCCGCGCTCTCGTCGATAGGGAGGGTCGGCACGAGTGGGGGGTCGAACGTGACGTGTCCGGGCTCGATCGCGGCACCAGAGTGAGTGCACAACCCTGGCGTCCAAGGCCGCAGAGCGTGGGCCTCCGCCGCGCTCGTGTTGTGCAACCACACCCGCCCGCTGGAGCTGCCTCCCGGCCGGACCTGGGGCAGCTCGAGTCGGCCCGACCCGTCGGTCGCTGATCCGTCGTCAGTCCGACCGAGCAACGGGAGCGCCGTCTCGTGGAGCTCCCGAAGAAGACGGAGGTAGCCCTCGAGGGCGCGCTCGAGATCGGCCTGGAGACGGCGGTAGGCGGAGTCGTCGGCGACCATCCGGACCCGACCGGAGCCGTCAGTCTCGGACCCCCCGCGATCGACCCGGTCCGCCCCGAAGTCGCCGACGAGGCGGACGAAGCGGCTGACGACCGCGTCGGCCGTGCTCAGCCCGAGCCTCTGAACCTCGACCGCCAATCGGGTCGCCCACTCCAGATCGGCGCCGCCGTCGGTGCCGCCGTCGGCGCCGTTCGGGTCCGACGTCGCGCTCACGACGCGGCCGACGCCGTGGTGAGACTGCCCGCCCGCTCGATCACGGCACGCGCCGCGAGCCGACCCGACCAGGTCGCCGCTTCGATGCACCCGGCGTTGATGTCGCAGTCAGTCCAGTCCCCCGCGATGACCATGTTGTCGATACCTGTCTCTCCCGGACGGAGCCGGTACCGGGAGGAGCCGGGTAGTGACTGGACGTAGAGGTCCGAGGGGTCGAGGTTCGCCCTCAGATACTGATGCGCTAGCTCCGCCGCGCCGCGGGCGGCTCTCCCCCGGCCATTGCCGTCGCACAGCAGCTCCCAACGGAACCCGTGCTCACCGACGGCGGCCGGCCAGAGCCCGCCCGACGAGCGTTCGAGAAACCCGGCGGCGCGCTCCAAGAGTTGCGAGCGCACCGCATCGACGTCTTGTCCCGCCGGTGGGAGGGGCATGGCGCTGCAGAAGTAGGCGACGGTGCCGGGCTGGTCCTCCTCCGGCCAGTCCTCCATCGGGAGCACGTGGCTCATGCCGGCCCAGGTGTCGAACGGCTTCGCGAACGCGCTCACCGTCACCTGCCGGTTGTGGCGCCACCCGAGCTCGTGTTCCGACTCGCGCAGCCAGAGCTGCATCGACTGGGTGGCCGTGGTCCCGACGTGCTCCACCATGGCCCGCCAGGCCGGCTGGCGGGCGACGACGTCGGGGCAGACGTTCGGCACCATGCCGATGGACAGACCGAGCACCACCACGTCGAAGTCTTCGCCGCTTCGGAGGGTCAGCCGGCCGGCGTCGCCCCTTGCCGCGCCGACCTTGAGCTGATCGGCGCGGGGCGAGGAGGGCCAGCACGGCAGCCCCTTGACTTTCACCAGCGGCTCGTAGCTTCCGTCGGGGTTCGATACGACTCGTTCCAGCCCTACGTCGATCTCCGCGACGCGGCCCCCGTCCAAGCTGAGCCTGACGTCGTCGACGCGGTGGAAGAAACGGAACTCGACGCCGCGGCGCTTCAGCACTTGGTACAAGGGAGCGAAGACGACCTCTCCCATGCCGGCTCGCATCTTCTGGAAGATGTCGCCCTGATAGCCGAAGTACATCCGTGTCCCGAGGTCGAGCGCTCGGCCCGCGGAGACACGCGGGCGGTTTGAGTCTCCACCTTCATAACCGAAGACCAGATCGTAGGAGCCCCGGACCAGCGGTGACTCCAGTGTCACGTCGTCGGCGCCGTGCTTGCGAAGCCACTCGCGGTAGTCAAGGTCGTCGATCGCCGCGAACCCTTCCTTGCGGGCGAGCAGGCCGTCCGACACGATGCCGGTCAGGTTCGCCATGACCACATCGATGAGCTGGTAGGTCCTCCGCAGGTCGGCGTCCTGCGCCACCGAATGCCGCAGGGCCGCGGACAACGCGCCGACGGAGCGTTGGGCCGCTCGCAAAAGGCCGGCGTTGCTGGTCGTCTCGAGCCTCCGGGCGACCTCGAGCAGTCCGGCCAGGGCCGACAGGCTCGTCGCCCTGAGGGCGTCGATCGCCGTGTCCGACATCGTCGCCCGCCCGGCGCCCAGCGAGGGGCTGGTGCTGAGAGATACCGAGGCGCGCCGAGCGGCGGGCGAGGCCGCGCCCGGGCCGAGCGACGAGAAGAAGTCCGACAGGAGCCGAACGGACCGGGTGACGGCGTCGGAGACCGTCCACGTGTCCGGGGTAGGCGCGTCGCCCTGGCCCGGCGGGACCTTCGAAAAGTCGGCGACCCACGGCACCCAGCCGAGGGAGGGCTGCTGGTCCATCAGCCCGACCGTGGCGCTCGGGCACATGGCGTCGTCCCACGACCTGATCGGGCACGTCGGGTCGGTGCGCGTTCTGTCCAGCTCGTCATAACAGCGGCGCATAACAGCGAAGGTCTGGTGGTAATAGCCGAGCAGAACGTGCAAGCCGTGCTCCTCGATGCGCCCGTGGGCTCCTCTGACGCTCGCGCCCTTACCGCCCAGAAGATGGCCACGCTGGTACACGACGATCGAATCGAACCGGTCGTGCCAGCTCCCTTCGGACAGGTCGAGCGCGGCCGCCAGGGCGGCCATGCCGCCGCCGATCACGGCCACTCGCGGCCGCCGTCCTGACATTTCGATCAGGCGCCGGCCGGTGTCCGATCGACCGCAGCCACGACCTGGCGCCAACCAGGCGGCCGATCGGTGTCGGGGATCCGGTCGAGGTCCTTGCCGATGTCGGCTGCGATGGCCATCGCTCCCTGATCCAGGGCGAGGCGCATGGCGGCCACCAGCTCGGCGGCGACGGCTCTGGTGGCGGCGGGGTCTGCCGCGAGTTTCAAGCTGGCGGAGAGCCGGAGCAGGTCCGGCTCGTGGAGGTGCTCACCGGTCTCCACGACCGTCGCCAACGCCGTGTCGAGCGTCGACTGGGCGCTCTCGCGATCGCCGAGGTTGGCGTAGTTGCGGGCGACTCGTCCCAGGTAGAAACCCCGAAACGCCCGGTGGCCGACCAGGTCGTACGCCAGCAGGACCGCGTCCAGCTCGGCTGGGTCGACGGTGTGTTCTTCGGAAACTGCCAGCGCGCACGACATCGCCACCAGCTTGAAGTACTCGAGCCCGTAGACGTCACAGAGCTCCATCGTCCTGGCACCGATCTGCCGCGCCTCGCCTATTCGGCCCCGGACGACCTCGAGCCACCCGATGTAGACGTTGACGAACGCTTCGGTCACCCGCGCCTCACGAACAGGCAACTCGTCGACGCGCTGCAATGCCGCTTGCTTCCAGGAGCCGCTCTCCGTCTCGTCGCCCTCGAGCCAGGCGACGCAAGCGAGCGCGATCGCCGTCACCGCCAGTGGGTCTTGCGGCTGCGACCACAGCGGGGACACCCGAGCCTCCGGCGGCCGGGCACAAAAGGCCTGCCAGCTCTCCTCGAGAGCCGCCCGCGCCGCGGGGAGCCGTCCGGCGTACCACTCGGTGTAGCCGAGGCACGAGAGCACCTCCGGGTAGAACCAACTGAGACCTGGAACGAGCACGCGGCTGGCGGCGTGCTCGATGACCCGCCGGGCCTCTTGACCGCGGCCGCTCACGAGGAGATACGCCCACAGACCGACCTCCGCGGGCAGCACCTCGGGCCGGTCGGACAGAAGCCCGCAGAGCTCCGACGCGCGCTCGTAGTCGGACAGGACCTCGGGATGGGCGAAGCCGGCGACCGCGGCGCGGCAGCCGGCCCGGAGCAGGCGCGCCCCCAACTCGAGGAGGTCACGGTCCGGATCCGCGGTGACCCTCTCGAGCAGCTCGACCGCCCGGTCGAGCAGCCCCCTGGCCTCGTCGAAGCTCGCCACTTCCTGCGCGAGCTGGCCGGCGTGAAGGTAGTTGGCCACCGCCTCGCGGTGGGCACCGCCGAGATCGAAGTGTCTGGCGACGAGGGCGGCCCGTTCGGCGTCGGCGGGTCCCTCGGCGAGGAGGGCGCGCGCCACCCGCTCGTGGTTCGACCGCCTCCGGTCGAGCGGCTGGGTCTCGTACGCAGTGTCGCAGAGGAGAACATGAGTGAACCGGAACGATTCATGCAACCCGGCGCCGCAGGGCTCGACGATACCGACGGCCTCGAGCAGCCCGACCGCGGCGCGCGCCCGCTGCTCGCCCTCCAACATCGACAGGCGGGCCAGGTCGAACTCTTGGCCGAGGGTCGCCGCGACTTGGGCCACTCCGAGGTCGGCCCCAGCCGCCTCGAGGCGGGCGCCGAGGACCTCCTGCAGCCTGAGCGGAAGCGATTGACCGTGGGTCGTCGAGATCGTCGCCCGGGTGAGCTCCTCCAAGAACAGCGGCACCCCACCGGAGCGCTTGACGACCTCGGCGCGCTGAGCCTCGGTGAGCTCGTTCGGACCGGCGACGGAGTCGACCAGATCGAGCGCGTCGGCGTCTCCGAGGGGCCCGAGGGGGACATCCAGAACCCCACCCGCCGGGGGCGCCTCCTCCCGGGTGGTGACGACCACCATCATGTTCGGACGGGGCTGCGAGGACAGCAGACCGATCAGCTCGACCGTGCTCGGGTCGGCCCAGTGGGCGTCTTCCAAGACCAGCAGAAGGCGCTGCCGGAGGGCGACTGCCTCTAGCCACGCGATCAGCGTGGCCACCGCGTTCTTGCGCAGCAAGGTCGGGTCCGCACCCTCCAGCTCAGGCGGTAGGTCGCCGGCGACGCCTATCAGCCATGCCATCAACGGCACGGCACCGGGATGGGTTTCCGAAAGGACGGCAAGACGGCCCTCGGGCCGAGCGATATGCGTGTCCGGCGCAGCGGCGTCGACACCCAGCTCGCGCGCGAGCATGCTCGCCATCGGCCAGAGCGCCACGTTGTTGTGGTACGGGGAGCAACCGGCGGTTAGCACCGACGCCCCCTCGTGGTCGACGCGAAGCGCCAACTCGGCGACCAGGCGCGACTTTCCGATGCCGGCCGGGCCCCGGAGGACGGCGAGCTTGAACGCGGTGTCGCCGGCGGGTCGCCCCCAAAGGTCGACGAGCCCGTCTAGCTCGTCGCGTCTCCCGATCAGCTCGTGTGAATGAAGCAGCACCGAGCCGAGCCTTTCGTCGGGGTACGCCAGACGCAGCACCTCGCAGATCTCCATCGGTTGCGACACCCCCTTGAGCGAGCGAGTCCCCAGCCCGAGTACCTCGAACTCCCCCTCAACGAGATGGCGCGTGATGTCGCTGATCACGACGGTGTCTGCATTCGCCTCGGCCTGCAAGCGCGCCACCACGTTCGAAGGGGCGCCGATCACCTCGAGCGCCGAGCCCGGACGGGGAACGGTGACGACCATGGTGCCGCTGTGCACGGCGATGCGAGTGTGGATGTCCACTCCGAACGCCTCGCGGATCGACTGGCGCTCACGGGCCAGCCTGTCCCTTATCAGCAGCCCCGCGAGCACGGCCCGGCGGGCGTCGTCGCCGTGCGGGGAGTCGTGCCCGAAGCAGGCCACCACGCCGTCCCCTTGGTATTGGAGCACGGAACCGCCGAGCTCGACGACCGGCTCATGCACCAGCTGGCGATATCGGGCGAAGACGTCTCGGGCGACCTCTGGCTCGGACTCCTCGGCCAGCGGCGTCCACCCGACGATGTCGCAGAAGAGGAGGGTGACGAGACCCCGCCGCTCGGCAACGGTCAGGGCCGCGTGAGCGCGCTTTAGGAGTTCCGCAGCGGCGTCACTACGGGGAGCGACGGCGAGCGCGTCCTCGGCGGCTTCGGCGACGGTATGCCAGTCGGACCTCTCGGCCGCGGTACTGGCCATGGTGATGAGCCGGTCGACCAGGCGCGAGAGTCCGCCGCCCTTCGTGCGCGGTGGGGCGTCGAGCTCTGGTCGCTGCTGCAGGATCGCAACTTCCAGGGATGCCGCTTCAGATCCCGGTTCGAGGCCCAACTCGGCCAGGGCCTCGGCGAGCCTCCTGAAGGCGCGTATGGCATCTGATTGGCGCCCGCTCCTGTAGAGAGCCAGCATCAAGGCGGTCCAGAATCCCTCCCGCAGGGGATCCCGCGCGATCGCGGCCTCGGCCGCAGCCACCACCTCGTCGTCGAAGCCGAGGTCGGAGCGGCAACGGAGCCGGCCTTCGAGGCAGCCCGCTTTCAACTGCTCCAGGCGCACGACCTCCGAAGCGGCCCAGGCGGTGTGGGCGACGTCGGCGATGGCGGGGCCGCTCCACCTGCCGAGCGCCTGGTCGTAGAGGCCCGCGGCGCGCTCGGTGTCGCCTTCGAGCCATGCGTTGCGCGCTTCTGTCGCCTCCTTCTCGAACAGGCGGGCGTCGATCTCGTGGTCGTCGACGACCAGCTCGTAGGAGCGACTAACCGTCCTTATGCGGTCGTGTCCGAGGATCTGCCGCAAGAGGAGCACGTGGCTCTGCAACGTGGAGGCGTAGCCGGGCGGCGGGTCGCCCTCCCAGATGTCGTCGGCGAGGCGGCCGGGAGAGAGGGGGGTGTTGGGGTCGACGAGCAGCCTCGTCAGCAGCGAACGGCGGCGGTCTCCCGACACGGTGACCTCGACGCCGCCGCGGCGAAACGAGAGAGGGCCCAAGAGTGTGAACTCGTAGGTCTCACGCTCCCATCCTGCCATGCGACCTCCTCGGGTGCCGATGGTACACGGCCCGTTCCGGCGCGCCCCGCGGCGGTAGGTGGCACGACCGCCTCCGGTCGGCGGGCGGCGCGGTTGCTTGGAGCGACTTTGGAGCGCCTTGCTTCATGATGGGACCTACCGAGCAGATCGCCTGGTTCACCGCCACCGAGGAGACGCAATGAAACGACCCATCATCGGTGCCGCCGTCGGTGTCGTGCTGGCGATAGCGCCCATCGACAACCGCGGGACCTATACCGCGCCCATGACCTACTAGACCTCCCCAAGGAGCGGTGCAGCCGTCCCGGACCGACCAGCCCGGGGCGGCTCGCCGCGCCCCAAGGAGCGGTGCGGCCGTCCCGGACCGACCAGCCCGGGGCGGCTCGCCGCGCCCCAAGGAGCGGTGCGGCCGTCCCGGACCGACCAGCCCGGGGCGGCTCGCCGCGCCCGGCGGGGAGGTGGCTGGTCTAGCCGGTCTCGGTGGAACCGCTCACGTAGACCTCGACCGGCCACGACCCCCCAGACGCCGAGATCTGCCCGGTGTAGAGGCCAACGGGGTACTTGCCGATCGGAAGGTCGACTCGAACGGCTCCGTATACGACGGGCGGGCTTCCGTACTGGACCGTCACGGGCGTTAGCTTCACCAAGGAAGCGGGGATGGTGCAAGGTTCGCCGGGTTGCGGGCTGGCGCTGAGCTGGGTGAGGACCCCGTCGAGGGTCGCCCCGACGGGTTGGGCCGACTGGGGGAGCATGCAGTACGAGTACTCGCACGTCCCTTGAGGCGGGGGAGCGACGTCGACCGACGCCGGAGGGCCGAGCGGCGGGTCGAACTCGGCCGCGAGCTTGGCCGCCGACTGCCACATGTGCGCCCAGTTCTGGGCCAGCTGCCAGAAGGCCGACGCGCTGTCCTTCATGGCCTCGGAGGTCCCGTACGTCCCCGCCGCCACCGACGACATGCTGCCGGACAAGGACTGGGCGACGAAGTCAGCGGTGCGGTTGGCGTAGCCGACCCACTCGTCACGCACGGACTGGATCAAGTGCAGCGGGTCCGGTGCCGAGCTCGAAGGCTTGACACTGGCCTTGACGTCCTGCTTGATGATCGCCTCGAGCAGCTGGGTCCAGACCGGCTGGGCGGCGGAGAGGCTCTGGTTGACCGCGGCATTATCGGTGCGGACGATCTTGAGCACCTTCACCCGCCGAAGGCCACCGAACTCGCTGGCGAGGAGGAACCCCCGATCGACGGTCACGTTCACCGCGTCGGGCTTCGGGGCCCGGGGCACGAGTTCGTACACGGCCGCGAGGTAGTTCGCGGCCACTGTCGTTTTCACCGCCAGACAGGTGTAGCAGGGCTTCCCATCGACCGTGAGCGTCTCGATGAACTCCCCCGACCAGTTGGCGGCGGGGTCGCCGCGTCCGGTGCCGGGGACCGGCTCGAGCACCAACATGCCCGGAGCCCACTTCTCGGGCGCGTCGAGCCACTGCCTGAGGCTTATCAACGAGATAGGCGTGAGGAACTCGGAGAAGATCCATATCGACGGTTGCCCGTTGACGGTGACCTCGCGCGTGGCCACGAGGACCGGCCCGCCAGGCGAGTCCCACTCGCCGCGCTGGTCCGCGTTCGGCTCGTCGTGTGCCGGAGAGTTCATTCGCGACCTCCCTATCCGTGCCCGACCTTCCGCGCCGAAGCATACCGAACGGGGGTGGGAGGAGAGTCCGTCGAAACCGTCGTCACCCCTGCGGGTGGATTCCAGTGGGAGCGGTATAAGAACCGACGGCAGTGGCGTCCATGGCTATCGGTCCTTCCTCACACCGATCTGCGATTCCCTGCTGGAAGCGGCCGAACGCGGCCGACGAAAGTAGCGGGTTGGCCTCCCCTTCGATTGTGGCGACGTGCAGGAAGGTCACGCCGTCGTCCAAGCGGTAGGTGGCCGTAACGGAGGCCGGCCGGTTGGCCCGCCGCGAGCTCCGCGAAAACGGCCCGCACCAGCTCGGCGTTCGCCTCCGCCTGCTCCGGCTTCGTGCGATAGCGGACGACCTTGACCGTGCTCATGACTTTCCTTTCGCTCGTATCTGGTTGTTGCGGGCGTCGTGGGTCAACTCGGCCAGACCGAGCTCTTCGAGCAGCGGCGGCAGATACATGCCGAAGCGGCCGCGGTAGCCCTTGCGCATGCCGTACCAGCCGCCCACGGGGTTCGACGCCGAACGCCCGAACTCCTCGACCGTCCCCGGAGCCGGGTCCTTGCCCTCGTCGGCGGAACCGAGCGACACCCAGTCGCCCTGCTCGCGCAGCCACGCGGCCAGGTCTTCGATCGCCCGAGCCTGATAGGTGAGCTTGGTAGAGCCGACCTGGCAGACGATGAGTTCCGGATCGGCCTGGTCGTCTCGGTACATCGTGTACTCCGACGTCCCCGGCGGTGTCTTCAGGGCCCAAGGGTCGTCTTTGCTGCCAGCAGCCATCAGCCGTCTCCTCTGTCGATTGCTTCTACGAAGTGGGGGAAGACCGACGTCCAGCCGAGCCGGTTCCCCTCCCGGCGCTGAGGGGCGCGCCCACCGAGACGCTCCCAGCCGCCGTGCACGATCTCGATGCGGGTGCGGTCCCCCCCGACGTCGACGAACCGGATCTCCACGTCGGTGGCGTCTTCAGGCCCAAAGCGCAGATGCCAGGTGTAAGCGAGCCGGGATGGCGGCTCCCACGCCGTGATCCTCCCCCACTGGTGCTCGGCGCCCGACGACGTTCGCTCGAAGATGCGCCCACCGACGCCCTCCTCGAAGACGACCTGGAGACCGCGTTCCCCGCTCACAGAGTGATCGAGCGGCCACCAAGTCGATGCGCGCGTGGTCCACGTCGAGAAGGCCGTCGCGGGTCGGCAGGCGACCTCGAAGGCGAACTCGAGCGGCTCGTTCACCCGACTTCTCCGTCGACATTCTCAGCCACGATCCGGAACCTCGTCGCGGCCTCGCCCCAAACCGTCTCGAGGTAACGCCGGACCGCTTCGACCCCTTCCGGCCTGAGGCGGTACAGGTGGCGGGTCCCGACCGCCTCCTCCTCCACGAAGCCCGCCTCCTTCAGGAGGCGAAGATGGCGCGACACGGCCGGCCGGCTGATCGGAAGCTCCTCCGCGATCTCGTGCACGGCCCGGTCACCCTGGCGAAGCATGGCGAGAATCTGGCGCCGGTAGCCGTCGGCTAGGGCGTCGAACCCGGCGGCCTCACCTGCCACTGCTGTACCTCAGGGTGGAGGCGCTCGGTAACACAACCGTTACCGTAACGTAGCCGTTACCGAGTAGCAACTCCTCCGGTCCTCGTCATCCGATGGCCCTCGGTCCGGCAGCTGGGCCCTAACGCCTCAGGGGAGCGTGGCCGCGAACAAGGCCACCAGCTCGGTCCAGTGGCGTTCCGCCGCGGCCTGGTTGTAGACCGGGAAGTCCGTCATCGTCCAGCCGTGCAGCGCCTCGGGATAGACCTCGCAGCGGTGATCCACGCCGGCGTCGCTCAGGGCCTGGTCGAGTCGTGCCGCCATCTCGGGCGGGTAGGAGTTGTCGTGATCAGCACCGGCGACATAGACCCGGGCCGCCATCGCCGGCGCCAGGCGGTGCGGGCTCAGCTCGGAGTCGGTGGCCAGGTTTCCGCCGTGGAAGCTGGCCGCGGCGGCGATACGGTCCGGATAGGTTCCCGCCGCAGTCAGCGATATGGACCCGCCCATGCAATAACCGGTCGTGCCCACCTTGGCTCCGGCCACGTCCTCTCGGCCGTCGAGATAGGCGAGGAACGCCTCCGTGTCCTCAGCGGCCCGACGATTGTCGGTCGAAGCAAACAGGTGACCGATAGCAGCCCTGAAGTCGCCCGAGGCGAAGACCTCCTTCGGATCCAAGGGCTCGTAGGGGCCGGCCCGATAGTACAGATCGGGTACCAGCACGACATGGCCGTGACCGGCCAGCCGCTGCCCCATGTCAAAGATCGTCGGGCGGATCCCGAGCCCGTCCATGTAGAAGATCACAGCCGGAAACTGACCGGACCCCGACGGCGTGAACACGTAGGCCGGGCAGTCGCCGTCACGGGTGCGGATCGAAACCTGCTCGTAGCTCATCCCCGTCGCCTCCTCCCTACCGTGTCGTCGCGATCATGCCGGAGGCCAGCCGGTTCCGCCACCTCGATCCCCGGCCACCCGGCCCGAAGCGCCGGCGCCATAGATCCCGAAGCCCGACCCGATCGTCGTAGGGTCCCCTTGTCACGCCACCATGGCGTCGGCCTCGAGGTTGAGGTGGAACCGGTGGGGTTGGACGAGGATTCCCGAAGCGACGGCGCTGAGGGCGAGGATGGCGGCGGCGACGGTAAAGGCGACCGTGTACCCGTGGACCATCCCGTGGGCTTCGAATGGGCCGGTTTTGGCGTGGCTGGCCAGGTAGCCGGCGGTGGTTGAGGCGGCGACGGTGTTGAGGAGCGCGGTGCCGAGCGAACCGCCGACTTGTTGAGCGGTGTTTACGAGCGCGCTGGCTACTCCGCTGTCGGCCTTGTCCACGCCGACGAGGGCGGTGTTGGTTAGTGGCACGAACGCCGATCCGAGTCCGATGCTCGTGAGCAGTTCGGGCGGGAGCACGTGACTCCAAAATCCGGTGTCGACTCCGACTCGGCTGAACAGGATGAGCCCCAGGGCGCCCAGCAGCATTCCTGCGGTGAGAATGCGGCGGGGGCCGATGCGGGTCAGCAGCTGGCTGGACAGGGTCGCTCCGGTAATCACGCCGAGCGAGAAGGGCAGGAAGGCGAAGCCGGTTTTGAGGGCCGAGTAGTGCAGGGTCGCTTGCAGGTAGTAGGTGAGCAGTACGAAGGTTCCGAACATGCCGGCGCCCATGAGTAGGCCCCCGAGGTAGGCGGCGCCCCGGTTGCGTTCGGTCAGGACGCGCAGTGGCAGAAGGGGATGGTCGATGCGGCTTTCGATGAGGACGAAGGCGACGATCAGGGCGGCGGCGATGGCCAGGAAGCCCATCGTTGTGGTTGACGACCAGCCGTCGGTTTCGGCTTTGGTGAAGCCGTACACCAGGGCGACCAGTCCGGCGGTGATGGTGGCCGTGCCGATGATGTCGTAGCGCACGTGGCCTTCGGCTCGGCTCTCCTTGACCACCCGACGTGAACCGGCCACGGCGATCAGGGCGATAGGGACATTGACCAGCAGCGTCCACCGCCACGAGGCCCACTGGGTCAGCATTCCTCCCATGATGAGTCCGATGGCCGCCCCGCCGCCGGATATGGCGCCGTAGACCCCGAAGGCTCGGGCTCTTTCCTTGGCGTCGGTGAAGGTGACCGTGATCAGGGACAGGGCGGCGGGGGCCATCAAGGCCGCGAAGGCGCCCTGGATGGCTCGGGCTCCGAACAGCATGGCCGCGTTCTCGGCCAGTCCGCCCAACGCCGATGCGCCTGCGAATCCGATCAGGCTTATCTCGAAGATCCGTTTGCGACCGACGAAGTCGGCGATGCGACCGCCTAGGAGTAGCAAGCCGCCGAAGGCCAGGGTGTAGGCGGTGATGACCCACTGGCGGTCGGCGACGGAGATGTGCAGCCCGCGCTGGGCCGAAGGTAGCGCCACGGTGACGATGGAGGCGTCCAGGACCACCATCAGCTGGGCGATGGCGATGATCCAAAGCGCTTGGAATCGGCGGCCGTCGACTGGGGTGACGCCAGTGGCGGATACATCAGGAGGGGAGATGGTTGGGACGGTGCTCATTGGGGGGTCCTCTCAGCCTTGAGGCGGTGCAGGCAGGAAGTCACGGCCGGGGGTATAATGTGAACCGTGGCTCCGTTTCCAATATACGGAACGTCGGTTCCGTTTGTCAAGGCATGAAACGGAATCCGACTGTGACGTCGGCCACAGCGGCGACGCCGGTTGCGCAGCCCAGCGGGGACGGTGGACCGCGGCCGCTACGGGCTGACGCCGTGCGTAATCGCCAGCGGATCCTGGTGGCCGCCGAAGAGATCTTCGCCCAGTGGGGATCGGCCGCCGGGATGGACGACGTGGCCGTCGCGGCCGGGTTGGGTGTGGGCACCCTGTACCGGCACTTCCCTACCAAAGAGGCCCTGCTCGAAGCGATCCTCCTGGACCGAATGCATCGCCTGGTGGCCCAGGGCCGCACTTACCTCGAAGCGAGCGAGCCGGGCGAAGCCCTTTTCGAGTTCCTGGGCCAGTTCGTGGCCCAGTCCCAGTCCAAGCAGGACATGATCGACGCCTTGGCCAAAGGCTTCGACTCCGATCAGATGTTCCAGAACCCCGAGGCCAGGGCGACCGTCGAGCTGCTCACCGACATCGCCGGCCAGCTATTGCGGGCCGCCCAGACGGCGGGCGAGGTCCGCTCCGACCTCACTTCCTCCGATCTCCTCGGCCTGGTCCTGGGACCGTGCATGGCGCCGGGAAACCCGCTCATCGCCGCCTGTTCGCCGCAGCGGATGCTGGCCGTGGTACGCGACGGTCTACGCCCGACCCGGCCCCCATCGTCACCGGAAGCCTGACGACTCTGGGTCCGACTCGAGGCGCTTAGAAGGGTCCCGAGAGTTCGCCCAGGCTATTGGTGAGACGGAGATTCTCCGTGTAGTCGACTGGGCACGTGATCACCGACACCGTGTCGACCGCCAGGGCCTCATTGAGGATCGGGAGAAGATCAGCCGCGGCACCCACCCGGTAGCCCCGGGCACCGAAGCTCTCGGCGTAGGCCACGAAGTCGGGGTTGGAGAATCCGACTTCCACGTGATGGCCGAGCTCGAGGTCCATCTTCCAGCCGATCAGACCGTAAGCGTTGTCCTCCCAGATCAGAACGGCCACGTGGACGCGTTCCCGGAGTGCCGTCTCGATCTCCTGCGAGTTCATTAGAAACGCGCCGTCTCCGACCGCGGCCAGCACCTTGCGGCCCGGCGCGGCCAGCTTGGCACCGACGGCTCCGGGCAGCGCGAAGGACATCGTCGAGAGCCCATTGGAGATCAGACAAGTGTTCGGCTCGAACGTGGGGTAGAGGCGCGCCATCCACATCTTCACCGCGCCGGTGTCGGCCAGGACGATGTCCGAGCGGCCGAGGGCCGATCGGGTGTCCGCCACGACTCGCTGAGGCTTCAGCGGAAAGCTGTTGTCAGCTGCGCCTTGGGCCAATTCGTCGGTCAAGAGCCGCCTGATCTTCTCGCGCCTCGTCCCTTGGGCGAAGCGGCGGGTTGTCGCCTGGCCCAGAGCGGTCAACGTGCTTTCGATGTCGGCCTGGATTCCCACCTCGACGACGTAATGGGCGTCGACCTCCGCTGGGACACGGCTCAGGTGGATGATTTGCTTGTCCCCGTCGGGGTTGATGCGCACGGGGTCGAACTCCTGCAGTTCGTAGCCGACGCTGACGATCACGTCGGCATCGTCAAACCCGAAGTTGACGTAGTCGTGGCTCATGAAACCGACGGCCCCGAGGGAGTGAGGGTGGTCGTCAGGGAACACGCCCTTGCCGTGAAACGTGGTCGCCACCGGGAGACTCAGCAACTCGGAGAATCGCAGCAATGCTTCGGCTGCTCCCGATCGAGCCGCCCCATGCCCGGCCAGGATGATGGGTCGGCGGCTCGAGTCGAGCACGGCCGCCGCCCTCGCGATCTGCGAGGTCGAGGGCTCGTCTGCTCGGGGTGTATTGACGGCCAGCGGAACCAGGTGATCGGCGACGAAAGCGGCTTCTACGTCCTCTGGCACACCCAGATACACCGACCCCGGGCGTTCGGTCTGGGCCAGCTTGAACGCCTTGCGGACCATCTCAGGGATGGAGCCGGGAGTGAGAATCAGGTCCGCCCACTTCGTAACCGGCGAGAACATGGACACCAGGTCGACGCTCTGGTGGGATTCCTTGTAGATCCGGCTCAGTCCCACCTGAGCCGACAGGGCCAGCACAGGTGTGCTGTTGGTAAACGCGTCGGCGGTGCCCAAGAGAAGGTTGATGGCGCCGGGCCCCAGGGTGGCCGAGCAGACTCCGGCTCTGCCGGTAAGTCGGCCCTGGATCTCCGCCATGAACGATGCGGCTTGCTCGTGACGGACCAAGACGTAGCGAATCGAGGACCGCGAGAGGGCATCGGTGAGGTGGATGTTCTCCTCCCCGGGGATACCGAACACACAAGTCACACCCTCGTGCTCGAGGCACTGGACGAGGAGTTCAGCGGCACGCCGCCGCCCTTCAGCCACAGCAATGGACTGTACTGAAACTCAGGGCGTCGTGACGCGACCACGCGACGGATTTCGGGCGCGGCCCTTGACATCCGATAGTAATTATGATGACATAACCATTATGACTATTGAAGTGGCCGTTCCGGGTCCGACCGTCATGGACGAGCTGAGTCGACGGCGACGCGTCGGCATCCTGCTCATCTGCTCGATGAGCCTCCTCATGGTGGGACTCGACGTCACCATCGTCAACGTCGCGCTTCCCTCGATCGGTCGGGACTTTCACGCCCCGCTCTCGGGCCTGCAGTGGACGGTGGACGCCTACACCCTGGTGCTGGCCAGTCTGCTCATGCTCTCCGGATCGACCGCCGACCGGCTCGGGCGGCGGCGCACCTTCGTCATCGGACTGCTGACCTTCTCGGCCGGATCGCTCCTGTGCAGCTTGGCCCCCAACCTCACACTTCTAATTGTCTTCCGCATGGTCCAAGCCGTGGGCGGGTCGATGCTCAACCCCGTGGCCATGTCGATCATCACCAACACCTTCACCATCCCCCGCGAGCGAGCCCAGGCCATAGGGGTCTGGGCCGCGGTGGTCGGGGTGGCCATGGCCCTGGGCCCGGTACTAGGTGGGGTGCTGGTGACGTCGGTGGGGTGGCGGTCGATCTTCTGGATCAACCTCCCCGTCGGGCTCGCGGCGGTGATCCTGGCCCGCCGTTACATCCCCGAGTCCAAGGCGCCCGTCGCCAGGAGGGTGGACGTCCCCGGGCAGGTGCTCGTGATCGCCCTCTTGACCTCGCTCACTTACGCCATCATCGAGGCGCCCACTCGGGGGTGGTCATCGCCCCTGATCATGGGAGCCTTCGCCCTGGCCGCCGTGTCGTTGGTCGCCCTCCTCATCTGCGAGCACCGGGCCCTCGAGCCGCTCATCGACCTGCGCTTCTTCCGTTCCCTGCCGTTCTCGTCTGCTGCGGTCATCGCCATCGCTGCATTTGCCGCGCTGGGCGGGTTCCTCTTCCTCAACACTCTCTACCTTCAGGACGTACGCGGACTCTCCCCATTGGCGGCCGGAATCGACACGCTGCCCCTGGCGGCGATGACCATGCTCCTCGCTCCGGTGTCGGGAAGGATCGTCGGCCGGCGAGGAGGCCGGATCCCCCTCGTCATCGCCGGTGCCGCCCTCGCCGTCTCCTGCCTGATGCTCGTGGGGTTGAGCGCCGTGACCCCGTTCTCGTGGTTGTTCACGGCCTACGTAGTCTTCGGCATCGGTTTCGGATTCGTGAATGCGCCGATTACCAATACCGCCGTCTCCGGCATGCCCCGGGCCCAGGCCGGTGTGGCCGCGGCCATCGCCTCCACCTCGCGCCAGGTCGGCCAGACTCTGGGTGTGGCTGTGGTCGGCTCACTCGTGACCGCCTCGCTGCAGGCGGGGAATCATCTCGACTTCGCCGTGGCCAGTCGAGCCGGATGGTGGGTCCTGGCCGGATGCGGGGCAGCGGTCCTGCTCTCCGGCCTGGTGGCGACGACCCCGTGGGCCCGGGAAACAGCCCGGCGAACGGCCGAGTCGATCAACCCCGAATTTCTGGAACGGAACGCGGCATGACGAAGTCGAGCATGCGTCGCGACCGCGCCATACGCGAGGCCTGGCACGCCATGGCGGCTCTGGTGCTGGACAACGAGCGTCGACGGGAGGTCAGCGAGAAAACCGGCTTGAGCTTCGGAAGGATGAGGGCGTTGCGACGGATCGCAGCTCGGCCGATGTCCATGCGCGAACTGGCCGCGCTGCTCGGCGTGGATCCGCCCAACCTGACCTCAGTGGTCGACGGCCTGGAGCACTCGGGACTCGTGGAGCGCCAGGCCCACCCCACCGACCGCCGGGTCAAGCTGGTGGCGGCCACCCCCAAGGGGGCGGCCCTGGCCCAACAGGCCCAGGAGATCCTCGACCGGCCACCCGCCGGGCTGGTGGACCTTCCGTCCCATGAACTGGAAACCTTGGTACAGATCCTGGCGCGGGTCCGTCAGGAGTAGAAAACCCAGCCACTGAGCCCATCTGAATGCGGCCGGCACCTACCGCGGCTGGCTACCACCTTGCACCCGGCGTCCTGGCGTTGACCAAGAATGCGATGGCGGCGGCGGCCACAAGAGTGATGGCGGCTCCCCAGATCATGGCCACGGTGAAGCCGTGGACGGTAGCGGTGACGCGGCTCGCTCCGGCGTGGGCGGCCAGGTAGCTGGCGGTGGCGGTGGCGGCGATGGTGTTGAGCAGGGCGGCCCCTATGGAGGAACCCAGCTGGCCGGCGGCACTGGTGCCGGCGCCAGCTGCGCCCCGATCAGAAGAGAGGACGCCGCCTAGTGCGGTGTTGAGGGTGGCGGGTCCGGCGACGCCGGTGCCGAGCCCTTCGATGACGGTGGCGGCCAGGACGAGCGGGAGGTAGTGGCTGGAGGGAGTGAGGCAAACGAGGGGGACCAGACCGGCGGCTTCGACGACGACGCTGGCGGCGATAAGCCATCGCGGTGGGACTCGCACCATCAGTCGGGGGGCGATGACGGCCGAGCCTGCTGCCGCGGCGATGGCGAAGGGGATGAGGGCAAGCCCGGTGCGCATAGCCGAGTAGCCCATGACGGCCTGGAGCTGGTAAGTGAGGATCAACATCATGCCGAAGGTGCTGAGACCGTTGACAATGAGGCCGATCATCGACCAGCCCCTATTTCTGTCGGCTACCACCCGCAGCGGCAGCAACGGTTGGGGCTTTCCTATCTGACGGGCGACGAACCAGCTCAACGAAACGAGAGAGGCCACCAGTGAGGTGACGATCTGCCGGGAGGACCACCCCAGGGACGAGGCCTCCCCTAGCCCGTAGACGAGGCCGCCCGTGCCCACAATTGAGAGCAGCACGCTCGGAAGGTCGAACCGTACGTCCTGACGCCCGGCAAGGGCGGGCAGGACCCGGGGCCCGGCGACTAGCGGGATCACGGACAAGATCACGTTGACGTACAGGCACCAGCGCCAGCCCAGGCCGCTGGTCAGGACCCCTCCCAGGACGAGTCCCACCGCCATCCCCGCGGTCAGCGTGGCGGTGAAGAATCCCATCGCTCGCGCCCGCTGATCCTCGTCGGAGTAGATGGTGATGAGGAGCGACTTGGTGGACGAGATCAGGATGGCGGCGAAGGCCCCCTGGACCGCACGTGCTGAGATGATCATGGCCCCGTCGACCGACGCCCCGCCGATAGCGGAGGCGCATGCGAAGCCGGCCACCCCGATGAGTAGCGTCCGCCGGGCGCCAAGACGATCGGCGAGTCGTCCCGCCGGGAGGAGCAACCCGGCCAGGGTGACGGTGTAGGCGGTGACGACCCACTGGCGATCGGTCACGGTCATCGATAGGCCGCGCTGGACCGAGGGCAGGGCCACGAACATGACCGTGGTGTCGATGACGGCCATCAGGTGCGCCGAGGCGATCACCAAGAGCGGCCACCACCCGACGCGGCCCACAGGGGGAGCGCCAGGGCTCGCCGTCGCGGCCGGGGATGGAGTCGTTCGAAGTGTCGACATAGGAGACAGACGTATCTAAACAGAAATGAGGGTAAGATACAAGAGTCTCTAAAGGAGGGGGCATGCCCACAGCGTCAACCGGGCCGCAGCCGCACAGCGGGGGGAAGACCCGCCGGCGCGGCGCGACACTCCAAGAGGCATTGCTCGACGCCGCGTGGGAGGAACTGAGGGCGGTCGGCTACGCAAATCTCACGATGGAGGCGGTGGCGGACCGGGCCGGCACCAGCCGGGCCGTCCTCTACCGGCGCTGGCGCAACCGCCCCGAAATGGTGATCGAGGCCATGCGCCGCCACCGACCCGTGCTCTCGGGCGACGTCCCCGACACCGGCAACTTGCGCGGCGACGTGATCGCCTTGCTGACCCGCATGTCCGCTCGTCTGACCGAGGTCGGCCCCGAAACTGTCTACGGCATCTTGGGCGACTACTTCGCCGACGCAGAGTTGTTCTCACGAGTCCAAGACCAGATGCTCCACGTAGGCGCCGAGGTCATGGGCACGATCCTCAAACACGCCGAAGAACGAGGCGAGACCAAACACGGCATCAGCCCGAGAGTCGCGACCGTCCCCACCGACCTGTTCCGAAACGAGCTGTTCCACACCCGCACCCCTCCATCAAAGCGGGCCATCGCGGAGATCGTCGACGAAGTCTTCCTCCCGCTCGTCCAGATGTGATCGGTGGGGTCGTCGAAGTTGAGGCCGCGCCCGCCGCCGCGGTGGTGTGGCACTACCAGGCGAGTTCTCCCTCGTTCTCTTCGAAGGTACCGGTGGCACCGGCCAACCGGCCTAGGCGGCCAGTTGGAGCACCGGTCCCGCCTCGGTCGCAACCCTACGGGTCGACCGGAGAGCCAACCAGGCCACCACCCCGCCGGAGGCCACCAGGATGCCGGCCACCACCACCGCCAGGTGGAACCCGTCGAGGTAGGCGGTCACCGGGCCGCGACCGAGCCGGAGCTCGGCGGTGCGACGGGCGCTCAGCACCACCCCGATGACAGTGATGCCGAGGAGTCCGGCCACCTCACGGGACGCGTTGAACACGGCGGACGCCACGCCGGAGCGGTCCTCGGGCAGGACGCCCAGGATGGTGGCGGTCAGCGGGATGGTGAGCCCGCCGCCGATTCCGATCACCGCGAACGACGGCATGAGCTCCCAGAACCTGGCGCCGGTTCCGAGCAGGCCGACGGAGGCGATCCCGCCGCCCATCAGCAGCATGGCCAGACCCACCGACCGGTAGGCGCCGACGGCGGCCGCGACCCGGTCGGACAGGCTCGCGCCGGCGGCCATCAGGACGGCCATGGGGACGAAGGCCACCCCGGCCTTGATGGCGCTGAAGTGGAGGACGTTCTGCAGGTAGATCGAGGTGAAGAAGTAGATGCCGAACAGGCCGAAGGCCCACAGCATCAAGGCCACCACTCCCCCGGTGAACGTCCGGGACCGGAGCAGACTGAGATCGACCATCGGATCGGCCTGACTGCGTTCGACCAGGACGAAGATCAGGCCGGCGAGGGCCGCCAGGGCGAATGAAGCGAGCACCGACAGCGAACCCCACCCGACTTGCGGGCCTTGGATCAATCCGTAGGTGAGCCCCCCGAGGGCCAGGGTGGACGACAGCACGCCGGCCCAGTCCAGCCGCCGCCGCTGGCGGGCGCCCAGCTCGGGCACCGTCCGATAGCTGAGGGCGAGGGTGGCGAGGCCGATGGGGACGTTGATGAAGAAGATCCAGTGCCAGGACAGGTCCTCGGACAGGAAGCCCCCGAGCAGCGGCCCGAAAGCGAGAGCCAGCGCCCCCACCGCGCTCCACGTGGCCACCGCCCCGGCCTGCTCCTTGGGGTCCCGGTACGAGGCGGAGATGATGGCGAGGGTGGTCGGGGTCAGCAGCGCCGCGCCCAACCCCTGCAGGGCCCGGAAGGCGATCAGGAAGTCCACCGACCCCGACAGGCCGGCCAGCAGGGACGACAAGGTAAACAGTCCCAGCCCGACCATGAACAGCCGCCTCAATCCGAACACGTCGGCCAGCCGGCCGCCGGCGAGCAGCAGGGCGGCGAAGACCAGGATGTACGAGCTGACCACCCACTCAATCCCGGACTCGGTCAGGTGGAGGTCGCGCTGGATGGTCGGGATGGCCACGTTGATGATGTTGTTGTCGAGATAGGTCATAAACGTCGCCAGCGAGACCGTGATGAGGGTCCACAGCCGGGCGGATGACCGCTGCGTTGCGAGGGGCTCGAGTGGGCTGTCAATTGTTATGGCCACGGCGGTCACCTTTCACCTACTGGACGCTGTACACGTACGGTGTACATGTACGCTGTACATCTCTACTCGTACGGTGTAGAGTTGTCAATGTGAAAACTGCCACAGCGGGCAAAACCCGGCTCCACAAGGAGACGTTGGTGGACCGGGCCATCGATGTGGCCGACTCCGAGGGCCTCGAGGCGGTAACCATGCGGCGCCTGGCTCAGGAGTTGAGGGTGAGCCCGATGGCGCTCTACTGGCACTGCGCCGACAAGGACGCCCTGCTGGCCGCCATGTCAGAGCGGCTGTGGGACGAGACCGCCGCTGAGCTCGACACCGCCCCCCCTGCGGGTGACGACTGGTCGGAGCTGCACCGGCTGACCGCCTGCCTGGTCGCCGTGCTGCGCCGGCACCGGGGCTGCGCCGAGCTGGCCCCCCTCGCCGTTCTCACCTGTGAGTCCGGCCTGGCCCTCACCGAGCGGGCCCTGACCCTCCTGAGCGCGGACGGCCTGCCCCCCGAGCGGGCGGCCGAGTCGGCCCACTTCCTGCTGGCCACCGCCATCACCGTGGTCTCCACCCAGCCCGGCGGGCAGGTGTCCCTCGAGGACCACGAGGCCAAGATCCGGGCCAAGCGGGTGGCCCTGGCCTCCCTACCGCAGGATCGGTATCCGCACGTGGCCGCCATGGCCGCGTTGCTGGTCGACTGCCCCGACGACGACGGGTACTACCGCCGCGGCGTCGACTTCGTGGTCAGCGGGCTGCGGGCCCAGGCCCACGTCTAGAACAACGACGAGCAGCAACCGATTCTTCGGCGGCGCGGGCTCTTCAGTCGGCGCGGGCCCGGCGGGGCAGGAGCAGAGACAGGCCGAGGAGGACCACCGAGGCGACCAGCTCGATGGCGAGCACGTCGGAGAATCCCCGGTGGAAATTCCCGCCGGAAACGGTATCGAAGAAGACGGTCCCGAGGACGGCGACCCCGATGGAGCCGGCCAGCTGTTGGCCAGCATTGAGCACACCTGAGGCCGACCCGATCTCTCGTTCGGTGACCGACGCCAGGACGATGTCGAACAGCGGCGGGCTGACCAGACCGAGCCCGATGCCAACCGCGAAGAGGCCGGGCATCAAGTCGACGAAGCCGACCGTCCCGTGGCCCCGGAGGGCCAGGATCAGCAGCCCCCAGCCGAGACCGCTCACCGCCACCCCGGCCTGCAAGGTGCGCCGGCCGAACTTGGGCCCGAGCAACCCGCCGGACAAGCCGGCGCCAGCGACCAGGCCGGCGGAGAGCGGGACGGTGCAGATGGCGGCGCGGATGGGCGTGAAACCCTGCCCGAACTGTAGGAAGAGGGTGACGCAGAGCACCGACCCGCTCAAACCGGCAAAGAACAACAGGAAGAAAAGGAGACCCGAGGAGTAAGCGCGGTGGGCGAACACGCTGGGCGTCACCAACGTCGACTTGCCGGTCCGGTCCCGGTACCGCTGGTTGAGGGCGAAGATCCCGAGGACGACCACGCCCGCGGCCATCGAGGCGTAGGTCCACCACGGCCATCCTTCGGCCCGGCCCTGGATCAGGGGATAGACGATCAGCAGCGAGAACACCGCGACCAGACCGGTGCCGACGAAATCGAGGCGGATCTGACGGTCGGGCTGGTTGGCGGGAAGGAGGCGACGGCCGGCGAGTATGGCGGCCACCCCCAGGGGGACGTTGATGAAGAACACCATGCGCCACCCGCTGCCGAAGAGGTCCCAGTCGATGAGGCCGCCACCGATAAGAGGGCCGAACACGGCGGAGAGCCCGATGACGGGGCCGAAGAGGCCGAAGGCCTTCTGCTGCTCGTCGTCGGGGAAAACCTCCCGCAAGACCCCGAGGCCCTGGGGCAGCATCATGGACGAGAACAGGCCCTGGACCAGCCGGGCCGCTACCAAGAACCCGGCGTCGGGTGCTGCTCCGCAGAGGACCGAGGCGAACACGAAGCCGACGGCGCCGACCAGGAACATCCGTCGTCGGCCCACCAGATCGCCCAGCCGGCCGCTGGTGATCAGGCCGATCCCGATGGCCAACGGGTAGCCGCTCACGATCCACACCAGCGCGGTCGAAGAGGCGTGGAAGTCCCGGGCGATCGAGGGCGCGGCCACGTTGACGACTGTCGAGTCGATGAGGTCCATGCACTCGGCCGCGAGCACGACGGCCAGGATCAACCACCGGTGGCGGTAGACGGCCGACTGGGCCGGGGATGGGGTACGAACACTGTTTGTCATTACGAACAGTGTTCTACACGAACAGCGTTCGTGTCAAGGTAGGATTTCAACCGTGTCCGTCGACCAGGCCGCGGCCCTCCCGCCCCAACCCCGCCGCCGGGGACGGGCCAACCCCGTGGCCCGACGGGCCACCCGCCGGTTGAGCCGGGAGGCCATCCTCGACGCCGCCCTCCAGATCGTCGACGCCGAAGGACTCGACGCCCTGACCATGCGCCGGGTATCCGACGCCCTCGACACCGGCCCGGCATCCCTCTACGCCCACGTCGGCGACAAAGACGAGATGATCGAGGCCCTGCTCGACCGGGTGAGCGGCGAGGTGCCGTTACCCGAGCGCGCCGATCCCGACCGCTGGCAGGAGCAGCTAAAAGAGATCGCCCGCAGCGCACGGGCCGCCTACGCCAGACACGGCGACCTGGCCCGGGCAACGCTCGGAATCGCCCCGTCCGGGGAGCAGACCCTACCCCTTCTCGAGACCATGTTGGCCATCCTGAGCGCCGGCGGGGTCAGCCGGCGCGTCGCGGCGCTCTCGATGGACATCCTGGCGCTCTACATCACGGCCACCGCGGTCGAAGAGAGCATGGAAGCCCGGGCCTCTGCCGGCGGACCCGACGACCCGTACTACACCGAACTCCGCGCATACTGGAGCGCCCTGCCGCCGGACCGGTTCCCCCACCTCTCCGCCATGGCCGTCGCCCTCACCAGTGGTGACGGCGACGAGCGCTTCGACTTCGGTCTGGACATCCTCATCCGAGGAATCGCGTCGACGGTCACCGACTGAATCCCTCCCCCGTCGGCACGCATCTGAGAGGTGCGCTTCAGTGAAGCAACAACCGGATCCAGCCGTCGGCCAGCCACCGCTCGAACTCCTCGGGTGACCAGCCCCGCTCTTCGGTGAGGAGCAGGTAGACATCGGAGCTGTTGAGCGTCCAGACGATGTCGGCCGCCTGCTCGACAGTGAGGTCTTCCCGCAGGGCGTGGGTGGTGTTGACGTCGGTGATAAAGGTGCGCATGTTGGCGGCCCGGCGGTCGCTGATCTCCTTCCACACCGCGGCCACCTCCGGCTCGCTCGGCACCGCCTCCCGTATGACGCGGAACAACGGTGCCAGCCGTTGCTGTGTCCGCCGCACGGCGCCGGCGTAGATGGCGAGCTTGCGCCTCGGGTCGGGCTCGGCTCGGATGGCCAGCACGTAGTCGCGCTCCTCGGCCGGGACGGGATGGTCAGAACCCGAAACCGCCTGCTCGATGAGCTCCCGCAGGATGAGAGGCTTGCGGCTCATCGATGTGGTGGAGGAAGTATCTCGTGCCGACGGCTCGGCCGGCTGGTGCGTGGGTATCGGGATCGGCACCAATTACCTGGCTGGGATGCTCCCCGAGCAGGAGGCGAAGGAGGTGTTCCGGGACGAGAGCCGGCCGAGCGCGGGGCCGTTCGCGCCGGGCGGACGGGCCGTCGTCAGCGGCGACGGGTACCTGATCTCGGGGCGTTGGACCTACGCCAGCGGCTGCCGCCACGCCGCCACCGCCGCCAGCGGGGTGATGCTCTTCGAGGGAGGCAAGCCGATCGAGCTCAATCCCGACGGCTCGCCGGTCCTACGGTTGGCGGTTCTGACCGAGGACCAGTTCACCGTCGAGGAAACCTGGGACACGGTCGGGATGAGGGGGACCGGCAGCGACGACATCACCGCCGTCGACGTCCTGGTTCCCCGTGACCGCATCGGCACGCTCTGGGATCCGATGTGGCCCGACGATGCGATCTTCCGCCTGCGATCCTTCGACATGCTCGGACCCTGCCTCGGGGCGGTTCCACTCGGCATCGGCCGCGCCGCCCTCGACGTCGTCACCTCCGAAGTCGACGCCCAGTCGAAGAATCCGCCCCCTCCGGGCCGTCGCCTGGCACTGGCCGACGATCCCGTCGCCCATCTCGAGTTCGGACGGGCCGCCACGCGGCTCCATGGCGCCAGGTCCTCCCTCCTCGACGCCGTCGACGACGCCTACCAGCACGCCGTCGTCGGCGACCAGCCACCACGAGCGGTGAGCGCCCGCATCGGACTCGCCTGCCTCGAGGCGATGAACGCCGGGCTCGCAGCGCTCGACACTGCGTGCGCGCTCATGGGATCTGCCTCCATCAGGCCGGACTCGATCCTCGACAGGATGCGCCGCGACCTTGCTACCGCTCGCACCCACGTCATCTTCTCCTCCCGCCTCGCCGTCGGCCTCGGCTGTCAGCTGGCCGGAATCGACACGGTCGCCTTTCCCTTCCTGCCGGTCTGAACGCGAATCCTGCTCTCACCGGGTACCTGAGCCGACGAGGGTCAGAGTTCGAAGACTGAGCCCACCGGATCGGCGAGTAGCGACCTGAGATCGCCGAGATCGACGCACTCCTCCAGAGTCGCGAAGCGTTCAACTATGGCTCGCTGGCGCGCTGAGTCGACCACGCCGGCCGTGAGCGCCCTGAACTTCTGGACGATCTCTTCGCTTGCGAGCGGCCGCATGGCCGAGCGCGATGCGAACTGGCTCCCGCTGAGCTGCTTTCCGGTTCTCAGAGTTACGCGAACTTCGGTTTGGCCACGACCGATCGGACCGGCGTCGTCGAAGTCGGTTCGATGGTTCGCGGTGACTCGGGCCAGCAGATCCCAGACGTCTTCCGAGACCAGCCGCGAGGGCGAGAACTGTTGCGCGAGCACCTGCTTGTCGAGGACGGCGACAGCAATGGCATAGCCGATATGCATCTGGGCCCCTATGGGGGCGAGGGGTCGTTCGGCCTTCCACCAGCTGTGGTGGTAGATGGGTTCGGAGAGATCGACTTCGATTGATCGAACGTCGTCAGCCTCGAGATCATGGTCCCGGCAGAGATCGAGAATGATGTCGATCGATGCGTGTAGCCCACCTTGGGCGGCATAAGGCTTGAGGACGATCCGCTCGGTCTCCCACCGCTCACCTAGCTCGCTCGTGAGCTGGCTGGCGTCTGGATCGTGGCCCTCCCCGAAGACAGAGAAGTACCCGCCCCACGGAAGGTCGAAAACATTCTCTATGCCCGTATAGCCCCGTCTGGCGAGGAGAGCTCCGTAGAGCCCGTTGCGCGCGGCAAAGCCGTGGTGCATGCGTTTGCTCATGGCACCGAACTGAGCAGCCATGAGGCCACAGGCCTGGGTGGCGCCGAGCGCGACTGCGTGTTCGACCTGCTCTTCATCGAGCCTGAAGAGATTGGCAACTGCGGCTCCGACGGCCGGGGTTCCGAAGACAGGTCCCGAGTGCCACCCTCGGGTCAGCATGTCCGCCCCGTGAAGAGCGAGACCGATGCGGGGTGCGACCTCGCAACCGACGACCGCCGCGGTCAGCAGGTCGATTCCAGTGACGCTGGTGTCGGCCACACCCGCAGCCGCAAGCAATGAAGGGACAAGGAGCGACGCGGTATGGACGGGCGCGGTCGGGTGGAAATCGTCGAGCTCGAAGCCCTGAATGAAGGTGCCGTTGAGCAGGGCGGCGGCAGGTGCACTGGCAGTGCGGCCCCAGCCGATGATGGGTTCACTCCCCTCACCTTCGAACTCGAGCACTGCCTCGACCGCAACACGGGACCAGGGCAGTTGAGCCCCGACGAGCGCGCAGCCGACACCGTCGAGGAGGAGGTATTTGGCTCGTTCCAGGACGGCCGGCGGAATGTCGTGGGCCTGTAGACCGCTGACCCAACTCGCTAGGCTTTTGGTGCGTTCGTTCTCGGCGATGGTTGTCATGGTGAGTGCTCTCCTAAGTCCATTCCGGCCTGTCGCCCCTGCGTCCAGGCCCATGGGCGCTCGTTGTGATCTCGGATCTCCCAGCGCTCGACGGTTTTGAGGTGCCGAATCGCGAGTGCCATCTCATCGAGGGCGTCGACGAGCATCAGCTTGTGAACCCGGCCAATGTCGAAAGTCCAACAGCGAGACTCAAGCCGTATCTCTTGAGACGGCAGGTCTACCGTTATCTCTTCGAAGCGGCGAGCGCCTGCTGCCAGCTGTTCGGCGGCATCAGCAGGGAGCGACACAGGGAGAACGCCGTTGGTGAGGCAGTTCGCGGCGAAGATGTCACCGAAGCTGGGGGCGATCACACAACGAAACCCAAGACCCATCACCGCCCACACGGCAGGTTCGCGGGAAGATCCGCAGCCAAAATTGTCGCCAGCGAGCAGGATCTCTGAACCGACGTACTCAGGGTCATTCAGTACGAAGTCTTCTCTCGGTGCGCCGCTGGAGTCATACCGGATCGACTCGAAAGCCCATTTGGCCAGATGGTCGGGATCCGAACTCATCATGCGTTCGACCCGGATAATGACGTCGGTATCGACGTTGGGGATGAGCAGCGGGACGGCGCGGCTCCGTACGACGGTGAAGGGTGCAGTGACCATTAGATCTGTCTGGGGTCGACGAGACGACCCGCGATGGCGGCCGCAGCTGCCGTGACCGGGCTGGCAAGGTGGGTCCGCGCCCCCGGACCTTGACGGCCAACGAAGTTGCGATTCGAGGTGGAGACGCAGCGGGCACCCGATGGGACCCGGTCGCCGTTCGCCGCCACGCACAGGCTGCAGCCCGAGCGGCGCCAGGCAAAGCCGGCCTCGACGAAGACGCGGTCCAGACCTTCCTTTTCAGCTTCACGCCGAACCTGCTCGGAACCCGGGACGACCCATGCCGTGACCTCGTCGGGGACGCGCTGACCACGAACGATTTCCGATGCCGCGCGCAAGTCCGACAGCCGCGAGTTCGCGCACGAACCGATGAAGACCCAATCGATCGGTGTGCCGATCAGCGATTTACCACCAGCCACACCCATGTAGTCCTGCGCCTCAGACCAGGACCTGGCTTGGTCGGAGTTGGCGGCGTCGCTCGGCAAGGGAACGGTGCCGGTGATCGGTACTGCATGCTCGGGGCTGGTCCCCCACGTGACCATTGGGTCGACCCCGGTGGCATCGACCTGCTCCTCCCGATCAAACGAGGCGCCCGGTTCGGAGTGCAGGCTCTGCCACGCAGCGCAAGCCTCAAGCCAGTCGGCCCCGGTTGGGGCTAGTCGACGCCCCTCGAGCCAAGCGAGCGTCTTTTCGTCGGGAGCAATCAACCCGAACTTGGCGCCAAGCTCGACCGTCAGGTTGCACAGGGTCAGTCGCTGCTCGATCTCCATCGCCGTGACGACCGGACCGGCGTATTCGATCGCATAGCCGACGCCTGCCGAAGCGCCCAGCGTGCTGATGAGGTGCAGGGCGAGGTCCTTGGCGCTCGTCGCCGTCCCGAATGTGCCGGTGACGGTGACCCGCATCTGTCGAGGCCGCTGCTGGAGGAGCACTCGGGTCACGAGGGCCTGAGCACTCTGGGATGAACCAACCCCGAAGGCAAGCGCCCCGAGCGCGCCGTTCGTGCACGTATGACTGTCGCCGCAAATGATCGTGAGCCCAGGTAGGACAAAGCCCTGCTCGGGCCCGGCGACGTGGACGATGCCTTGGCCCGGGTCCTCGGCGCCTGCTACCTCGATCCCGGCAGTATCCGTCTCCTCTTTGAGTACAGCCCACATTGCACTACCCACGGAGCTCGATTCGGCCATCCGGTGTGGCTCCGTCGAGACGAGATGATCGGCGATGGCGAGGACCTGCCTCGGTTGGCCAACCCCAAGCTCCCGACGCTTGATATCGATGAGAGATCCCGGACCGGAAAGGTCGTGGAGGAGGTGCCGGTCGATGTGTAAGAGCGCCCAACCATCGCCCATGTCTTCGACGACATGGCGGTCCCAGATCTTGTCGACCAGGGTGCGCGGGGACAGGGTCATGTGAAACCTGCCCTGATCCAGTCCCACTCCTCGGCGCCAAAGCGGCGAAAGAGTTGCCCCACCGATCCGGGATTGCCTCCACCGGGGTGGATTCGAGTCGATTCCAGGTCTTTGAGCACTCCGTCGCCGATCAGGACGGTGGCCCCGAGCAAAAGGCCCGGGCAGATAGCGATCCGGTAACCGAGTTCCTCGGCGACATTGAGGTCAGTTACCGGGGTCTTCCCGGAGGGCACCACGTTGAGCAGGCACGGTCCGGCGACTTCTCGGGGAACTAGCGCAACCTGCTCCATTGACTCGAGAGCCTCGACGAATGCGACGTCGGCGCCAGCAGCAAGGGCTTCGTTGGCCCGGTCGATAGCCTCGCCGAGTCCCTTGGTGGCAACGGCGTCGGTTCGGGCGACGATGACAAAGTCGTCGCTCTGGCGTGCCGCGACGGCAGCACGGATCAAGGAGATGAAACGATCACGCTCGATGACATCTTTCCCATCGAGATGTCCACACCGCTTCGGCGACACCTGATCCTCAAGATGGATGCCGGCTACGCCGCTGGCTTCGAACTCACGAACACTGCGCGTCACATTGAGTTCGTTGCCGTACCCAGTGTCGGCGTCGGCCAGCACCGGCGTGGTCACCGATCGGGCGATTACTCGGGCCGAGTCGACCATCTCCGACATCGTGAGCAGGCCATAGTCGGGGTAGCCGCGAGCGGCCGAGACCCCTGCGCCCGTCATGTAGACCAGCGGGAACCCCGCCTGTTCGATCAGGCGGGCGCTGATGGCGTCATAGGCACCGGGAGCCACCGCCAGCCCTTCGCTGGACAGCAAGGCACGGAAAGATGAGCGGCGGTGTGTCATAGAGATCATGTGATTATAACAACCTGATATCATTGGTCAATGGGGTCTGTAGGCTTCGCAGCGATGAGTGCGGTTCCAACCGACCTCGACCCGGCGGGTCGGGGCGCCCTCGAGCCCGGCGGAATGGCCCTCCATCGCCAGCTCTTTCTGGTCTTACGAGACCAGATCGTGCGCGGTGCTTTCTCTCCGGGATCGGCTCTGCCGACGGAAGCCGCGCTGGGCGTGCAGTACGGGGTGTCGCGCATCACGGTTCGACGAGCGCTCCAGGACCTCTCCGATGAGGGGTACCTCGAACGGCGTCATGGAGTTGGCACCTTCGTCCTCGAACAGCACGGGGCCCCAGAGTCCGCGCCCCTGACCGTCATGGACGGCTTGCGCAAAGTGCAGCTCGAGACCACCGTCGAGGTCCTGGCCGTCGAGGTCCGGCGCCCGCCCAATGCCGTCCGTGCGAGCCTCGGGCTCACCGAGATCAACACGGACGCTCTTTTCGTCCTGCGAGTACGTCGGGACAAGGCCGACGGCGAACCACTGATGGTCTCCGAGGCCTGGCTCCCCGAACGCTTTGCTTCTTCGGTGACGGAGCGTGCGCTCCGTCGCAAGCCTCTGTATCAGGTCCTTTCAGACGCCGGCGTGTCGATGGGCCGGGTGGCCCAGGAG
>Ga0302314_10000947_pt1 | contig 54164 bp, 45 predicted proteins | sample III_Palsa_N2_3_FD_200533 | JGI IMG/M metagenome (GOLD analysis project Ga0302314, IMG submission 200533) | Peat permafrost microbial communities from Stordalen Mire near Abisko, Sweden - III_Palsa_N2_3 | ecosystem: Environmental > Terrestrial > Soil > Palsa > Peat permafrost | place: Sweden... | reverse complement strand
CACGACGGCGACGCTGTGACGTCGTTCGTCATCGACGCCGCGGTCATGCGGATTCCGGACTATGAGAGGAATCTGACCGAGATGCGCTCGCGCGCCGCGGCGGTCGGCGCGGCCGGCAAGCCGGCGATGACCGATCTGCAGCAGCTTGCCCGCACCGAGGTCCTGGCGCAGAGCGCGCTCGACAGCATTAATGCCGACATCCGGCATGCCCTGGAAGGCGGTGCGGCCGGTGCTGCCATGCGGGCCGCAGCCGACGTGCGGGGCGCCGCGGAGCAATCGATGCCGCAGATCCAGAGTGATTTCGAGGCGTTTGAAAAGTACGTCAGGCAGAGCGTGGCCGGCGGCGGCAACAGCGAGCCGCTCGACGACGTGGTCAAGAATACCTTGCAGTTGACCGCGGCGATCAGCACCTTCCATGCCTCGATGCAACAGACCGCGCAGAGGCGGGTGCAATATATCGTCGATGAGCTGCGCGCGACGCGCAATCGCATGATGCTGCTGGTCGCGGCCGCGCTGCTGGCCGGCCTGGCCGCGCTGAGTGTGGTCATCGGCACCACGGTCGGGGGCATGAACGAGGCGGTGAGCGTGGTATCGCGCCTGGCCGAGGGGGATTACACCCACGAGATCACTGTGCAAGGCAGCGACGAGCTGGCGCGCACCATGCTCGCGCTGCAGATCATGCAAAGCAAGCTCAGCGGCGTGCTGAGCGGCGTCAAGGAGAGCTCGCTGGCCGTGGCGACCGCTGCGCGCCAGATCAACGCCGGCACCTCGGACCTGTCGGCTCGTACCGAGCAGCAGGCCGCGAACCTGGAGGAGACCGCATCGTCGATGGAGGCGATGACCTCCACCGTGAAGCAGAACGCGGACAACGCCCGACTGGCCAACAAGCTCGCCCAGGCGGCACGTGATCAGGCAGAGCAGGGCGGCCTGATCGTCGAGCGCGCGGTGGCCGCCATGGGCGCCATCAACGTGGCCAGCAAGAAGATCGCCGACATCATATCGGTCATCGACGAGATCGCGTTTCAGACCAACCTGCTGGCGCTGAACGCCGCGGTGGAAGCGGCGCGCGCCGGCGATCAGGGCCGGGGGTTTGCGGTCGTTGCCAGCGAGGTGCGCAGCCTTGCCCAGCGCAGTGCCTCCGCGGCCAAGGAGATCAAGGATCTTATCCACGATAGCGTCGGCAAGGTCGGCGAAGGCAGCCGGCTGGTAAGCGAGTCCGGCCAGCACCTGGGCGAAATCGTGGCTTCGGTGAAGAAGGTGAGCGACGTGGTGGGCGAGATATCGAACGCCAGCCAGGAACAGGCGGCCAGCGCCGAGGAGATCAGTCGCGCCGTGCTGCAGATGGACGAGAGCACGCAGCAGAATGCCGCCATGGTGGAGGAGGCCAGCGCCGCGGCTGCATCGATGAACGATCAGGCCGCTCGGCTGTCGCAGCTGACGGCGTTCTTCAAGCTGCGTGAGGGCTACACCGGAGTACCGGGCAACGCAGAGTTCATTTCCGCGCCGGGTGCACCGGGTGCACGGGGTGCACCGGGCGCAGCCGGCGCAGCGAGCGCTGGCGCGCCGCGGGCGTCGGGCGCAGCCGGCCGCGGGAGCGATTCAGCGACGCGCACCGATCGACGCACTGGTGTGCGGCCGTGGTCGAAGCCCGCGCCCGCCCCGGCGCCTGCCGCCGCAACGAGGCGGGCTGCCGCCACGGCTGCGGGCAACGACTGGAGCGAATTCTAGGATTGAGCCATGAGACCAAGCAATGACAGCCGCGCAGAACACTGATACGGCGTCGACCCCGTCCATGCAGCGCGATGCAAGCATGGACGCGTTCGAATTCGTGCGCGAACTCGCTACCGAACTGTCCTCGAGTACGATCGAGCTGCCGAGCTTCCCGGAAGTCGCATTGCGGGTGCAGAAGGTGCTGTCGGAAGACGGTGCCAGCTCGGAGCGCGTAGTACGGGTGCTGGGCGCGGAGCCGGTGCTGGCCACGCGCGTGCTGTCGATGGCCAACTCGGCGGCGCTCAATCCGGGCGGCAAGCCTGTCACGGAACTGCGCGCCGCGGTCACTCGCCTGGGCTTCGACGCGCTGCGGTCGGCCGCGGTCGGCTTTGCGGTGGCGCAGCTGCGCCGTGCCAAGGCATTCGCCGGCATCGAGCGTCACCTCAATGTGCTGTGGCAGCACAGTGTGCTGGTAGCGTCGCTGTGTTTCGTGGTGGCACGTCGGTCGACCAAAGTCAGTCCCGACATGGCGATGCTCACCGGCCTGGTGCACGGTGTCGGCAAGCTTTATATCCTCACCCACTCAATGCGCCATCCGGCGCTGTTCGGCGACCAGACCATGTACCAGCGCATCGTGCGCGACTGGCACGGCAACATCGCCAAGGCGCTGCTCGAGAGCTGGTTCCTTGCCGACGATATCGTCATTGCAGTCAGCAGCTACGAGGACAGCGCGCGCGAACTGCGCGGCACCAGTGCTGCCCTGGCCGACGTGCTCGAGATCGCCGACATGCTGTCGATGTGCAAGGATTCGCCGGAACTGATCCGCGCCCGACTGGCCAACCGCAAGGCGGCTGCGCATCTGGGGCTCGATGCCGATGTCTGCCAGGGGCTGGTGAGCGAGTCGGGCGAAGAACTCGCGGCGCTGCGCGCGGCCCTGGGGCATTAGTCGCCCAAGTCACAGACGCCTTTCCGGTAGGATGCAGCCTTCCAGGCTGTAGAGCGGCAGGACTTGGCCATGCAATCTGAGTTCTCCGGTTCCGCTCCGAAGGCTATCGGATTTCGCGAATTCGTCGTTATGGCAGCCGCCCTGATGGCGACCCAGGCCATCGCCGTTGACACCATGTTGCCAGCGCTGCCCACCATCGGCGCGGCGCTGCAACTGCTCAACCAGAACCGCAACCAATGGATCGTGACCGCCTATCTGGTGGGCATGGGCTGCGGCCAGCTGTTCTGGGGCCAGTTCTCCGACCGCTATGGCAGACGACCGGTGCTGCTCATCGGGCTGGCGGTGTACACCGTTGCAGCGGTGCTCACCGGGCTGTCCACCAGCTTCACCACGTTGCTGGCGTGGCGCTTCGCGCACGGTCTGGCCGCCGCCAGCATGGTGGTGTCGCGCTCGGTGATCCGCGACCTTTACTCAGGGCGCCACATGGCACGCGTCATGTCCCTGACATTTATCGTGTTCCTGATGGTGCCGGTGCTCGCGCCCAGTCTCGGGCAGCTGATCCTGTGGCTGGCTCCGTGGCGCTCGATCTTCCTGATCTTCGGCGCCTATGCCGCCGCAGTGTTTCTGTGGGTGTTGCTGCGCCTACCGGAGACGCTGCACCCGGAATACCGCCTGACGCTGACCCGAGATCACATCGTGCACGCGGCGGCGCTGGTGCTCGGCAACCGCACGTCGCTGTGGTACACGCTGGCGGTGACGGTGCTGTTCGGTTCCATCCTGGCGTATGTCGGCATGGTACAGCAGATCTTCGAATACGCATTCCACCGCGCCAGCCTGATGCCCACCATGTTCGCGCTGTGCGCATCTTCGATGGGCGTCACCGCATTTCTGAATTCGCGCATCGTCGAGCGCGTCGGCATGCGCATCATTTCGCACCTGGGCCTGCTGGCATTCATTACGATCACCGGCGTGCACGTGCTGGTCGCCGGGCTCGGCCTCGAGCGCCTGTGGACCTTTGTGGTTCTGCAATCGGCGACCTTGGCCTGCATTGGCCTCACGGCATCGAACTTCGGCGCCATGGCGATGGAGCCGGTGGGCTCGGTGGCCGGCATCGGTGCCTCGTTGCAGGGATTCATCAGCACCTTTGGCGGCGCGGTGGTGGGCGCGCTCATCGGGCGGCAATTCAACGGCGCGACCTTGCCGCTGGCCGGCGGTGCATTCGCCTGCGGCCTGTCGAGCCTGTTGTTCGTACTGCTGGCGGAGCAGGGGCGCCTGTTCCGGCCGCATCATGCCGGCGCCCCGGCGCTCGAGATGCGTGGCTCCAGCCTAGATTCTTCGCGGTAGATGCACCGTAAAGGCGGTCTCACGCTCGTCGGAGCTCACATCGATTGTGCCGCCGTGGGCTCGCGCAATTTGCTGAGCAATGAATAAACCGAGCCCCAGGTTGGTATCGCTTTCAGGGCGATCATGGCCGGAGTTGCCCCGTCGCAGCGGCTCAAAGATATTGGTCAGGGTTGCCTCCGGGATCGCGGAACCCTGATTGTGCACCGACAGCAGTACTTCGCGGTCCAACCCGCTCGCCCGCACTTCGATCGCGCTATCAGGCGCCCCGTAATCGAGCGCATTCTTCAATAGATTCGACAACACTTGTTGGATGCGGGCCGCATCCCAGAATCCGCGCAGATTGCCATTGGGGATGAACCTGATCATCTGGTCCGGATGCGCAGTTTGCAGACCATCGATTTCAATCGTACATACTTCCGCCAGATCAATGTCGGCAACGGCAATAGGTATTCCCTTACCGAGCGTCGCGCGGTTGTAGTCCAGCAGGTCATCCAGCAAGTGCTTGATGCGCGCGCCACTTCGAGTTAAGCGCGATATAACCTCCGGCCCGACACCCTCAATACGCAGCTTCGACAGGTAATGAGCAGTCATCAGTATGGTATCGAGTGGATTGCGCAGATCGTGGCCAACGATCGCCAGAAGCAGATTTCGGATACGTTCAACCTCCTGCGTGAAAAAGGCCACGGATTCCATGAGGGCTTGATCAATCGCTTCGTTGAAACGTCGCGTATCCTCCATCAGCGCGTCAGTGTCGGCGCCCGAATCCAGTGACGCTGCGGTCCAGAGCCTCAGGACACTGGCGCGCAACGCGCGGTATTCCGATGCCAGCTGAACGACGCTGAAGCCCACTTGAGCCCTGAGCAATGCGTGGGTTTGGGCTGCAGTATGGGAAGAATCCCGTGGTACCTGGGCGCGCCCTTTTGCCTTCTGGTCCTGCTCGTACGAGCTCTGGGAAGAATTCAGGTCGAGCACAATTGCGCGAAGAATCTCGGGCGCATGATCGCGCAGGGCCAGAGCGCTCATGGTCGCCGCAGCAGGAAGATGAGAGGCCGCGAACGTTCCCCATTCAGCGAGGATGGGTTCCATGTCACGAAGAATAAAATCGGCCAATCTCATGTTCTGGGTTTCAGATCCGGCGACGTCGGCGGTTCTGTCGGAGTCCGTGTCGCACCGGCATGGACCCGGATTGAATATTGTTGTGCTGGCCTATAGTTGCACAGAACCCTCGAAGCGTCGGTGGTGTACGCCACAGAAGCAGCTAACGGGCGCATCGTCGGCGGTTCGGATATCTTGAGCGTGCGCGCGCCGCGCTGGAGCGACTCGAATGCTGATATCTGAAAAGGATGATCTGCGCAGTAATCAGTTGCTAGATGCGTTGGAGCCTACCACGCGCAAGCGGATCGAGCCGCATCTTCAGCCCATCACGCTCAATCTCGGTGCCGTCGTGTGCGAGGCGGCCGGCGTCCTCGAACACGCCTACTTCCCACAGGGCAGTGTCCTGTCGCTACTGACCGTGTTGGAGAACGGCGCGGCAATTGAGACTGCAAACATCGGGTACGAAGGCGCGTTCGGACTGTTCGAGGCCATGTACAGCAGGGTGTCGTTTAGTCGATGCATCGTACAAATGGAAGGACGCATGGTCCGATGCCCGATAGAGGTGCTGCATGGCGAATTCAGGAAAAGCGAGCAGGTGCGTGCGCTGTTCGTGAATTATTCCGAGACGCTGCTGTCGCAGCTGCAGCAAACTGCCGCGTGCAATGCTCTGCATACGACAAGGCAGAGAATCTGTCGCTGGCTGTTGATGATGCATGATCGGGTGGAAGGCGATTCGCTCAACTACACGCATGAATTTCTGGCACATATTCTGGGCGCCAACCGCAAATCGGTGACGCTTGCCGCTCAATCAATACAAACGGCGGGACTGATCAGCTATCGCCGGGGCACGATGCGGGTTCTTGACCGCCTCGGTCTGGAAGGCGCGTCGTGCGAATGTTACGCGGTGGTCCGGAAGCGCTATGAGGCCTTCCGCGCCACGCGCTCGAGCGCGGTCCCGTATCGGAAAAAGGGGCGACCCCAGCCCAGGAGAGGATAGCGGCGCAAGCGGCGCCACGGCTGGCGTCGTGCGACCGACTTGGCTTCGATCAGTCCGGCAGCGTCGCCGAGCTGGTGATGGTGAAGCGGGTTTGCGCGCCCGCGGCGGGTGCAAGGCCGATGCGCGCCACCGGCTGGCCGCCGCCGATCCAGATCTTGACGTCGCGGCAACGATACGGTGCGTGCCTTCGGCATCGACCACATCCAGGTCGCGGTCACGCAGCACGAACTGCACCGTTTGTGTCTGTCCGCGTTCCGGGTGGATGCGGCTGAAGCCGCGCAGCGTACGCAGCGGCGCGCCGACGATCGATCGCAGTACCGCGGCTTGACATCTGCGTCCTTAGTGTCACACTACTCTTGTGACACTATTTCGATTCACGCTGCGCCCGGGACAGTCCATCGTTGAGCAGGTGGTGTTTGCAGCACAAAAGGCGCTGTTGAGCGGCGAATACCAGCGCGGTCAGTCATTTCCGTCTGTCCGTGCGCTCGCGGCGGAGCTGAAGATTCATCCCAACACCGCCCATAAGGTAGTGCAGCACCTCATTCAGGAGCGATGGCTGGAGGTGCATCCTGGCATTGGCACGGTTGTCGCGGATCCACCGAAAGCGCGTGCTGGGGATCGCCAACGGCTGCTGCAACAGGAAGTCGAGCAACTGGTCGTAGAAGCCAAGCGAGTCGGCGTCCGCCTTCAAGACGTCGTTCAAGCGCTATCCAACGAGTGGTCGAAGATCGATAAGGCGCGTGAGGTGAACGATACATGATTATTCGTGCCGCAAAACTTCACAAAGCCTTTGGCGGCCACGAGGCGTTGCGCGACCTGAGTCTATCCGTCCCGGAAGGCAGTGCCTACGCCTTGATTGGTGCCAATGGTGCCGGGAAGACCACCACTATCAAACTGTTGATGAACATCATTCAGCCATCGAGCGGTGACGCCACGGTACTGGGAGTGAATTCGCGCCGGCTTTCAGCCCGGCAATTCGAACAGATAGGCTACGTATCTGAGAACCAGGACATGCCGGGTCGGCTGACGGTTGGCGAATACGTTGATTATCTCCGGCCATTTTATAAGACTTGGGATTGCGCGCTGGAACGCGCCCTTCTAAGCCAGCTTCGGCTGCCAATGGGTCACAGAATTGGCGATCTGTCGCATGGCATGCGCTTGAAGATGGCGCTGGCCTGCGCGTTACCGTTCAGGCCAAAACTATTGGTGCTCGATGAGCCGTTCAGCGGACTCGATCCGTTAATTCGCGACGAGTTTATGGAACGGCTACTTCACCAGGCCGGTGACATGACAGTCTTTATTTCCTCACACGAGTTGCCCGAGATCGAGGGGGTCACGACTCACGTTGGCTTTATTGACCAGGGGACACTGCTGTTTGAGGAATCGATGGCCGAATTGTCCGAACGCGTAAGAGAAGTGCGCATCACGTTAGCACGGGAAGTGGCAATGCCAGAGCGAGTGCCCGAGGGCTGGGTTGATATGGCGGTCATGGGGAACGTATTGAGTTTTGTGGACACCCGATTCAAACACGATCGCTTGGCGGGCAACGTCGCGACGCTGTTCCTCGGCATCAAAGACATCGATGTGCGACCGGTTGCACTTCGATCCATCTTCACTACGCTGGCGCGGGCGGCGCGCGAGCGGGGAGCTTCATCATGGTCTGGCATATCCTAAGGAAAGACCTGCGACTGCTGCGGATTGGTGTCCTCGTAGTGGCAACTATTCACCTGGCTGGCGCGGCGTTGCGATCCTGGCTGGGCCTGTTCCCCGAGCCCCGCCAACTGGTGATAGTCGCTGATCTGTTATCACTGCTATCGCTGCTCGGCATCGTTGTTCTGACCGTAGCGGTGATGCACGAGGACGCGGTGCCCGGAGTGCGCCAGGACTGGCTAATCCGCCCGATCAATCGGATCGATCTTGTGTTCGCGAAACTGCTGTTCGTCATGCTTGTCGTGCAGGGACCGTTATTGCTGGCGGATCTGAGTCAGGGACTGCTGGATGGACTCACATTCCCAGACTCGCTCGGCGCAGCCGCGGCTCGCAATGCGGCGGTTCTCTGCTTCTTCAGCCTGCCGGCGCTGATGATCGGAGCCGTCACGCGTAGTGGGCCTCATCATCTATGTGGCGGTATTTCTGCTTGGCGTCGTGCTGCTGCTCGGCGTGCGGACCTCGATCGGTGGGTCTGGCCTGTCATGGATGTTCGGTGCTACCTGGTACGCGTTGGCACTGGTGGGATCGGCCGTCGTGGTCTGGCTGCAGTTTTTCTGGCGCAAGACGAGTATTGCTCGCTGCCTGATCGGTGCCGGCGGAGCTGCGATCATCCTGTCTTCCTTCGTGCCATGGCGCGCAGCTTTTGCGTTGCAGGAGAGGCTTTCGAAGCAGCCGTCATCTGCCGCCGCAATCGAGCTGGCATTCAACCCGCTACTGGGACCGTTTAAGCTGCCAGCGGGGTCGGCCGCGGCGAGCGGCGCCGGGCTCTATCTGCCGCTGCGTGTCACCGGCATCCCGGTCGCGGCCGTGGTGTTCATGGACCGCGCGGACCTGCGTATTTCTGACGTCAGTGGCAGGACGTTGTATCAAGGCAGGACAAACCTCACTGTGGATGGAGTCGGGTCGATTCAGGATGCCAGACTGGAGGTGCGCCAAAGCGAACCGGGCGCCGCCGCCGCAGACGTGCATCAGCGCATATTTATCCCGGCGTCCATTTACGCGGGATTGAAAGATCAGTCGGTGCGGATGGAGATTGACTATTCTCTGACCCTGCTGCGCGCCGCGGCAGTATTTTCGCTGCCAGCGAGCGGTGGGACTGTAAGGCTGAAAGGTCTCGGATGGTGCTCAACCAGAATCGATGATGACGGCGACGAGGTACAACTGCGCTGCTTGGATACGGGTCGTACGCCATCGTGTTTTAGCGCCTTCCTGCAATACATGCCAGGCTCTATACGCAACCCGGAAGCGCACTTTTGCGATCCTGACTACACGCCGTTAGCCACCAATCTGTGGCCGGACGCGCTCAGTCGCCTCGGAGGAGAGGTTCCGTTCTTCGATCGCTCAGGCCTGACGCGTTACCCGGTGGACGGCTCGAAGCTTGCCGACTCGCGTCTGGTGATCAAGACTTATGAACCTCGCGAGCACTTCATGCGCCATCTGAACATTCCAGCGATCCAGCTCTCGCGGTTCGCCGCCGTTCCCGGGGCCTAATGAAAATCCCTCGAGGCGCGGCGCATTCCGCCCAGCCACTTCGAGCGGTTGTGCAGCCGCTGCGCGATCACGTGCGCGACGCGATCGCGCCTCTGCAGCGTGCCTTCGACCACCAGCAGGCTCGATTCAAGCGCGCAGCGGCGCTGCGCCGCGAATACCTTCGGCCACAGGATGATATTGACGATGCCGGTCTCATCCTCCAGCGATGCGAACACCACACCCGAGGCGGTGGCCGGCTGCTGCATGTGCGTCACCAGGCCTCCGACCCGCACGCTGCTGCCGTCAGCGAGCCGCTGCAGATCGCTGCTGCTGCGAAAGCCCCTGCGGATGAGCGCCGGGCGCAGCAGCGCCAGCGGATGGCGGCCGGTGGTCAGGCCCAGGTACCGGTAATCGGCGAGGATATTCTGACTCTCGGTCGGTGCCGGCAGCGCTGCCGGGGGTTCACTGGCCGACAAGCCGGCGATGAGGCCAGGCAGCCGTTCAACGCCCAGCGCCTGCCAGTTGGCGTCGTGGCGGTGCGAGCTTAAGGTCCCAAGCGCGCCGGCGGCCGCCAGCGCCTGGATCGAGCGCCGCGACAGTTGGGCGCGCGCCGCGAGTTCATCGATGCTGGCGCAGCGTTGCCGCGCGCGCTCGATCACGATGCGCTCGGCATCGGCGCGCGGCAGGCCGCGCACCAGCCGTAGCCCCAGCCGCAGCGCGGGCTGCTGCCCCGGTGCGGCGCCATCGGGCTCGAGTGTGCAGTCCCAGTCGCTGATGCCGACATCGACCGGCCGCACCGCGACGCCGTTGCGGCGCACATCCTGCGTGATCTGCGCCGGGGAATAAAAGCCCATCGGCTGGCTGTTGATCAGCGCTGCGGCGAAGGCGGCCGGCTCGTGGCATTTGAGCCAGGAGGAGATGTAGGTCAGCAGTGCGAACGAGGCGGCGTGCGACTCGGGAAAACCATATTCGCCGAAGCCCAGGATCTGCTTGTAGATCTGCTCGGCGAATTCGCTGCTGTAGCCGTTTCTGGCCATGCCGGACAACAGCCGCTCGCGGTAGGGCGTAAGTCCGCCGCGGCGCTTCCAGGCGGCCATCGCACGGCGCAGCCCGTCGGCATCCCCGGGGGTGAAATCCGCGGCCACCACCGCGATCTGCATCACCTGCTCCTGGAAGATCGGCACGCCAAGAGTTCTCTGCAGCACGCTTCTGAGCGCCTCGCTCGGGTAGCTGACGCTGCGCGGATCTTCACGGCGCTGCAGGTACGGATGCACCATATCGCCCTGGATCGGGCCGGGCCGCACGATCGCCACTTCGATCACCAGGTCGTAGAAATTACGCGGCTGCAGGCGCGGCAGCATGCTCATCTGCGCGCGCGATTCGATCTGGAACACGCCTATGGTCTCGGCGCGGCAGATCATGTCGAAGGTGGCGCTATCCTTCGACGGAATGTCCTGCATGCGCAGCCGCACGCCGCGGTAGCCCTCGATCAGCTCGAAGCAGCGGTGCATCGCCGTCAGCATGCCGAGTGCGAGCACGTCGACCTTGAGCAGGCCGAGTGATTCCAGATCGTCCTTGTCCCACTGGATGACGGTGCGGTCCGGCATGGCGGCGTTCTCCACCGGCACCAGGGCGCTGAGCGACTCGCCGGAAATCACGAAGCCGCCGACGTGCTGCGACAGGTGGCGCGGGAAGCCGAACAGCTCGCGCACCAGCCGCATCAGCCGGTACAGGCGCGCGGGCTCGATGCCGAGCTCATCGGCGGCAAATTTACGCTGTATTTCGCCCGGCTCATCCCACCACACGTGCAGCCGCGTCAAGCGGTCGATATCGTCGTCGGCGACGCCGAGCGCGCGGCCGACATCGCGCACCGCGCTGCGGGTGCGGTAGCAGATCACGGTCGCCGCCAGTGCGGCGCGCTCGCGGCCGTACTTGCGGTAGATGTACTGCACCACCTCCTCGCGTCGTTCGTGCTCGAAGTCGACGTCGATGTCCGGTGGCTCGTTGCGCTCGCGGCTGATGAAGCGCTCGAACAGCAGCTGCATGCGCGCCGGATCGATCTCGGTGATACCGAGCGCATAGCAGACCGCGGAATTGGCGGCCGAGCCGCGACCCTGGCACAGGATGTTTTCCCGCCGCGCGTATTCGACCACATCGTGTACGGTCAGGAAAAAATGCTCATAGTGCAGTTCCACGATCAGCGCCAGCTCGCGTTCGATGGTTGCACGGATCGCAGCCGGAACGCCGCGCGGCCAGCGGCGCGCGATACCGGCCTCGGTCAGGGCGCGCAAGTGCTCGCCGGCCGTGAGGCCGCCCGGCACCAGTTCGGGCGGATACTCATAACGCAGCTGCGACAGCGAGAAGCTGCAGCGCTCGGCGATGGCGACGCTCTCATCGAGCAGCGCCGGCGGATACAGCTGCTGCAGTTCCGGCAGCGAGCGCAACCGCCGCTCGGCGTTCGGGTATAGCCGCCAGCCGGCCTGATCGACGGTGCAGCCATGGCGCACCGCGGTCAGCACGTCCTGCAATGCGCGCCGGCCGCGCGCATGCATGTGCACATCGCCGCTGGCGAGCGCGGGCAGGCCGCTGGCGCGCGCCAGCGCCAGCGCGGCCGCGAGCCGCCCGGCATCATCGGCGGCGCGATGCAGCTCCACCGCCAGCCAGCCGCGCGCCGGAAAGAAATCGCGCAGCCATGCGGCCTGCTTCGCTTCCGGCTCACGCGGCGCAATCCACAGCGCCAGGCAGTCTTCCAGCCCGGATTCGAAATCCGATCGCGCCAGGCGATATTCGCCTTTCTTCGAGCGCCGCCGGCCGAGCGTTATCAGCCGGCAGATCTGTCCATAGGCAGGCTGCGACGGCGCCAGCAGCACCAGTTTCAGGCCGCAGGAGGCGCGGAACTCGGCGCCGATGATGAGTCTGAAGGCGGCGTCGCCCAGCTCGCGCAGCGCCTCGTGGGCGCGCACCACGCCGGCGAGCGAGCATTCGTCGGTCAGGGCCAGCGCGCGATAGCCGAGCGCGTGCGCCTGCGTGATGAGCTCGGCCGGATGCGAGGCGCCGCGCAGGAAACTGAAGTTACTCAGGGCGTGCAGCTCGGCGTAGGCGTTCATGCCGGCTCCACGGCTCAGGTCCACAGTCCCTGCAGATACCAGCCGCCCTCGGCCAGATCCTGAAACACCCACCACCGTGCGCCGTCCGCGGCGCGCGCGACATAGTAGTCGCGGGTCGCATCGCCGCCGTCCCACCAGCCGCTCTCGATGCGCTCCGGCCCGCTCAGCAATGTTACCGGCGGCTCGATGCGCCGCGGATTGTGCAGCAGCGTGCAGGGCCGTGCCGGCGACCGCGTATCCGGGCCCGGCGTCGACTGCTGCGGCGTGACGAAATGCCAGCTGCGCTCCGGCCGGTGATCGGCCGCAGAGCTAAGGCCGTGCACCTGCTGATCGCCAAGACGAGCCCGCAGCCGATCGAGCAGTAACTGCAGTTGCTGCAGCTGCTGTGCATCGCTGCCGAAGAAATCCGTCTGCACTACCGATGCCGCGGTGAATTCGAGTGCCTGCAGGCGCAGCGCGCTCACCGCGGCCGGCAGTACCAGGCTCTGCAGGCGCTCACGCGCCAGCAGCAGGAACTGCGCCGCATCGCGCGCGGGCGCGGACATGCCGATGGTCACGCCGCTCGCGGCATGGCGATAGTGCTCGAATTCAAGCGTGAAGCGCAGCACCGCGCAGTCGCGGCCACGCAGGTAACCCTGGAATTCCAGCAGCAGCCGCCGCAGCGGAAACAACATCGCGGTCGTATCGTGCACCTCGGCGAGAAATTCGAAACGCGCGCCATAGGTCGCGGGCATGCGCCAGGCCGGTCGCGGATCGCTCGCCGCGCCGCACAGCCGCTGCAGGTAGAGGCTGGCCGCAGGTCCAAAGCGGCGCGCGATCGCCGCGGCCGGCAGTCCCAGCAGCTGTCCGATGCGACGCAATCCCGCCGCGTGCAGTGCGGCCAGTACCTCCGGCGGCAGTGCCAGCAGCGACAGCGGCAGCGACTCGAGCCGCGAGCGTAGCTGCGAGTGCGTGGTCACGCAGCGCTGCTCCCCGACCTGCGTCAACAGCGCCGCGCCGGTGGGCGAGGGCGCGAGCGCGCACGCATGGCTGTAACCCAGCTGCGTGAGTCCGGTTTCGATGTTCGCCAGTAATGCCGCATGACCGCCAAACAGGCTGCGGCTGGCGGCGAGTTCGAGCCACAGCAGCGGTCCGTCGGCCAGGCGATAGCTGACCAGGCTGCTCCACTGATAGGCCCAGGCCGCCAGACGTTCCATAGCCGCGTGCTCGGCGGCGGCATCCGCGATGCTTGCTTCATGCGCCAGCCGCGGTAGGCGTATGCACAGCCACAGCGCGGGGTTCATGCCACAACCGTCGGTGCGACTCCTACCCGCAGCGTCAGGCCGGCACGGCCGCCGCGCACCTTCTGGATCTCGACCGCGAGGCCCTCGGGCAGAGCGTGCAGCCGCAGCCGCAAGGCGGCCGGTGAAGATTCGCGCGCGGCCTCGGGCGGGCGATAAAGGATGCCGAGGCTGCCGCCGGCCTCGGCCGCAAGCTGCAGGCGGCGCACGTTCTTGTCGACGATATACGCCGGCCAGCCGAGCACGGCGCCGACCGCCGTGCAGCGCAGCGCCTGCTCGGTGGCCCACAAGGATTGCTGCAGGCTGCAGGTCTGGATCAGCAGCACGCGCTCGAGCGGCACGCCCCGTTGCGCCAGCGCCGGCGCGTACGGCAGGTAAGGCGGGGCGATGCACGCGATATAACGACCGGCGCGCGCTAGCCTCGACAGGACCGGCACTAATAAACTCAGCTCTCCGATGCCGACCGCATCGCTCATCAGCTCGGCGATGGCGCCGACCGGCCAGCCGCCTCCGGGCAGGCTCGCATCGAGTTCAGCAAAGCCCGAGGGCGCGGCCAGCCAGGGAGCGCGGCCTGACTCGGCGTTGCGGCACAGGCGCGCGAGCTGCTCGAGCGTCTGTGTGCGCTGTGAGCCAAGGTGCAAGGGAATGGTCACAGCGGCTTTCCGTTAGCTGCGGCGCGGCAGTTCAGTGCGCACGCTGCCGACGACAATGCCTTCGATCTCACAGGCCTCGCGGCGCAGATCGATCTCGAGCGGTGCGAACTCGGGATTGGCGGGCTCCAGCCGCAGCAGCGATCCGCGGCGGCGGTAGTACTTGACTGTGGCCTCATCTCCCAGGCGCGCGACCACGATCTGGCCATTGATGGCTTGCGGCGTGCGATGCACGGCGAGGATGTCGCGATGCGCGCTGCCGGCATCGCGCATGCTCTGGCCATGCACGCGCAGCAGAAAGTCAGCGCGCGGGCGGAACAGCGCGCGATCGATGGCGATCGTCTCCTCGATATTGCTCTGTGCCAGTGTGGGAACACCGGCGGCAACGCGCCCATACAGCGGCAGCAGCAGCGTGCTGGCAGCAGCCGCGGTGGCAGCAGCCGGGGTGGTTGCAGTGGACGCGTCATGCAGCAGGCGAATGCCGCGCGCGATGCCTGGCTCGAGTTGCAGGTAGCCCTTGCGCTCGATGGCGCGCAGATGCTGGTCGATACCCTGGCGATTACGCAGCCGCAGTGCGCGCGCCAGATCGGCGCGCGTGGGCGGCAGGCCATGACGCGTCATGAACTGGCTGATGAGCCGCAGGATCTGCTGCTGGCGCGGGCTCAGGAGGGGCAGGGAATCGGATACCATACGTTTGTATGGTATCGGTTTGCATGCGGAAAATCAGCCGCGATATCCTAGGGATTAAAATGTTTGCCAAACAATCAGTTAAACCCTCCATGGGCCTCATCGCCTTAGGTCTGGCGGCCGGCCTGGCGCTGTCCTTGAGCGCGCAGGCGCAGAAGTCGTACGACCCTGGCGCCTCCGACACCGAACTGAAAATCGGCAACATCATGAGTTATAGCGGCTGGGCGCAAGCTTATGGCGCCATCGGCCGCGCCGAGGCCGCCTACTTTCGAATGATCAACGATCGCGGCGGCGTCAACGGCCGCAAGATCACCTTCATCAGCGTCGATAACGCCTCCGAGGCGGCCAATTCCCTCGAGCTGGCGCGCGCTCTGGTGCAGCACGATGGCGTGCTGCTGATCTTCGGTTCACTGGGAACCGAGACCAATCTTGCGATTCGCCCTTATCTGAACGACCAGCATGTGCCGCAACTGTTCGTCGACTCCAGTTCCGTGATATTCAACGATCCGGCGCATTTCCCGTGGACCATGGGGTTTTTTGCCAGCTTCCGTACCGAGGGGCTGGCGTACGCAAGCTACATCCTGCAAACCAGACCCACCGCCAGGATCGCCATCCTGTATGCCGACGATGATGCCGGTAAGGAGTATCTGGCCGGAGTACTCGCAGGGCTCGGGCAGCGCTCTTCCTCCATGGTGGTCAGCCAGATGTCGTACCGGGCAGCGGACGGAAGCGTCGACGCGCAGCTCACGGCGCTCAAAGCTTCCGGCGCCGATGTGTTTCTCAACTTTGCAGTCGGGCCGTTTGCCACGCAGGCGATTCGCAGGGCCTACGATCTCGACTGGCATCCGCTGCAGTTCATTGCCAACGCGTCGCTGTCGACCGCCGCGTTTCTGGAACCGGCCGGACTTGCCAAGGCCGCGGGCATCATCACCAACGCGCGCTCCAAAGGCTGGCTGGAACCGCAGACCAGAAGCGATCCGGCGGTGCGCGAGTTCGTGGACTGGATGCAGCAGTACAACCGAGAGGCCAGTCTGCGCGATCAGAACTATGTCGCCGGCTACGAGCGCGCCGAGGCGCTGGTCGAGGTGCTGCGACGATGCGGCGACAATCTGACGCGCGCCAACGTCATGCAGCAGGCCGCGCACCTGGATATCGAACTCGGGATGCTGCGCACCGGAATCAGGGTCAGAACCAGTCCTGGCGACTACCAGCCGGTACACCAGCTGTTCCTGATGAAATTCGACGGCCGCAGCTGGGTGCCAATCGGCGCAGTAATCGATCCGGGCGCCTAGGGTATGGCGATCGGCGGCGTGGCCGACGCCGTTTCCGGCACCTCGCTCGGCGCGGCGGCAAATGCGGAACTCAGGAACCACGGATCGACCTCGGCCAGCGGCATCGGCTTGCCGTACAGATAGCCCTGGAACAGCGTCGCGCCCAGCGCGGTGAGCTGCCGGCGCTGCATTTCGGTCTCGACCCCCTCGATCACCACTTCCATGCCGAAGCTGCGTCCGATCGATAGCGCAGCGGCAATGATGGTCTCCCCGCCCTGGCCGAGCGTGGAGGCAAACGAGCGATCGACTTTGATGGTATCGGCCGGAAAGCGCTGCAGATAGGCCAGTGAGGAGTAGCCGCTGCCGAAGTCGTCGATCGCCACGGTAATGCCGAGCTTGTGCAGTTCGGTGACCAGCGCCAGTACCCGATCGGCGTCATGCGAAAACACCGATTCGGTCAGTTCCAGTTCCAGCTCCTGCGGGTGCAGCTGTGCCAGCTGCAGTGTTTCGTCCAGCTGCGCCAGGAAATTATCGTGCAGCAACTGTTGCATCGATACGTTGACCGCGACCCGCGCGCAGCAACGGCCCGCGAGCTGCCGTGCCTCGCGGCACGCGCGTCGCAGGATCCATTGACCGAGCCGCGGCATGTCACCGCTCTCCTCAGCCAGATTGATGAACTGCGCCGGCGATACCGCGCCGAGCGTGGGGTGCTGCCAGCGCGCCAGAGCCTCGAGCTTGCGCACGCAGCCCTGCTTGATGTCGATCACCGGCTGGTAGTTCAGGTGCAGCGCATCGGTATCCATGGCCTCGCGCAGCGCCACCAGCAGCTGATAGCGATATTCCACACGGTCCGCCCAATCGGAGCGGAACAGGCAGGACATGGCGCCGCCCTCCAGCTTGGCCTGGCGCGCGGCGAGCGCTGCGAACTTGATCGCGGTCTTGGCATCCTTGGTATGTGCCGGCACCCCGGCGACACCGATGCAGGCACGGATGCGCTGCGTGGTGTGCTGGAGCGCGATCGGGGCCGCGAGTTTCGCGATCACCGCATCGGCGCCGGCCAGTACCGCGGCCTCATCAGCGAAATCGCTCGGCTGCAGTACTGCGAATTCCTCGTCGCCCCAGCGCCCGATGCACAGGGCGCTCTGGCAGTGCTCGCGCAGCCGGCGCGCCAGCACCTGCAATACCTGGTCGCCGACCGAATGACCCTGCACGGCGTTGATGTCGCCCAGGTTCTCGATATTGATGAACAGTACCGCGCACGAGCGCGCCGGCCCGGCGCCACCGGCATCGGCGCAGATCTCGCTCAGGGCGGCATTGAAATAGCTGCGACTGGCCAGTCCGGTGACCGGATCCTGGCTGATGATCTGCGCGGTCAGCGTGCGTCGCAGCCCGGTGGTCGCGGTGCTGGACTGGCGATAATGCTCGATCGCGGTTTCCACCGCGGCATGCAGTTCCGGCGGCGGGCATGGCTTGCTCAGAAACTTCAGCACCTGGGCCTCGTTGACCGCGGCGATCGCCGAGCGCAGGTCGGTCTGGCCGGTGAGCAGGATGCGGCCGGCATTTGGCGCAATGGTGCGGGCGCGCGCCAGGAACGTTGCCCCGTCCATGCGCGGCATGCGCATGTCGGAGATCAGCACCGAGATGCGCTCTTCCCGCTGCAGTATTTGCAGCGCCTCGGCGCCGCTGAGCGCGGTGAGCACTTCATAGCGCCGGCCGAGCTGCAGGCTCAGGCCCTCGAGCACCTGGGTCTCGTCGTCCACGCACAGGATCTTGTAGCGCGGGGTGTCGGACAGGGCGCGCATTTCGATCGCCATGGCTACGCCGCACCCAGCTTTTGTTGAGCCTGCACATCATCGGCGTCGATGTGGATGTTCCAGGCGCTCAGGCAGCGAGACACTTCGGTGCGTGCAACGAAGCTCGCGTCCAGCCGGTCGAGCAGCTTTGCCGGACGATCGGCGGTGGCGTCGACGATGGCGTCGGCCACGTGCACCGCCGCGAGCACGCTGGTGTGCGCGTGCTGCACGCGGCTGGGCGTGTGGTGATAGGCGACGGCTTCGATCAGGGTGAGCGGCAGACCCCACAGGCCCAGCAGATAGGCGCCGACCTCGGGGTGCGCGGCGCCGAATACCTCCAGCTCGACCTCGTGCCAGGCACGGCCGCTGGAGCGTGCCAGTTCGATCATGTGTTCGAATTTCTCCGGCGCGCTCAAAGCCAGCACCGCCTGGCCGATGTCGAGCAGCAACGCGGCGGTGAAGGCCTCTTCGGCGTGGCGCGATTCGCGCAGCAGCATGCGCGCGAAATGCGCCTTGCGCAGCGAGCGCCCCTGCAGGTCCTGCAGGCGCTTGATGGCGCTCGGGGAGGCATCGAGGGCGCTGAACACACAGGCCGAGAGCGCCAACGACTTGATCATCTCCAGCCCGGCGTAGCTGATGGCCGTCTGTATCGATGTCACCGGCACACCGCGCCGATAGAACGCGGAGTTGGCGAGCTGCAGCACCTTGACCGACAGCGCGGTGTCGGTGCTGACGATCTGGGCGATGTCGGCGGCGTGGACATTCGGCTGCGCGATCGCCGCTGACAGCGCCTGAAACGTGTGCGGCGTGGCCGGCAATGCCTTGAGGTTGCCGATCAACTCGTGGATGGCCGGGTGCTGCAGGATATCGCGCAACGAGCAGATGCGTTCCAGCACATCGCACAGATTCTCGACATTGCAGGGTTTGTTCAGGAACTGGTGCGTGACCGGCTGGGCGCGCAGAAAGGCGTCGTCGTCCGGGTTGTCGCACAGGCACAGGCGCACCACGTTCGGATGGCGGTCGCGCACCGCTCCCAGCAACAGCGGTCCGTCCATCGCCGGCACGCCGATGTCGCTGACGATGGCGTCGTAGCGATGCTGCGCCAGTAGCGACAGTGCCGCTGCCGGCGATGCCGCCGCTGCCGTGTCCCACTGCGGCCGCAGCTGCTGCAGTGCCTGCTGCAGCTGCGCCAGCGCCGCCGGCACGGCATCCACCAACAGTACGCGCCTCATGCGGCACGCTCCTGCGACGCTTCGCGCCGGCAGTCGAACGGCAGCCGCAGATGAAATGCCGTGCCCTTGCCGACCTCGCTGTCACAGTCGATGGCACCGCCGTGGCGCTTGACGATGATGTTGTGCGAGATCGCAAGCCCCTGGCCGGTGCCGCGACCGACTTCCTTGGTGGTAAAGAACGGCTCGAAGATCCGATGCCGGATATTCTCCGCGATGCCGCCGCCGCTATCGCCGACCGTGATCACGACCGCATCGCCGTCGATGCGCGTGGACACTGTGATCACTCCCTTGTTGCCGGTGCCGGCCACGACATCGGCGATCGCGTGCGAGGCGTTGACCAGCAGATTCAGCATCACCTGGTTCAATTCGCCGGCATGGCAGCGCACCGGGGGCAACGGGGCCAGATCGGTTTCGACCTCAGCGACGTACTTGTACTCCGCGCGAGCCACCACCAGCGCGTTGCGGATCACGTGATTCAGATCGACCTCGGACATCTCGGGCCGATCGGGGTGCGCCAGCTCGCGCATCGAGCGCACGATTTCCGCGACGCGATTCAATCCGTCCAGTGAACGCTCGAGCGCTTTCGGCAGCTGCTGCGCAAGATACGGCAGGTCGGCACTCATCGCCGCGACGGCGTCGGCGTTGCTGGTGTCAGCCGCGGCCATGGCGCGCAGCCGGTCGGTAACCTGCAGCAGCTCATGCACCGCGTCGCGGATAAAATAGACGCTGTCATTGACGAACTGAATCGGCGTGTTGATTTCGTGCGCCACACCGGCGGCAAGTTTGCCCACGGATTCGAGCCGTTCCGCCGCGGCCAGCCGGATCTCCGCCTCCTTGCGCTCGGTCACGTCCAGGTGCACGCCGGCTACACGCTGCGGCTCGCCGAGCTCGTTGGTCGCCACCGTGCGGCCGCAGCAGTGGATCCAGCGCCAGCTGCCGTCTTTGCTGCGCATGCGGTACTCGATGCGAAATTCGGTCTGCGCACCGCTGCGGTTTTGCAGCACCGCGAGCGCCGGCAGCAGGTCGTCCGGATGCAGCAGCTCGCGCCACACGTCGTAGCTGCGATTCAGCTCGTTGGGTTCATAGCCGAGCATGGTCCACCAGCGGTCGTTGAGCCAGGCGTCCCCGGTCTGCAGATTCACGTCCCACAGGCCGAGATTGGCGCTGCTGGTTGCCACTGCGAGCCGATCCTCGAGCGTGCGCAGCGCCTTGTGCGCGTTGACGATGTCGGTGACGTCGCGCCCCTCCGACAGGATCCACACCACCTCGCCCTCGTCGTTTAACACCGGCAGCAGCGAGAAATCCACGATGCGCACCGAGCCGCGGGTGTGTTCGATCTGGTACTGGAAGCGCACGAATTCGCCGCGACCGGCGCGCTCGATACCGTCGCGCAAGCGCGCGATCTCCGCCGCCGGCTGCTGGTCCCAGAACGGCGTGTCCCAGAACGGCTTGCCGACCGCGTCGTTGAGCGTGACGCCGGCGGCCTTGAGCGCGGTGCGATTACTCTCAAGCAGCACGCCGTCGCTCGAGAGCAGTCCGGCGAACTGGTAGGTGTAATCGAATACCGTGCGCAGGCGCTCGAGGCGCTGCTGCAGCCGGAACTGTTCTTCGCGCTCGACCGTGATGTCGAGCAACACGCCGCTGACGCGGATGGCCTGATCGCTGCTGTCACGCTCGATGCAGCCGATTTCCAGCAGCCAGGCCCAGCTGCCATCGCGGCGCTGCGCGCGATATTCGCTGCGGTAGCCGCTGCCCACGCCCTGGACATGGCGTGTGCGCGCGGTGTGCACGGCGATGCGCTCGTCGGGATGCAGCAGCGCGTCCCAGAACTCGGCGCTGGAACCCGGCGCATCGGGTGCGTAACCCATCATGCGCGCGCGCGCGGGGCTGGAACGCAATTCGCCGGTGCGCAGATCCAGACACCACGTAGCCGGCCCGCTGTAGGACGCTGCCTGCATGCTTCCAGCTGCCTCATACTGCATGCGGTAGATATCGGCCTTGGCAGGCCGGACTTGAGCATTTCGAGGGGCCCGGGCGCTGCAAGTGCTCAATTCGCATCGGAAAACCCAGACTGAGAATCGTAGCGTGACGTGCTACCCTGAAAGCGTGAATTACGTCGGATTTGGCAATGCCTTGGCCGGTTATGGTCAAAGCGGCGGCGCACATCGCGGGGCGGCTGTGCTGGTGATGCCGGCAGTGCTGTCGCTGCTGCTGCTGAGCAGCCCCGCCCCGGCCGGGGCTACGACCTACCCGCTGGCGACACCGGACGTCACCGTGGTTGGCGAGGATCAGAGCGTGCAGACCGTCTACGAGGACACGCTGTACGATCTGGCGCGCAAATTCAGCCTCGGCTCCGAGGAGGTCATCCGCGTCAATCCGGGTGTCGACCCGTGGCTGCCGGGGGCTGACAAGCAGGTCATCATTCCGGGTCGACATATTCTGCCGCCGGGACCGCACGAGGGCATTGTGGTCAATCTGCCCGAGCACCGGCTCTACTACTATCCCAAGCCGCAGCGCGGCCAGCCGCCTCAAGTCATCAGCTACCCGGTCAGCATCGGCAAGATGGACTGGCACACGCCCATCGGTGTGACCCGTGTGATCGCCAAGGAGAAGAATCCGGTGTGGTACCCGCCCGAATCGGTGCGCAAGGAACATGCGGCCGCCGGCGATCCGCTGCCGGCGCGCGTGCCGTCGGGCCCCGATAATCCACTCGGTCTGTTCGCCATGCGCCTGGCTGCCGGCAACGGTACCTACATGATTCACGGCACCAACAATCCGATAGCGGTCGGGATGCCGGTGACGCACGGCTGCATCCGCATGTACCCGGAGGATGTCGAGCAGCTGTTTCCGATGATTCCGGTCGGCACGCCGGTACGCATCATCAACCAGCCGGTGAAAGTGGCCTGGGTCGACGGCGAGCTGCTGCTCGAGGCGCATCCGCCGGTGGACGCTGAAGGCCAGAGCTTCGAGCCCGATGTCGACCAGTTTGCCGAACTGCTGCGTGCCGCCGTCGGTGACAGCACGGTCGCCATTCACTGGGACTACGCGCGCGAAGTACTGCAAAAAGCCGATGGCGTGCTGGCAACGGTCGGCCTGGAAGCCGATCTCTCGGCCCTCACAACCGACGGTGGCGCCGCGCCATAGTGGTCGTACGCCGCTCGTACGCTTGCCGGCTGAAACCCGATTATGACAAGCGGCGGCCGTGTCGCGTGCCGGCCCCGGTGCGGGCGCAGTGGCGCCGGGGTTGAACATTCGCTGCAGCCGGCTGGTCTATGTGGTACAGGTTCGCAATCGCCGTGCAGAGTTGAACCGCAGCGCAAATCAGCTATAGTTCGCTGCCTGCATAGCGCCTATAAGTGCGTAACTGCCTGATATTTTTGACATTTTGTTAGCGAAAATACGATGTCTGAACGCGATAACGAGAGCTTCGATCTGGACGAGGAATTCATTGTCGAGTCCGAGGACAGCACCGATTACGACGGTCTGCTGGCCCGCGTCGACAAACGGGTGCGCGCGCAGGGTAAGCGCGGCAAGGCGGCCTGGAGTCGCCTGGAAGAGGTGCTGGCGGACCGCAAACTCGAAAAAGACCTGCGCGACGTGTTCGACGACGAAGACGTGTGACCGCGGTTGCCCTGGCGGCCTCGCCGCCTGCACTCCCGGGCACTAAATAGGGCGGCTGCTTCACACACGGAAAGTCTATGGCGCCACGCGGCGGGTCTCCCTGGATCGTGCTCAAGTTCGGCGGCACGAGTGTTTCCGGTCTCGATAACTGGCGCAATATCGCCACCGTGATACGCGCACGGCTGGCGGATGGTGCGCGCGTGCTGGTGGTGCACTCCGCGGTCAGCGGCGTCACCGACCGGCTGGAAAAACTGCTGGCCGCTGCGCTCGGCGCCGCCCACGAACCGGTGCTGGCATCGATCGAGGAGCGCCATCGAGCCCTCGCCGACGAACTCGGTATCGGCGTCAGTGCCGAACTCGAAGACTATTTCGCGGTGCTGCGCCAGATGTCCTCCGGAATCGCGCTCATGAGCGAGGTCAGCGATCGCACGCGTGCGCGCGTGCTGGCCAGCGGCGAACTGATGGCCACCGAACTCGGTGCGCGCTTTCTCAATTCACAGGGCATCGAGGCCAGCTGGTGGGATGCGCGTACCGGCCTGAAAGCGCAGGCGCGCGCGGCCGCCTCGGCGCGCGCTAATTTCCTGTCAGCGACCTGCGAGTTCGCGCCCGACACGGCGCTGCAGCGGCAGCTGGCGGCATGCCGGGGCGTGATCGTGACCCAGGGTTTCATTGCCAGCGATGCGGCCGGGGATACCGTACTGCTCGGTCGCGGCGGCTCGGACACCTCGGCGGCGTACCTGGCCGCCAAGCTCGTCGCGCGACAGCTTGAGATCTGGACCGACGTGCCGGGAATGTTCAGCGCCAATCCGCGCCACACGCCGCAGGCGCGCCTGTTGCGTTCGCTGCACTACGACGAGGCGCAGGAAATTGCCAGCAGCGGCGCCAAGGTGCTGCACCCGCGGTGCATCCTGCCGGCCAAATCGCAGCGCATTCCGATCGTGGTGTACGCAACGCAGTGCCCGCAGATCGAAGGCACGCACATCAGCGCCGATGGCGGCGATGGGGTGGCGCAGGTCAAGGCGGTGTGCATGAAGAAAGGCATCACACTGGTATCGCTCGACAGCCCCGGGATGTGGCACGAGGTCGGTTTTCTCGCCGATGCTTTCCAGGTGTTCAAGCGCCATGGCGTGTCGGTGGATCTGATTTCCACCTCCGAGACCAATGTCACGGTGTCGCTCGATCCGGCGGCCAACTCGCTCGATCCGCAGGCGATCGGCAAGCTGTCGGCCGATCTGTCACTGCTGTGCCGGGCCCAGGTGATCGGTCCGTGCGCTTCGGTGAGCCTGGTCGGCCGCAACATCCGCGGCATCCTGCATCGACTGGGCGAGGCGTTCGAACTGTTCGCCGAGCAACGCATCTACCTGGTGAGCCAGGCCGCCAACGACCTCAATTTCACCTTCGTGGTGGATGAGGACCAGGGCGATCGGCTGGTGAATGAATTGCACGATCGACTGATCGTACCGGTGCGCGAGGGCACGATCCTTGGCCCCACGTGGCAACAGCTGTTCGCGCCGCCGGCGACGGCCCCGACCCCGGCCTCGGCCTGGTGGCGGCGGCGGCGTGATGCGCTGCTGGCGCTCGCCGCCAGTCATGATTGCGCCTATGTGTACGATTCGCAGGAGCTGGGCAGCGCCGCCGCGGCGCTGCAGCGGCTCGAGTCGGTCGACCGCGTGTTATATGCGGTCAAGGCCAATCCGAACGCGCACATCCTGCGACTGCTGGCGGGGGAGGGCCTGGGCTTCGAGTGCGTGTCCCCCGGCGAGGTCGAGCATGTGCTCGCGAGCGTTCCCGGGCTGGATCGCGCCCGTATCCAGTTCACGCCGAATTTCGCCGCCCGTGCCGAATATGCCTGGGCGCTCGAGAACGACATCCGGCTTACCATCGATAATCTGTACATCCTGCGCGAATGGGGCGAGCTGTTTCGCGGCCAGCGGGTATTCGTCCGTATCGATACCGGCACTGGCCGCGGGCACCATCATCACGTACGCACCGCGGGCGCACACGCCAAGTTTGGCGTGCCGGTGGGGCAGATCGAGGAGCTCGGTGTGCTTGCCGAGCGCCACGGCGTGATCGTGGTCGGACTGCATGCGCATTCCGGCAGCGGCATCTTCGATGCCGACAACTGGGCGGAAGTGGCCACACGGCTGCTCGAGCTGGCACAGCGATTCCCGCAGCTGCACACCATCGATGTCGGCGGCGGGCTCGGGGTACCCGACGGGCACGACCAGCTCGCACTGGACCTGGCACAGCTCGATACCGCGCTGCTAGCGGTGCGGCAGAATCGGCCCAGCGTCGCGGTGTGGATCGAGCCGGGGCGCTACCTGGTGGCCGCGGCCGGCGCGCTCATAGCGCGCGTGACGCAGACCAAGTCCAAGGACGACGTGCGTTACGTCGGCATCGCTACCGGCATGAATTCGCTGATTCGCCCGGCGCTCTACGGAGCCTGGCACGAGATCGTGAATCTGACCCGGCTGGACGAGCCGGCCACCGACATCGTGAACGTGGTTGGGCCGATCTGCGAGAGTGCCGACTTCCTCGGACATGATCGGCTGCTGCCGCCGACCCGTGAGGGCGACGTGCTGCTGATCGCCAATGCCGGCGCCTATGGCTACGCCATGAGCTCGCGTTACAACCTGCGCGAACCGGCGCAGGAGTTCGTGCTGTAGCGCGGGGCGGGCAGGTTTCATGCATCAGTTATCGACATGACGATGCGACGCGCGGCAGTCAATCGGATAACTTGAGCTTCTTCAACACCACGCCGTAGCGAGGATCACCTCGCAGGCCAGCGAGGACCGGATCGAAGGAAATCTCCGCGAGACTGCCTTCGCGCTGCCGATAGGCGCGCTCCAGCCATTCAAAGGCCTGGTCTTGCTCACCGCGCCAGGCATACACGGAGGCGATCCAATAAGCTGAGTCGTTGGCGTGTTTGGCGATCAGTAGCTCGAGTGCCTGCTGCGACTCGCGCTCGTGACCGCGTGAGTGCTCGATCAGCGCCTGAGAATAATTATGATAGTTCTCTTCCTCTTCGCCGTACCTTGAGAATTCGGCCGAGGCCTGCACTAGGCGGCCCTCGAGCAGATCGAGTCGGCCGAGGTTGTACTGCACCCAATCCGAATCCGGGCTAATCGCCAGCGCTCGCTCAAAGGCCTGGCGGGCCGCCGGGAAGTCGGCACCTGCAGTCAGGAACAAGCCCAGGTTGACCCATGCACCGGTGTTCAGGGGATCGAGCTCAATCGCCTTATGGGTCGCTACGATGGCTTCGGGAAACCTGCCGTACATCGCGAGCATGAAACCGTAGTCCCTCTGGACACCGCTGTCATTGGGCGCGATTGCAATCGACTTCTCCTGATCCGCCCGGTGCCCGGCAAAGTCCAATAACTCTAATCGCACAAAGGCGCGAGCGAGGTAAGCGTCTATAAATTGCGGCGCCAGCGCCATCGCCGTCTCTGCCGCCGTGCGCGCCCGCTCGAATCCCGCCGCGTCGAGTGTGTAAATCGCCAGCTGGGTCTCGGCCAAGGAAACGCCAACATAGGCTGCGGCGTACCCGGGATCCAATGCCGTGGCTGCGCGAAAGGCCGCCGCGGCTCGCTGATAGTTTTCCAAATTCCCACGCAGGGCAAACTGCTTGCCGAGCAGGTACTGGTTGTAGGCCCCGGGAATGTCGGTGCGATCCGGATTTTGGGACTGCAATGCGGGCAGGAGCTTGAGCTTCAGCGCCCTGACGACGGCGGATGCGATTTCGTCCTGCACTTTGAAGATGTCTTTCACGTCCCGATCGTATGTCTGAGACCACAGATTCACCCCACTGTCAGTGCGAATGAGCTGCGCGCTCACCCGCACGGTATTACCCGCCCGCCGCACGCTCCCCTCCAGCACGTGACTGACACCCAGCGTCCGGGCGATCTCCGCGATCGTGACCTGCTTGCCCTTGAAGTAAAACGACGACGTGCGGGCAATCACCTGCAATTCCTGCGTCTGCGACAGCAGATCGATCAGTTCCTCGGACAAGCCGTCGGAGAAATACTCCTGGTCCTTCTTTTCGCTCAGGTCCAGAAACGGCAACACAGCAATCGACTTGTCGGCAGTCGGTATCACGGTACTGACCGCATTTGGAGCCGAATTCGGCAGCGTGTCCGGCGCGGCCCTCGCCCGGGTCTGGGTCTCGCGGTGCAGCGTATATCCGACTGTGGCAAGAATGGCCGCGACGGCCATTGCGCTGACCGCGACGACCGTTGTATTGCGCAGCACGAATTTTCGCAGATGGTAGGTGAATTGGGCGGGTTGCGCCGTGATCGGCTCCTGCTTTAAGTGGCGTCGCAGATCCTCGGCCAGGGCGGTGGCATTCGGGTAGCGTTGCGCTGGATCCTTCGCGAGGGCTTTGAGCGCAATGGCATCCAGATCGCCGCGCAGTTGCCGAGCCAGCTGTTCTTGCGTGGTAGCGCGGGCGGCGACCGCCTGCTGCTCAAGCTGCGTGCTGGGCTTTTTCACCTCCAGCGTGGCGATGGCCAGTTCGAGCAGTCCGATCGACGCGGCGCTCTTCAGTCGGTAGGGGCGAGCGCCGCTCAGGATCTCGTACAGCAACACGCCCAGGGAGTAGATATCGCTGCGCGCGTCGACCGGATCGCCTCGCAGCAGTTCGGGGCTGGCGTAGTCAGGCGTCAGCGCCCGGCCGTGAACGCTGGTGAGCTGCGTCTGATCCGCCTCTTCAGCTTCCAGCAGCTTGGCGATGCCAAAATCCAGCAGTCGCACCTGGCCGGACTCGGTTACCAGGATGTTCGAGGGCTTCAGGTCGCGGTGAATGACCTGTCTCTCGTGCGCGTATTGCACGGCCCCGGCTACCTGCAGGAACAGCTGCAGGCGCGCAGCGATCCCGAGACGGTGCGCATCGCACCACGTCGTCAGTGCTTGTCCCTGGACGTACTCCATCGCCAGGTACGGCAAGCCGTCGGAATCAATCCCGGCATCGTAGAAACGCGCGATGTGGGGATGCTCGAGGCTCGCCAGGATGTCGCGCTCTCGGGCAAAGCGCTGTTCCAGATCCCCTCGCAGGCGAGTCGGCATCGGCAGCTTCAGGGCCAGCTCGCGTTTGAACGCGCCGTCCGCGCGCCGGGCCAGCCAAACCTGCGCCATGCCTCCGGCGCCCAGTGGTCGAACCAACTCGTACGGCCCAACGCGCGCACCGGGTTGCAGGCCACGACCGGCAACGTCAGCAGTCCCGCCGGCGGAAGCAAATCTCGCTGCCGTCGCCAGCGCCTGTAGATCCGCGGTCTGGGCCGCTCCCGGCAGCAGCGCCTGTCGCAGGGCTGGAGCAAGGTCACGGTATTCGGGGGCAAGATCCTCAAGCCAGCGGCGACGCCCGGCTTCATCGAGCGGCAGCGCTGCATCCAGCAGCTCGCTCATCAGCGTCATTTGGGGAATCGATAGCCCCAAGGGTCTCTCAGGTGACGGATCGATTGCGCGCGGCCAGGTGCTCATCGATTACTGCAGTGCTGCCGCGAGGATCAGCCGCGCTTTTTCCCAGTCGCGTTGAACCGTGCGTTCGGTGATGTCGAGCGTTTCGGCAATCTCCTGTTCGCTGTAGCCGCCGAAGTAACGCATCAGCGCCACCTGGGCCAAACGAGGCTGCGCCTTTTCCAGCGCCTCCAGCGCCTCGTGCACTCTCAGCACCAGGTCCTCGACGTCAACGATATTTGCTTCAATTTTTGTCGACAGCGTCAAGGGCCGCCAATCAGCACCCCGCTTCTGCGCGATGCGCTCGCGCGCGCTATCGACAATCACTGAACGCATCACTTGCGAGGCGTAGGCAAAGAACGCTCGCCGATCCCCGGCACGCAGTTCTCCGGCACGCACAAACCGCAAGTACGACTCATGCACGAGGCAGGTGGTGTCGAGTACGGTGTTGCGTCCTCCGTCGCGCAGCCGGGCTCGCGCCAATCGGTGAAGCTCGGCGTAGGCGCTGGCAAACAGCGCATCGCGCGCTTCAGTGTCGCCCGCCTGTATTCGTCCCAGTAGCTCGGTGAGCTCGGTCATCGAATGCCTTGGCAGCTTATACGGGCTCGGTCGCGGCCAACTTAACGCGTCCGCATGGCCTGCGCCACGGCAAAGCTGTTCGAGGAAAGGCACCGTGCCAATGAACCCCGTTCAACGGCGCTCACATCCGGCAATGCACCGATTCAGGAGGGCATCGAGCGGTGCACTTCGATGCAGCTAACCGTCTGTTTCATAAGCGAAACGACTCTCCCGCGCGGTTCAAGCGCCGGCCGTGGAAATACGGCCGTGAGCAGAATCCCTGGCCGGATGTCGGATTTGGCCGCCGCTTGTCGTCTGTATGAGTGGGCACCGAATTCGGTCGGCAACAGCAATCGGCCGCCGCACGCGGGCTCAGCACGGGCCACGAAAAATCCAGTCACCAGGAGGCGACGATGAACACGATGACCATTTCCACCAGCCTTCGCTGCGTCATAGCGAGCGCGATTCTCGGCGCTCTTGCGTCCGGCTTCACCGCAGTTGCCGCCGCCGATAGCACCGACGCGCATAGCGCGACGGTAAAGTATGGCGATCTGGACGCATCGAATCCGCACGGCGCGGCTGTGCTCTACGGCCGCATTCGCCGAGCGGCGGAAACTGTCTGCTGGCATTCCGATGGCGACGATTACGCGAAGCACAGTGACATGAAGACCTGCATTCATAACGCCATCGCCGACGGGGTGACTCGTATCGACCAGCCGGCGTTATTCGCTGTCTACAACGCGAAGAATAAAACGCAGCTGCCCATCGTCCTTGCAGCCGGACAGAGTCGCTAGTCGCCTACACGGTGCGGTGGCGATCGCCACCGCACGGCTAGGGCTCACCGCGGGCGTCGTGGCGCCCGCGTAGTTCCTCGATCACCGCCGCCAGCGGCAGGCTGCGGCTGCGCAGCAGCACCAGCAGGTGGTACAGCAGATCGGCGCATTCGCCGAGCAGGGCATCGTCGGGTTCGCCGGCGCCCGCCAGCGCGACTTCAAGACCTTCCTCGCCGACCTTCTGCGCCACCCGGCGCACACCGCGGGCGTACAGGCGTGCGGTGTAGCTGCCCTCGGGAGACTCGGCGATGCGCTCGGCGATCAGCTGTTCCAGCTCCAGCAGGAAACTCAGCGGCGCGGCGGCGGTGAGCGGCTCATCGCCGAAGCAGCTGGCGCTGCCGGTGTGGCATACCGCACCTTCAGGACGGGCGATGACCAGCAGCGTGTCGGCGTCGCAGTCGCAACGAATGTCGATCAGCTGCAGGAAATTGCCGGAGGTTTCGCCCTTCTCCCACAGGCGCTGCCTGGAGCGACTGAAGAACACCACGCGACCGCGCGCCAGCGTCGCGGCCAGCGCCGCGCGATCCATGTAGCCGAGCATCAGCACCCGGCCGCTGCCGGCATGCTGCACGATCGCGGGCACCAGGCCATCGTTCTTGTTCCAGTCGACGCGTTGCATGTCATCCGGCGTGAATTTCACAGTCGCACCTCGATGCCCTGGGCGTGCAGGGCACGTTTCAGCTCCGGAATGAGAATTGCGCCGCTGTGAAATACGCTCGCAGCCAGCGCGGCATCCACCAGCGCGTCGCTGAACACGCTGGCGAAATGCTGCGCGGTGCCGGCGCCGCCGGAGGCGACCAGCGGCACCGAACACAGCGCGCGCACCCGGCGCAGCTGTTCGATGTCGTAACCGTGGCGGGTGCCATCCGACGCCATGCAATTGAGAACGATCTCACCGGCGCCGCGCCGCTGCACTTCACTCACCCAGGCCAGCGTGTCGCGCTGGCTGTCGCGGCTGCGGGCGGGGTCGCCGGTGAATTGATATACCCGGTAACCCTGGGCGGTGGTCTGACTGTCGATGCCGGCGACCACGCACTGGGATCCGAAGCGCTCGCTGAGCTGGTTGATCAGCTGCGGGTTGTGCAGCGCCGGGGAATTGACCGAGATCTTCTCCGCCCCGGCGTTGAGCACCTGCTCGGCATCCTCCACCGAGCTGATGCCGCCGGCAACGCAGAACGGAATGTCGAGTACGCGCGCTACACGGCTGACCCAGGCGCGATCGACCGAGCGGCCTTCAGGGCTGGCGGTAATGTCATAGAACACCAGCTCGTCGGCGCCCTGGTCGCGATAGCGGCCGGCGAGCTCCAGGATGTCGCCGACCACGCGATGATCGCGAAAGCGCACCCCCTTGACCACCTGGCCATCGCGCACGTCGAGGCAGGGGATTATGCGTTTGGCAAGTATGGCTGTAACTCCTCGACCGAAATGCGCTCCTCGAGCAACGCCTTGCCGCTGATGGCGGCCGGCACGCCGTGCGCGGCCAGCGCCGCCAGGTCGGCGCCGCTGGCGATGCCGCCGGAGGCCTGCCACTGGATGTGGGGAAAGCGCTGCAGCGCCTGGTAGTAGAGCGCCAGGTTCGGGCCGCCGAGCGCGCCGTCGCGATCGATGTCGGTACACAAGACGTGCTGCAGGCCGGCATCGGAAAATGTCGCGACCGCATCCCACAGCGACAGCGCGGTGCGGTGCTGCCAGCCGTGCGTGTGCAGGCGCGGTATCCCCTGTGCGTCCAGCCGCACATCGAATGCCAGGCAGATGCGTTCGGGACCGAAGCTGTGCATCCAGTCCGCCACCTGCCCGGGCTGCTCCACCGCCGCGCTGCCGATGACCACACGCGCGACACCGTGCGTGAGCAGGTCATCGATGGCGGCGCGGTCGCGCAGCCCGCCGCCGACCTGCAATTCAACCGCGCGCTGCGCGGCAAGCTGCTGGATCAGGCGGCGATTGTTCAGCATGCCGTCACGAGCGCCATCGAGATCGACGACGTGCAGCCAGCGTGCGCCGAGCCGCTGGTAACGCAATAGCAGTTCCTGCGCGCCGAATTGGTAGCGTGTCTCGGCCGCAAAGTCGCCCTTGAGCAGGCGCACGCAATGTCCGCCGCGCAGATCGATCGAGGGAATCAACAGCACGCGCGCGCCCGCTATAGCGCCAGGAAATTGCGCAGAATGCGCGCGCCGGCCGCGGCCGAGCGCTCGGGATGAAACTGCACGCCGCGGAAATTGTGCTGGCGTACCACGGCAGCAAGGGCGCGACCGTAGCGCACCGTCGCCAGGGTGCTGTCGGCGACCGCTGCGGCGTAACTGTGTACGAAGTAGAGGTGACTGGCGGGCTCGATTCCCTGCAGCAGAGGGTCATCGCCGATCTGCTCGAGCGTATTCCAGCCCATGTGCGGCACCGGCAGCTGTGGCGCGCCCGTCAGGCGTTCGACCCGGCCCCTCAGCACCCCGAGGCAGGCGGTGTCGCCCTCGGTCGAATGCTCGAACAGCAGTTGCATCCCGAGGCAGATACCGAGCAGCGGACCCCGCAGTCGCGGAATCAGCTGGTCCAGCCCCGTGGCACGCAGCCGGCGCATTGCGTCGGCCGCGGCGCCGACCCCCGGCAGCAGCACGCGCGGCGCGGCGGCAATCACCGCCGCGTCGCTGCTGACGATCGAGCGCGCGCCCAGGCGGTCGAGCGCGTATTGCAGCGAGGCGAGATTGGCGCCGCCGCTGTCGATGATCGCCACATCCACGCCGCCGCTCACGATGCGCAGCCGCTCACAACGTGCCCTTGGTGGTCGGCAGGTCGTAGCCGTCGCGGCGCAGCGCCGGCCGCAGCGCACGGCCGACGCCCTTGAAGCAGGCCTCGATCATGTGATGCGTGTTCTCGCCGCGCACCGACAGGTGCAGCGCCGCGCCCAGACTGTGCGCGAGCGAGCGAAAGAAATGCGGCACCAGTTCACTCGGCAACTCGCCGACCTGCTGGCGGCCGAACTGTCCTTCAAACACGAAATACGGGCGACCGGACAGGTCGAGCGCGACCTGCGCTTCGCTCTCATCCATCGCCAGCAGAAAACCGTAGCGGCCGATGCCGGTCTTGTCGCCGAGCGCCTGGCGCAGCGCTTCGCCCAGGCTCAAGGCGCAATCCTCGACCGTGTGGTGCTCGTCGATGTGCAGATCGCCGCGGCAGCTCAGCTGCAGCGTAAAGCCTGCGTGTCGGGCGAGCTGTTCCAGCATGTGATCGAAGAATCCGATACCGGTGGCGATGTGGCAGTCGGCGCCGCTGTCGAGCTGCAGCTTCAGTTCGATGTCGGTTTCACGAGTCTTGCGCGACAACTGCGCCCGGCGTGCCAGCAGCGTGCGCGTGATGCCAGGCCAGCTGTGCTCGCCGTCCGGCTCGGCATCGACGCTGACGCGCAGGCCGCGGATGCCCAGGTCCTGCGCGAATTCCAGGTCGGTGTCGCGATCGCCGACCATGGCGCTGCGCGCCCGGTCGATCGGTCGCTGGCGCAGGTACTCGGTCACCAGCCCGGTGCGCGGCTTGCGGCACAGGCATTGCTCCTGCTGCAGGTGCGGACAGATGAACACCTGGTCGAACTCGATGCCCTGCGAGGCCAGCAGATGCAGCAGAAACGCCTGTACCTGCTCGAAGCGCTCACGCGGATATCGCGGGCTTCCGAGCCCGTCCTGATTGCTGACCATCACCAGCCGGTAACCGGCGCGCCGCAACTCGCTCAGCGCGGCGATTACCCCGGGCAGCAGGCGCAGCTTGTCGAGACGATCCACCTGATTGTCCGGCGGCTCCTCGATCAGCGTGCCGTCGCGGTCGACGAACAACACCGGCGGCGGGTGCAACGCGGGCTCGTTCATTGCAGGCCTCGCACGCTGGCAAGCAGCCAATCGTTCTGTTCGGGGCTGCCGATACTGATGCGTAGCGCGCGCGCGAGCCCGGCAGCGGCGCGCATGTCGCGCACCAAGAGTCCGGCGGCATGCGTTCGCTGTAAAATGGCAGCGGCGTCCTGGAATTCCACCAGCAGGAAATTGGCGTCGCTCGGCCAGACCTTGAGCACACCGTGGCTGCCGGTCAGCGCCGCGGCGACGCGCGCACGTTCGGCCCGAAGCGTCGCGGCACGCCCGCGCGACTGCTCCAGCGCGGCTGGCTCGAGCGCGCGGAATACCGCCTCGATGGTCAATTGCGTCACCGCGTAGGGTTGAATGACCTTGCGCAGCAGCGCGACCACGGCCGCGTGTCCCAGCAATGCCCCGCAGCGTGCCCCGGCCAGGCCATGAGCCTTCGACAGCGTGCGCAGCACCACCATGCCAGGATGGTCGCTGATGGCGGCTGTGAGTGAAGGCCCGTCCGCGAATTCCACATAGGCCTCATCCACCACCACCAGGGCGCGGCCCTCCAGCGCGCGCGCCAGTCCCAGGATGGCCTCGCTGTCGAGACGATTGCCGGTGGGATTATTGGGCGAACACAGGAACACCAGTTTGACGCCCGGATCGCGCCGCTCGGCCAGCACCACCGGGTCGAAGCGATAGCCGGCGTCGCGTTGCAGCGGCACTTCGAGCACGCGCGCGCCCTGGATGCGTGCGGCCACGCCGTACATGCCGAAAGTCGGCGGACAGATGATCACGGCATCCTGGCCGGCGCGGCAGTAGCTGCGGATCAGCAGATCGATCAGTTCATCGCTGCCGCGGCCGGCGAGCAGCATCTCGGGCCCGACACCATAGAAGTGCGCCAGCGCCGCGGTCAGTTGGTGCGGATGCGGCTCGGGATAGCGGTTGAGGCCGGCGATCGAGGCGTCGCCGGCAGCGCGCCAGGGAAGTTCATTCGCGTGCAGGCGGATGAGGCCGGGCTCCCACACCGCGTGCTGGTAGGCTTTCAGGGCGCGAATTTCCGGCCGTGCGATTTCGGTGAGCCAGTTCATGCGGCGCGTTCCCGGCGCAACGCCGCGAGCCGCAGTTCAACCGCCGCGGCGTGCGCATCGAGGCCCTCCAGCCGCGCCAGCGTGCTGGCGGTCGGGCCCAGCTCGCGCAGACCCTCGCCGCTGAGCTCCTGCACCGTCATGCGGCGCGTGAAGTCCTGAACCGACAGGCCGCTGTAGGCGCGCGCGTAGCCGTAGGTGGGCAACACGTGGTTGGTGCCGGAGCAGTAATCGCCCATCGGCTCGGGCGTCCAACTGCCAAGAAATACCGAGCCCGCGTGCTGTACACGCTCGAGCAGCGCGCGCGGGTTGCGGGTTTCGATGATCAGGTGTTCGGGCGCGTAACTGTCCGACACCGCGAGCGCTTCCTCCAGGTTCGGCACGGTCAGGATGCGCGAGTTCGCCATCGACTGTTGCAGGATCGCGCGTCGTGAGAGATTTTGCAGCTGCTCGCGCACCGCCTCGGCCACCTGCACCGCAAGCTTCACGCTGGTGGTGATCAGCAGCGCCTGTGACATCGGATCGTGCTCGGCCTGGGCCAGCAGGTCTGCGGCGACGAATTCGGCGCGCGCGCTGTCGTCGGCGATCACCATGACTTCGGACGGGCCGGCGGGCAGGTCGAACGCCGCCCCGGCGGCATCGGCGGCTACCAGCTGCTTGGCGGCCGTCACCCAGGCATTGCCCGGACCGAATATCTTGGCCACTTTGGGTACCCCTGCGCTGCCATAGGCCATGGCGGCAATGGCCTGTGCGCCGCCGATCTTGAATACCTGTCCGATACCGCACAGCTGCGCGGCCACCAGCACGGCGGGGTGGGCGAGGCCGTTGCGCTGCGGCGGGGTACACAACACGCGCAGCGCGCAACCGGCGATTCGGGCCGGCACCGCCAGCATGATGACCGTGGATGGCAGCGGCGCGCCACCGGCCGGCACATACAGTCCGACCGCGCCGATCGGACGTATCAGCCGCTCGCAGCGCACCCCGGGCTGCACTTCCAGCGACATCTCGGTGGGCATGCCGGCGCGGTGAAAGCAGTCAACATTGGCGATCGCCTGTTGCAGCGCCATCAGCTGATCGGGCGCCAACTGCGTGCGCGCCGCATCGAACTCGGCAGCGCTCACGCGCAGGTCAGACAGCGTCACGCCATCGAATTCGAGCGCGTAGCGTCGTATGGCGGCGTCGCCGTCGCCGTCGCTGCGCACCGCATCGATGATCGCCTGCGCCTGCTGCAGTATGCGCGGCTGCAGCGCCGCGGCAGGTCGGGCTAAGGCGGCGCGGCGGCCCGCGGCATCGAGCTGTTGCCAGTCGAGTATCTGCATCGGCTTTAGGCCAGCATTTTCTCGACCGGCAGCACCAGCAGCGCGCTGGCGCCGGCCTTCTTCAGACTCTCGAGCGTCTCCCAGAACACGTTCTCGCGGCACACGGCATGCACCGCGACCCGATCGGGCGAACCCTCGAGCGGAATGATGGTAGGCGATTCGCTGCCGGGAAGCAGGCGCCGGATGGCCGGAAGCGCCGAGCGTGGCGCGTGCAGCATGATGTACTTGCTCTCCTTGACCTGTTGCACGCCCTCGACGCGCAACAGCAGCCGCTCGACCCATTCGTTCTTTTCGGTCGACAGCGGCACCGGCGTGCGGATCAGCACGGCGTGGCTTTGCAGTACCGTCTCCACCTCGCGCAGGTGATTGGCCTGCAACGTCGAGCCGGTGGAGACCAGATCGCAGATCGCATCGGCGCGGCCCAGGCGCGGAGCAATCTCCACCGCCCCGGACAGGATGACGATCTCGGCTTCGATATGGTGCTGCTGCAGGAACACACCGAGCAGGTGCGGGTAGGTGGTAGCGATGCGCTTGCCCTGCAGTGATTGCGGGCCGTCGTAGGTGTGCTCGACCGGCACGGCGAGCGACAGCCGGCAGCGACCGAAGTCGAGGGTGCGCAAAGCCTCGAAGCGGGCCGGAGAGCCACGGGCGGCGAGTTCCAGCCGCTTTTCTTCCAGCACGTTCAGCCCCACCAGTCCCAGATCGCAGACATCCTCCTGCACCAGATCCGGAATGTCGTCATCGCGCACGAACAGCACATCGAGCGGCATGTTCTCGCCATAACCCATGAGCTGATCCTTGCCGCGCGAGAGTTTCAGTCCGCAGCGTGCCAGCAGATCCACCGACGGGTCGGTAAGACGGCCGGACTTCTGCACTGCAAGCTTGATGCGGGTCTCTTTATCCATGCTGTGATCCGTCGATGCGCTGTGCCGCCAGGGCGTAGCCGCCATTGCCTTGGGCCAGATAGCGCGCCACGCGGCCGATGGTGGTGACGCTGACGCCGGTCTGACGATGAATCTCGCGATACGGCAGGCCGCGCCGCAGGCACTCGACCACGGCCCATCGGTCGGCCATCGCCTGCAGTTCGGCCGGCGTACACAGGTCGCGCAGGAAGGCGCGGCATTCCTCGACGCTGCGCAGCGTGACCAGAGCTGCCACCAGGTTGCGTTCAGCCAGGGCTTCCTGGCGCGCGGATAGCTGCCGATGAGATTTCATTGTCTGCGGCCGGCGCGCCGGCTTCCTTTGTATTAACGTATTAGCACGCTAACATAGTAATACGGCTGCGGCAAGCGACGTTGCGCAGCGCATGGCCAGGGCGGCGGCCGCTGCCAGCGGCGGCCAGCGGGCGCTTGACCCTCAAAGGTGCGGCCTCTAGACTTATCCGCACTCATCGAGACCGGCTGAGGGAAAGGCCCTTAGACGCCGGGGCAACCGTCGGACCTTCCGACATGGTGCCAACTCCTGCGGCCCACAGCGCAAGCTGTGGCCGATAGATGAGGGCCGACAAGGGAGCGCCGCGATGCATATCCGCCGGCGCGAAGCTGTCCAGGCGAACGGTCCGCAGGAGTGCCACGATGCATGACGACAGGCACTGCGGAGCGTTAGTTGAGCTTGGCCCCACTGCATGAAAATCTGACCGGTACTGAATCCGAGGCTGCCTCAGCCGAGGCGGTTTCCGGCGTGCTGCAGCTGCCCGGCCGGCTGTCGCTGCATCATGGCGGCAGCCTCGACCAGCCCACCCTGGGCTGGCGAGTCGCCGGCAAGCCCGGTGCCCCGGTAGTGGTCGCGCTCGGCGGCATCTCGGCCCACCGCCGGGTGTTCGATGTCGAGCAGCCCAGCGCCGGGTGGTGGTGCGAGATCGCCGGGCCCAGGCGCACGCTCGACAGCACCCAGGTGCGCGTACTCGGCATCGATTATCTGGGCGGCAGCGGCGAGTCGACCGCGCCGACGGCCGGCGGCGAATTTCCCAGTTTGTCGAGCTACGATCAGGCCGGGGCGCTGCTGCGGCTGCTCGATCATCTGAAGATAGCGCGCCTGCGCGCTATCGTCGGGGCATCCTATGGCGGCATGGTGGCGCTGGCATTCGCCGAGCGCTACGCCGACAGGGTCGAGCAATTGCTGGTAATCAGCGCTGCGGATCGTGCCCATCCGATGTCCACGGCGTGGCGCAGCGTGCAGCGGCGCGCGCTGCGCTTCGCGCTTGCCACCGGGCACCCGGCCGACGGCATCGAGCTGGCGCGTGCGCTGGCGATGGCGACCTACCGCAGCCCGGAAGAATTTGCCGCACGCTTCAGCCATCCGCCGCGGCAGATCGACGGTCGTTTCGTATTTCCGGTCGAGGAATACCTGTTCGCGCGTGGGCGCGACTATGCAGCGCGCTATCGGGCGGAATCATTTCTTTGCCTGTCGGAGTCGATCGATCTGCATGCCGTCGAGGCCGACCGGGTCGCGACGCCGACCACGCTGGTGGCGGTGCGGGAAGACCAGCTGGTGCCGATCGGCGACATGCGGGCGCTGGCTGAGCGGCTGCCCCACGCCCGGCTATACGAGCTGTCCTCGCCGCACGGCCACGACACCTTTCTCAAGGAGGCCGGAGCGCTGCAGCCGGCTTTTGCGAGCTTGTATGGAGATGCCCCGCCGTGAGTGACCGAGCCGATGCAACCACGCGCGCGGTGCGCGCGGGCCTGGAAACCGACGACGTCACCGGGGCGGTGGTGCCGCCGATTCATCTGAGCGCGACCTACGCTTTTCGCGGCTACGGCCAGAAGCGCGCCTATGATTATTCGCGCTCCGGCAATCCGACCCGCGATCTGCTCGGTGCTGCGCTGGCCGATCTGGAGGGCGGCGCGGGGGCGGTCATCACCGCGACCGGCATGGCGGCAGTCACACTGTGCCTGCAGGTACTGCCCGCGCGCGCGCGGCTGGTGGCACCGCACGATTGCTACGGCGGCACCTATCGGCTGTTCGACGCGCTGCATCGGCGCGGGGATCTGCAGGTCGAGTTCGTGAACTTCGGCGACGAGGCGGCGTTGCGCACCGCACTGTCGCAGCCGGCCGCCATGTTGTGGGTGGAGACGCCGAGCAATCCACTGCTGCGACTGACCGACATCGCGGCGGTGTCGAAGCTTGCGCGGGCTGCGGGCGCGCTGGTGGCCGTGGATAACACCTTCCTGTCACCCAGCTGGCAGCGGCCGTTGAGCCTTGGCGCCGACCTGGTGGTGCATTCGACCACCAAGTACATCAATGGGCACAGCGACGTGGTGGGCGGCGCGGTGATCGCAACGGGCAAGGAGCTGCATGACCAGCTGTGCTGGTGGGCCAATTGCCTGGGGCTGACCGGCTCGGCCTTCGACAGCTATCTGACGCTGCGCGGCCTGCGCACCCTGGACGCGCGACTGGCAGTTCACGGCCGCAATGCCATGGAGCTGGCGCGCTGGCTGACAACGCAGCCTCAGGTGTCGAAGGTATTTTATCCCGGCCTGCCCACGCATCCGGGCCATGAGATCGCGCTGCGCCAGCAGTCCGGCTTCGGCGCCATCGTGACCTTTGAGCTCTCGGGTGGAATTCCGGCGGTCAAGGCGTTCGTTGCCGGCCTGCAGTATTTCTCTCTGGCCGAGTCGCTCGGGGGCGTGGAGAGTCTGGTGGCGCACCCGGCATCGATGACCCACGCCGCCATGCAGGAGCCGGCACGCCGGGCCGCCGGCCTGACCGATGGCTTGCTGCGACTGTCGGTCGGCATCGAGGCGGTGGACGATCTGCGCTCCGACCTGGCGGTCGGCCTGGCGCGCTGCGGCTAGCTGGTTGCGGTGCCGGCGTCATCCGCTGCGCCAGCTACAACCAAACGGTATCTGGGCTGGAGCTTACGGGTGGGCAGCGTGTCAGCCCGCATGCGGCTGAAGCGTTATGCTCGTGTCGGAGGTGCAACATGATGAATCGACGCCGGCGGCGATGGTCCATACCTGTGGTGTGTGCGCCCTTATTGGCCAGCAGCATCGCGCTTGCGGCTGACGCCGCGGACAGCGCCGGACAGCCGGGCAGCTGGCAGCCGCACAGCTATGATTTTCACTTCATGGGGTTTACCTCCACCTACTCGTGTGACGGCCTGGCCGATAAGCTGCAGTTGCTGCTGCGTGTGGTCGGGGCACGCCCGGACGCCACGGTGATGCCGCTGTGCGCCCGCGGTAGCGGCGTGCCGGACAAGCTCGCGCAGGCGAGCGTGAAGTTTTCCACGCTGCAGTTGGCCGACACGAACGCCCCTGGCGCCGCGGCGAGCGCGTCCCAGAGCGCCCCTGGGGTGTGGCGCCACGTCGAGCTTGCGCCGCGCCACCCGTTCGAACTGCAGACCGGGGATTGCGAGCTGGTGGAGCAGTTTCGCGACACGCTGCTGCCGATGTTCGTCACGCGTAACGTAGACAACCAGGTGACCTGCGTGCCCCACCAGGACAGTGGTTCGAACTTCAGCCTCAGCTTCGATGTGTTCGCGCCGCCGCCGCCGACCAAGGGCGCGCCGGCCAAAGCCGCGGCGGCCAAAGGCGCCTGATCTACAGCAGCTGCTCCCACAGCCGCCAGAAATGCTCGCGCAGCTTTTGCGCCAGCGGGCGTTGCTGCCAGCTCGGCAGATCGATGCCGGCGGCGTGTTCCAGGTCCTGCTGAAAATAGCGCTCCAGCTGCGCGCCGGTCGCGGTGCTGATGACCACCGCGTCGACCTCGTCGTTGAACAGCACGCTGCGATGATCAAAGTTCGACGAGCCGACCACCGACCACACCCCATCCACCACCACGGTCTTGGAGTGCAGGATGCCGTCGCCGCGCTCGTAGATCTTCACGCCGGCTTTTAGCAGCTCCGCGTAGTGCGAATGCTGCGCCGCCAGCGCCGGTGCCGAATCGCTGTGCGATGGCAGTAGCAGCCGCACATCGACGCCGCGGCGCGCGGCACGCGCCAGCGCGCGGTACTCCTGATGGGTCGGTACGAAATAAGCGGCGGTGACCCAGATGTGGGTGGCGGCGCTGCGGATCGCCGAGATCAGCGTCGCGTAGTAGCGCGGCGTGAGTTGGCCGCCCTGGCTGCCGATGACACGCACCACCTCATCGCCGCGCGCGGTCAGCGCCTCGACCGAGGTGATCAGCTCGGCTGCGCTGCCCCCCTGACCGATCCAATGCTGTTCGAATAACTGCTTGAGCTCGCGTACCGCCGGGCCGTCGATCTGCAGGTCGACATCATGCCAAGGCTCATGCGCGGGGGCGGCTGGCGATGGCGGCGGCGGTGCGCCGCCGCTCTGAGGGGAACTGCCGCCGCCGCTGCCGCTCTCATAGTCGACGCTGAGATTGACACCGCCGATGATCGCGGCCTGACCGTCGGCGATCAGGATCTTTCGATGATCGCGGTCGTTGATGGAGAACGGCGAAGTGCTGATCGGGTTGAATTGCCGGACGTGAATTCCGGCGCTACGCAGCCGGTCAAACAGCGCCTCGGGGGTCGACAGCGACCCGATGCCATCGTAGATCACATCGATCTGAACGCCTTGCTGCTGGCGGGCGATCAGCAGATCGGACAGCTGCTCGCCGTTGAAGCTGACGTCTTCGAATATGTAGTACTCGAGATAAAGGTAATGCTGGGCGCCATGAATGGCGGCGAATGTCGCCGCGAAGGTGTCAGGGCCGTCGCGCAGCACCGTGACGCGGTTGCCGGTGTACAGCGGGCTGCCGGCCACGGTCTGCTCGATGGCCAGGTGGCGCTGCAGCGCGCTGGAATCGGGGGCCTGGGCGGTAAGCCGGCTGAGTACCGCGGCGGTGGCACGCGGCGACAGCGCACCCCTGGCTCCCCGGACCTGTATCTGGGCTCCGGCATTGACCGCCAGGGGCTCCGGGACGCTGGGAACGTGCGCGCAGCCGCTGAGCGTGCCGGCCAGCAGCGCCCAGCCAATGCCCAGTACCGCTGTCCAGGCGGGTGCGGGACGGCGCGCGCAGCTGGCGTTTACAGAAATGACGCACTGGCCCATCATCGTATTGATGCCGATAGCCACCCGGAGCGATGCGGCCAAGATGGCTGAACCACCCGTTGACGCTGCTGCTGTCCAAAGCGGGGCGCGATCGCTGCGCATCGTCATAGGCGAGAACAACGCCGACCTGGCGCTGACGCTGGCACTGCTGCTGGATGCCGAACCGGACATGATGTGCGTCGCAACCGCGGCATCAGCCAGCGCCGTCCTGGCCGCCGTGGACGAACATTCTCCCAATGCCTTCATCCTCGATCTATCGCTTGATGATGGACCGAGCTTACCGCTGATCGCGGTGCTGCGTGGGCGGTTGCCCGGGGCGGTCATTGTGGTTTTTACCGGCCACAAGAACGAGTTGCTGAAGGAGCATTGCCTGCAGGCGGGCGCCGACGCTCTGGTGGTCAAGGCCGGCGAATTCGAGGAACTGACGGTGGCGCTTCGGGTCGCCGCCCAGGCCGCTGCCATGCGGACAACTGGCGGGCCTGCGCCCCTCGGCAGCGGAGTTTCCGCAGATGGTTGAATTTGTTTGACCTAAAGCACTAGAATCGCGCCCGCCGGTGGACGGTGTTGGTTGTGTGCCAACATGCCGTAAAGCTGCAGGTACTGCGGCCAAGTGCTTGATTCTGAAGCCCCACATGGGGCTTTTATTTTTTGCGGGCCGTTTTCGGGTATCAGGCACTGACCATGCTAGCGCTGTTGCGCGAGAAGCTGATTGCGCTAATCGAGCCGTTGCTCGGCCAGTTGGGCTACGAATTGGTCGATCTGGAGTATGTGCCGGGTCGGGCGCACGGGCTGCTGCGCATCTTTATCGATCGCCCGCAGGGCGTCGGGCTCGACGACTGTGAGCGTGCGAGTCGCGAGATCTCAGCGCTGCTTGATGTCGAGGATCCGGTGCCCACGGGTTACACACTGGAAGTGTCCTCGCCCGGCCTGGATCGGGTGCTGCGCACGCCGGCGCATTTTCAGCGCTTCGTCGGCGAGCGGGTGCGGGTCGAACTGCGTAACCCTCGTGACGGGCGGCGACGCTACACGGGGCGGCTCACCGCGCTGGGTGACGAGGGCATTGAATTGAATGTGGACGGCGCCATGGTAGCGGTGTCGTTTGCGGAGATTGGCCGCGCGCGGCTTGCGCCGCTGTGGTCGTAGAGGACTTGCAGGAGCTGTCGATGAACAAAGAGATTCTGATGGTCGTCGATGCCGTTTCGAACGAGAAAGGCGTCGATAAGGAGATCATCTTCGAAGCGCTGGAAGCGGCGCTGGCGTCGGCTACCCGTAAGAAGCACGGCGAGGACTGGGACGCGCGGGTGGCGATCAACCGCAAGACGGGCGACTACGAGACCTTTCGGCGCTGGAAAGTGTTCGCCGACGACTCCAAGGAGCTGGAGAACCCTTCGGCCGAACTGCGGCTGGAAGACGGCCGCGACGTCAGCCCGGATGCCGAGCCCGGCGGTTACGTCGAACAGCCGATGGAGTCGGTGGCCTTCGGCCGCATTGCAGCGCAGCAGGCCAAGCAGGTGATCGTGCAGAAGGTGCGCGAAGCTGAGCGCGCGCAGGTGGTGGAGGCATATAAAGATCGCGTCAACACCCTGGTCAGCGGGGTGGTCAAGCGCATCGACCGCAACGGCATCTACGTGGACCTGGGCGGCAACGCCGAAGGCTTCGTACCGCGCAGCGATATGATTCCGCGCGAGCAGTTGAAGCCGCAGGATCGGGTCAAGGCCTACCTGCGCGAAGTGCGCGCCGAGCCGCGCGGCCCGCAGCTGTTTTTGACGCGCAACGCGCCCGAATTCCTGATCGAGCTGTTCAAGCTCGAGGTACCGGAAGTCGGTCAGGGCCTGATCCACATCCTGGGGGCGGCGCGCGATCCCGGCATTCGCGCCAAGATCGCGGTCAAGAGCCAGGATCCGCGCATCGATCCGGTCGGCGCCTGCGTCGGCATGCGCGGTTCGCGCGTGCAGGCAGTGTCGAACGAGATTGCCGGCGAGCGCGTGGACATCATTCCGCACGATGAGAATCCGGCGCAGTTCGTCATCAATGCGATGTCGCCGGCGGAAGTGCAGTCGATCGTGGTGGACGAGGACTCGCACAGCATGGATATCGCGGTGGCCGAAGACAAGCTGTCGCAGGCGATCGGGCGCGGTGGCCAGAATATCCGTCTCGCCAGCCAGCTGACTGGTTGGGAGCTCAATGTCATGACCGAGTCGGACGCCGAGGCCAAGAGCGAGACCGAGGCGCGGGCCCTGGTGGAAACTTTCATGAAGCAGCTCGACGTGGACGAGAACGTGGCCAACATCCTGGTACAGGAGGGCTTCTCGACCGTCGAGGAAGTGGCCTATGTGCCGGCCGGAGAGCTAGCCGCGATCGAGGAATTCGACGAGGACATCGTCAAGGAGTTGCGCAATCGCGCCCGCGACGTGCTGCTGACGCAGGCTATCGTGAGCGAGGAATCGCTCGACCAGTCGATGCCGGCCGACGACCTGCTGACGCTCGAGGGCATGCGGCCGGACCTGGCGCTGGCGTTGGCGCGTCGTGGCGTGCGTACCCGCGAGGAGCTGGCCGATCAGGCGATCGACGATATTTCCGACATCGAAGGCCTGTCATCGGACGAGGCCGGCAGCCTGATCATGAAGGCCCGCGCTCATTGGTTCGAGGCGCAGCATTGATGCTCGCGGTGGTGAAGACACATGGCTGACGTGACGATTGCCCAATTTGCCGACGTACTGAAGGTGCCGGTGGACCGCCTGATCGCGCAGCTCGACCAGGCCGGAATCACCGTGTCCAGTCCGGAGGAACTGATCAGCGAGGAAGCCAAGCTCGAGCTGCTGACGCACCTGCGCCGCAGCCACGGCCATGGCGGCGAGGGCTCGGCACCGAGCCGCATCACGCTCAAGCGCAAGACCCAGAGCGAGCTCAAGCTCGCCAGCAACCAGGGCCGGGCGCGCACCGTCAATGTCGAGGTGCGACGCAAGCGCACCTATATAAAGCGCGACGTGCTCGAGGGCCAGGCGCGGGCGCAGCAGGAACAGCTCGATGCGCAGAAGCGCGATGCCGAAGAGGCGCAGCGTGCGCTGAGCGAGAAGGCCGAGGTCGAGCGGCGCGAGCGCGAACGCGTCGAGGCCGAGAACCGGCGTCGAATCGAGGAAGAGCAGACGCGCAAGAAGGCGCTGGATGAGGCGCGGCGGCTGGCCGAGCAGCGCTCGGCGGAGGAAGCCGAACGCGAACGGCAACGGCGGCCGGCCGAGGCGGCGCGCGAAGCACACACCCCGCACGTGCATCCGGTGCCGGCGGCGCGCGAGGAAGTGGACGACAAGCGTACCCGCTATGGCCGCGAGGAGCTGCACATTGCCGGCGACGTCAGCGCACGCCACAAGAAAAAGAAGCGCCTCAAGACACGCGCCATGCCGGTCGGCGGCGGCGAAGCCAAGCATGCGTTCGAGATGCCCACGGCGCCGGTCAAGCGCGAGGTGGCGCTCGGCGAGACCATCACCGTCGCGGAACTGGCGCAGAAGATGGCGGTCAAGGCCACCGAGGTCATCAAAGTATTGATGAACCTCGGCGTCATGGCGACCATCAACCAGCCGATCGAGCGTGATACGGCGGTGCTGGTGGTGGAGGAATTCGGTCATACCGCCAAGCTGCTGCGTGAAAACCAGATCGAGGAAGGCCTGCAGGGCGCGGAAGGGGAAACCGAGAAGCTCGAGGTGCGCGCGCCGGTGGTGACGGTGATGGGACACGTCGATCACGGCAAGACTTCGCTGCTCGATTACATGCGCCGCACCAAGGTGGCGGCCGGCGAGGCGGGCGGGATCACGCAGCATATCGGCGCCTATCACGTCGAAACCCCGCGCGGGTCAATCACCTTTCTGGACACGCCGGGTCATGCCGCGTTTACCGCCATGCGCGCGCGCGGTGCCAAGGCCACCGACGTGGTGGTGCTGGTGGTGGCGGCCGACGACGGCGTGATGCCGCAGACCATCGAGGCCATTTCGCACGCCAAGGCGGCCGGGGTGCCGATCGTGGTCGCGGTGAACAAGATCGACAAACCGGATGCCGATGCGGAACGCGTGCGCACCGAGCTGGCCAAGCACGACGTGATTGCCGAAGAGTGGGGCGGCCAGAATATGTTCAGGAGCGTCTCGGCCAAGACCGGCGAGGGCATCGACCAGCTGCTGGAGGCGATTTTGCTGCAGGCCGAGGTGCTCGAGCTCAAGGCGCCGCGCACCGGCTTTGCGGCCGGAGTGGTGATCGAATCGAGCATGGAAAAAGGCCGCGGTGCCGTGGTCACGGTGCTGGTCAAGCGCGGTACGCTGCGCACCGGCGATGCCATCCTCGCCGGCAGCGAGTTTGGCCGGGTACGCGCCATGTTCGATGAGAGCGGACAGACGATCAGCGATGCCCCGCCGTCAACGCCGGTGGTGGTGCTGGGTCTGTCGGGCGCACCCAATGCGGGCGATGAGCTGCTGGTGGTCGAGAGCGAGCGCAAGGCGCGTGAGGTAGCGCTGTACCGCCAGGGCAAGTTCCGGGACGTCAAACTGGCGCGCGCGGCCACCCGGGCTGAGGACGTGTTCTCGACCATGGGTGAGGTCAAGGCCGGCATCATCCCGGTGCTCATCAAAACCGACGTGCAGGGCAGTGCCGAGGCGCTGCGCGACGCGCTGATCAAGCTGTCCACCGACGAGGTCAAGGTGGGCGTGATCGCCAGCGGTGTCGGCGGCATCACCGCCTCCGACATCCAGCTCGCCGCGGCCTCCAAGGCGTTCGTCATCGGCTTCAATGTGCGAGCCGACTCCGCCGCCCGCGAGGCGATGAAGGAGACCGGTGTGGAGGTGCGTTACTACAGCATCATTTACGAGGCCATCGACGACGTGAAGCAGAAGATGAGTGGTCTGCTGGCGCCGGAGATCAAGGAGACCATCGTCGGCATCGCCCAGGTACGCGAGGTATTTCGCTCCAGCAAGTTCGGCGTGGTCGCAGGCTGCCTGGTCACGGAAGGGGCAGTACGGCGCAACAATCCGATCCGGGTACTGCGCGACAACGTGGTGATCTTCGAAGGCGCGCTGGAATCGCTGCGCCGTTTCAAGGACGACGTCAACGAAGTCCGGGCGGGTACCGAATGCGGTATCGGGGTGAAGAACTACCAGGACGTGCGTGCCAACGACCAGATCGAGTGCTTCTCGCGCGTCGAGGTGTCGCGCACGATCCAGTGACGGCTCGTGCCGCGCCTGCCGCATGCACAAAGCCACCGCCAGGACCTCGCGCATCGCGGCGCAGATGCAGCGCTCGCTATCGACGCTGTTACGGCGCGGCGTCAAGGATCCGCGCGTCGGCAACGTCACGGTGACGGCCGTGGACGTGGCAAATGACCTGAGCTATGCGCGCATACACGTGCTGCCGTTTGCCGGGGAACACCCGGCCGAGCAGGTATTGACCGGCCTGCGAAGTGCAGCCGGGTATCTGCGCGGCGAAATCGCGCGCGAACTCAAGCTGCGGCACGCGCCGCGGCTGGAATTTCATCTCGACACCGCGATCGAGGGTGCGCAGCACCTGACGCAGCTGATCGAGAGCGCGGTGCAGGCCGACCGCGTGCGCGGTGCGGACGCAGGCGGCAACCCGGCTGATCACGGCGCGCCTGATTTGCCAGCCGACGAGGACGCTTGAACGCGCCGCCGTTCGGCGTGCTGCTGCTCGACAAGCCCCTGGGACTGTCCTCCAACGCAGCGCTGCAGCGCGTACGGCGGCTCGCCGGTGGCATCAAGGCCGGGCATACCGGCAGCCTCGATCCGCTGGCGAGCGGCATGTTGCCGATCTGTCTGGGCGAGGCCACAAAACTTGCCGGTGAGATGCTGGTGCTGCGCAAGTGCTATCAGTTCGGCATCCAGCTCGGGGAGCGTTCCGAGACCGGGGACGCGGAAGGCGCCATCGTCGAGCGCTGCCCGGTGCCGCCGCTGACGCGGGATGCGGTCGAGGTGGTGGTGGCCCGCTTCCACGGTGCACAGCAGCAGACGCCACCGATGTATTCGGCGCTCAAACGCGGTGGCGAGCCGCTGTATCGGCTGGCGCGACGCGGGCAAACGGTCGAGCGCGCGGCACGCTCGCTGGTGATCGACAGCCTGCAGCTGCTGTCGCTGCATGAGGATCGGCTCGAGATGCGCGTGCTGTGCTCCAAGGGCACCTACGTGCGTGTGCTCGCCGAGGATCTGGCACGCGCCCTGGGCAGCTGCGGGCGCCTGTACCACCTGCGGCGCGAATACGTCGAGCCATTCGCCGGCGAGACCATGGCGAGCCTTGAGCAGCTCGAGGCGGCCAATCAGCCGGTCGGCAGCTGGCCGCTGCTGCCGGCGGACCGGGCGCTGATGCACCTGCCCGCCTTGCAGCTTGCCGCCCCCGCGGTGCGTGCGCTGCTGCACGGCCAGCCGGTGCATGGCGCGGCCCGCGGCGCCGCGCTCTGGCGCCTGTATGATGCCGAGCGCTTTCTGGGCCTGGGCGAGAGCGATGCGGCGGACGTGTTGCGGGTACGGCGCCTGTTCAACAGCGCGCGCCAGCAGCCGGCGGCGGGCTGATGGCGGTAACTCCCTGTTCCGCTTGAGACACCGAAGGTCTGCGGTTAGAATGCGCGGCCTTCAAAATGACGCACTCGATGCAGCTTAGTACAGAGGTTGTGCACGCAATGGCTTTGTCCACGGAACAGAAGAGCGGTGTGGTCGCGCAATATCGGCGCGACCCCAAAGATACCGGGTCGCCCGAAGTCCAGATTGCGCTGTTGTCCGAGCGCATCAACGGCCTGGGAGGACATTTCAGCGCCCACAAGCGCGATCACTCTTCACGCCGCGGATTGGTGAAGCTGGTCAATCAGCGTCGCAAGCTGCTGGACTATCTGAAGTCGACCAACCCGGCCAAGTACCAGGAAGTGGTCGAACGCCTGGGCCTGCGCCGCTGATACTCCCGCGGCCGCGCACATCCGTTTCGAGCGCGGCCTGTTCCACTATTCCCATCCGCAGCAACTATCTCCCGAGGTCTGACGCGTGACTGTCTTCAAGAAGACTTTTTCCTATGGCCCACATTCCGTCACTCTGGAGACGGGCGAGCTGGCGCGTCAGGCCGACGGCGCCGTACTCGCCACCATGGGCGAGACGGTGGTGCTGGTCACCGCCTGCGCGCGCAAAACCGCCGTGCCGGGGCGCGACTTTTTCCCCCTGACCGTCAATTACATCGAGAAGACCTATGCCGCCGGTCGCATCCCCGGCGGCTTCTTCAAGCGCGAGGGCCGGCCTACCGAGCGCGAGACGCTGACCTCGCGCCTGATTGATCGGCCGATCCGACCGCTGTTCCCGGATGGCTTCGCCAACGAGGTGCAGGTGGTCTCCACCGTGCTGTCGTTGAATCCCGATATCGATGCCGATATTCCGGCGCTGCTGGGCGCCTCCGCCGCACTGATGATCGCCGGCGTGCCGTTCAACGGCCCGATCGCAGCCGCGCGTGTCGGCTATCGCGACGGCCAGTACCTGCTCAATCCCACGCGTACCGACCAGGCCAACTCGCAGCTCGATCTGGTGGTCGCCGGCACCGGGCCGGCGGTGCTGATGGTCGAGTCCGAGGCCAAGATTCTCAGCGAGGAAGCCATGCTCGGCGCCGTGGTATTCGGCCACGATCAGATGCAGGTGGCGATCAAAGCCATCCGTGAGCTTACCGCCGAGGCCGGCAAGCCGCGCTGGGACTGGAAGCCGACGCCGGCGCACGACACGCTGGTGAAGGCGATGGCCGAATATGCCACCGCGCCGCTGTCGGATGCCTACCGCATCACCGAGAAGCAGCAGCGCTCCAACCGCCTGAGCGAGATCAAGAAGCAGGCTATCGAGGCGCTCGGCGCGCGCGACGCGCAATGGACTGGCGAGGCGATCGGCATCGAGCTGTTCAAGCTCGAGAGCCACATCGTGCGAGAGCGTATTCTGGCGGGCGAACCACGCATCGATGGGCGCAATACCGCCACGGTGCGGCCGGTCACGGTCAAGGTCGGGGTGCTGTCACGCACCCACGGATCGGGCCTGTTCACCCGCGGGGAGACCCAGGCACTGGTGACCACGACCCTCGGTACCACGCGCGATGCGCAGATCATCGATGCGCTCGAGGGCGAGCGGCGCGAACCGTTCATGCTGCACTACAACTTCCCGCCGTTCTCGGTCGGCGAGACCGGCATGATGGGATCGCCGAAGCGGCGCGAGATCGGTCATGGCAATCTGGCGCGTCGTGGCGTGTTGGCCGTGATGCCCGACATGAGCACGTTCCCGTACGTCATTCGCGTGGTGTCGGAGATTCTCGAGTCCAATGGCTCCAGTTCGATGGCTAGCGTGTGCGGCACCAGCCTGTCGCTGATGGATGCCGGCGTGCCGATCAAGGCGCCGGTGGCCGGCGTCGCCATGGGCCTGGTGCTCGAGGGCGCGCGCTTCCAGGTGCTCACCGACATCCTCGGCGACGAGGATCACCTGGGCGATATGGATTTCAAGGTTGCCGGTACGCGCGATGGCGTCACCGCGCTGCAGATGGACATCAAGGTCGAGGGCATCACGCCGGAGATCATGCGCGTGGCGCTGGCGCAGGCACGCACCGGCCGGCTGCACATACTCGACGAGATGGCGAAGGTGATCCGCGAGCCGCGCGCCAAGATGTCGGAGTGGGCACCGTCGATCATCACATTGAAGATCGACCCGGAAAAGATCCGCGACGTCATCGGCAAGGGCGGGGCGGTCATTCGCCAGATCACCGAGGAGACCGGCACCACGATCGACATCGAGAACGACGGCACGGTCAAGATCGCGTCGGTGCATGCCACCGCGGGGCGCGAAGCGCAGCGGCGCATCGAGTTGATTACCGCCGATGTCGAGGTGGGACAGATCTACGAAGGCAAAGTCGTGAAGCTGATGGACTTCGGCGCCTTCGTCACCATCCTGCCGGGCCGCGATGGCCTGGTGCATATCTCGCAGATCTCCGATGAGCGCGTCGAGCGCGTCTCGGACAAGCTCAAGGAAGGCGATCAGATCCGCGTCAAGGTGCTCGAGGTCGATCGGCAGGGGCGCATCCGTCTGTCGATGCGCAACGTCGACGCCGCCTGAAGCCAGCGGGTCCCTAGGTGGGGGCCGCGTTGGCGGCCTTCATCAGTGTGCGAAAGATCTCTTCCTGGGCGCTGTGCCAGCGCTGATAGTTCTGGTGCGCCAGATGACTGGCCGCAGCGGCCGGATCGGCGGCCGGACGATCCGCGCTCAGGAACAGCCGCAGGGTCTGCTCCAGGTAGCTCGACAGCATGCCCTCGAGGCCAACGTCGTGACTGCGGATCAGCTCGGCCAGGAAGTCCTGGCTCAGGATGGTGCCGTCGCGTTGTTCCTGTTCGGCAATCACCTGCAGCAGCACCGGTCGCGTGATGTCCTGCTGGCTACGCTTGTCCATAACGCAGAACTCAACCCGGTTGAGTACCAGGCGCCGCACATCGTCGAGTGTGATGTAGCGGCTCTCGACCGTGTCATACAGACGACGGTTGGGGTATTTCTTTATGACGCGCAGCTCGCTCATAGGGAAGCCCTCGGGTTTTCAAGGCGCGTAGACCCTTACAGCCATGCAGCATGGCATACCATAGTACAAGCCCAGACGGAACCCAAGTCCGAGTCAATATCCCCGATTAAGTGAAAATCAGGCCGGGAGCCCACAGGGCTGCGGCGCCAGGCGCCGCTTGGGCGGCCGCCTGAAGACGGGGCGGCCGGTCGCGTTTAGCGGTAGCGGTCGTCGCGATCGCCGTACTGGCGTTCGCGCCGCTCGCGCCGTTCCTGGGCTTCGATCGACAGCGTGGCCACGGGCCGGGCCTCGAGCCGCTTGATGCCGATCTCCTCCCCGGTCTCGAGGCAGTAGCCGTAGGTGCCATCCTCGATGCGCTTCAGTGCTTCATCGATCTTGCGGATCAGCTTGCGTTCCCGGTCCCGGGTGCGCAACTCGAGGCTGAATTCCTCTTCCTGGGTCGCACGGTCATTGGGATCGGGAAAGTTCGCGGCCTCGTCCTTCATGTGCGAGACCGTGCGGTCGACTTCCTCCATCAGATCGCGCTTCCAGCTGAGCAGGATCAGCTGGAAATGCGCCAGCTGCTGCTTGCTCATGTACTGCTCGCCACGCTTGGCGACATAGGGCTTGACGTTGCGCGGCCCGGCCAGAAGGCTGCTGGTATCGGCAGCGTCGCCGTCGGCGTCGACTTCCTCGGGCTGCGGCAGCAGGCGCGTACGTGCGGTGGTCGAGGCGGCGACGGCGGCGGCTGAGCGTAGGCTGGACACCGTGCTGATGACCGGCGCGGCGCGCAGCTGCGCCATGCGCTCCAGGTCGCTGCCCGGCTTTCTCGAGAATTTCGCCTCCGACTTGAGCGCGCTCGGCGGCGCACTCGTTGGCGCGGGTGGCGCCTTGCGGCTTGCCACCACGCTCTTGCGCGGCTCCGGTCGGCTTGGCGCGGCGCGACGCGGCGCGGCTTTCGCGCTCTGCGCCTTCTTCACTTTGCTGGTCTTGGATCCAGGCTTTTTGCCGGGCATCGCCGCGCTCCTACAGGTCACCGGTCATTTGAGAACGCGCGATTATACCGACGCGTAGCGGGCTGTACAGGGCAGAAAAACTGCAGTCGTGGCGGGGTTTTACGCTGTTCCGGGCAGATTGACGCTCGGCGGGGGCTGCCAATGCGGCGCCCGGCGCTCGGCGATGACACTGGTGTAGATGCCGCCGCGAACGTTGAAACGCGCGGTGAGGCGCATGAAGCGCGGCGCGATGCTGCCCACCAGGTGCTCGATGATCTGATTGGTCACCGCCTCATGAAAGCTGCCGCGGTCGCGAAACGACCAGAGGTAGAGCTTGAGCGACTTGAGTTCGATGCACAGCCGATCGGGCACATACTGCAGTTCGAGCGTGGCGAAGTCCGGCTGACCTGTCTTCGGACACAGACAGGTGAACTCCGGAACGTCCATTTGTATGGTGTAGTCGTGCTCCGGCGCCGGATTGGGGAAAGTGTCGATCGCGGTGACGGGCTGGGTCGGCATGGCGGTGGATAAAGTGCGTCGAAAGCGGCGCCCGGATAATCTACACTAGCGGCGCGCCAGCTCGGGGAAGATTAGTCACTCCAGCACCACAGGGTAGTTCCGGGATTTTAATGCGGCTCAACAAAGTCAGGCTCGCCGGATTCAAATCTTTCGTCGACCCAACCTCGGTGCATCTGCCGGGGAACCTGATCGGTGTGGTCGGTCCCAACGGCTGCGGTAAGTCCAACATCATCGATGCGGTGCGCTGGGTCATGGGCGAGCTCTCGGCCCGCCATCTGCGCGGTGACTCGATGAGCGACGTGGTGTTCAACGGTTCCAGCGCGCGCAAGCCGGTAGGCACGGCAGCGGTGGAACTGGTGTTCGACAACGGCGACGGCAAGATCGGCGGCGCCTACGCGAGCTACAGCGAGATTTCGCTCAAACGCACCGTGTCGCGCGACGGCACCTCGGCGTACTTCATCAACGGCGGACGCTGCCGCCGCAAGGACATCACGCAGCTGTTTCTCGGCACCGGCCTGGGCTCGCGCAGCTACGCGATCATCGAGCAGGGCATGATCTCGCGCGTGATCGAGGCGCGGCACGATGACATGCGGCTGTTCATCGAAGAGGCGGCCGGCGTTTCTCTATATAAAGAGCGCCGCCGCGAGACCGAGATGCGCATGGCCGACACGCGCGAGAACCTGGCGCGCCTGCAGGATCTGCGCGACGAGATCGACAAGCAGATCCGGCACCTGCAGCGCCAGGCCAACACCGCCCGCCGCTATCAGGACCTGAAGGCCCAGGAGCGCACCCTGACCGCCGAACTGCTGGCGTTGCGGCTGCGCGAACTCGACAGCGGCGCTGCGGTACAGGACGGCGCGGTGCGTGAGTGCGAACTGGACATGCAGCAGGCGCTGGCGGACCAGCGCTCGGCGGAAGCGGCGATTGAAAAGCAGCGCGATTTCCACGGCGAGCTGGGCGAAGCCGCGGCGCGCGTGCAGGGCCGCTATTACGAGCTTGGGGCGGAGGTCACGCGCACCGAGGAGAATATCCGCTATACGCGCGAGCTGCGCGAACGCGCGCGCGGCGACCTGTCGCAGGTGAGCACCAATCTGGGTGCGATCGCGCAGCAGATCGTGCGCGACGAGGAGCAGCTGG
>Ga0302314_10000946_pt1 | contig 54191 bp, 57 predicted proteins | sample III_Palsa_N2_3_FD_200533 | JGI IMG/M metagenome (GOLD analysis project Ga0302314, IMG submission 200533) | Peat permafrost microbial communities from Stordalen Mire near Abisko, Sweden - III_Palsa_N2_3 | ecosystem: Environmental > Terrestrial > Soil > Palsa > Peat permafrost | place: Sweden... | reverse complement strand
TCAGATCGGCATCGTTGCTGAACAGGCTTTCCGCCTGGCCGCCGCCGGTGGGATCGTTGAAGGTCTTGTAGGCCCAGTAAGTCCAGCCGACCAGATGCTGGTCGGCCAGCTGGGTGACGCGGCCGATATCGCTCAGATCGTCGCTGGCGCCGAATTCGGTGAGCAGCGAGGTGGCCCCCATCGCGGCGATCTGGGTGGCGGCGTTGTCGGCCGTGCGCGGTTCGAGAATCGGGCAGTCGGGCAGATCCGGCAAGCCGGTGGAGGCGAGCAGTTCGGCCGAGCAGTAGGAGTGCCAGGACAGGCCGACGGCCGCGTCGTCGATCTTGCCGAAGCGGCTCGGCGCGCCGAAATCGAACAGCTGCTGCGGCTCGAAAAAGGCGAAGTGGGTGGTGTCGGCGGAGCGCACGCCAGCCAGGGCCTGCTGCTGGAATTTCTGCAGGATGGCATCGAACACCGGACAGTCGATCTCGAAGCAGGTGGCCCACAAGGTGCCCGGCCAGGGCTCGTTGACCAGATCGTAGCCGAGCAGGAAGGGCTGGTTTTGCCAGCGCGCCGCCGCCGCCGCCCAAGCCGCCTGGTACTGGGCCCAGATACCGTTGCTGTTGGTCCACAGCTGGTCGTAGACGCCGTTGAGGGCGAGGCTGAGGAACTCATCCAGCGGGAAACCGTAGTGGGCATCGTTGGGCAGGATCTGGCTGGGCACAGCCCAGTCGGGGAAACCCTCGCCCTGGAATTTCTCGTTGTACTGGTCCTGGTGGAAATCGAGCAGCACCCAGATGTGCTGCGCCGCAAGCAGCTGCACGGTGCGATCGATCTGGTTCAGGTAGCCCGGATCGATCACGCCCCGCTGCGGCATGACGCCGGCGAACAGCACGCCCAGGCGCACCACGTTGAAGCCGTTGGCGGCGAGAAAGGCCGCGTCCGCCGCGGTGAAGCCCGCCGCCGTGTCCGGCGGGTAGTACGGTGTGAGCTTCCATACCGCGTTGACGCCGTGCAGCAGCACCACGCGATTGTCGGCGTCGACCATGAAGGCGCCGTCGCGGTGCAGGGCGACGCCCGAGCTGGAGGCAAGGGTCTGCTGCGCGGCAGCGGCGGAGGCGCCGTCCGTTGCCGTGGAAGAGCCGCAGGCGCCCAGCAACAAGGCCCCGGCCAGCGCAGACCAAAGCGGAAAGCCCGCCCCTGACAAGTGCGGTCGCTTCATGTCTCCTCCCCACTCTTTAATCGTTGTGATCCGATTCTGCTGCCGGGGCCATGGACCGGCACCATCCTTTCAGACTACCTAGACGCGAGGGCCCCGCAGCGGAAGTTTTTGTTCTTGACAATAATTGCCCAGGCAATTATTGTTGCAGCAGATATAGCCAGAGCAAGCATGTCCCAGCCCCCCAACCAGCCGTACTACGCCGTCGAGTCATTCGAGCCGATGCGCAGTCTCGGCTTCCTGATCAAGCGCTGCGGCGCGCTGATGGCGCAGATCGCCGAAAACGAATTCCATTCGCAGCCGATCTCCTTCACGCAGTGGATCGTGCTGATGAAGCTGCGCTTCCACGCGCATCTGTCGGCGACGCAGCTGAGCGAGGAAATCGGCCACGACATGGGCGCGCTGACGCGGCTGGTCGATTCGCTGGAGCGCTCCGGCTTCGTGCGCCGCGAGCGCAGCCAGCAGGATCGCCGCGCCGTGGAAATCACCCTCACCGCCGAAGGCCGGCGCCAGGTGGAAGGCTCGATCCACATTCTGGTGGACATGATGAACCAGCTGGTCGAGCCGTTTTCCAGCAGCGAAGTCGATGCGCTGATCGCCCAGATGCAGCGCATGCTCGCGCATTTGCAGAATCACATCGACGGGGTTCACGACCCGCGCCCCGCCGCCGAGCGGCCGGTGAGCGATTTCATCAAACCAACAAGGCCGCCCCGTAAAGTCGCGGCAGCAAGGACGCCTCGCGGCAAGGGCGCAGGGGGAAGTGCATGAACCGAGTCACCAAAGGATGGGCACAGCTGGCGCTGGGCGCCGGCGCCGGCGCGGCGCTCGCCGCCTGCACCCTCGGGCCCGATTTTTCGCGCCCGGCGCCCCCGGCCTCGGGCGGCTATGCGGCGCACGCCGTGCCCCCGGCGGGCTCCGCGCAGGGCGTGATCTACGGCGGCGATGTCGCCGACAGCTGGTACCAGCTGTTCCACTCCGAAGCCCTCAACGGGCTGGTGCGCGACGCCCTCGCCAACAATCCGGACCTGGAGGCGGCGCGCCACGGACTGCTGGCCGCGCAGTATGAGTTGCAGGCGGTTTCCGGCACGGCCCTGCCGCAGATCAATGCCAGCGGCGGCATCAACCGCACCCACATCAACGGCAGCTTCCTCTATGCGCCGGTGAATACGCTCACCACCACCGCCAACCAGTATTCCATCGGCCCGACACTGGCCTACAAGCTCGATGTGTTCGGCGGCGTGCGCCGCTCCATCGAGGCGCAGGGCGCGGCCACGGCGAACGTGCGCGACCAGGCGCTGAATACCTACGTCACCTTGGTGGACCAGGTGGTGATCACCGCCTTCGACTATGCCGCCACCCAGGCGCAGATCGAGGTGACGCAGTCCCTGCTCAACGAGTTCCAGGCACAGTTCGACCTGACGCAGAAACTGGAAGCCGCCGGCAAGATCACGCGCAGCGATACCTTGCAGGCGCAGACCCAGCTGGAAAGCACCCGCGCCACCCTGCCCGGGCTGGAGCAGCAGCGCGATGTGTATCGCAATGCCCTGGCGCAGCTGAGCGGCAGGACGCCGGACGAGTTCAGCATGCCGGCGCTGAGCCTGAAGGACTTCACCCTGCCGGCGCAGCTGCCGCTGTCGCTGCCCTCGACGCTGGTGCAACAGCGGCCGGACATACTCGCCGCCGAGGACAACCTGCATCAGGCCAGCGCGCAGATCGGCGTGGCCCAGGCGGCGCGCCTGCCCTCGCTCAATCTCTCCGCGCAGTACTCGCAGCAGGCGACCAAGCTCAACGAGCTGTTCACCCAGCCCGGCGGCATTTGGTCCTTCGGCTTCGATGTGACGCAGCCGCTGTTCGACGGCGGCACCCTGAAGGCGCGCGCGGAAGAGGCCAAGGAGCGCTACCGGCAGTCGCAGGCCAGCTATCGCAGCACGGTGATCGGCGCCTTCGTCGAAGTCGCCAATGCCCTGGCGGCGCTGCAGCACGATGCCGACAGCTACGCCTCGCACACGCGCGCACTGGATGCGGCGGCGGCCAGCCGCGACCTGGCGCTGGCGCAGTACCGCTCCGGCAAGTTCAACGAGCTGCAGGTGCTGACCGTCGAACAGCAATACCAGAATGCGGCCCTGACCCAGGTGCAGGCCGACGCGCAGCGCTTCACCGACACCGCGGCACTGTTCCGCGCGCTGGGCGGCGGCTGGTGGAACGCGGCCAAGGACCCCTCATCGCTGCCAGTGGCGGCGAACGATGTACCGAACAAGACAGCAGCGCCGGCAGCCGGCGCTGCGAACTAGGAGATTCCCCCGATGAGCGCACAAGAACACGCAGAGCCGGCGCCCGCCAAGAGCAGCCGCGCACCGCTGATCCTGCTGGCGGTGCTGGTGATCGCCGGCGTCGTTTTCGGCATCTATTACTACATCATCGGCCTCAACCGGATCAGCACCGACGATGCCTACGTCGACGGCAACCTGGTGCGCCTGGCGCCGCAGGTCAGCGGCACGGTGGTCGGCATCAGTGCCGACCAGACCCAGTTCGTGCAGCAGGGCCAGCTGCTGGTGCAGCTCGACCCGCTCGACAGCGCGGTGGCGCTGGCGCAGGCCAAGGCCAGCCTGGGGCAGACCGTGCGCGATGTGGCGCAGCTGTTCGCCAACGAGCAGCGCGATGCCGCCACGGTGAGCGCGCAGCAGATCCAGTTCACCCAGGCCAGCCAGGACCTGGCGCGCGACCAGACGCTGGTTTCCGTCCACGGCGTCTCCGCCGAGACGCTGCAGCACGACCAGCATGCGCAAAGCAGCGCCCGCGCCGCGCTGGAGCAGGCCCAGGCCACCCTGGCGGCGACGCGCGCCGCGATCTCCGGCACCACGCCGCAGGATCACCCCCGCGTGCTGCAGGCGGAAGCCAGCGTGCGCAACGCCTGGCTGGCGGTGGCGCGGACCCGCGTGCTGTCGCCGGTCTCCGGCTACATCGTGCGCCGCGAGGTGCAGCTCGGCCAGCAGGTGTCGCCGGGCAGCGAGATGCTGGCCATCGTGCCGGTGGACTCGATGTGGATCGACGCCAATTTCAAGGAGAACCAGCTGAGCAAGCTGCGCATCGGCCAGCCGGTGAAGGTCTCCGCCGACATGTACGGCTCGCACGTGGACTACCACGGCAAGCTGCTCGGCATCACCGCCGGCACCGGCAGCGCGCTGGCGGTGCTGCCGGCACAGAACGCCACCGGCAACTGGATCAAGATCGTGCAGCGTCTGCCGGTGCGCATCGGCCTCGATCCGAAGGAGCTGGAACAGCATCCCCTGTTCCTGGGACTGTCCACCAATATCGAAGTCGACGTCCATGACCGCGGCGGCGTGGCGCTGTCGCAGCAGCCGGCCTGGTCGTCGGCGCTGAGCACCGAGGCTTATGCCGCGCAGGACGCCGGCGTGGAAGACGAGATCCGCACGATCGTCAGCCAGAACCTGGCCCAGCCGGCGCAGACGGCGGCGGGCCGGAGCGCCCCGTGAGTGCGGCGTCGGCGCGCAGCGCCGGCGCCCCCGCGGTCAATCCCTGGTTGATCGCGCCGGTGGTGGCGCTGGCGGCGTTCATGGAGGTGATGGACATCTCCATCGCCAACGTGTCGCTGCCGCACATCGCCGGCGACCTGTCCTCCAGCCAGGACGAGTCCACCTGGGTGCTGACCAGCTACCTGGTGACCAATGCCGTGGTCATGCCGATCTCCGGCTGGCTCTCCAACACCTTCGGCCGCAAGCGCTTCTTCCTGGCCTGCATCGCCGGCTTCACCGCCAGCTCCCTGCTGTGCGGCCTGGCGCCGAACCTCGGCACGCTGATCCTGCTGCGCGCCATCCAGGGCGCCACCGGCGGCGGCCTGCAGCCGGCGGGCCAGGCGATCCTGGCCGACAGCTTTCCGGGCGAGAAGCGCGGCATGGCCACCGCCATCTACGGCATCGCCACGGTATTCGCGCCAACCATCGGTCCAACTCTCGGCGGCTTCATCACCGACAGCTACAACTGGCGCTGGATCTTCCTGATCAACGTGCCGGTGGGCATCGTGCTGTTCTTCCTGGTGACCTCGCTGATCCACGATAAAACCGCCGGCAGCGCCGCCGGCGGCAAGAAGTTCTCGGTCGACTGGTTCGGCTTCGGCTTCGTGGCGCTTAGCCTGGGCTGCCTGCAGATCGTGATGGATCGCGGCCAGCAGGACGACTGGTTCTACTCCGACTTCATCACCACCCTGGCGATCACCTCGGCGATGGCGTTCGCCCTACTGATCTGGTGGGAGCTGCGCCACAAGGATCCGATCGTGGACCTGCGCCTGATGCGCGATCCCGATTTCGCCGTGTCGTTCGTGCTGATGCTGATGCTCGGCTTCATGCTGCTCGGCAGCACCTACCTGATCCCGGCCTATGTGCAAAGCCTGATGGGATACCGCGCCGTCGACGCCGGCATGGTGCTGACCCCGGGCGGCCTCGCCACCATCGCCCTGCTGCCCTTGGTGGGCCGCTCCATGAACAAGGTCGACCTGCGCCTGCTGGTCGCCATCGGCCTGATCATCGGCGGCTCCAGCCTGCTGTGGATGACCAACTTCTACCTGGACATGTCCTTCAAGCAGATCATGTTCGCGCGCATGGCGCAGGCCGCCTCGCTGCCGTTCCTGTTCATCCCGATCAACGCCATGGCCTTCCGCCGCATCACTCCGGACAAGACCAACAATGCCTCGGCCCTGATCAACCTGGCGCGCAACTTCGGCGGCAGCATTGGCATTTCCCTGACCTCGACCATGCTGACGCGCCGCGAACAGTTCCACCAGAGCCGCCTGACCGAGCACCTGCAGTCGATGAACCCCGCCTACCCGGATTTCGCCAACCAGATCGGCAGCGTGCTGGGCGGCGGCGGCGGCAACACGCCCACCACCCTGGCCAATATCTACCAGGGAGCGGTACAGCAGGCGACCCTGCTGGCCTACCTGGACGATTTCAAGATACTGGGCCTGGTGTTCCTGGGACTGCTGCCGTTCCTGCTGCTGGTAAAGCCCGGCAAGGGCAGCGGCGGCCCGGTGCCGGGGCACTAGTGTCCTGAGTTGGAAGTTCGCTGCGCGTACAAAAAGCAACTCTGTCGTCCCCGCGAAGGCGCGGACCCAGTTTGCTTTTCTCCGCGCGGAATCCAAAACTGGATTCCCGCCTTCGCGGGAATGACCAGCGTCGTAGGATGCAATGAATGAAATGAATTGCATCGATGGCCCAGATGCCAGCGATGCAATTCGCAAAAGACGCTCATTGCATCTACGGCCATGATGCGATTGACCAAGCTGGTACTGGCATTCCGACAGGACCAGACTGATGCGTCATGCCAACAACATTTACATGTCCAGCAGCATCAATCATGTCGCAAATAATCGATCGGCCTTAATATGGCCGCACCGGGCAATATCAGGGGCTTGCTGAATTTTCTGCTGTGTTAAAACGCAAGTGCAGCAGTAACTCTGTTCGATTTAATCAGCGTTGTAAGTCACGGAGTCGATGATGGAGAAGCTTCACATTTCAGTCTTCATGACCGCATGGTTCATCAGCTTCGGCTCTTGGTTCTATCTTCTTGCAGAAATGATCGGAATGTGGCGCTTTTGGCCTTGGGCTTACCGGAAGGGACCGAAGGTATTTGAAGAAACCATACTACCGCCACTCCGGCAACCATTACTACAAACTATAGATCTTCAAGCTGTGAAAGCGAGGATGATCTCGCCTGATGAAGCGTTGTTTAGAGCGCCAGCTCCGATATTCGGCTTTCGCATTCATACGCCGTTCCCTATCAAAGGAATTCTTCTTTGGTCAGCCCCAACGACCACCAGGATGACAGGCAGACTTCCAATTGGCTCGGTGATGTTCCTGGGAGCTTGGCTGCTCGGCTGGAGCACTGCTGGTTTCTTCCCCAAGAAGGACAATTTTGATCCCGTTTCATTTGTTCTGTTTGGCTGGGCTATTACCGGCGTTATCGTCGCAATATCGATTCCGCTGGAACTACACCGGATCAGAAAGGCGAAGGAAGCTTTGGTCGCTCATTTGCAGGGCCTCCAGCAGTCGGTTCCAACCGACCTAGCCGCTCCGCGGCGTGGCGGTTGAACCTGGGCGCTGGCATGGGAATCATGGCGGACGCAATCGGCCTGATTGTGCTTTCAGTGCTTGTGGCACTTTGCGCCGTGATCGTGCCCGCCTCCGAAGCCGCACCTCTGTTATGGCTCTTCGTCTATGCCGCGCTTGCCGTTGTCGGGTGGAGTTTCTGGCGGCGGGAGTCAGCACCCGCGAGCCCGGCCGGCTGGTTGGGACTGACCGCCGCGGGCATGCTGTTAGGCGCACTATCCTTCGCGGCAGATGTGTTCATCGGGCATCGCCATCACCCTGGCGTTTCCCTGTTCCAAGCCGCGGAAACCTCCGGCAGCTTGCTCGGATTTGGCCTCACGGTTACGTTTTTTCCGGCTCTGGTGTTTATTGCCATCGCCGGCTTGGCGAGAAGCGCGTATCAGTCGTGGCGTAAAAACACCTGACCCGGCGTTCAAGCCAGGCATCGCGGGATGCAAAGAGCGCCGGGTCGATGCCGGTGCAGCCGGGGCCCTTGCGTTTCATGCGAACCCTGCATGTCCGCTATTTTTCCGGCGACGACACTTGAAGGTCATGGTCCGACCCGAAGCTGCCGCCCGTGAGCAGCCGCTTTGGATGGGTTCAGCGGAAACTTGGCATGGAGCAACTATGTGTCGATCGGAGGGGGCGCAGCGGTCGACTTAAACGGTAGTCCCACTGAAGACCTTACACCCCATTGTCTTGCTCCGGCACCCCGCTCGCACCCTGTGACCCTGTGTCCCACACTCCGCTCAGCTTCCTTCGGCGGAACCTGGCTCGGCTTCACCACGTTCATTGCTATGCCCTGGTCAATGAGGCGACAAAATTGACCTCCCAGGTCTTGCCACCATCTTCCGAGAATGCTTGTTCAAAACGGTGTGAGGTCGGAGTGATGTCCGACCAGACCTGTCGAACCAGGATCATTCTTCCTTTGAACGGCTCTTGATCGAAAAATTCGCCGCGTCCGTTCTTGAACTCGCCAAACATTGGTTGACCCACCACGCCGTCGCCACTAGCGGTCGCATTGAGGCTCCACTGGTGAGATGTGGGGTTGTACAGGAATAACAGGGCATCTTCCATATGACCCGAGGGGCCATCGGCCTCGAGTTCCTCCAACTGGGCGCGCCCATCCCAAACCTTCCGGGCCACCAACGTCCCTTCGTATTTAAGCCACGTTGTCGAGCCAGTCAGCGCATGATCCAGACGCGATATGTGGGTCTTCCAGCTGCCAAAGTGAAAGTCAAAGTCATGCTGTCCATCGCGCAAGGACTGCGGTGCCGTTGCACCCGAAGTATCGTCCGCCGATGCGAGCGATGGATACGTGAGATAAGCCGCTGCGCACAGCATGGAAAACATGGCCATATGCCGAAGTCTGATCATGCGGACGTTCACTGGAATCATGGAAGGCTCCTACAGAAGTTCTCGTTCCGATATTAGATATCGAACCCGATTGCATTAGTAGTGGCCTGTGCTGCCACTGGTCCCCGTTACCGACCCATTCGTCCCAATCCTCGACCATCCCACCAGCCGGGATGCGCGCATCCGCGTATATGAGGTTTAAACTGGCGCCTTGTGGCCCGCTTCGAGCGCATTCAAATCTGCAATATTGCAAATGAACAAGCCAACTCCAGAACAACGAAGCCCTTGGCTAGCGGCGACCGGCCTCCACCCCGAAGGCGATGCGCCGTCCGTTGTGTCCTTGGCGCAGCGACCCTGGCCGGATCTAGGTTTGCTGACAGCGGTCTGGATTTACGTAGCGCTATCGAATGTCTTGTACGGCACGAGCATGAAGGCGAGCCTCGACATCATCGGAGTGACCCATGTATTCGCGCCTTGGAACGCGCGCCTGTTGCAGCATCTCTTTCTCTTCCCGGCCTTGATCGCCTGCGTGTGGATTTCAAATCGCGTTGGCTGGCAACCGCTTTGGCGTGCAGTGCCGGCGCAATTGTCTTTTGGCCTGGCGTTTTCCGCCCTTGCAACCCCCGCCATGGATCTCGGCGAGAAGCTCGTCGGGATTTCCCAGGAAAAAAACACGAGCCCCTTATCCGCAGTACCGCCACAAGCGCACGGGCTCCTCGGACAGCAGGACTTCCTTGTGTTCCTCGCCGGAATCGCGAATTTCTTGTTGGCGTATGCCTTTATCCTTGCGCTGTTGAAGGGTTTCGATTTCTATCGGCGCTATCGCGACGGTCAGCTGCGTTCGGAGGCACTCGAACGCTCCCTGAGCGCCGCACATTTGACGGCGTTACGCATGCAGCTATCGCCACACACCCTGTTCAACTTGTTGCACACGATTCGCGGCAATATTGACTGGGACCCAATCGTCGCCAGATCGATGATCGTGCAGCTCAGTGATCTACTGCGACGATTGCTCCGGGCCGGAGAGCGGGAAGTTTCTCGACTTCCCGATGAACTAGATTCCGTCCAACTGTACTTGCAGCTGCAACAACGACGCTTCGCGGAGCGCTTAACGGTCATTACTCCAGATCCGGCCACGACGCCACAAGTTTGGGTACCGAGCCTGCTGCTTCAACCGTTGATCGAGAACGCCGTGGTGCACGGACTTGCGGCACACGAGGGTGCTGTGATCATCCGCGTCGAAACCACGGTCTTGGACGAGACGCTGATCTTGCAGGTAGTCAACACGGTTGCGCCGACATCTAACAGCGAGCGCGCCGAGCAGATGGGTATCGGGCTTCGCAATGTGCGCGAGCGCCTGGCAATCCAATTTGGTGATCGAGCAAGCTTCAAGTCCGGTCTTGGCGACAACAATCAATGGATTGCGGAGATTCGTTTGCCGCTATTGCGAAACGGCGTGTAGTCGCGCGGAACTGTGCATGCAAGACACCATACCGTTAAAGGCGAATATCATGGACGTCGTTATCGTCGATGACGAATCGGCGGCGCGGCGCGCGTTGCGTGAATGCTGTGCTCGCGAGGCAGACTTGCGTGTGGTCGGGGAATTCGCCAATAGCCGCACTGCTCTTAAAGCGATTCAAGCCTGTCCACCTGCGCTGCTTTTCCTCGATGTACAGATCGATTCTCTTACCGGCATTGAGGTCGCACGGGCACTCGATCCAAATACACTGCCGCAGATCGTATTTGTGTCCGCCTACGATCACTATGCGCTTGAGGCATTCGAGGTCAATGCGATTGACTATCTTCTGAAGCCCTTCGACGAGGATCGATTTCAAGCAACCTTGGCGCGCGTACGCCGGCGCCGGGAGGTCGGAAGTTTGGCGGAGCGACAGGTTGCCCTCACCGCTCTACTTGACCAGATGGAACGGAGCGGCCGCGCTGCCGCCTACGAGGTACGGCCGCGCGTGATCGCCAATGCCGGCGGGCAGACGCATGTGCTCGACGTGGCGCAGGTGGAATTGATAGAGGCGGATCGAAATTACATCCGACTCACTGTCGGCCGTAAGACATATTCAGCCCGTAGCACTCTGCAGCAGGCGGAAGCGTCCCTGCAATCGCAGCCCATGCTGAAGATCAGTCGTTCCAGCCTGGTGAACATAAGCCATATCGCAGAGATTAGTCGCACACTGCGCGGCGACACCATCTTGGTACTCGCCGGCGGCACGACCGTCATCACCAGCAAGGGCTTTCGGAATGCCGTCAAAGAACAGTTGGAGCGCATGAAAATCCATCCGCGCGAAGGAAAATGAGAGCCAGCGATGCGAATATCGGACAATTAATGTCGACGTCGAAGGCGCGCTGGCGGCACATCGGATCTCCGACGACCTGCATCGATGCAAGGCATCGAACGCCGTAGCTAACCATCCGCGTCAACCGGGTATCAGATACTACTCAACGAGGTTTTCCAACCTGCTCGATCGACGTCGACAGCGCCATCCGTGCCATTGTGAGTCGCCGTGAAGGCAAACCCGGCCCATAAAAAAAGCGGATCGCTATCCCAAAAATAGCGATCCGCCCGACTGTTCCCATGCGGTACTGCTGGAAACCCTGCTGCATCCACGCGATTCACGATGGGCGTGACCGCGCGTTTTATTTGAGTTCAGCCCCTGGGCCGGATCAGGCCCGCGTAAACACCCGCGATGCGGAACGGCGTCTGCTCCTGGCTGTCGCCTTCCAGCGGCGCCAGATCGATCTCCAGCGGCTTGTAGGCCGGCGCGCTGTTTTCCGGCTTGAGGGTGATTTTCTTGCCGCGCCGGAAGTAGCGCTTGAGCGTGATCTCGTCTTCGCCGGTCTTCGCATGCGGCATCACCGCGGCGACGATCTGGCCATTGTCCGCGTCGTCCTGCGCGTGGATGCCGACGATGTCGCCATCCAGGATATTGGCCTCCTTCATCGAATGGCCGGCCACGCGGTGCAGGAAATCGGCGCGCGGATGAAACAGCTCCGGGTCGATGCGGAGCCAGGTATCGACATTGGTCTCGGCGGTGATCGGCGTGCCGGCGGCGATGCTGCCGATCAGCGGCAGCTCGAACTGGTGCGACAGCAGCACCTCATCCTCCTTCAGCAGGCGGATGCCGCGCGCATTGCCGGGAACCAGCTCGATGAAGCCCTTGCGGGCAATCGCCATCAGGTGATCCTGCGCGCCGGTTTTGGAGCTGAAGCCGAACTGGCGCGCAATATCCTCGCGCGTCGGCGGAAAGCCGGTATCGCGCAACTGGCTGCGAATGAAATCGAGAATCTCCGTCTGCCGCTGGGTGAGATCGGACATCAAGGCCTCTTGTGTTCGGTCAGGTGCGGGTGTACTGTACCAAATAACAGTACAGAACGAAAGGACAGTTTCATGGCCGCCCTCAGCTCCGCCGCTCACCTCATCCTGCCACGTCCGGCCACTCCACGCAGGCCCCCTGTCCGCCGTGCCGCGCCGCGGGCTCCGGCGGCCGCGCGCACCGTTTCCGTGCGCCGCCGCAGCGCCAAGCCGGAAACAGCCCGGCTCAGCGGCGAGCAGATCGATACCTGGGTGCTGCAAGGCATGATCTGGCTGGCGATGGCCGGCATGGCGGCCTGGTTTCATGCGCCGCTGGGCCAGGCGCTGCGCTCGATTTTCTGAGCCGCATCGGGCGGCGAAGCCGCCCTGCATCCCGCCGCGCCGGGCTCCGCGGGCGGCGTCCGCAAGGTTTACAGCCGGGATCCGGGGGTAAGCCATAGGCATAACATCGCGCGGACAGATGACGGGATGAAGACCATCCATCCGGCCGCATCGGCCCGATGCCGCCCGGCGCCATCGCCGGCACCACCTCATCCCTGATGAATACGCCGCGCTAGTGACCGGCGCTGTGGCCATGGGCCACTCGACACTTCGCCGGCTGCCTGCCGGCGCAAGCCCGATTCCCCGGCTGACGCCGCTTCCCGGCCGTCACTGATCGCGCGGACAATTCGCTCCGGCAGCGCAGCCATTGGCACCCCTTCCCGGCATAATGTTACATTGTTCAATGTCACAATCAGCAGGCAAGGCAGACTCAATGAGCAAGGGATGGGACCCGGCGATCGCCGATCTGGATGGCTTCCGTGAAGCGCAGCAGCTGGCGTACCGCTGCGCCGAAGCCATCGCCGACGAACTGACACCGGGCATCAGCGAGCGCGAGACGGCGGCGCTGATGCAGCACTGGCTGGCCGCCAATGGCGCCAACGACTGTTTCCACCAGCCCTTCGCTTGGTTCGGCGACCGCACCGCATTCCGCGGCTTCATCGGCTTCCGCCATTTCGGCGGCTTCAACCCGGCGTTCTATCCCGGCAGCCGCAAGCTCGAGGAGAACATGCCCTACATCCTCGACTGCGCGCCGACGCTCAACGGCTACACCGCCGACATCGGCTACAGCGGCTGCATCGGCGAGAACCGCATTCTCGACAAGCTGATGGACGACCTGCTCGAGTATCGCGTGCTGATTCTGGACCTGGTGAAGCAGCGCAAGCAGCTGTCCGAAATCAGCCAGGCGGTGGACCGCCTCTGCGCCAAACACGGCTACGAGCCGCGCCACAAGGCCTATCCCTTCCAGGTGCTGGCGCACCGCGTGGAAAAGCTGGACGCCGACGAGAAGAAGCATCGCAGCGTGCTGAATTTCGGCGTGCGCAACATCGGCAAGCTGGTCGGCGACATGACCAAGGGCCGCCGCGAGGGCTGGTCGCCGCTGTGGAGCAGCGGCCATGCTTCCGATCATCCGCCGACGCCGGGCCTGTGGGCGGTGGAACCGCACCTGGGCTTCCGCGGCGTCGGCGCCAAGTGGGAAGAGCTGCTGGTAGTCACTGAAGAAGACGCCTTCTGGCTCGACGACGACGTGCCGCAGGTGCGGCGCTGGCTTAGCCGCGGCCTGGAGCCGCTGGCCAAGGCCGCCTGAAGCTGCGGTCAAGAACTATTCCGAAGGGAACCATGAGCACACAAATCAAGGCGCAGGCCGAAGCGCAGACGCTGCGCGTGCGGTCGGGCGATGTGGAACTGGCGGTCAAGGTCTATGGCGACACCAGGCAAACGGCCAAGCAACCGGTGGTTGTACTGGTGCACGGCTACCCGGACAGCAATCACGTCTGGAACAAGGTGGTGGGGCCGCTGAGTGCGCGCTACCGCGTGGTGGCCTACGACGTGCGCGGCGCCGGCGAATCCACCGTGCCGACCCATACCGCGGCCTATGAACTGGAACACCTGGTGGCCGACCTCGCCGCGGTGGTGGACGCGGTCAGCCCGGAGCAGCCGATCCATCTGGTGGCGCACGACTGGGGCTCGATCCAGAGCTGGGAAGCGGTCAGCACCGAGCGGCTCAAGGGCCGCATCGCCTCCTATACCTCGATCTCCGGCCCCTCGCTGGATCACGCCGGCTACTGGGTGATGCAGCGCCTGCGCAGCGCGGCGCCGGGCGAGATCGCCAAGGTCGCCAACCAGCTGATGCATTCCTGGTACATCGGCGCCTTTCATCTGCCGCTGGCGGCGCCGCTGGCCTGGAAGCTGGGCCTGGACCAGCTGTGGCCGAAGCTGCTGGAGCGCTTCGAAGGCATCCGCGGGGAATCCGCGCCGACCCAGTCCAGCGACGGCCAGCACGGCGTCAACCTGTACCGCGCCAATGTCGCCAAGCGCCTGCTGTCGCCGCGCGAGCGACGCACCAGCGTGCCGGTGCAGCTGGTGGTGCCGACGCGCGATCGCTTCGTCAGCCTGGAACTGCTGGAAGGCCTGGATCAGTGGGTGGACGAGCTATGGCGCCGCGACGTCGCCGCCGGCCACTGGCTGCAGCTGAGCCATCCGGAACTGGTGGTGCGCTACGTCTCCGAATTCGTCGACTTCATCGAAGGCGGCGAGGAGCCGGCGGCCCTGCATCGTGCGCGTGTGCGCAGCGGTCGCAAGCCCGGCAACAACAAGTACGCCGGCAAGCTGGCGATCGTCACCGGCGGTGGCTCCGGCATCGGCCGCGAAACCCTGCTGTCCCTGGCCGAGCAGGGCGCGGAAGTGGTGGCGGCGGACATCGACCTGGCCGCGGCCCAGCGCAGCGCCGAACTGGCCGAGCTGCTCGGCGCCACCGCGCATGCGCGCAAGGTGGACGTGGGCGACGCCAAGGCGATGGAAGCGTTCGCCGCCTGGGTCGCCAACGAGCTGGGCGCGCCGGACATCGTGGTCAATAACGCCGGCATCGGCATGGCCGGCAACTTCCTCGACACCAGCACCGCCGACTGGGAAAAGATCCTGCACGTCAACCTGTGGGGCGTGATCCACGGCTCGCGCCTGTTCGGCAAGCAGATGGTGGCTGCCGGCAAAAGCGGGCATATCGTCAACGTCGCCTCGGCGCTGGCCTTTGCGCCTTCGCGCATGCTGGCCGCCTACGCCACCAGCAAGGCGGCGGTGGCGATGCTCAGCGACTGCCTGCGCGCCGAACTGGCCGACCAGGGCATCCACGTCGTCAGCGTCTGCCCCGGCGTGATCGACACCCCCATCACCGGCAACACGCGCTTCGTCGGCGTCAGCGAGGACGAGCAGAAGCGCCGCCGCGACGGCGCGAAGAAGCTGTACCAGCGCCGCAACCTGAAGCCGCAGGCGGTTTCCGCGGCGATCCTCAAGGCCATCGACAACAACCGCCAGGAAGTGCTGGTGGGCAGCGAAGCGCACGGCGCGCGCCTGTTGTCGCGGCTGTCGCCGAAGCTGTCGCGCCGGCTGGCGCGGATGGAATTGTCATTGTGATTTTCGCCATCCTATCCATCGGCGTCATACCGGCGAAAGCCGGTATCCAGGGATCTAGCCGCGCGCTTCGCGACTCTGGATACCGGCTTTCGCCGGTATGACGATTTAGAACCATTTCCAACTTCGAGAGGATACGACCATGTTGCCGATCCGACGCGACCTGAAATTCAAGCTGCCGGCCGACAAGATGCGCTGCTGGAACCCGCGCGGCGTGCATGTCTCTCACTTCTTCAACACCCTGTCGATCTTCTTTCCCTCGGGCGAGCGCTTCTTCATCGATAGCGTGCGCAGCTACCGCGAGCGCATCGGCGATCCGGAATTGCAGAAGGCCGTCACCGCCTTCATCGGCCAGGAAGCGATGCACGGCCGCGAGCACATCGAGTACAACCACGCCCTGACCGCCTCCGGCATGCCGGCCGACACGATGGAGCGCCTGGTGATCCGCCTGCTCAACACGGCCAAGAAGATCCTGCCCAAGGCCGACCAGCTGGCCGTGACCATCGCGCTGGAACATTTCACCGCCATCCTGGCCGATATCCTGCTGCGCGAGCCGAAGCTGCTGGAAGGTTCGGAGCCGCGCTTCGCCGCGCTGTGGCGCTGGCATGCGCTGGAGGAAACCGAACACAAGGCGGTGGCCTACGACGTCTACCAGGCGGTGATCGGCAAGGGTCCGGGTGCCTACCTGCGCCGCTGCGTGGCGCTGGCGGCGCTGACGGTGATTTTCTGGGGGCTGGTGATCCCGTTCCACCTCGTGATCATGCGCCGCGAAGGCGGGCTGTTCGATCTCGGCGGCTGGTGGCAGCTGATCAAGTTCCAGTGGATCAGCCCGGGCGGCCTGCGCCGCATCATCCCGGCCTATTTCGACTACTACCGCCCCGGTTTCCACCCCTGGCAGCACGACAACCGCCGCTTCCTGGCGGAACTCGATGCCCTCGCCGAAAACTATCGCGCCGCCGCCTGAACACCGCCATGACGACCGAAGCCAAATCGCGTAAACGCGCCTCGCATACCGTGGGCCGCCTGCAGCAGCGCCGCGTGCAGTTCGACTGGTCGCAGACGCCGCTGCACTGGCTGCCGCAGCAGCCGTTCACCAGCCACTTCATCAACGAGATCAACCTGCTGCTGCCGGCGGGCGAGTTCTGGTTCTGCAAGCTCTACAACCAGGCGCTGCCGCTGGTGAAGGACGCCAAGCTGCGCGAGGACGTGCAGGGCTTCATCCGCCAGGAAGCGATGCATGCGCGCGCCCACGACGGCGCCATCGCCGAGTACCTCGGCGCCCACGGCATCGAGACCGAAAGCTACATGCGGCGCATCAGCTGGCTGTTCGAGGTGGCGCTGGCCGATGCGCCCTTCGGCCGCAAGATCCCCCGCCTGGCGCAGCGGCAGTGGCTGGTGTTCCGGCTGGGCCTGATCGCCGCCATCGAGCACATGACCTGCGTGCTGGGCAAGTACGCCCTCGACAACAAAACCTGGGACCAGCTCGGCGCCGACCCGGTGCTGCTCGACCTGATCCGCTGGCATGGCGCGGAGGAAGTCGAGCACCGCAGCGTCGCCTTCGATCTGTACAAGCACCTCGGCGGCAGCTACCCGACCCGCTATTACCTGATGACCATCACCTTCCCGGTGGTATTCGGCCTGTGGGTCGCCGGCGCCGCGCACCTGATGCGGCAGGACCCGCTGCTGGCCGGCAAGCGCCCCAGCGTGCTGCGTCCCTGGATCTGGCTGGAATGGCAGCGCCAGGCCAACAGCGGCCTGCTGCCGTCCCTGCCCTGGCTGTTCAAGGAAGAGCTGCGTTACCTGAACCCCTGGTATCACCCGGAAAACGAGGCATCCACCGAGCAGGCCCTGGCTTATCTCGACAGTTCGCTGGCGGCGCAGAAACTCGCCGCCTGAGTATCCGGCGCCCCAGGGCGGCGAGCCAGTCACGGCCAATTGGGGGGATTGGCCGCGCCGCCAAGAGCCGTTGCTGTCCCGAGCCTTGTTCCAGCAGCAGCCACTCCCTACAGTAAGCCTGATAACCACTCAGCTTCAGGGAGTTCCGTGAGCGACAAGGACAACGGCCAGGGCCAGGGATTCTCCGCCGGGGCACTGGCCAATCGCGTGCTGAAGCGGCTGCCCGGCGGCAGCTACGCCCAGGAGCAGCTGGAGAAAATCGAGCGCCGCGTCTTGAGCGAACTTAAGCAGCGGCTCGACAAGGTGGAGCGCAGCGCCACCGTCTCGGTGCTGGCATTCTCGGTTGAAACGGACAGCTCGCAATCGAAAAAGCGCGGGCCATACGCGCCCGGCGAGCTGCTGCGCGAGCTGCTGGAGATCTCCGGCGAGCAGAACCGCGAGCAAGCCCAGCATGCCTACTACGTCGCCGCGCTGAAAAGCCTGGTGCCGGACGAAGCGCGCATCCTGTCGGCGCTGTCGGACTCCCAAAGCTACCCGCTGCTGCACGTCATGGCCGGCTCACGCCTCGGCGGCGCCACCCATCCGGTGCTGCAGAACGTCTCCAATGTCGGCAAGATCGCCGGGGTGCAGCTGCTCGACCTGACGCCGACCTATATCCGGCGCCTGCGCGACTGGGAGCTGGTGCAGACCGCCCCGGAATCCCCCGAGCTCAAGACCAGCTACGAAGTCCTCGAAACCGACGACGCGGTGCGCAAAACGGTGGAGCGCGTCAAGAAAAACGGCCAGCGCGACGTGATCCAGCGGCGTACCCTGAAAATGTCCGATCTGGGCCGCGCCTTGTGGGCCGCCTGCCGGATCAGCGAGGATTAGCGGCAGGCAACAACATAATTAAATAACGGCTGGGGGAGAGACGCGATGCAAGGCTGGCACGACATCATCACCGATGTGCAGCACAACTGGATCATCTACGTCTCGATGCCGTTCGTGGCGGCGATCATCGGTTTCATCACCAAGATCGTGGCGATCCGCATGATGTTCCAGCCGATCGAGTTCATCGGCCTCAAGGCCCCCTACCTGGGCTGGCAGGGCATCGTGCCGCGCAAGGCGGCGATCATGGCCGCCATTTCCTGCGACCTGCTGACCAGCCGGCTGATCCGGCCGGAGGACGTGTTCGGCAAGCTCGACCCGGATCGCATCGCCCAGGAAATCGAGAAACCCCTGCTGGCGGCGGTGGACGACATCACCCGCGCCGTGGCGGCGCAGTACTCGCCGGGGCTGTGGGAAGCCGCGCCGGAAGCGGTGAAACGCCTGATCGTGCAGCGCATCCAGGCCGAATCGCCAGCGATGGTGCGGCAGATCATGATCGACATCAAGGCCGACATCAACGCGGTGTTCGACCTCAAGGAAATGGTCATCACCGCGCTGCTGCGCGACAAGCGCCTGCTCAACCGCATTTTCCAGGAAGCCGGCAGCGAGGAGTTCAAGTTCATCCGCAACTCCGGCCTGTACTTCGGCTTCACCATCGGCTGCATCCAGGCGGCGACCTGGGCGCTGACCCATTCGGCCCTGGTGATGCCGCTGTTCGGCGGCTTCACCGGCTGGTTCACCGACTGGCTGGCGCTGAAGATGATCTTCAATCCGAAGCAGCCGACACGCTATCTGGGCCTGTTCCAGTGGCAGGGCCTGTTCCTCAAGCGGCGCAAGGAGGTTTCGGCCGAGTACGGCCGCCTCATCGCGCGCGAAGTGGTGACGCCGCACAACATCCTCGAAGCGGTGCTGCGCGGCCCGCTGTCCGACCGCCTCTACGTCATGGTGCAGAAACAGGTGCAGCGCATGGTCGATGAACAGGCCGGCATGGCCCGGCCGTTCGTAGTCCTTGCCGTCGGCAGCAGCAAGTACCAGTCGATGAAGAAGATGGTGGCGGCGGAACTGATGAAACGCCTGCCGGAGACCATGAAATCGATGGAATCCTATGCCGGCAAGGCGATGGATATCGAGAACACCCTGGTCAGCAAGATGCAGGAGCTGTCGCCGGAGGAGTTCGAGGGCCTGCTGCGGCCGGCTTTCCAGCAGGACGAGTGGATCCTCATCGCGGTGGGCGCGGTGCTCGGCTTCCTGGTCGGCGAGCTGCAGGTGTTCATCATGCTTCACCACTGACGGCTTCCAGGGAAGCGGCAAGGCCCGCACGCCCGCGCTTCCCCGGAATCCGCACCACCCAAAACCATGCTCGACCGCGTCCTTCTCAGGACATGGCGCAGGCCGCGCGAGCCTGCGTCGGCTGCAGCATGAAATGCGGCTGCGGGATCTGCTGCCGCAGCTGCGCCAATTCGTGCTTCAGATCGCCCGCCAGCGGCAGGCCCTTGTCCTCGAACAGCCGGACGACCGCCGCGAGGTGCTGCAATTGCTCCTGCGGCCCGGCCCTGAGCCTGCCAAACGGCGCATCGCCGTGGCGCAGCTCGGAATTCAGGCAGCGCAGGTTGTGCAGCTTGTCGCAGGCCGGAACCAGGCACTCGTAGGCGGATGCCCGCGCCAGCCGGGCGAGGTGCTGCTGCTTGCGCCAGGCCCAGGCCGGTTTGGGCTTGCCGGCGCAGTCCGAGCACAGCTCGACCAGGCGCAGCACGGTGGGCCCGAATTTTCCGGCGATGATGTCACACAGCAGGACCGGGCTACCGAAAGCATCGGCCTGATCCTCGATGGCATCGTGCAGCAGCCCGGCGATCGCCTGGGCTTCGTCGCCGCCGTATTCCAGCACCAGGCCGGACACTTCCAGCAGGTGCGACAGATAGGGGGCCCCGCTGCTCTTGCGGCGCTGCCGGGCATGCAGCACGCGGGCGAAGTTCAGGGCCTGATCGTAGAGCGGCGACAGCGCCACGGCGGGACTCGTCCAGCCTTGCTGCCGCCCTTGTATTCCATCATCCGCCATGATGCCACCTCCATTCGCCTCACCGCGACGTCAGTGTAGGGATCAGCTTGTGCCAAACGCGTTATGCCGGCCCAAACGCAGGCGCAGGCGGATAAACGGAAAAGGCCTGGCACAGGCGGTGGTACGCAAGGGTATGAACGGCAGCCGGCCCCACCGCAATATCGGTCGGCGACCACCTTCCGCGCAAACCCACCAGGCAGACGTCCAATCCGCTGTGTCTTGTCATTGCTTCCTCGGCACCGCTATGCTGCTGTACAGGGACGCAATCATCCTTGGAGGAGTTTCCGGACTCCTTCCATACGGATTCTCGTTGTCTCATGGCCAGCTCGGGGGAACTGCCATCGACAGCTTCAGCGTGTTTCGCACTCATGCCGTGATCGCGGCGGCATTCTGCCGCGCCCGCTTTCCGTGCCCATTGACCGCCCTATGCGGCGGCAAGCCGACCGGTACCGCTCCGTCCCGGCCTCAATCCATCCACCAAGCCTTACCCAAAAGCCTGCCGTACGGCGAAGGATAGCCCGCGATGCTCGATGCGAAGACCGCAGTGAAAACCCTGCACGCGAATCTCTGCACGGTGATTCTCGGCAAACAGGACGTGATGTTTTCGGTGCTGACGGCACTGCTTGCCGGTGGTCACGTACTGCTGGAAGATGTACCGGGTACCGGCAAGACGGTGCTGGCCAAAACCCTGGCGCGTTCGCTGCAAACCCGATTCGCGCGCCTGCAGTGCACGCCGGATCTGATGCCCTCGGACGTCACCGGTGTGTCGGTCTATCGGCAGGATCGGCACGAATTCGAATTCGTGCCGGGACCGGTTTTCACCGACGTGCTGCTGGCCGACGAAATCAACCGCGCCACGCCGCGCGCGCAGTCCTGCCTGCTCGAGTGCATGGAAGAACGCCAGGTCAGCGTGGACGGCGTGCCCAAGCCGCTGCCACCCGGCTTCTTCGTCATCGCCACGCAGAATCCCGTTGGCTTCCAGGGCACCTATCCTCTGCCGGAAGCCCAGCTGGACCGCTTCCTGATGCGGCTGACGCTGGGTTATCCGTCCGCCGAACAAGAAACAGCGATGCTCGAAGCCCGCATCAACGGCCAGCCGCTCGATGCAATCCAGCCGGCGATGGATACGCAAATCCTGGCCGGCCTGCAGGCGGCGGTGCGCAGAGTCCAGATCAAGCCCGAAGTGCTGCGTTACATCGCCGACATCGTCCGTGCCACACGGGAACATCGCGAGGTGGCGCTGGGCGCCAGTCCACGCGGTTCAGTGGCGCTGATGCGTGCCAGCCAATCGGTGGCCTTGCTCAACGGCAAGGGCTATGTCGCGCCGGATCACGTCAAGCGCATCGCCGCAGCCGTACTGGCACACCGCCTGATGCTGAAGAATGCCGGCGATAGCGCCGCCGCGGAGCGTGTGATAGGCGAAGTGCTGCAGCGGGTGGCGGTGCCGGTGGCCCAAGCGGCGTGAAGCCACCGGCGCAGATGCTCCAGCGTATCAACATCGCCAACATCGGCTGGGTGCTCAGTGCCTGGCTGCTGGTCACCGCAGCCCTTGCCCTGAACCGCGGCATCGACCTGCTGTGGGGCATGGCGGCGCTGCTGGCATCCGCCATTGCCGCCGCCTTGCTGTTGCCGCTGCTGCAGCTGCGCGGCATTGCCGTGCGGCGCGTGGTCCCCGCGGAAGGCACGGCCGGGCAGGCGCTGGCGCTGGAATACGAGATCGAGATCCGCGGCAAGCTGCCGCGCTACGGTCTGGAGCTGCTCGATCGCCTCGGAGCAGCGCCGACCGAACTGGTGCCGGCGGCCTATTTCCACAAACTGCGTGGATGCGAACGCCTGCGCTTTTCCTGGATTCCGGCGGTGCGCGGGTCCAGGCTGTTCGAGCAGGTGGTGATCGAGTGCCGCTATCCGCTAGGTCTGATCCGCATGCGCCGCTCATTTGCCCTGCAGCAGCAGGCACTGCTGATATACCCCGCCGTGGTGCCCTTGCGCGGCCTGCCGGTGGACTACGGCACGGAACCGCAAGCCCGGCTGGTGTTGAGCAACCGCCGCGGCGGACACGACGAATATTTCGGCGTCAGACCGTACCAGCCGGGAGATACGCCGCGCGCCATCCACTGGCGCGCCTCGGCCCGCAGCGATGCGTTGCTGACGCGCGAATACGAACATCAGCATGACCGCCGGCTGTGGCTGGTGCTGGAGCTGAATGAAGCACTGCACACCGGCCATGGCGCGGCCGGCACCGCGGAAACCATGTTCCGCATCGCACATTCCCTGGTGGTGAAAGCGCGCAGCGAAGGCATTCCCATCGGCCTGCTCTACCGCGATGCAGCCGGTGTGCGCCAGCTGGAGCCGGCGCTGGACCAGGTCTCCTACCTGCGCTTGCGCCGGACGCTGGCGCTGGCCGCAACCGGGCAGCAGGCGCCGGTCGACTCCTGGCTCGCTGCCGAAGCCGCCGGCCTGCCCAAGGGCGGCACCTGGCTGGTCTTCAACCTGGCAGGAGCGGACCGGCGCGGAGCACTGACGACATTGTGCCGTCGCCGCCAGGTACAGCCGCTGCTGCTGGAATTCGATCGCCAGGCATTCCTGTCAGCGCCGCCCGGACCGCGGCAGCCGGTGATGCGGCACCGCCACAGCGGTGTGCCGATCTGGATCGTTGCGCCCAATTCAGACCTCGGCGGCTTGCTGTCGTGAAGCTCGACGCCAGTGTGGACCTGTCGTGCTATGGCGCGCGTCCCCTGTGGCTGCTGGTCGCCGCCACCGCCGCCCGCTACAGCGCCGAACGCGACATCGCCGGCGGCATCGCCGGCTTTCTGTTCTGGTCCCTGTTGTTCCTGGCCTGCTGGATACTGCGGCCCGGCCTGCGCAAGGGCAAGGACGCCGCAAAAAAAGTGGAACAGGCCGGCAATGCCGTGGCCATTGTGGGATTGCTGCTGTTTTTCCTCAATCTGATCGCGGGCGGCATCGAGCCGGCGGTGCTTGCCGTACTGTTCGCCGGGCAGGCCGCCTTGGTGTTGATTGCCGAAAAGCGCATCCATCTGTGGCTGATGCTCGGCGCCGCCCTCGCCGCAGTGTTGTTCGCCGCTTCCACCAGCCGCTCGCCTCTGTTCCTGCCCTGTGCCGCCTGGTTCACTTTCGCCGCTCTAGGCGTGCTGACCGCCGATCACGCCGTGGAATGCAGCCAACGGTTGGCCATGCAGCCGCTGGAGACGCCCGCAGCAGGGACACTGGGACAGCACTTCGGTCGCGGCGGCCGCATTTTCGCGGTGCTGACCTTGCTCCTGGCGCTGCCGCTCTACCTGTTCCTGCCCAAGCCCGGCGCCCTGCTCATCGGCGGCATGCAGGCAGCCTCGGCGCAGGACTACCGCGACTACAACGATAAGGGCACGCCGCTGGACGTGCATCCGCAGGACCCGCAATCGAAGCTGAAGTCGGGCCTGCCGGTGCCGCTGGGCGGCGGCGGGCCGGATTCCTCCATGACACGCGGCAGTCCGGTCTACGGCGACAGCTTCCCGCTCGAAAGCAGGACGGGCGGCGGCTCCGGCAGCGGGCGCGACGGCAGCGATGACAACGGCATCCTGATGTACGTGCAAAGCAGCCATCCGGTCTATCTGCGCGGCAAGCTCTACGACCGCTTCGAAAACAACCGCTGGTGGCGCGATCCCGGTACGCCGCAGCGGCGCGAATTGCAGCGCGGTTATTACGAAGAGGAGTTGCCGCCGGGCGGGGCCGAGGCGGTTCGGCAGCAGATCGAGGTGGTTGCCGACCTCGACGCCGCACTCTATCTGGCGCCGGGCACTTACCAGCTGCGCTTTCCCGGCCCGGTAGTGTCCGAATATGCCGATGGCACCCTGGCCATACCGCGCGCGCTGCGCGCGGGCACCACCTACTCCGCCGAAGCGCGGCTGGATCTGCGCAACGGCCGCTACCTGATCCGGCAGGATCAGCTGGCCGGGCCCACCGCCTACCTGCAACTGCCGGCCGATCTGTCGACGCGCATCCGCGACCTGGCACACCAGGTGGCTGACGGGGTGGAAGGGCCTGACGACAAGGCTCTGGCGGTGGAGCATTACCTGCGCAGCAACTACCAGTACAGTTTCGACACCATCATTCCTTTCCAGGGCGTAACGCCCCTGGACTGGTTCCTGTTCGAGCACAAGCGCGGCCACTGCGAGTTCTTTGCCAGCGCGGCGGTGGTGATGCTGCGCAGCCTCGGCATTCCTGCGCGCCTGGCCACCGGCTTTTCGCTCGGGGAAAAGAATCCCGTCACCGGCTTCTATGAGGTGCGGGGACTGGATGGGCACGCCTGGGCCGAAGTCTACCTGCCGCAACGCGGCTGGATGATGCTGGAACCGACGCCATTCTATCCCTTGCCGCTGCCCGAATCGCAGCAGCAGGTGGCTGCGCAAACCGATCGCTATCTGGATCGTCGGGCGCAGACCGCGGAGATGCTCAATCCCGGCTCGGTGAAAAGCGCCGCCTTGGCGGCGATGCGCGACATCTGGCATCTGCTGCGCTCCGCGCAATGGCAGGCCGCGCAGGCCCTGCAATCCCTTGGCTGGTGGCTACCGGCATTGCTGCTGCTGGCGCTGCTCCTGGCGCCGGGAATCCATTTGCTGAGACTGCGGCTGATGGACCGGGCACACAACCGGCGCGTGCTGCAGCTGCTCGGACGGGCCCAGCGGGCCGCGCCTGGCGAGGCTGCGTTATGGATGGCTGCGGCGCTGGAGCAGGGCTGCGGCGCGCGCTTGGCAGCGCGGCCAGACGGGGCGACTTTTCGGGAATACTACGAGCGCCTGCGCACGCGGCACGAGGCCTTGCCCGCCAGCTTTGCGGACACCTTCGATGATCTGCGCTACGGTGATCGGCATGACCTGGCGGCGGCCGCTGGCTACCCGCTCATCGCCAGGGTGGTGCGGGGGCAGCTGGCGCAGCAACCCGCGCCGCGCTTCAGCCGCCAGCTTGGCGCCTGGCGCCAAGCTTTGCAGAGCCTGTTCCGCCGGCGCTGAACCATCGCCCTGGATCGCACCCTAGTCTTTTTGACGATGCTGCGGCAAATGGTCCAGCACCTGCGCCAGGCGATCGCCGAGGAAGCGGCTCAGAGCCCGTTCCATCGCCCGTGACACTTCGGATTCGATGGCCTTGTCGGCGAGCGGGCGCAGGCGGCCGATCATGCCGGCCAGCTGCGGCACATCTTCCGCCGGGGGCAGCCCGTCGCCGTAGCGATCGATGGATTGCACCGCCACCTGGATCAGCTCGTCGGCCACGCGCTCGACGTTGCGGCGCAAGCCGCCGACGATATTGAGCAGTTCGCGCAGCGGGATGCCCATTTTGACGATCTCGGAGCCCACCGCCAGCATCTTCGGGCTGGGCACGCGGAAGCGCAGGCCGTCGCGCTCGACGATGCCCAGCTCCAGGGCGCGCGCCAGGTCGCTGGGCCGGTAGCTGCCGCCAAAGGCCTTGGCCAGTTCGATCAGGGAAATGGTGGCCGGCACCTCGTCCGACCAGGGACGGGTCAGCTGCGACTCCAGCCCCATCAGCTGGTGCAGATCGCGCCCCTGCTCCCAGGCGGTGATCAATTCGGCAATATTGGCCAGGGTGTAGCCGCGCTCCAGCAGGCGGCTGATCAGGCGCAGGCGCGCCAGGTGGTCCTGGGTATAGATGCCGTTGCGGCCGCGCCGCTCCGGCGGCGGCAGCAGGCCGCGATCCTGGTAGGCGCGCACGTTTCTGACCGTCGAGCTGCCGGCGCGGGCCAGCTCGTCGATGGAGAACTCGGACTGCGGCGCGCTGCGCACCGCCATCCGCGGCGCGGCGCGGGGCGCGACGCGCTTGGGGCTTGCGGCAGGCTTGGCCAGTTTCTTTTTCATCAGCGGCTGATCGGGACTGCGCTCAGACTCTGCCGCTGCGTGGCCCGAACAGGAACCAGAGCACCAGGCCGAGCACGGGCAGGACCACGATGATGACGATCCAGATGGCCTTTTTCAGGTTCTCGGTGGAGCTCTGCGCGATGTTCAGGATCGCCCAGATATCGGCGATAAAAATCAGCAGGCCGATCAGGCCAAAGCCGCCGTTGCCAAGATGCATCATCTGCTTCACCCCCGGTTGGTATGGAAGGATTTTGTGGCATGACGGGGGCTGCGGCAATGGCGGAGCCGCCATGGCAGCCGCCCCTGCCCCTTGGCGCAGGCCCGCGCGCAACGGACGCGGCGGCGCCAAGCTACATCGGCGCGCCCATCAGCCGGCCGATATCCCAGATGTCCTTCTCCGCGTCCTCCGCCATCATCAGCACCACCACCTGATCCGGCTGCATCGCGGCCGCGGCCTGGCAGGCCCAGCCGAGAGCGTGGGCGGTCTCGATGGCGGGGGTGATGCCCTCGAAATAGCTGAGGTCGCGGATTGCCTTCTTGGCGGCGTCAAGGCCGGCGCTGGCGTATTCGATGCGGCCGGTTTCGCGCAGCCAGCGATGCTCGCGCACCACGCTCGGATATTCCGTGCCCTCGAGGATCGATTGCGCCACCTTGTGCTTTTCCGGCGGCAGCTGATGCTTGGTCGGATCGAGCATCTCCGTGACGTCCGCCTGGCCGCGCTCGCGCAAGGGCTCGACGCAGACCAGGCGGATCTGCTTTTCCGCGATCATCGGCGGAAACAGGCCCAGCGCGTCGGCGTTATTGCCGCCGCGCGCGACCACCAGGTCCGGTGCGCGCCGGGCGGCGACGCGGACCTGCCTGAGGCATTCGCGGCCGATGGAGGAGGCGAATTCGCGCGCCATCAGCGGATAAGGCTCCGGCGCCCCCTCCAGCCCGAACACCATCAGCGACTGGGCCGGATTGCGCGCCCAGTACTTGAGCGCCGCTTCGCGCGCATCCTCCGCCTCGCCGCGCTCGACCGCGGTCGGCTGCACGTCGGCGCCGCGCAGCCACATGCGAAACACGTTGCTGGTCTGGCGCGCGCTGTTGTCGCTGTCCATGAACACCGTCGCCTTCATGCCCAGGCGCGCGGCGATCGAGGCCGTGACCACGCCGCGGCGGCCGTCGATGGTCGAGGTGACCAGGGTCTTGCGGCCCAGCTTCTGTGCCAGCAGGGCCTGGCCGACCACGCTGATGATGAGCTGGGTGTCGCGCGGCGATACGTCCTCGCGCTTGATGTAGATCTGCGCCCCGCCGAGGCTGGCGGAGAGCCGCCGCGCATGCAGCAGCGAGGACGGGCGCCGGGCCAGATAGGTCAGCTCCATATCGAGCATGGCCTGAAACTGGGCATCGGAACGCACCGTTTCGAACCCCTTGGCCAGCTCCTCGAAATGCCTGGTGAAACGCACATCGTCGCCGAGCCGCCGCTCGGGCGCGGTGTGCTGCTGCACCGGAGCCTGATCGAAGCCGGCGCCGACAAACTCGATGCGGTCGCTGCCCTGGGTGGTGAACAGCGGGGCTTCGGGCAGCAGCATGCGCCCCATGCTGGCGCATTTCTGCCATTCCGGGGAGGCGGCCTTGTTGGGCGTCAGATCGGCCAGTTCCTGCGCCGCGCGCAGATATTGCGTGGCCCGCTGGGTCTCGTAGTACAGCTCCAGCAGCTTCAGCCGCGCCGCCTGGTTGCGCGGCTGCGCCTTGAGCTGCTCGGTCAGCAGACCCTCGAGCTGGTCATGAAATGAAGGTGGTTCCTTGCCAAAGATCGGCATTGCGGCGTTTCCTCACGGGCCCTGGGAAGCACTATACCGCGCCGCCGCTTGCGATCCACTACACCCGTCATCCCGGACGCCCCGCCCGGCTGGCGACGGGCCGCCTGAGCCGGGTGCCGCCGAAGGAATGAAGCCCGGAAAGCAGGCAGCCGGGCGGTTCGGCCCTGGCGCATACTGCGCGCATGAATAGTCTCCACAGCCCCGCGGGCGTCATGCCCGCACTGTTCATCGGACACGGCTCGCCGATGAACGCCATCGAGGACAACGAATTCAGCCGGGAGTGGGCGCGGCAGGCCGCGCGGCTGCCGCGGCCGCGGGCCATCCTGTGCATCTCCGCGCATTGGGAAACCCGGGGAGTGTATGTCTCCGCCGCCGGGCAGCCGGAAACGATTCATGACTTCTACGGCTTTCCCAAGCCGCTGTTCGACGTGCGCTATGCCGCTCCCGGCAGCCCGGCGCTGGCGCAGCGCGTGGCCGAACTGCTGGGTACCGCGCCGGGTTCGCAGAAGGTCCATCAGGATCCAGGCCGCGGGCTCGACCATGGCGCCTGGAGCGTGCTGCGCGTGATGTATCCGCAGGCCGATATTCCGGTGGTGCAGTTCAGCCTCGACAGCGCCCGGCCGGGTCCCTGGCACTATGGCTTGGGACAGCGGCTCGCCGCCCTGCGCGACGAGGGCGTGCTGATCCTCGGCAGCGGCGACATCATCCACAACCTGCGGCTGTTCAGCTTCCACGAGCAGGCGGCGCCGGACTGGGCCATGCGCTTCCACACGCTGAGCAAGCGCCTGATCGAGAATGGCGATCATCAGGCCCTGGCCGATTATCCCGCCCTGGGCGGTGATGCCCATTACGCCATTCCCACGCCCGAGCACTACCAGCCCCTGCTCTACGTACTGGCGGCGCAACGGCCCGGCGAGCAGCCAGCCTTTTTCAACGACGTGATCATGAGTTCGCTGTCGATGACGTCCTTCGTCCTGGGCGGCCGCGCCTGAGCTGGATGGACTAGCCCGGCCATGGGGGAAAAACTCCATGCATGCCCCGGACATGGGCTCACGTATGATTAGCCGCGTAGAGGCGTACCGGCAGGCGGCATTACAGATCGCCGTAGAGATCATCCTAAAGGGGGAAATTTTTTGATTTGGCAATTGCTGCTGCGGCCGCTGTATCAGCTTTACGGCGCATTTCTGGTGAAGCAGGTCCGGCGTGGACGGATTCCGAAGCATATCGGCCTGATTCTCGACGGCAACCGCCGCTACGGCCGCTTGCAGGGCTTGAAGGACACCCAGGCCGCCTATAGCGCGGGAGCGGCCAAACTGGACGAGCTGCTCGACTGGTGCGTCGATCTCGGCATCACCGCCATCACCCTGTGGGTGTTTTCCACCGACAACTTCAGCCGGCCGACGGAAGAACTGGACGGCCTGATGGCAGTGACGGAGGCCAAGCTGCGGGCGTTGATGGTCGACCCGCGGATTCACGAGCGCCGGGTGCGCGTGCGCGCCGTGGGCCGCATCGACCTGCTGCCGCCGAGCACGGTCGCCGCGGTGCGCGCGGCGGAAGCGGCGACGCAGGACTATGGCGATGTCGAGCTGACCTTCGCCGCCGCTTACGGCGGGCGCGAGGAAATCACCGATGCGGTCAAGGCGCTGATGCGCAAGGAACTGGTCTGCGGCAAAACGCCGGAAGATATCGTCGAGTCGATCACCCCGGAAGCGATCGGCCGTTACCTCTATTCGCCGCATCTGCCGGAACCAGACCTGATCATCCGCACCAGCGGCGAGATCCGCCTGTCCGGCTTCATGCTGTGGCAAAGCGTCTACAGCGAATTCTATTTCACCGATATCTTCTGGCCGGCCTTCCGCCGCATCGATTTCCTGCGCGCGGTGCGCGCCTTCCAGCAGCGCGACCGGCGCTTCGGCCGCTGAGCCGGTCGGGGACGCAGAATCAGGCCGCTTCGGCCTTAGCCAGCTGCCCCAGCCGCATCAGGGCGCGCTCGATCACCGGCGTCCACATGCGCCCGCAGTTGAGGCGCAGGAAGTTGCCGTAGCGTCCACTGGCGGAGAACAGCGGCCCGGGTGCGAAGTTGACACCTTCGACGATGGCCTTCTCGAACAGCGCCAGCGTATCGATCTTGCCCGGCAGCTCCAGCCAGATGACGAAGCCGCCGCCGGGCTGGGTGATTTTCGTTCCGGCGGGAAAGTACTCGCTGACCGCGGCGGCCATGCGCGCCACCTGGGCGGCATAGCCGCGGCGCAGCTTGAGCATGTGGCGCTCGTAGCCGCCGCTGCGCAGCATCTCGGACAGCGCTTCCTGCAGGATCGCCGGGGTGGCGCCGGACAAGGCGAACTTGCGCAGGCGGATGTCCTCGGCATAGCGGCCGCCGAAGATCCAGCCGACCCGCGCGCCGGGCGCCAGGGTCTTGGTGAAGGAGGAGCAGAGCATGACGTTGCCGCTGCGGTCGAAGGCCTTGGCCGACAGCGGCCGCGGGCCGGAGTGTTGCAGGTCGGCATAGACGTCGTCCTCGATCAACGCGATACCCTGGCGCTCGCACAGCTCGACCAGGCGGCGCTTCTCCCCTTCCGGCATGGAGGCGCCCATCGGATTGCTGAAGTTGGGGCTGACCAGGCAGGCCTTGACCGAGCGGCCGGCACGCGAAGCCAGGGCGTTTTCCAGCGCATCGACCGACAGGCCATCGCGCGGATGGGTGGCGATCTCCAGCGCCTTGAGGCCGCGCTTCTCGATGATCTGCAGGAAGCCGTAGTAGCAGGGCGACTCGATGGCGATGGTATCGCCCGGCGCCGCCACCGCGTTCAGCGCCAGGTTGAGCGCCTCGGTGCAGCCGTTGGTGATGACCACTTCATCCTGCGCCACGGCGCAGCCGAGCGCGGCATAGTGCCGCGCCACCTGGTGGCGCAGCGAATCCAGCCCGGCGTAATACGGACAGCAGGTGACCAGCAGTTCCGGATGGCGCCGCACGGTGGAGGCAATGACGCGCTGCAGGCGGTGCACCGGGAACCAGGCCGGGTCCGGGGCGGCGGTGCCGAGCGGGGCGATATCCGGATTCAGCGCCGCGTCGATCATGCGCACCATCAGGTTGTCGACGCCGACGATGCGGGCGGCGCCCGATGGCCGCGTCATCGCCGGCTCTTCGGTGTGGCCGGCGCGGGACCGGACGAAATAACCGGATTGGGGCCGCGCCTCGACCAGCCCGCGGGTTTCCAGCGAACGCAGCGCGGCGATGGCGGTGGTGGCGCTGACCCGCTTCTGCCGCGACAGCCGGCGCACCGAAGGCAGGCGCTCGCCCGCGCGCAACTGGCCGTTGCCGATCAGCACGCACAATTCGTCGGCCAGGCGCGCATAGATCGGCGCGGCGGAAGGGGGACACTCGACTTCGGATTCGCTCATGCGCGGCTTCCGTTTGACCTGAAGGACGGCCGACCGTCCGCCGCGGACACTGCTTCAAGCACAGTTGGCCGCGCCGACGATCAGCACAGTATTAAGTAAAAATTAACTGTACTGCATACAATTCATATTACTTGTATCTGTTATCGCTGTCACCCCGCAGCTATCTTTGCGCTGCGCGAATCGCACCGCGCCGACCAAGCAAGGTGACAAAAGTGGAAAGCCTGAGCCTGTTGCTCGCCCCCCTGGCGATGTTCATGTTCGTCTCGTCGATCACGCCGGGGCCCAACAACCTGATGCTGCTCAGTTCCGGCATCCGCTTCGGCTTCAACCGCACGGTGCCGCACATGCTCGGCATCACCGGCGGCATGGTGGTGCTGCTGCTGATCGCCTATGCCGGGGTGGGGGCACTGATGCTGGCTTCGCCCGGGCTGGACAAGCTGATGACGGTGGCCTGCTGCGCCTACCTGCTGTGGCTGGCCACGGCCCTGCTGAAGAATGATGAGCCGGGCCAGGGCGCCGATGCGGGTCAGGGCGCAGCGGCGGCGCGGCCGATGCGCCTGCATGAAGCGGCGCTGTTCCAGTTCGTCAACCCCAAGGCCTGGGCCATGGCGGTGGCGGCCAGCACCATCGCCGAAAAGTTTCCGCTGCCGCTACCGGCGCGGCTGACGCTGATGGTGCTGCTCAGCGCGGCGATCAACCTGCCCTGCGTCTCGGTGTGGGCCCTGTTCGGCAAGACCATGCGCCATCACCTGCGCACCGCGCGGGTGCGGCAGGCCTTCAACTTCACCATGGCGGCCCTGGTGGTGGCGACGGTGCTGTGGATGCTGCTGCCGCTGATGGACGGCGGTACAGCGGCCGCAATCGATCCGCTGCGCGAGCCGGCTTACGCCCTGGGCCGGTGAAGCGCGCGGCATGGCCGCGGCGGCTTGAACTTCACTGCGCCCGATCATAGGCTGGAAACATGAACTACGCTCCTATCAACTTCAGCGAAAAACTCGCCCGGATCGCCGAACACTGGTCGCCCAGAGTGGTGGCCGAGATGAACGACTACCAGTTCAAGCTGGTGAAGTTGCAGGGAGAGTTCGTGTGGCATCGCCACGAGAACACCGACGAGGTGTTCATCGTGCTCGCCGGCGCCATGAGCATCGACTTCCGGGATGGCTGCGTCGATCTGCGCCAGGGCGAGATGTATGTGGTGCCCAAGGGCGTGGAGCACAAGCCGCGAGCCGCAACCGAGTGCAGCCTGATGCTGGTGGAACCGCGTGGCGTGACGAACACCGGCACGGCCGGTGGGCCGCGCACCGCCGAAAACGACGTCTGGATCTAAGCTGCCGCGGCATTCGCCGGGCAAACCGCAACCTCCGGGTCATTCCCGGTTATCCTTGGACGGGATTCAAGGAGGCACTGTCCATGGCTCGACTCAGGCTGGCGGATTCCACCACGGTCCGCGAAGGTGAAGTACAGACCGCCCAGGCAAATGGCGCATCGCTGATCCTGAGCCGCATCCGCGGCAAGGTTTGCGCGGTCGAGAACAAGTGCCCGCATTTCGGCCTGCCGCTGGCGCGCGGCAAGGTGGCCGGAGGCACCATCCGCTGTCCCTGGCACGGCTCGCGCTTCGATCTGTGCAGCGGCGAAAATCTCGACTGGGTCAATTCCGTTGCCGGCCTGCCGCTGCCGCTATGGAGCCGCAGCGTGGTGGCCATGGGCAAAAAGCCCGCTCCGCTGCGCCGTTTCGAGGTGGTGGAGGAAAATGGCGCGGTATTCCTGCTGGCCAAGGACTGAGCGATCGCCGCGCCTATGACGGACATCAAGGCGGATCGCCCCAAACCCGTGGTCGGACTGGCCCTGGGCAGCGGTTCCGCGCGCGGCTGGTCGCACATCGGCGTGATCCAGGAACTGGAGGCCATGGGCATCCGCCCCCAGGTGATCGCCGGCACTTCCATCGGCGCCCTAGTCGGCGCGGTCTATGTCTCCGGCCAGTTGCAGGACTTCACCGACTGGGTCACCAAGCTGAGCGTGCGGGACGTGGTGAAGCTGATGGACTTCACTTTCTCCGGCGGCTTCGTCAAGGGCGAGCGCCTGTTCGGCTATTTCCACGAGCATCATCCCAACCCGAACATCGAGGATCTATCGCAGCGCTACGTCAGCGTCTCCACCGAGATGAAGACCGGCCGCGAAATCTGGATCACGCGCGGGCCGGTGCTGCAGGCGGCGCGCGCCTCCTGTGCCATCCCCGGCCTGTTCACGCCGGTGAAGCTCAACGACCGCTGGATGCTGGATGGCGGCCTGGTCAACCCGGTACCAGTGTCCGCTGCGCGCGCGCTCGGCGCCGACGTGGTCATCGCCGTCAATCTCAATGCGCAGCTGGTCGGCCTGCACCTGTCCGCCGCCGGCCGCCAGGAAGCGGAACGTGAAGCGGATAGCGCGGAACTGGCGGCGGATGCCACGACCAAGACCAAGGGCTTCTGGCATCGCGTCATCGGCTACCTGGAAAGCGGCGACCCGGAAAAGCCGGGCTTCTTCGACGTGGTCGCCTCCAGCGTGAATATCCTGCAGGATCGCCTGACCCGCAGCCGCATGGCCGGGGACCCACCGGAACTGACGCTGCTGCCGCGGCTGGAAGACTTCGCCCTGATGGACTTTCACCGCGCCGGCGAAGCCGTCGCCGAGGGCCGGCGCGTGGTACAGCAGCACGAGGCGGAAATCCGCGCCTGGGCCCAGGCGCAGATCTAAGAAATCCTAGACGCCGTCAGACCCGGCGTTCGGACTCGCGCTGGTTGCGGCCGAGCCCGCGCAGGGTGCGCAGCAGCGTCAGCAGACTCGCCGGGCGGCGCAGGCTGACACCGGAGAGCAATTGCCGCAGCATGGTCATGGCGTCGAAATAGACGCGTTCGCAAACCAGCCTGCCATCCTCGAAGATGAAGAATGCGGTCATCCGCACCTCAAAAGCGCGGCCGGTCGGCGGCACATGGCCCAAGGCGCCCAGGTGGGTGCCGCGCAGCCAGAACTCGACGATCACGGCATCATCGGCATGGCGCAACGAGATCAGCTCGTTGCGCTGGTCCGGAAAAGCACCACGCGACTCCCGATAGTAGTTCTCCACCGTGACGCGCCCGTCGAAAATCGCACCGGTGGGGATGATTTCATAGTGCGGATGCGGGAAGGTGGCGAGCACCTTGCCAAAGTCCAGCGTATTTTCATCCGCCATGTGCGCGCGCACTAACTCCTCGCGCGCTGCCCTGAGACCGGCGTCGATGATCATGCTGTTTCTCGCTGGCGGCTGATCATTGTTACATCCTGGCTTTTGCAGCGCCCGGGTGCAATTGCGGTGAAACAGGTATGGCAGACGGAGTTGACCGGCAAGGCGCTGGTCCTGCCGCGCCGGCTGCTCAGGAAAGGCTTGCCGGCGCGCACACGAATAAGTGCTGATGATGCCGGAGATCCAGCGCCGCCTGCCGGTCCTGCCTGAATGGGCAAGGAGCGGCAAGCGGCTGTTCGGCGCGCCTCAGCGGTGTTCCTGCTGCGGCCGCGGTTCGGCGCGCGGTTGCTGTGCCTGCGGCCGCTGCTGCATCTGCGGCGCGGCCGGCGCCTGGTAGTGCGGCTGCTGTTGCGGCTGCGGACGCGGCTGCTGATACGACTGCTGCGGACGCGGCTGTTGGTACGATTGCTGTGGACGCGGCTGTTGATAGGACTGCTGCGGGCGCGGTTGCTGGTAGGACTGTTGCGGCCTCTGCTGCTGAGCGGCGCCTTGCTGAGGCTGGCGATATTGAGGCGCCGCGTTCTGGCGAGTCTGCGGTTGCGAGGCCGGACGATTCTGCTGGGGACGATTCTGCTGGGCCTGGTTCTGCCCGCCGTTGAACGGCGCGGCCGTGCCACGCGATACCGCGCCCTGCGCACGGAACGCGCCGGGCTTGGGCGTGGCGAATACCGACGGATGGCCATTGTTCACCGAGGCCAGCTGGCCGCGATCGGCGCTAGCCGCCTGCTGGTGCTGCATCTGGTTCGCGGTGGGCTGGACATGCCGCTCGCCGGAGTAGGCGCGTTCCTGCGCGGTGGGCTGCGCATTGGTGCCGCCGCTGCCGCCGTTGAAGCTGACGCGGTTGACCGTGGTGTTGTTGATCACCGTGGTGTTGTAGGTGTTGTGGATGTTGGTGACGTTGACGTTGTTGACGCTGCGGTTGTAGTTGAACCGGCCGTTGTTCCAGTAGCCGCCCTGGTAGCCCGAGCCGCCGTAGCCGAAACCGTAATTGACGCCGCCGTAAAAGCCGACGTGGGGGCCCCAGTAGCCGCCATGCCAGAGGTAGACACCGCCACCCCAGCCCCAATAACCCGGAGTCCACAGGAAGCCGGGCTGCGGCGCCAGCACCCAGGTGCCGGGCACCCAGAAGTAGCCCTCGTCGCCGTAGGCCCAATAGCCGGGGGTCCAGATATAGCCATCGCCGGGGCACAGGGGCTGCTCGTAGACCGGCAGCACCGGGGGCGCGATGTTGATGGAAACGAAGATGCCGGCAAACGCCGACAGCGGCGCAGCCAGCAGCGCGACCGCGAGGCACAGGGAACGAATCATTTTTTTCGACATGTCACGGCACCTTGCCCATCCGGGCGGCCTGCAAATATTTTCGCTGCAACGGTAATTCCATCATGCTGAACCAGACATGAACAACGCCCCGTCGCTCTGCGGCAGCAGATAGAGCCCGCATGCGGCAGCGCCGGGGCGCAAAATGCCTCGGCTAACCACGAACCGATTGATACCCCCTGACGACCGCAAAGACGCCCGGCAAACCTGCCACAGCGGACGCGGCATGCGCAAGCACGGACACGGCAACACCGCAGCGAACAGGAGCGAAGCCGTTGCCGAACATCCGGCGGAACCCTGTTGCCGTTGACCGTGTCACAACTACAGGCTGCCGCGGAAACGCCGGGGATGGCCCTCTTGAGCCCGTCGCTGACGGAGTCCCCGAAGCGATCCATCTCCGCGGCAGCCTTCTTTGCGCCCGACCGGAAGTCCGGCGGCTGAACTGCTGGACAGCTTGCGCCGCGCCACTGCCACTCAGACAATGAAGCTTGCCCCAAAGGGTTGCCCTCCACCCGGCGCAGCCCCTACCCAGAGGAAGACCATGCAGGCACACGGCTTTGTGCGAAATCTGAGAACCTTGCTGATCGGGGCGTGCCCGCTGGTGCTCGCCGCTTGCGGCGGCAACGACACCATCAGCGTCGGCGGCGGCGGCAGTAGCGGCAGCGGTGGCAGCTCCGCGTTTCACGGCACTTTCTTCGGCTATAGCGGCAACAGCGCGCTGATCTTTCCCACCACGCCGGCCCGGACCGACCTCGTGTTCGGCGTCGTGGCCAGCGACGGCAGGGGCTTTTTTGCCGATACCCAGACGCCGGACAGCCAGGCCATCTTCAACCTGAGCACCAGTTCCAGCAGCACCGGCAGTTCCTCGGTCGGCGGTTCTTTCAATGCCTACGCGGCTACCGGCAGCGCCCTGGGCGACGACACCACCATTGCCCTGGATGGCGGCCTGAGCGGCACCCTGTCGTCGTCGACATCCGGCATCATCCAGGCGGCGCTGACTCTCAGCTACCCCAGCGGCTACAGCAACAGCGCGAGCATCATTCTCGACCATCCCGCAGTGACGCCGACCGCCATCCAGACGGGCAGCTACATCGCAACCGCCAGCGCGGGAAATGGGGCGGCTGCAATCGCCAGTGCGGCGCTCTCAAGCAATACCGGCGACGTCTATACGGTCAGCTTCACGTCCGCGACGAGCTTCAACTTGTCCAGCGCCAGCGGCTGCAGCTTCGCCGGGTCGACGACAATCGCGGACGGCACCTACAACATCTATCTCCTCAGCGGCGTCATCGGCACCTGCCCGGGCAGCGGCACCATCACGCTGAGCGGACTGGCCAGCTTCCTGCCGGCGAGCGGGCATTCGCCAATCGGCGGCGCACTTGCACAAAACACCCTGGTGCTGGAGCTCGATGACAGTCAGAGCAACAACGGCACGTCCAGATACGCGCTGGCCCTGGTAGCCACCCAGCAGTAGTTGCGGATTGCGCGGAGCGGCGTGCCGCAGGCGGCTACGCCGCTGCAACAGGCTTCAGTCGAAGCGCACGCGGCGATCGACGATATGCCAGCGCGGCATCTGGCCCGGAGCCGCGGGCGCCGGCGGCGGGGCGGACTCGACGCGCTGCCTGACCGAACGCAGGATCCGCTCCTGCTCCAGGCGCAGCTGCGGGTCGACCCCGACGCCATCCATCCAGGCCTTGCCGCTCGCGGTCAGGGCGACCGAAGGGTTCCTGGGATCCACGTTCAAATCCAGGCTGCCGTCTTCCAGCATCTCGTTAAGCCCGGTGGAGAGATCGTCTCCGCGCAGTCCCAGCTGGGTCCAGGCCACCATCAGCACGGTCAGCAGAACCGGCGCCCCGACCTGGTCCGCATGGCATTGCCGGATCAAATGGAGTATCGCCGTCTTGCGGGTCAACGCGGTGATCGCCTGTGTCATACGCGAATCTGCTGCTGCCGGGCCAGTGCCTACTATAAACGCCCGGCCGCCAGCCGGGCACCATTGCGGCATCCACGGCACGACGGGCACCGGCACACGGGAGTAGACTCGAAACCGACACGGAAGGGCCTGGCTCAGGCAGGCCGGACATTCCGGGGAAATGTGAACTGGTTCGCTGACGGATCATGACCGCACCCGCATATTGTGCAGCTTGTGCCAGGGGGCTCGCATGGAAAGACAGGAACGAGCTCAGTTATTGCTCGAACAAGAAGAAACCGAAACGCAGATCCGCGAGTTGCGCTCCGCCCTGCAGCATGCGGGCAGGATACTTGCCGCCATGGGCGACGCCCTGGCGCGATCTCCGGAAAGCACCACGTTTGCCAATGCGCCGCCGCCGCTGGGACATATGCCGCTGCAGCTGATGCATTCCAAGCCGTTCGACTGGAATTCGATTCCGGACAAGACCGCGGTGGCGCAGAAAATCCAGGCGCTGCGCGAACTGCATGAAAAGCTGGCGGACATCCAGCGGCGCCTGAAGCGTTAGGGTCTGCTTTAGCTCGCAACCAAGCCGCTAAACTGTAGCCATTCAGGCACCGGGAAATCGTCCAGCGCATGCTGCCGCGCAGCTTCTATGACCGCGACCCCATCGAAGTGGCGCGCGAACTGCTGGGCAAGCATCTGGTCCTGCGCATCGACGGGGTGGAGCGGGTGGGCCGCATCGTCGAAACGGAAGCCTACCTGGGCCCGCATGACCTGGCGGCGCACTCGGCGCGAGGCCGCACGGCGCGCACCGAAGTGATGTTCGGACCGCCGGGCCATGCCTATGTGTACCTGATCTACGGCATGCACAATTGCATGAACGTGGTCACCCAGGGGGAAGGCCAGGCCTCGGCGGTGCTGCTGCGCGCGCTGCAGCCGGTGCGCAATCTCGACGCGCATACACGCGGCCCGGGCCTGCTGTGCAAAGCCATGGGCATCGACCGTCGGTTGAGCGGCCACGACCTGCTCAGCGCGGAATTTCACCTCGCCGAACCGGCCCCGGAGCCGGAACTGGCGGAACGCATCGTCATCGTGCGGCGGCCGCGCATCGGCGTTGATTACGCCGGCCACTGGGCCAAGCGGCTGCTGCGCTTCTATATCCGCGGCAACACCTGGATTTCACGCCCTTAAATGGTGCGGACTTCGCCGAATTTCCCCCTAATTTCCCCCTAATTTTCGTTTACATTTGTTAACCCGCAGCAATTGCAGGGTTCAGAGGGCATTCAGGCGCGCGGCGTAAGGTGGATGGCGTACCACCAAGCAGGAGAAACGTCATGCGCAACCTGATACGAATGCTGATTCTGAGTACCGCCATCCTCGCCTCCGGCTGTGTCGTCGTGCCGGTTGGCCCCGGCTATCACTGCGGCTACTACCACTGCCGCTGATTGACCGCCGTCAGGCGGATGCCGACCGGGCGCGTTCAAGCCCGGTGCCCTTGATCGTCATGGAAGAAGGAACTACCACATGAAACACAGCAAACTGATTGTCGCCTCGCTGCTGCTCGCCGGCGGCCTCACCCTGCCGGCGCTGAGCCAGGCCGGCGTGGCCATCGACCTCGATATCGCCCCGCCCGTCGCCGTGGTGGAAACCCCGCCCCCGGCGCCGCAACCCGGCTATGTCTGGGCCGCAGGTTATTGGAACTGGGAAGGCGGCCGCCATGTCTGGGTGCCCGGCCACTACATGGCGCCGCACCCGGGCCATCACTGGGTGGCCGACCACTGGGAACAGCGTGGCCCCCATTACCACTATCAGCCGGGGCATTGGGAACGCTGAAGTCCTGGCGCAGCAGTAACGACGAAGGGCCGCCACGGCGGCCCTTCGTTTATCCAGACTCCGGCACTTGCGGCGACAGCCGCCGCGCCGCGCTCAGATTCTCTGGCAGAACCCATAGATGCTGGCGGCGTGCTCGGCCTGCTGCTTTTGCGGCAGGGACAGCTCGCAGCTGAGGCTGAGATACGCCGGTGGATAGTCGAGCTTGGCCATGCTGTAGCCGACATAGGTATGCCCCTGGTAGGCAATACACAGGGTCCAGCTGCCATAGCGGGGGTCCGGATAGACCCATTCCGGCTGCTGCGTCTCCGGCAGGGTGAAGACACCCCGGCTCGCCGTGTGGGCATCCGCTGGCGTGTCGCCGCAGCGGCCGGTGTCTTCGCCCCGGGCGATGAAGATCTGCGCATCGGATACCGGCCGGCCATGGTCGAGCAGATGCCCCTGGATCTGCGGGCTGAGCCGCGCCATGGTGGCGTAGCACCCCGACAGGCCCGCGACCGCGGCCAACAGGGAACAGCGGGCGATTCGATTCATGGTGCCTGCGCGCGGTTTGACGGATCGCCCCTATCCTAACCCGGCGCCTCCGCCCGGGCGGGATTTTGGGCCGTCCATCCCGCCGCCTTCCCGGCTCGTCACAGGGCCATGGCGGTTCGTCCCATAGCACTCGCCGGCCGGATTCGATGCCCTTAACGTGGACAGCGTCCACGACGGACGCACCGGCCAGTCCAAGGCAAAGCCATGAAGCAGCGCATTTCAGCCCTGTCGATTCTCGTTCTTTGCGGCACCTTCGGCGTGGTCTTCGACGGCCAGGCCCAGATGCCGCAGGGCTGCGGCAAATCGGCCGCTTTCACCATCATCGGCGCCCGCGTCTTCGATGGCGAGCGCTGGCTGCCGCAGGGCACCCAGGTGCGCGTGCAGCATGGCCTGGTGCTGGCGGTCGGTCCTGACGTCGGCCTGGCGCGCGGCGGCACCGTCATCGACGGCACCGGCAAGAGCCTGCTGCCGGAACAGCCCGAAGCGGCAGCCGACAACGCGGCGAGCGCTTCGCTGGCGGACAAGGTGCAAAGCGGGCACGGCGCCATCGTCACCGGCGCCCATGCCGATCTGCGCCTGGTCGATGGCGACAGCAGCCAGGACTGGAGCGGCCTCGGCGGGATCAGCGCACGCTGGAAGAACGGCATGCTGGTGGCGCACCGCAGTTCGGCGAAGAAAATCTAGGCTGGCGTCGCTCAGAGCATCGCCCAGACACCCCTGCAACCGGCCAGGATAACCGGCCGCGGGTTCTAGCTCGCCGGACAGCCCGATCCGTTGCCCTGCTGCGCCGCGCCGAGCCCCGCCGCGATCTGCGCGGCGAGTTGCGCCACCGCCCGCTGATGCCCTTCGACCAGGGCCGGGTATCCTGCCTGCACGGTTTCGGAGATGCTACTGCCGCAGGTCAGGGCGATGGCCTGATCGCCGGCGCGCCGCAGCGTCCACACCGTGTCAATGCGGGCATAGGCGCCGAGCGCCGATTCGAAGCGCTGCACCTTGACGTTGATGCGCCACACCGGCAAGCCCGGCGCGGTGCCGCCGCCGGGCAGGCCGTAGACATCGCGGGCGCCGAGCTGGCGGCTCAGATCGGCGGACAGGGCATCGCGGATTTCATCGCCCAGCGGCGCGATCCAGCGCCGCGTGTCCACCGGCACCATCTCGCTGCCGCCGGTGCGCACCACCAGCTGCGGCGTGGACACCTGCGGCGGCAGATCGACCGACTGCACCTCGATCTGGAACGGGGCGGACGTCGCTTGCGCGGCGGCCGGCGGCTGCAGGGTATAGAACTGCGTCGGCGCCGAGCTGCAGGCGGTTAGCGCCAGCAGGGAACAAGCGAGGGCAGCGACGGCGGCTTTGTTGGTCATGGTCATGTCATTTCCTGCCCGAATCGCCGGCCGGCTCCTGCTCGTTGGACTTGCCGCGGATCAGCGACTCCGGATGCTGCTCCAGGTAGTCCGCCAGGGACCGCAGCGACGCGGCGGCGCGGTTCAATTCCTCCAGCGTGTGCCGGGCATCCAGCTGCAGCGGCGCATCCGGCGAAGCCACGCTCTGGTCCAGCGACTGCATCGCCTGCTGGGCTGCGTGCAGCGTGGCCTTGGCTTCCGGCGCGACCTCCTTGTCGAGCTGAGACAGCAGGCTGTTGGCACTCTTCAGCGTGGCGTTCAGATTCTGGCCGATCTGATCGAACGGAATCTCGTCGAGCTTGTGCACGATGCTTTGCAGCTGCTCCTGCAGCTGCTCCATGCTGCCCGGCGCGGTGGGAATGACCAGGGGCTTGGTCTCGGGGTCGAAGCTCACCGGCTTGGTGTTCTTGACGAATTCGAAGGCGATGAACAGTTGCCCGGTGATGATGTTGCCGGCGCGCAGCTGCGCCCGCAGGCCGCGCTCGATCATGCGGCCCCACATCTGGTTGGGACTGGTCTGGGTGGTTTTCTCCAGGGCGCGCATCGACTTCATCGCCGCGCCGAGGCGGTCCGGATAGACGTCGGCGGTGACGTCGGTGAAGAAATCCTTCTTCACCGGATCGAATTGCAGCTCGATCGACTTCACCGTGCCGAAGTTGATACCGTGAAAATCCACCGGCGCGCCGGTGGAAAGTCCGCGCACCGATTGATCGAAGTGCATCAGCACTTCGACCGACAGGCCGTCCGGCGGCGCCAGCGCCAGACCCTGATCGGAATACAGGTGGAAATCCGCCTTGTCCGCAGCGGGCTGGCCCGGGTTCTTGTCGTCGAAGACCTGGAAGGCGACGCCGCCGGCGATGACCGTGGCGAGGGATTGCGTATTGAGCTTGAGCCCCGTGGCATTGAGCGAAAGATCGACGCCGCTGGCATTCCAGAAGCGCGTATTGTCGGTGACCAGCTGATCGTGCGGTGCGTCGACGAAGACCTGCACCGTGACGTGCTTGCCGTCGGCATCGAGGTCGGATTCCACGACCTTGCCCACCGCGACGCGGTGGTAATACAGGGGCGAGCCGATGGCCAGGGAGCCGGCATCCTCGGTGTGCAGCATGAACAGTTTGCCTTTCATGTCGTGCGTCACCGGCGGCGGCTGTTCCAGGCCGATATAGCTGTCCTTTTTCTGGTCCGAGGCGCCGATATCGACGCCGATATAGGCGCCGGAAAGCAGGGTATCGATGCCCGACACGCCATTGATGCCGATGCGCGGCCGCTCCACCCAGAAGCGCGAGTCCTCCACCGCCAGGCTGGAGGCGTCCTTCTTGATGTCGACGATGGCGATGATGTGGGCATGGTCGCGGGTCAGGGTGATGCGCTTGACCTTGCCCACCACCACGTTCTTGTAACGCACCTCGGTCTTGCCCGCTTCCAGCCCTTCCGCGGTTTCGAAGCTGATGGTGATGGTCGGCCCCGCTTCAAGATAGGTGCGCACCACCAGCACCAGCCCGGCCAGGGCGGCCACGATCGGCACCAGCCAGATCAGGGAAAAGCTCCAGCGGTGCTGGCGCCGCAGTTGCGGCTCGGGCAGATCGTCTAATTCGCGTTCGGTCATGTTCTTGGCATCGCGCCGGATTTCGGTTTGGATGGCATTTTCAGGCGCCGCTTCCGCTCGCGGCGGACTGGCGCTGCCGCGCCGATGATCGCACGTCCCAGATCAGACGCGGGTCGAAGCTCATCGAAGCCAGCATGGTCAGAATGACCACCGCACAGAAAGCGACGATGCCGGGGCCCGCCCGCACTTCGGCGATGATGCCGAAGCGTACCAGCGACAGCAGCAGCGCCACCACGAATACATCGAGCATCGACCAGCGGCCGATCAGCTCCACCATGCGGTAGATACGGGTGCGCTCGCGCCGCCAGCGCGCCGAGCCGCGCCTGCTGCTGAGCAGCAGAAGCAACAGGCAGGCCATCTTGATCAGCGGCACGGCAATACTGGCGGTGAAGACGATCACGGCCAGATCCCAGGCGCCGCCGTTCCACAATTCCACCACGCCGGACAGGATGGTGTTGTCGTCGGCCCCGAACAGGGTCGCGGTGTGCATGACCGTGAGGACGTTGGCCGGGATATAGAGGATTGCCGCGGCGATCAGGAAGGCCCAGGTGCGGGCATGGCTGTCGGGCTTGCGCAGGTGCAGCGACTGGTCGCAGCGCGGGCAGAAACACGGCGAGGACTGCCGCGCGCCGTGCAGCACCAGTCCGCAGGCGTGACAGGCCAGCAGATTCAGATCGCCAGCCCGCACCAGCGCCGGGCGCTCCTGCCGGAAAACGCTGCGCTGCCCCACTGCACCCGCTGCGGTATCGGCCGGCGCTTCACCCGGATCCACCGCAAACGGCCGCCGCCGCAGTGCAGCTCCGCCGGCCGCGCTCTCGATCCGCTCCGCGCATTCCCACAATTCCCCGAGATCGCGCGAATTCAACCGGGTCAGCAGGAAGGTCAGCACGGCGAAGGCCCACATGCCGGTTTCCGGCGTGGCGGTGGCCATGCCGCCCAGCTTCACCACTGCCACCAGCAAGCCCAGCACGAACACTTCCACCATGGTCCACGGCTGCATCTGCCTGAGCGCATGCATCACGCCGATGAACGCCACCGGGACCCGGCCGCGGCGCAACGGCACCAGTACATAGGCGTAGAGGCAGATCTGCAGCAAGGGGAAGAAGAACACCGTGATGGCCGCTACCGGCGCGATCGGGGACACGTTGGAATCGTAGGTATCGACGATCATCTGCCACAGCGTCGCTTCGCTGCTCTTGCCGCTGACGCCGAGCAGCATCAGCGGATAGGCATTGGCGATGAGGAACACCGCCAGCGCGGCCAGGGTCAGCGCCAGCATGACGTCGAGATCGGCGCGGGAATTGCGGTACAGCCGGGCGCCGCAGCGGCTGCAGCAGGCCACGGCCCTGCCTTGCAGGGGCGCACGCCGGTACACCGAATCGCAGAATTCGCAGATGATCAGATTGGCTGTCGACATGGGCCGGCGGATGGTCCTGATCTGGAACGGCGCAGCCGGTGGGGCTGCGACTGGAGCAGTCTATCAAGGTTGTGGTGCGCTCATGGCAAGGGGCTGCAAGGCTCCCGGCCGCGCGCGCATAAAAAAAAGCCCGTTGATGCATCCTTGCATCAACGGGCCCACAATCAGCCTACAGCGCCCGGAAACCAGGGCGCGCCTTCCTTGGCACGACTACGCGGCAATGCGGCAGGCTCTGCAGGCCTTGCGCTTTGCCGCGTCCCTGGCCGGACTTCCACCGGAACCTCCTGTTCCGGCAGCTACCTCACCCACCCCGAATCTGCCTCGATCAGACCTGGTGGCAACGAATCGGCGCCATCCTTGGCGGGGCTTCGCGGCGCGGACGCCACGAAGCCCCAACCGGATCATCCTTGATCCGGCATGAACGCAGCCTCAGCCGCCGGCGACCTTGAGGCCGGAACTATCGACGCTCTTCACGCCTTTCACCTTCTTGGCGAGATCCTCGGCATGATCGACCGCATCCTGGCTTGCCACCGTGCCGGACAGGGCGACCACGCCATTGCTGGTGTTGACGCCGATGTCCAGGCCCTTGGTGAGGCTGTCGGCCAGCAGGCCCGATTTCACCTTGGTGGTGATCCAGCTGTCCGAGGCGTACTTGCCGGTCTTCTTGGCCGCCTTGTCGGTCTTGGCGGCGACGGTGTCGGCCAGCGACGGCGTGGTGATCTGGTCGTCGACCGATTGCACGCCGTTCACCGTGGAGGCCAGCTGCTTGGCCGCCGAGGCGGCATCGGAGGTCGGGGCCGAGCCGGTCAGGGTCACCGCGCCATTGGTGGTGGTGACGCTGATCCTGGCGTTCTTCAAGCGCGAGTCGTCGAGGAACTTCGCTTTCACCTTGGCGGTGACCGCGGTGTCGCTGATGGCCGCGCCGACGCTATCGCTGTGCGGCTGCGGATCGTCCGCATAGGCGGCGCTGCTCAGCACCGCTCCGCCGGCCAGGCAGGCGCCGAGTCCGGCGGCGATCAGGCTCGTTCGGAAAAATTTCCTGTTGTTCATTGTTTTGCTCTCCTTGCAGGTATTTCGAATAGGTCCAGGGCAAACATGGCTGCCCGGCGGATCGCCTCAGATCGAGGGCCGGCGGCCCGCGATCAGCGAAACCACGAACAGCACCAGGAAGATCAGGAACAGGATCTTGGCGATGCCTGCGGCGGTGCCGGCGATGCCGAAAAAGCCCAGGGCGCCCGCAATCAGGGCGATGATGAAAAACACAACGGCGTAGTGGAGCATTTCGTTCTCCTTCTTCTTATTCCGGCAGGCAGGCCGGTCTGTCAGGCGGCGGCGAGCGCCGGCAAGTTGTCCAGCAGACGTTCCAGCGCATTGAGCAGGCGCTCCTGCGCTTGCAGCACGTCGCGGAACTGCGGGTTGACCGGATGCACGATGCCGTCCCAATGCATCTGCTCGCCGTGCAGTCTGAGCTGCGACAGGCGCTCGGCAATGATCTGGTTCCTGCGGGTAAATTTTTCGACCGTCATATCAATAACTCCATCCATGGCAAGCGAAAGACTTGGAAGTAGCCTCAAGCATCCTTGAGATTGCGCCGGGATTCGCCACCGACACGATGCAGCAGCGCCGGATCCTGCTTGCGGTTCAGCAGCAAGGACAGGATGGCGAGTACCACCGCGGTCAGACACAAGCCCCAGGCCAACTGCCCGGAAACCCCGGCCAGGTCATTCAGGCCGATGAAGCCGGAGATGCAGGCAATCAGTACGAAGGCGGCAGACCAGTAAAACATCGCAAGCTCCTTTGGCTTAAATGGCCCAGACGCCGATGCGCCGGTCGTCCTGGCCGGGAATGAACACCGGCAGGGTGGCGATGGCGCCCGTGCGGGGTGCATCCAGCGCGCCGGCGTCATCCAGGGCGCGCAGCTGCTTCGGCATGTTGGCCTGCCGCGCTGGCGCCGGTGCCGGCGCGTCCGCGTCCTGACCGCGAACCCGCTGCGCCGCGTCGTGACCCAGCGCGCCGAGCAGAATGAATCCGAACAAGAGAGGGAGAACGCTTTTATGCATGACCCTGCTCCTTTATTGATTGGCCTGATTCTGAGATCCGCCTGGCTGTGCCCGGTAAGCGGGGCCCCGCCAAGTCCTGTAATGATCATTGCGAGCCTCGTGCCAGATTGATCGGCGTCCGGTCGCATTTGATTTATTCTTTATTTTTCATGTAATTACATATTTTTCCGGGCGGCCATTCGGAGTCCGGAACACGCCTCCGGGGCAAGGCCGTGTAATATTTACCGGCAACCAGGTGCATGGATCGTGTAAGGCCTGACCGCACCGGCCCGACGGGGGCTTTCCGGTGCCGGCAACGATCATCACAACCAAGGACGCGGGGACGATGCGGGAGTCGCAGCTTGAGGCATTGCGGGTTCTGTGGGTCGATGACGACGCCGAACTCACCAGCGGCCTCGTCGACTATCTGGCGGGCGAAGGTTATGCCGTGGATTGCGCGCACGACCTGGCCGGTGCCGCGAGGGTCCTCGAGCAGTCCGCCTACGACCTGGTGCTGGTCGACCTCGATCTGCCGGACGGCAGCGGCTTTTCCCTGATCCGCGATACGCCGCGGCAGCGCGCGCGGGAATTCGTGGTGATCACCGGCCACGGCAGCGTCCGCACTGCGGTGGAAGCGTTGCGGCACCAGGTGTTCGACTACCTGATGAAGCCGGTGGAACTGGCCGAGCTGTGCAACCTGCTGGCCCGTGTCGGTCATGCGCGCGGCATGCCGCTTGCCGCAGCGGAGAGCGGTGCGCCGTCCCGTCCCGAACCGGGGCAGGACGCCGGCATCGCCATGCCCGGTTCGGTCGCCGCGGATAGCGCTGCGGCGCTGCTGCCCGGCAATTCCGCCGGCATGCGGCAGGTGCAGCAGCTGATCACGCGCGCCGCCGGCAGCGACATCACGGTACTGCTGCAGGGCGAAAGCGGCAGCGGCAAGGAAGTCGCCGCCAACTGCCTGCATCAGCTGTCCAATCGGCGCAACGGCCCCTTCGTGGCCTTCAACTGCGGCGCGGTGTCGCCCGCGCTCATTGCCAGCGAGCTGTTCGGCCATGAAAAGGGCAGCTTCACCGGTGCCTTGCGCACACACAAGGGCATCTTCGAACGCGCCGGGGGCGGCACGCTGTTTCTCGACGAAATCACCGAGATGCCGCTGGACCTGCAGACCTCCCTGCTGCGGGTGCTCGAAACCGGCGCGGTGACGCGGGTAGGCGGCGACCGCGAGCTGCCGGTCAACGTGCGCATCGTCGCGGCCACCAACCGCGAGCCCCTGCGCTATGTCGAGGAAGGACGCTTCCGCCTCGATCTCTACTATCGCCTGCAGGTATTCCCCATCGTACTGCCGCCCCTGCGCGAGCGGCTTGAGGACATCGAGCTGCTGGCAAGCTATTTCCTGTCGCATTTCAGCCAGCGCTCCGGCGCCCGCAGCTTCTCCCCGGCCGCGCTGGCGCGCCTGCTGCAACACGACTGGCCCGGCAACGTGCGCGAATTGCGCAATGTAGTGGAACGCGCCTGCCTGCTCGGCAGCGCGGCGATCGAACCGGAACATCTGCTGCTGCCCGAAGGCGTGATTGGGGGGGCGGCTGCCGGCGCCCCTCCTGCCGCTGCGCCGACGGCGCCGCGCGCCGGCGGCACCCTGTTGCGCGACGCGGAACAGGACCTGATCCTGCATACCCTGGCCGCCTGCCGCGGCAACAAGACCCGCGCCGCCGCCGAGCTTGGAATCAGCCTCAAGACGCTGTACAACAAATTGAAGCGCTTCGAAGGCCGGGAAGGGACGGACCGACCGTCTCCCGGGGCGGAAAAACTGTCATGAACATCGTATTGCTGGAAGACGATACCGATACGCGCGAAGCGATGGCGGCGCTGCTCAGCCTGGACGCGCATCAGGTCGAGCAGGCTTACGACTCCGCCAGCTTCAGGCTGGTCACCGGCGATCTGCGCAGCGAGGCCGTCATCTTCGACCTGCACCTGGCCAGCGACAGCAATGGCCTGAGCCTGGCCATGGACTATCAGGCGCGCCGCCAGGCCGCGGGGCTGCAACCGGCCAAGCTGATCGCGCTGAGCGGCAGCGACCATCCCGACCATTTCATCGCCCGCGCCAGACCGCCGTTTCCGGTGCATCATCGCCTGATCAAGCCGGCCGATCACGCGCAGATTCTTGCCGCGCTCGACAGCTGATAATCCACTTGCCGCCGGGTCCACCGCGCTGCCCAGAGAAGCCCGGAGACGTCATGCTCGACCTGCCCTCCGCCGACGCTGCCGCCGCACCCGCGCATTGGCGCGAGGCGCCGCTGCCCGGCGCGACGCTGCTGCTGGCGCGGCGCGACCGGCTGATCCGCGCCGATCGGCACGAGCCCGTGGCGGCGGCGCCCGCCCTGCTCGCCCGGCTCGCCGCCGCTGCCGGCGACGGCGAGATGGTGGTGGCCTACGACTCTTCCGGCGCGGCCTGGCGCCTGCGGCATGCCGGCGCCGCCGGGGAGGTGCGGCTGTGGCAGGCACAGTCGCTGGACGATAGCCGCGCCCGCCTGTTTTCCCGCCTGCGCGGCATGCTGGGGCAGCAGCTGAGCGAAAGTGTGCTGCACGAGCTGCGCAATCCGCTCAATGCGCTGTCGCTGCATGCCGACCTGATGGCGCGCCTGCTGTCGGGAAGCGCGCAACTGGAGCGCGCCCTGCCCAGCCTCGACGTGATCAAGCAGCGCGTGGGCGATTTGCGCCAGCGCCAGGACGCGGCGGTCGGCTTCTGGCTCGGCGATGCGGCACTGGCGGAGGCAGCCGGCGCAGACCTGCGCCATGTAGTCGAGGACAGCCTGCGTCTGCTGCGCGGCCATCTGGCCTTGCAGGACGTGCGCTTGCGGGGCGAGGCCCTGCATCTGATAGGAACGATCCGCCTGCAGCGCGGGGCCGCGCAGGCGCGGCTGGCGCTGATGACGCTGCTGCTGATGGCCTGCGCGGGCGCCAGGCAGTACCGCGACGCCGACGGCAGCAGCGAGGTGATGCTGCAAGCCTTCATCGACGGCCACACCCTGATTCTGGAACTGCAGGCACCGGTCGATGGGCAGGCGCTGGGGCGTGAAGCGGCGGACACCGACGGCAGCGGCCTGATGGCGGGGCTTGCACTGCTGCTGGAAAGCGCAGGCATCGCGCTCGAGGCGGACCCGGGACAGGCGCTGACGCGACTGTCGTTGCCGGCCGGATAGGCGCAGGCAGGACTACACTGGAACGGACACAACGACGCCGCAGGCAGGGTGAATGCAATGGATGGAGCGATTGCTGCCGGTGGCGGCCCGCGCCGGCTTACCAATACCGTGGCGCTGCACGCCCCGGCCGACCTCAGCGTGGATCTGTACCTGATGCCTGCCGGCACGACGCAGGTGGACCCATCGTCGAGCCACGTGATCAGCATGCACGCCGGCGCCCCGGTACGGGCCTGGTGCCGCTGCGAAGGTTTGAGCCAGCAGCGGCTGCAGACGGCGGGCGACATCGACATCGTGCCGGCCGGCGCCAGCGGCATCTGGCGGGACGAGCAAAGCGCTACCATCCTGCTGCTGCGCCTCGCCCCCGCCTTGCTGCTCTCCGCCGCACGCGATCTCGAACTGAATCCGGATCGCGCGGTGCTGACGCCGCGGATGCAGTTGCGCGATCCGCGCCTTGAGCATCTGGCCTGGGCGCTCAAGGCCGAGCGCGAAGCCGGCTATGCCGGCGGCCGCCTCTACGCCGAGAGCCTGGGCACGGCGCTGGCGGCCCATCTGCTGCGCGCCTATGCCCAACCCGCAAGCAGGCCGGGAGCCGATCGCGGCCTGCCGCCGCGGCAGTTGCAGCGGGTGCTCGACTACATCGAGGCCGAGCTCGAACACAATCCGGGCCTGGCCGAGCTGGCAGCCCTGACCAGCTTCGGCCTGTCCCATTTCAAGGTGCTGTTCCGCCGCTCCACCGGCCTGCCGCCGCACCAGTATCTGCTGCGGCGCCGCGTACAGCGGGCGCGGGAGCTGCTGCTGCAAGGCCGGCTCAGCGCCAGCCAGATCGCCTTGGAAACCGGCTTCGCCCACCAAAGCCACATGGCGCGGTGCATGTACCGGGTGCTCGGCCTCAGCCCCTCCGCGCTGATACGCGCCAGCCGCTAAACCGATCACTGGCTGAATATGTTCTCGCGCGGCCGCACGTGCGCGACCGCGTGCCGTGCGGCGGGCATGCTGCGTCTCCCTATCGGAGACAGCAGCCATGCCCAGCCGGCAACGTGTATTGCAATTGATCGAGATGGTCGAACGCGGCGAGTTCGTCGAGGCATTGCAGGAGTTCTATGCCGAGGACGCCAGCACCCGGGAGAACGGCGACGCACCCAGCCGCGGCCTGGCCACGCTGATCGAAAAGGAGCGCATGGCGCTGGCCGCTTTCAGGATCCGCACCCTGCCCACCGCGGCCTTCCTGGTCGATGGCGACCGCGCGGTGATTCACTGGACTTTCGAATTCACCGATGCGCGCGGCCGCAGGATGCGCTTCGAGGAACTGGCCAGCCAGCTGTGGCGCGGCGAGCGCATCGTGGAGGAGCGCTTCCACTACGATCCCGCGCAGCGCGAGCGCTGGACCTAGTCTCCCTGCGCTTGTGTCCTATTTGCGCGGCTCGCGCGCCGCCACTTCGATCGGCAGGTGCGACGAGGGCGTCGCGCTGTTGCCGAGCACGGCGATCAGCTTCTCCAGATCCACCGGCTTGCCGACGTGTGTGTCGAAGCCGCTGTCGAGCGCGCGCAGCTCGTCTTCCTTGCGCGAGAACGCGGTGAAGGCGATCAGCGGCACCGCCGGCGATGTGGCGCTCTCGCGTTCGCGCAGGGCGCGGATACGGCGCGCCAGGGCATAGCCGTCGGCATCGGGCATGCCGATATCGGAAACCACGATGTCCATGCGCTGGAAGCGCAGCCGCTCCATCGCCTCGGCCACCGACGCCGCCGTCACCACGCGCGCACCTTCGGCGGTGAGCAGGGACTCCAGCACCGAGCGCACGTCGGCTTCGTCATCCACCACCAGCAGGCGCAGGCCCTGCAGCCGCTGCGCGCCGGCGCCGGAGCCGCTGGACACCGCCGGTTCCGACGGCGCGTTCGCCGCCTGCTGGATCGCCTCCGTTGCCGATGGCTCCACCGCGTGAATCGGCAGGCTCACGGTGAATTCCGCGCCGCGCCCGGCACCGGCGCTGCTCACGCCAACCTGGCCGCCATGCAGTTCCACCAGATGCTTGACGATGGCCAGGCCCAGGCCAAGCCCGCCATATTGGCGGGCGCTGGAGACGCTGCCCTGCACATAGCGCTCGAAGATGCGCGGCAACAGTTCCGGGGCGATGCCGATGCCGGTATCCAGCACCCGCAGTTCCAGCCGGTCGTCGACGCGCTGCGCCCGCACCTGAACCCGGCCCCCGGCGGGAGTGAACTTGACCGCGTTGCTGACGACGTTGATCGCCACCTGGCGCAGCCGGTCGCCGTCGCCCACCATCCACAGCGGCGCCTCCTTCAATTCCAGGTTGAGCTGTACGCCCTTGGCCGCGGCCGCCGGCCGCGAGACGTCGACCGCGGCCTGCAGGATATCGGCCAGATCGACGCGGCGCGTGCTCAATGACAGCTTGCCGCTGATGGCGCGCGATACGTCGAGCAGATCGTCGATCATGCGCGCCAGCGAACGCGCATTGCGCTCGATGGTATGGAGCTGGGTGCCGATCTGCGCGGTGGGAGCCGTATCCTTGCCGCGAATCAGGCGGCTCAGGAACTGGGTCCATCCCAGAATGCCCTGCAGCGGCGTGCGCAGTTCGTGCGACACGGTGGACACGAATTCATCCTTGGCCTGGTTCGCCGCCTCCGCTTCGGCGCGCGCCTGGCGCTCGTGCTGCAGCAGCTCCTCGCGCTGCCCTTCCAGCACCTGCCGCTGGCGCAGATCGCGGATCACCAGATAGCACAGGAACGCCGCCAGCAGCACCGAGATGAAGCTCGGCACCAGGATCGAGACGCGCGCGCTCTGCCGGGCGTGGGCGAAAGTGGCGTCGAGCGAGTCGTTGGCATGCGCCTGGCTCAGGCCGAGGGCGGCGGCGCTGTCGCGCAGGGCGTCCATGCGCTCCTTCTGCCGCTGCGCCAGCGGCGCCAGGGTTTCCAGGCTGGCGCTATCGTGCATCTGCTCGCGCATCAGCACATAGGTCTGCGACTGGTCGAGAAAATTCGCCACGTCGCCCTCGAAATTGGCCAGCAGCTGCACCGCCGAGGCATCGCCCTCCACTTCGCGGTGCAGTTGCTCCAGCTGCGCCGGCAATTCCCGCCGTCCTCGCTCGTAGGGTTCGAGGAAACTGGGATCGCCGGCGATGAAGTAGCCGCGCACCCCGCCCTCGACATCCTTGACGTAGGACACGATCAGATCGAGGCGGCGCTGCGCGGTCAGTCCGGAATGCAGGCGCTCCTGCTCGTCGAAGACCTTCTGCGACGATTGCAGGGCGATCAGGGCGTTGAACGCCAGCACCACCACCAGGGCGATGCCGGCAGCGGCGATCCGATAGGACAGCGGCACCGTCTGCAATACCCGCCCACTCATCAGGTTGGCGCGAACCCATCGGTGCAAGGCTGGCTGGGTCATGGCTTTGGCGGCCGGTAGCGTGTAGCGGTGGGCGGGCGCTGCATTACTTCGGAGTCCGGCTTGACCGCAAGAGTTCCCTCTGCTGCATTGCGGCAGGCCTTGCATCCCCGCTCCAGCCTGCTTCAGCTTAGAGCTTATCCCTGAATGAATCGCGTCTGCGACGGCCGGGAACAGGCAGGTGACGATAGTGGATTTTCACCATTGCCGAACCCGGATGCCGCAGTGGAATATGCTTGCCACAAGGCCAGACCTTGGGAAAGCGAACGAATTTTTGGGGTTGAAGGCATCGGCTGCTGCGCAGCCGATGCCTTTTTTATGCCTGTGCCAGTACCGCTCAGGGCTGCGCCAGCCGCTGCTCGAGCTCGTTGACACGGGCTTCCAGCGCCCGCAGGCGCTGCTCGAATTGCGCCAGCGCATCGTCCGCCACCGCGGCAGAGGCGCGCAGATCCGGCGCCACCAAGGCTACGCCGGGAGTTGGTGTGCCGCATAGCAGATGCGCCTGGCGCGCTTCCTTCTGGCCGGCGCCGCGCGGCAGCTCGGTGACCAGGGGCTGGGCGCGGTCATGCAGCGAGGCCAGTACCGCCTGCAAACCTTCGGCATCGGCCGGGCCGCCCAGGGCCTGCGCATTGGCGCGCAGCTCGGAGCCGGTTTGCGTACCGCGCAGCATCAGGGTGACCAGCACCGCCAGTTCCGGCGGCTTCAGCAGCATCTGATGCTGCATCTGGTGACGCCACTTCACCACCCGGCCGCTCATGCCATCGCGCACCGCCAGCCGATCCTGCTCCAGCCGGTTGAGGGCGGCGCCGGTATCGCCCTCGCTCAGGTTCATCACCGGACTGCGCACCGTTTTCTGGTTGGCGGCCAGCATCAGGGCGTTGACGGTCATCGGGTAGTACTGCGGCGTGAGGATCGATTTCTCGACCAGGGCGGCCAGCACGCGCGCTTCGGCGGGAGTGAGCA
>Ga0302314_10000945_pt1 | contig 54250 bp, 40 predicted proteins | sample III_Palsa_N2_3_FD_200533 | JGI IMG/M metagenome (GOLD analysis project Ga0302314, IMG submission 200533) | Peat permafrost microbial communities from Stordalen Mire near Abisko, Sweden - III_Palsa_N2_3 | ecosystem: Environmental > Terrestrial > Soil > Palsa > Peat permafrost | place: Sweden... | reverse complement strand
CCCCGAACTGGTCGCAGTAGGGCGAAAGGTCGGTGCCGCCGCCGGCGAGGCCGAGCCGCAGCGGCGCCCTGGCGCGAACGTCCAGCGGGGCGGCGTCTTTTGCGCCGGGACGTCTCACAGGAGGGCCAGCGCGTTGAAGCGGAGACCGGACATCAGCAGCAGGACCGTCAGGGTGAGCACCGCCGCGAACGGGGCCATCGCGCCGGCTGACCTGTCGCGCATCTGAACGGCCATGGCGCGGGCGAACACGCCGACGCCGACCCCGGCGACGACAAAGCCAGCGATCACGTCGCCGGCCGTATGGCGATCGAGGGTGACTCTGGTGACGGCCACGGCCGCGATCACAGCGGCGCAAAACCCCGCCGCGGCCCAGGCCCGCGGCCTGCGGTCGACCACCGCGAGGATCGCCGCAAGCCCGCCATAGACGATGGTGGCGAGCGCGGTGTGGCCGCTCGGCGCGCCCTGGGACAGGCCGAAGATTGAAGTCTCGTCGACAGGCGGGCGCAGGCCATAGGCCATGAACTTCAGGCCGACCACGCTGCCGATCACGCCGAGGAAGCAGATCAGGAAGACCAATCCGGACACCCAGCCCAGCCGACCCCAGAGCCAGGCCAGGATGACCAGCGCCGCCGCGCCGGCCACCAGCGCGTTGCCAAAGTCGCTGAGGGCCTCCTGCAGGCCCATCAAGCCGCTCTGCGCAACAGAACCTGCACACCGGTCCGATCGATCCCGTATCGCAGGCGCGGCATGTTTTGAGCGGCCATGTAGGCCTCCAGTTTGGCGCCGTCGCCGGGCTTGAACAGCATCAAAAAGCCGCCGCCGCCCGCGCCGATCACCTTGCCGCCCAGTACGCCGTGCTCGGCGCGGACGTGGTCGTAGAGATCGTCGATGGCGGGCCAGCTGATCTTGGCGGACAGGCGCTTCTTGCTCTGCCAATGCTCGTGCAGCATGTGGCCCCAGCCGTCCAGGTCTCCGGCCACCCAGGCGTCGCGAATGCGATAGCCGAGCGCCTTGATGGCGCCCAGGCTCTCGGCGACCTGGTCGTGGCGCACCACATCACCGCCGAGCATGGCCTTGTTCTGCTCGGTCAGGATCACCGAGGCGTCGCGGCGCAAGCCGGTGTAGTAGATGTGGGTCTGGTCGATGAAGGCCCGCTCCAGATCGGCGGGCAGCAGCACCTGTGCGACGCTGACGCGGCCGTCCGGCGCGATGTCCAGGGTGGTCAGGCCACCGAACGCGGCCATGTACTGGTCCTGCTTGCCGATGCCCTTGGCCAGCACCTCGATCTCCAGCTTGCAGGCTTCTTCCGCCAGGGTCTGGCGGTCAGGGATGTGGCCGTTTAGCGCGTGAAGGGCCGCCAGGAAGGTGACGAGAAAGCAGCTGGAAGAGCCCAGGCCGGTGCCGCCGGCGATGTCCCCGATGGAAGAGGCCTCGAAGCGGTCGGTCAGGCCGTGGTTCAGCAGCGCGGCGCGCACCAACTCATGGCGAACGCCGCAGGCATTCTCGGCCGTCTCCGGCTCGGGGCCGTGCAGCACGACCGAGGTCTGGAACGCCGGCCGGTGGGCGTTAACGTGGATGTATTTGTCCAGCGCCATGGCGAAGATGAATCCGCCGCGCTCGCCGTAATAGCTCTGCAGGTCCGTGCCGCCGCCGCCTAGGGTGACGCGCAGGGGCGCGCGGGTGGAGATCATGGCTTATTCCGCCGCTTGATGGGTAATCTGCTCCCAGTGGCCCTTGCTCATGGCGAGCGCGGGGTGGGAGACCAGCAGGTGCCAGACCACGGCGGCCAGACCCTCGACGAGGGGCGTGATCAGCTCGGCGTCGACGGTGGGAATGACCACGCAGGCGTCGGCGACCTGGGCGGTGAAGCCGCCATCGCGTCCGACGATGCCGGTGATCATCGCGCCGCGTGCCTTGGCCAGTTCCAGGGCGCGGACGATGTTGGCGCTGACCGGCGGGTCGATGCTGCCGCCGCCCACCGAGAAGATCAGCAGGCCGTCGTCGGCTCTCAGCCGACTGGACTGCAGCCAGGTGGAGAAGGTCCCTTCCCAGCCTTCGTCGTTGATGCGGGCGGTGAGCTCGGAGACGTTGTCGGTGGGGCAATAGGCCTCGAAGCCGCAGATCTTGCGGAAGTCGTTGGTGGCGTGGCTGGCGTGGCCGGCGCTGCCGCCGACGCCGATCAGGAACAGCCGCCCGCCACGCTCGCGCACCTCGGCGAGCTTGATCGCCATGGTCTCGACGGCGTCGCGGTCGATGGCGGCCATGGCGCGGGTCGCGGCGTCGAAGAAATGATCGGAGAACATGGCGGAGGCTTTCAAAGGCGTGCGGGGGCGGGCGCGGCATCCATGATGACGCTCATCGCTTGGGATAGGGTTTCGACCACGTGATCGGCGCCCGCGCCGGAGTTGTATTGGCGCGCGAGCAAGACAGTGGCGCAGCCGGCGGCCTGGCCGCAGGCGATGTCGCGGTCCTGGTCGCCGACCATGACTGAGGCGGACAGGTCCAGATCGTGACGCCGGGCGAGGTCGAGCAGCAGGCCGGGGCGCGGCTTGCGGCAGGCGCAGTCGTCGGCGTTATCGTGTTCGCAGACGGCGACCTCGTCCACGGGCAGGGCGTCGCGCAAGGCGCCGTGGATCGCGTCCAGCGCCGACTTGGCCATCAGGCCGCGGCGCACGTCGGGCTGGTTGGTGACCACGAACAGCTTGAAGCCGGCGTCCTTCAGCGCAGCCAGGGCGGCGGGCGCCTCGGGCTCGACGACCAGTTCGTCGAGCGTCCGCGGCGAGGCGGCCTTGCCGTCCCGCCAGACAACGCGGTTGAGCACTCCGTCGCGATCGAGAAAGACGGCGCGGCTCATGGCGCGACCCGCCCCGTTTCCAGCAGACGGACGCCGGCGGCGTGGCTTTCTGGCGTGTCGAGCCCGAGGCAATAGCCCTCGTCCTCCATCACCCAGCCGCGCAGGGCGTGGCCCTGGCCGAGCATGGCGGGAAAGACGTCGCGGCCGAAATCCACCAGCTGTCCGCGCGGGATCAGGTCCAGGATCGATGGCTCGACGGCGTAGACGCCGGCGTTGACCAGGCCGGACGCACACCCAACGCCTTCCACGAAGGCGGTGATCCAGCCTGCGTCGTCGATCCGCACCCGCCCGCCGGCGATGCCGGTGTGAGGATGGCGATCGCGGTCATAGAGGGCGACGGTGGCTTCGGCGTGTGCGGCGCGATGTGCGGCCTTGAGCGCCTCGAGATCACAGTGGACCAGGCTGTCGCCATAGACCACCAGCATCGGCCCGGTGACCGCCTCGGCGATGTTGGCCAGCGCGCCGGCGGTGCCGAGCAGTTCCGGCTCATAGACGTAGTGGACTGAAAGCCCATAGCGCTCGCCATCGCCGATGGCGGCGCGAATCTGGTCGGCGCCATAGTGCAGGTTGATCCACACCTCGCGTACGGCGCCCGCGGCAAGCCAGCGCAAATTGTGCGCCAGCACCGGCGCGCCGGCGAAGGGCATCAGCGGCTTGGGCAAATCGCCCGCCACCGGGCGGATGCGACTGCCAAGTCCGGCCGCCAGAACTAGGGCCTTGTCCATCGTCGGACCCGTTGCGTTTAGAGCTGGAAGCCCGCCGCGACGGCGTCGCGGTGGAACATGGCGACGGTCTCCTGCGAGAGGTCCTCCAGGTCCTTGCCGGCCATGTCGAGCTTGTTCAGGATGTCCGGCGTGGCGGTGATGATGTGGCAGCCGCAGTCGCGCGCCTGGTGGATGTTCAGCACCTCGCGCGGACTGGCCCACAGCACCTCGGCCAGCGGTTTGCGCGCGGCGATGGCCACGGCGGCGCGCATGATCGGCATCGGGTCGACGCCGGTGTCGGCGATGCGACCGGCGAAGACCGAAACGATTCCGGGCGTGTCCTCGTCCAGGGCGCCGACCGTGCCGACAACCTGCTCAAGGGTCAGGATGGCGGTGACGTTCAGCTTCACGCCGTCGCTCGAAAGGTCGTGCACCAGCGGCAGGCTGCTGTCGCGGCGGGTGTTGGTGATGGGAACCTTGACGTAGACGTTCGGACCCCAGCCGGCGATCTTCAGCGCCTGGCGACGCATTTCGTCGAATTCGTCCGAGAAGACCTCGAAGGAGATCGGCAGGTCCGGGATCGCCTCGATCAGCTGGCGGGCGAACTTTTCATAGTCCGCGATATGCGCCCGATGCATCAGGGTGGGGTTGGTGGTGAATCCTGTCACCCGCCCTTGCACCTGGAGCCGGGTAAATTCCTCGAGGCTGGCGCCGTCGCCGAACAGCTTGATTCCCCGGACGGTCGTTGAACCGATCGGCGAATTCACCATTTTGGGGATGTTGATCTTGTTCATGAGATGCAACGTGTTGCTCTAAATTTCGGGTTTCATGTTTATCCTGAAACGGTATCGGAAGTATTACTTCTCTACGTAATTCCAGGTGTTTGCTTGTGTATTCAGGGTAAATATTTGTGCTTAATTTCAATTATCTACCTCTTCTCGAATTTTGTTTCTGAAATGTAACCGACCGGCGCGCGCCAGATAAGCTTACCGAGGCCATGCTCGATCAGCAGGCGCCCGCGAATACGCCGCTTCGACAAGAATTCGCCGGTGCCGACCGTCAGCAGTAAACCGGCCGAAAGCTGCGCCGCGCCCTTCAGCATCAGCACGACCCAAGCCCTGATCGGGCTGCGCGCGCTGTCCAGGTAGATGGCGACATAGTGCTGGGTTTCGCGGCGGGTGCGGATCATCCGATAGGCGATGCTGGTGCGCCGCGGCTCGACGGTTTCGGTGACGAAGGCCTTGGCCGCCCAGACTATCCTGCGGCCGCCTCGATGCAGCCGAACCATCAACTCGGCGTCCTCGCCGCCGGCGTCGCCGAAGCTCTCGCGCATCGGCGCTTCGCCGTTCGGAAAGCAGCTGGCCACGTGGAACAGCGAGTTGCCGGTGCCCAGGCCATAGCGTGGCTTGCCCGACGGCGCGGTGAGGGGGATCAGCGTGCGATCCGGCAGTTTCAGGTCGCGCGCGAAAGAGGAGCCCTCCGGGTCGTAGGCCGGCGCGGCGCCGTCGGAGAAGCGGGCCAGGCGCGGGCCGACCGCGATATCCGCGCCCGCATCGCGCAGGGCGGACACCAGCTGATCCAGCCAGTCAGTGGCCGCGACTTCGTCGTCGTCGATGAAGGCGACCATCTCGCCCTTGGCGTCCGCAAAGGCGCGATTGCGCAGGGTCGACATGTTGCGGGTCAGGTCGGTGATGTAGCGGATCGGGACCGCGCAGCCGGCCCAGCCTTCGACAACCGCTCGGCCGCTCTCAGAGGGGTGATTGTCGACCACCAGGATTTCGATGCGCAGGCCGAGCGCATTGGTCTGCGCCAGGCAGGAGCGCAACGTCTCGGCCAGCGACGCCGGCCGGTCATAGGTGGCGATCGCCACCGTGACGTCGATGTTGGCCGGGACGCTCACGCGGCCTTCTCGTCAATGAAGCCGATCGGCGCGCGCCAGGTCAGCTTGCCTAAACCCTTGGCCATGCCGATGCGGTGGTCGAAGTTGTTGCGCCGCAGCCATTCGGCGCTGACGGCATAGAGTCCGGCGTGCACACCGAACTGCGCCAGGCCCAGCAGGGCGACGCGGATCTGCGTGAATAGCTTGGCGTCGCTGGTGGCGATGCGCGAGGCCGCATAGTGCTGCGAGCCGCGCCTCATCCGCGTGATCATGTAAGAGGGTTTGGCGCGGTCCTTCTCGATGAATTCCAGCACTCTGGCTGTGGGCGCCCAGACGAACCGCTTGCCGGTCAGAGCAAGGCGGAACAGCAGGTGGGTGTCCTCGCCATTGCCGTCGCCGAACGCGACGCTGAAGGGCTCGGGGGTGTCGAAACAGGTGGCGACGCGGAACGCTGCGTTGCCGCTACCCAGGCCTTTGCCCCTCTTGCGCAGCCGGCCGAACATGTGGATCGGCTCGTCCCGGCCCATCTGCATGTCGAGGGTGTAGCGCCAGCCGTCGCGGTTCCACGCGGGGGCCGCGCCATCCTCGAATTCGGGATATTTCGGCCCGAACGCCGCATCGGCGCCGGTGCGATCGAGCGTGGTGACAAGCGCCTTCAGCCAGCCGGTTTCGGGCGCCTCATCGTCGTCGATGAAAGCCACGTAGCGGCCGCGAGCCTTGGCGACGCCGAGGTTGCGGACGATCGACACATTCCGCCGTGCGTCGGAGAGATAGGTGATGGGCGCGGGCGCCACCTGGGCGAGACGCGCGACCAGCCGTTCCGCCAGCTTGCCCGCATGATTGTCGACGACGATGATTTCCCAGGCCAGCGCATCGGCGGTCCGGTCGGCCAGGCAGGCGGTCAAGGTGCGTTCGAGCAGGTGCACCCGGTCGTAGCTCAGGATCACGACGCTGGCGTCGAGGTCGCGACTCATATGCCCGTCCCCCGGATCACGACCACGGCGGTCTTGGCCAGGATCTGGATGTCGAGCCAGAGGCTCCAGCGACGGATGTAGTCCAGGTCGCGCTCCACCCACTCGTCGTAGTCGCTGATCATGTGGCGGCCCTCCACCTGCCACAGGCAGGTGATGCCCGGCTTCACGGCCAGCTTCTGGCGCTGGAAGGCGGTGAAGCGGGCGTATTCGTGGGCGCGGGGCGGGCGCGGGCCGACCAGGCTGAGGTCGCCCTTCAGCACGCTCCACAGCTGCGGCAGTTCATCGAGGCTGTATTTGCGCAGCACCCGGCCCAACGGCATGATACGGGGATCGTTGGTCAGCTTGAACGCCGGCCCGGTCATCTCATTGCGGTCTTGCAGCGAGGCTTCCAGCTCGTCGGCGCCCGCGACCATGCTGCGGAACTTGTAGCCGCGGAACGGCCTGCCGTCCTTGCCGACCCAGTCGCAGGGGAACAGCGCCGGCCCAGGCGAGGACGCCTTGATCAGGACCGCGATCAGCGCCAACACCGGGGCGAGCATCAGCAGCAGCGCGGCCGAAAGCCCCGCGTCCATCATACGCTTGATGGTCAGTTGCAGCTTCACAGCGTCGTCCCCATTGGGAACCCGGCGTAAAGGATACTGTGTGTCATCTCTGCGAACGTCCAACATTGGCGCCGGGTCGGCGTCACAAGCGGACATCCTGCAAGCCTCGCGCCAAATAGACATGGTTAAGCAATTGAAAACAAACGGAGAAGCGGGCTTCAGCGAAGTCCGTTTCGCGGGGCTTCGGTTCACCCCGCTCTCCGTCGATGAAACCCTTGCGGCGCTTGAGGCGAGGCGGGGCGACGCGCCGTTCACCGCCCTCGTCACCCCCAACGCCGAGCATGCCTATCTGCGCCTAAACAATGAGGAATTTCGCGATGCCGGCGACGCCTGCTGGATCAGCACCAACGACAGCCGGGTTCTGCGCCGCGCCGCCCGGCTGGCGGGGCTGGACCTCGATTTCGCGCCAGGCGCCTATGTGGTCGAGAGGCTGGTTCAAAACGGGATCGCCCGGGACGAGCCTGTCACGGTGATCGGCGCGACGCCGGAAATCATTGAGGCCCTACGCGCCCAATTCGGCTTCAGCCGCCTCCAGCATCACGTCCCGCCCATGGGCATGATCCGCAACGATCAGGCGGTGCGCGCGGCGATCGACTTCATCGCCGCCCATCCGGCCCGATTCGTATTCGTGGCCATGGGCCCGCCGCAGTCGGAGCAGTTCTGCCAGCGGGTCATCGCTGACGGGCGCGCGACGGGCGTCGGATTGTGCATCGGTTCCTCGCTCGCCGTGCTGACGGGTCTCTCGGATCCCGCGCCGGCCTGGATGGAGCGCGCGGGGATGGTCTGGGCCTATCGCCTGATCAAGGAGCCGGGCCGGCTCTGGCGGCGCTATCTGGTGCGCGGCATGATCGCCATGGGCCTGTGCGTCGGCGACATCGTCCGGATTCGCCTCGGCCTGAAGACGGCGACTGCCGATGGCTGATCTGGTCGCCGGACGCCGCACACACGCCCTGGCCGGCTGGGACGCCGCCCTGGCCGAACAGCGGGCGGATCTCGCCCGCGCCCGTGACGCCTGGATCAGCGCCTGGACCTGGGTGCTTCTGGTCGCGACCATGTTGTACGTGCTGATCGGCGCCAACCCGTACCAGCATGACGCGGTGTTCGATCCGCTCACGGGCGGGTCAGTGATGTCGCCGGTCAACCGCTTCATCTGGTTGGCGCTGCTGGTCTTTTCGGCCCCGGTGTTGTGGTGGCGGCGGGCGGACTTGGCGGACGCGCTGAGACGACTGTGGCCAGTGGCGCTGCTGTTCGTCTGGTTCATCGTCACCACCCGCTGGGCGATCGATCCGGACGCCTCCAGCCGCCGGCTATTCCTCTACATCGTCGATCTGTTGATCTGCCTGGCGGTCACTCTGGGACTGAAGGACGCGCGACGGCTGCACCGCGCGCTCGCTACAGCCTGCGCCATTGTCGTGATGATCGACCTGGGTTCCTGGATCGTCGCCCCGGCGGCGTCGATGACCGACATCGGCTTGGCCGCGATCCACACCCATAAGAACACCCTCGGCGCGGTCATGCTGCTGACCGGCCTGATCTGCGCGCCCTACACCTTGGCTCAGCAGAGTCTGATGGGCCGGATGTTCTGGGGCGCCATCACCATCGCCAGCGTCGTGCTGCTGATCGCCAGCAAGTCCAAGACCAGCCTTGGCATCCTGATCGCCGCCGCCATCGTGGGGCCGTTGCTGATCGCTCTGCTGAAGCGCCGCGCCGAGGTGGTCTGGGGGCTCGGCGCCTCGGCGCTGGCCCTGCTCATGGCGTCGGCGCTCATGTGGCTGGCCTGGTGCGCCATGCAGGGACAGGACCCGCTGGCGCCGGTGGAGAAGCTCTCCTTCACCCAGCGGACGGATGTCTGGCGTTTCACCGTCGACCAGTTCCGTCTGCATCCCTGGCGCGGGGTCGGATTCGGCTCATTCTGGGACGTGAATCCGAAGGTGCAGCCCAGCCTGCAGACCGACCTGTGGTTCGCCCAGCCGGATGCACCGACCAACGAGTCCCACAATGGCTATCTCGATCTTCTGGTCACCACCGGTATCCCAGGCCTGATCGGCGCGCTGCTGCTGCTGTTCCGCTGGCTGGGTCGGGGCCTTGCCCTGCTGCGCCGGGCGCTGCTCGATCCGTTTGGCGGCGAGGGCAGGGCGCTGCCATACCTGGTCTATCTGGGCTTCTTTCCGCTGGTGTTCGTGGTCCACAACTTCATGGAAAGCACCTATTTCAACCCCAACGCCATGTTCGGGTTCATCATTCTGCTGGTCGGCGTCGACATCGACATGCGCTATGCGCCGCAGGTTCTTACGCCCGTCGCCGCGCGGCGAGGATTGTCATCAGCAGTACGCCCATGACGGCGAACTCGAAGGCCTGACCGGTCGCGGTTCCGGCGATGGCGCCGCCGTAGCCGTAGAGGCGGGCAATCACGACAACGGCGGCCGCCGCGACCACAGACGCGGCGGCGTTGGCGAGGGCCAGGGCCTTGAACGCCTTCAGCGCCTGCAGGCCGGCGCTCACCACCACCTGGCCGAAGCTCAGCGCCGCGCTGATCCCCCACAGCCAGATCATCCAGGCGTCGCCGGCGTATTTGCCGCCGAACACCTTGGCCGAGGCCTGGCCCCAGACCTGATGCAGCAGGACGGTCCAGGCCGCGGCGATGACTAGGCCGCCGATCAACGCCCAGACGATGGGCCGCGTGAACGCCCCCCAGTCCGCCGCCTCGCGCTCACGGGCAAGGTCGGCCCGCGCCACCATGGACCAGGAGGTCGCCAGCAACGGCACCGGCCGCAGAAGGAGCTGGGTGGCTGACAGCGAGGCGAGGGCGGCCGCGCCATACCAGCCCGCCACCAGGAAGGCGTAGAACCGCGCCAAGAGCTCGGTGGTGGTGACGCCCAGAAAAATCCAGCCCGACTGAACGGCGAACCGTCGGTAGGCCGCGAGATCTCGCCAGCGCAGTCCGACCATCTGGCCTGACAGCGCCCGGGCGGTGCCGGCGACGCCGACCAGACCATAGGCCGCGCCGATGCAGACTAGCACCTGGTCCGCCGTCAGGCTTATGGAGGTATCGATCGCCATGGTCAGAAACAGGGCGGCCGAGGCCGTCACCGCGCCGGTCTGAAAGGCCGCCGTGGCGGGCCGCCCGCGTGAAAAGGCCAGGGCGCGAATGTATTGCTGGAGCAAGAAGCCCGGAATGAAGAGACAGGCCGCCGGCGCGCCGAGCGGACTGCCGGCATGCTGAAGCCAAAGCCCGCCCGCCAGCGCCGCCGCCGCCGTGACGGCCAGGAAGAGAACGGTCACGGCATGCATCAGCCGCTCGACGCGCAGCCGCGCCGGGTCGGTCCCTTCTCCTGGCGGCAGCACCTGCAGGTGACAGATCGTCAGGGCGTTCTGGACGCTGGCCAGGACGAACCCGATGGCGCTCCAGAAGGCGAAGGCGCCGTAGTCGGCGGGGGCGCACAGCCTGATCAGCACCAGATTGACGCCGAGGTTCATCAGCGACCACAGCGCCTGTTCGATGGCCGAGACGAAATAGCGGGACATGGACGTGGTCAGGCTCCGCCCGCGTTGGCTGTGTCAGAATTCGCGAACATTGCCGGTGGCATAGCTTACGCCGGCGCTGGTGCTGAAGGGCAGGACGCCGGTGATATACTGCTGCACGAACAGATCGACCTCGGCGATGTTCGAGCGCGGTACGAACACCAGATCGCCGGGCAGGACCGCGAATCCGCCATCGTTGCGGCCTCGCTCCAGCAGGTCCTTTTCATCCAGCACGCGCCTGAGGAACTGCCGGTCGCCCGGCCGCTGCCGGATCACCACCACCTTGCCGGTGCGGGCGGTGGGCAGGAAGCCGCCGGCGACCATCACGGCCTGGGCCGGGGTCAACTCGCCCTTGATGGGATAGACTCCGGCGGTGTGCACCTCGCCGCCGACATAGATCTGGGCGGCGCCATAGGTGGTGATCATGGTCTGCACGTCGGGCCGGCGCAGGGCCGTGGCGAACTCGCGGGTCAGCGCATCGTTCGCCTGCTCCACCGTCAGGCCCTCGACGTGGAAGCCGCTGATCAGCGGAAAGACCCCGCGGCCATCCGGCCCGACGATCACCTTGGCGTCGAGGTCGGGGTTGACCAGGAATTGCAGCGACAGCTCGTCGCCCGGCCCGATGCGATAGGCGTAATCGTCCTGGGTCCAGGTCCCGTACGTCGGCGGCCGATAGTTGGACCCCGCTATCGGGTGGGACGGCGCAGAGGCGCAGGCCGCCAGCAGCAGAATCACACCGATCAGACTTAGACCGCGAAGGGGCGACACGAGCATCTCCTTGAGGCTTTTTACGGCCCGCCCAGCCGTCGATCACTCTCTGCGGCGAGGGTTAAGAAAGCCCGCTCGATGCGCCGACGTCAGCCTTTGTTAATGATGCGGCCTTATCGCTTCATTAACCCCGTTCCGCTCGCCGAATGCGACGCCACATCCTTCGTGAATTCGTCCTTCCAGTGTCGGCCTTATGACTAGCGCGGTGATCGATGCAGGAGGCGCCGGAGCGGCCGGCTCGCGCCAGCCCCTGCGCTCGCCGCTGACCGTCCGGCAACTGCTGACGCCGCTGTTCTATTATCGCCGGCGGGCGCTGATCGCCTTCCTGATTCCGGTGCTGGTCGCGGTGATCGCCGCGATCCTGGCCCACCCGGTCTATGTGGCCCAGTCGAGGCTGCTGATCCTTCTGGGCGACGACTATGTGTTCCCGAGCGGGAACGCCCAGACCCCCAGCCAGACCTTCGACCGTTCCCAGATCGTCCACGCCGAAATGGAGATCCTGGGCTCCAAGGATCTGCGCGAGCGGACCCTCGGCATGGTCGGGCTGGACAAGGTCTATCCGGACTTGGCCGGCCGGCCTAACGGCATGGCGCTTGGCGAGATCAAGCTCGACAAGGATTTAACGATCGACAACGTGCCGCAGTCGAATGTCATTGAGTTGGGCCTGCGCAATCGCAATCCGCAAGTGGCGGCCGATGTGCTGAACAAGCTGGTGGCGCTCTACATCGAGCGGCGACGGGAAATATTCCAGCAGTCCGACCTGGCCTCGGTGTCGGAGCAGCGGGACAAGCTGAATGACCAGCTATCCGGCGCCGAACGAGCGATCACCGAATTCTCGACGGCGCACGGGTTCGGCGACTATGCCCAGGAGTTCGCCGCCGTGCAGGCGCAGCAGACGACGCTGGCGACCCAGCTGGCGAGCACCGACGAAGAGCTGGCGGCGCGGCTGGCGCGGGCTTCGCAGCTGCGCAGTCGGGCGGCCGCGACGCCCGAGGCGACCCAACTGTCCATCGACACCGGCCGTTCGGCTCAGCTCGACGATCTGACCAAGACCCTATTGGCGCTGCAGGAACAGCGGCGCGAGACGGCCAATAAATACACCGACGGCTATCCGCTGGTGGCCGACCTCGACCACCGCATCGCCGAAATCAAGGCCGAAATCGCCCGGGCGCCGCAGGAACAGTTCACCGGCGCGCGGCGCGGCGTGAACCCGGTGCATCAGCAGCTGGACACCGAGGAAGCCGACGCCGAGGGGGACGCGGCGGGCCTGCGCGCCGGCCGCGTCGAAATCCAGCGCACGCTGCAGGCGGTGACGGCGCGGCTGAACGAGCTGACCGCGCTGGGCCCCCAATACCGGGCTCTGATGAAGACCCGTGACCTAGCCGAGGACGCCTCCACCAGCCTGTCCAAGCGCGCGGAAGATTCCGAGCTGGCCGACATGCTGTCGAAATCCCACGCCAATGTGCGGGTGATCCAGTCGGCCGACCCGCCGGCGAAGGGCCACAGCGGCCGATTGATCATCATCGGCGCGGGCATCGCCGCCGGTCTGTTCGCGGCGCTGGCAGTAGTGATCCTGTCGCTGGCGTTCTCGGAGGTGATGGTCACGCCGAGCGATGTGGAGCAGAAGCTCGACCTGCCGATCATCCTGGCGGTCCCGGACATCGAGCGCGAGGGCCGTCGTTCGGCCCTGCGGCCAGCGCACCTTACGCCCGAAGACAGCTACCTCTTGATGCGCCTGCTGGCCAGCGTGCCGGCGGATGGCGGGCGGGTGCTGCAGTTTGTTTCGGCCCACGAGGGCGAGGGCGTCTCAAGCCTGTTGCTGGACATCGGCCTGATCGAGGGCGGGGCTGATCGGCGCGTGCTCTATATCGACGTCGATCCGCGTCCCGGCCATGAGGTGGTCTCCACCTTTTCCAAACAGGGCGTCGGCCTGGCGCGGCAGCCGGGCGAGCGGGTGGTGCAGGTGGCGGGAACCCAGCTCTACGTCACCCAGTCGGTCAGTGGAGCGGACCTGAGCGCCGGCCAGACGGACTGGCGCAAGGTGCTGACCAAGGCGCGCGGCCAGTACGACCTGATCCTGATCGACCCGCCGGCGCTACAGCGTTCCGCTGCGGCCCTCGGCATCGCCCCGTTCGCCGACATGACCCTGGCCGTTGTCGAGGCGGAGCGGACCCGTGCGGCGGTGGCGCGCAATCTGGTCGACCGGGTCGAATCCGCCGGCGGCGAGGTGCTGGGCGTGATCTTGAACAAGCGCCGATTCTACATCCCGCGTATGATCTACTCATGGCTCTAAATCGACGTGATCTTTTGGCTGGCGCGCTCGCCGCCGCGCCCTTGGTCGCCTCCCCCCTTGTAGGCTGCGCCGCCGAGGCCGACGTCTCGTTCCGCGAGATCGCCGAGACCAAGAATCTCGCCTTCGGCTGCGCCATCGAACCGGAGGTGATGGAGGGCGACCCGGACTTCGCCGCACTGGTCCGCCGCCAGGCAGACGTGCTGACACCCGAAAACGCGATGAAATGGAACGCGCTGCGGCCAACGCAGGACCGGTTCGAATTCGCCGCCGGCGATCGCGTCGTCGCCATGGCCCAGGCGCAGAACGCCTTCGTCCACGGCCACTGCCTGGTCTGGCACGAGGCCATGCCGGACTGGACTGAGGCCGCCCTCGATCGTCGCACCGCCCACTCCCTGTTGTTGGAGCACATCCGCACCGTGGTCGGTCACTACGCAGGCCGTGTGCATTCCTGGGACGTGGTCAACGAGGTGGTGGAGCGGAATGACAAACGGCCCGACGGTCTGCGCGTCTCGCCCTGGCTGAAGGCGCTCGGCCCCGACTACATCGACCAGGCCTTTCATATCGCCATCGAGGCGGATCCCACCGCCCGCCTGGCGATCGCTGACTATGGCCTGGAGTACGACAACGTCGACTGGATGGTCGACAAACGCGGGACCATGCTGGAGGTGCTGCATGGCATGCGCGTTCGCGACGTGCCCGTGCACGCCCTGGCGATCCAGGGCCACCTGGACGCGACCCGTCCGCCCGCCTTCGGCGAGGGCCTGTACCGTTTCATCAGCCAGGTCGCCAACCTCGGCTATGAGATCTACATCACCGAACTGGACGTGAACGACCAGATGCTGGCTGGCACGGTGGCCCAGCGGGACGCCGTTGTTGCAGCCCAGTACCGCGCCTTCCTGGACGTGGTCCTGAGCGAACCGGCGGTGAAGATGGTCAACACCTGGGGGCTGTCCGACCGGCACACCTCGAAGTCGACGATGTTTCCCCGCGCCGACGGCGCCGAGGTGCGGCCCCTGCCGTTCGATCGTGAGTTGCGCCCCAAGCCTGCCGCGTTTGCTATCGCCGAGGCCTTGCGCGCCGCGCCGTCCCTCCGGGGCTAGCAATAATCCTGCAATAGACGAGGTTCACCAACTCCCCGTCGCATCCGCGCCGAGGGCGGGCCGCATGCGGTGATCCGCGCCAGGAAGGCCGGGTTTAAGGGGGAAACCATGGCGTCATCCGTTCGCCGTCTGCTGCTTGCCGCTATCGCCATCACGCCGCTGACCGTGGCCGGACTCGCCGGCGCCCAGACCGCGGCGCCGGCCAAGCCGTCGGGCGTCGCCGAGTCCGTCCGGCGGATACAGCCGCCGCTGACGCCGGAGCAGATCGCCGCCCTGCCCAAATGGACGGAAATGTTCATGACCACCCGAGATGGCGTGAAGCTGGCGGCCAATGTCTTCCTGCCCAAGGGACCTGGGCCGTTCCCGGTGGTGCTGTCGCGCACGCCCTACCTGAAGGACACCTACGGCGACGAATCCGGCTACCAGGCCAAGAAGTATGTCGACGCCGGCTACGCCTTCGTGCTGCAGGATACTCGCGGCAAGGGCCGGTCCGAGGGCTTTTATGACGCCTTCACCACCGACATGGAGGACGGCTACGACACGGTCGAGTGGGTAGCCAAACAGCCCTGGTCGAACGGCAAGGTCGGCATGGTGGGCGGCTCGGCCCTGGGCATCACCACCAACCTCGCCGCCATGGCCGCGCCGCCGCATCTGGTGGCCGCCTATGTGATCGTCGCCCCCTACGACATGCTGCTGAACAGCTATCCCGGCGGAGTGCTGAAGGATCAGGACACCCTGGGCTGGCTGAAGGAGCAGGGTGAGACGCCGGAACAGCTAGCGGTGGTCAGCGGCCAGGCGACAAATTCAGCCTTCTGGACCGAGCGCGCCATGACCACCCAGCGCAAGTTCATCCGCATCCCGATGTACAATCAGGGCGGCTGGTACGACATCTTCAACGACGGCAACGTCGAGAACTTCCGCTGGCTGCAGACCTACGGGTCGAAGGGCGCGCGCGGCAATCAGAAGCTCTACATGGGCGCGTACGGCCACGGCGGTCTGGGCGGCGACAAGAGCGGCGTCGACTATCCGCAGAAGGGCGTGGCCGCCCCGCCCAGCGACGAGATGCGCTGGTGGGACTACTGGCTGAAGGGGATCGACAACGGCATCATGAAGGAGCCGCCGGTAACGCTGTTCATGATGGCGTCCGGCGAGAAGGGTCATCCCTCGCCCTACAGCCGGGTGTTCACCTCGGCCAGCTGGCCGCCGGCCAACCATGCGACCTCATACTACCTGACCGGCGGCCTGCACCTGTCGACCAAGGCGCCGATGTCCGCTCACGCCTCGATCAGCTACAAGTTCAATCCCAACCACCCGGTCCCGACCTACGGCGGATCGAATCTGCGACAGACCGCGGGTCCGCTGGACCAGAGGCCGATCGGCGAGCGGCAGGACTATCTGCGGTTCGAGACCCCGGTGCTGACCCACAAGGTCGCCATCGCCGGGCATGTAGACATGACGCTCTGGGCCGCCACCGACGGCCTGGACACCGACTTCATGGTCAAGCTGGTGGACGTCTATCCCGACGGCTACGAGCAGATCATTCTCGATAACCCGATCCGCGCACGCTACCGCAATGGCCGCGATCCGGATGATGTGGCGATGATGGTCCCCGGCCAGCCGGCGAAGATGCACATCGACCTGTGGAACACCGCCTTCACCTTCGAGAAGGGCCACCGGATCGAGGTGACGGTGACCTCGTCCAACGCCACCAAGTTCCAGGTGAACCCGAACACGGGCGAGTCCTTCGGCGCCGCGCCGACGCTGCCGCCGCGCGTGGCGACCAACACCATCTACTTCGACAAGGACCACGCCTCGGCGATGATCCTGCCGGTGCTGGACCATCCGCCGGGGCCGGCTCAGTAGCTGTCCGTGCTTTCCAGGTTCGCTTCGACCTCGGGGCGGGTGCGCCAGGCGTCGCGGTACTCGTGCTTGGCCAGCAGCGGCGCCTGATCGGCGATGTGCGACGAGCCGGGCTGTGAGGCGTTGCCGTAGGTCATCAGGACCTTGGCTCGGCTGGGTTTGTCGAAACTGACGATGGCGATGAAGGTGTCGCCAAAGTTGGCGGTGCGGGTCCCGTTCGCCGGTGGCGTGAAATCGATCACGTCGAAGATCCCGAGCCGTCCCGGGCCGCCGCTGGCGGGCAGATCAACGCCGCCGGTCCTGAGCCGCATCACCTTGCCCCAGGGCGTGTCCAGGGCGCCGGTGGTGGCCTGCATGTCCTTGGCGGCCTCGTCGAGCGCCGCGGCGGCGGCCTTCGGGTCGGCGAGGCCCGACGGGGTGGTCATGGGTTTGCTCAGATCATAGGGATGCGCAAAGCCGCCAGCCGTGTAGCCGCTGGCCGAACCTTTGCGGTCGACCCAATCCAGGAACAGCAGCGCGCCGCGGCTATCGGCCAGGGTCGTTCGGTCCCAGGCTGCCAGCACCGCGGCCGCCTGTTTGGCCAGATCGGTGCCATAAAGTTGCGTCGCCTGGATCAGATCCGGCAGGACGCGGTCAGCCAGTTCGGACCGATCCGACCACTTCATCTGCGCCAGCGCCTCGAAGCTGATCTTCGGCGTTTCGGCCAGCATCCGCACGCCCTGCTCCATCCGCAGGCTGACCGCGTCCGAGGCGATCAGGTTGGCGTAGGGTTTGGGGTCCTGCGTCGCCGGCCAGGCCGCATCCCACGGCGGGTCGTTGGAATTTTGCGCGGTTCCACCCCTCGGATCGGTGGCCTTGGGCAGTTCGTCATAGCTGAGATAACTGGTCCACAGGGTGTCCGAGCGATCGCCGGGGACAAGGCCGGCCCAGTATTTCAGGTCGCGTCCCTGTTTTTTCGGGACCAGGCCGTTGAACAGATATTGGATGTGGCCGTCGCGGTCGGCGTAGATGACGTTGAAGCTCGGCACCTGCTGCATCCGCTGGGCCGCTTCATAGCCGGCGAAGTCGTGCGCCGTGGCCATGCGCCAGTACTGCTCCAGCGCCTTGGGCCGATCCAGGCCCGCGACCCGCATGGCCACTGGCGCGCCGCCGGTTTCGGCCACGATCGGCCCTTGAACAGTGGAGCGCACCTCGATGGACTCAGGTTTCATGGACCCGTCCGGCTGCAGCAACTTGATCACACGGTGGTTGATCGTGAACGGCAGCACCTTGCCGTCGAACACATAGCCTCCTGGCGCGGTGGTGATCCGATAGAGGGTCACGCCGTTCGGGTAGTTCACGGTTTGGGTGAAGCCGAGATAATCGCTGAAGCAGAACCGCAGGACCGGCAGACCGACCTGCGAGGCGCCGTAGAGATCGACGCCCGGCGCCGTAAGCTGGATCTCGTAATAGGTCGACCAGCCTGTAGGCCAGGGCAGGTGAGGGTTCATCAAGAGCATGGCGTGGCCGTTGGCCGAGCGGGACGGCGCGATGGCCCAGCCGTTGCTGCCTTGCGGCTCCTTCGGCTCCTCGGCAGGGGCGGGCAGATGGTCGACGATGGTTGGCGGGGCCAGATAGACGTACTGGAACAGGCGCAGGGCGTGGCCGATCACGTCGGCGGCGCTGACCGGCAGCACCTTGCGAGCCTGCGGTGACAGCGTGTCCGGGTGAGCGGCGGCGTAGGCGTTGATCCCGCGCGCGAAGGCGGCGAGATGGCTGCGGAACTCCGGCGTCTGCCGCCCAAGCCAGTCCCGTGTACGATCCGGCACGCCGTTGATCGCCATCCAACGATCGTTGGGTTCCTCGGCTGGCCCCCATATCTCCGCCGCCCGGCCTCGGGCCTCGGCATAGAGCTTCAAGAGCGCTTCGCCGTGGCTTTTGGTCTGGGCCCAGCCATAGCCGAAGAACATGTCGTCGGTGGATTTCGCATAGACGTGCGCGACGCCGTAGCGGTCCCACAGGATCTCGTTGCCCGCCGCCCGCGCGTACACAGGCGCCAGCCAAAGGGCCGCGAACATCAGCAGCATCAGCCTGCGCCGAACCGATTTCATCCCCGAGCCTCCCATTTCCTCGGGCTCGACCGTAAGGTGGGCGATAGCGGCTGAGAAGCGGAGTCTCCCCATGACCGTGATTCAATCCCTGCTGCTGTTCAGCCTCGCGGCAGGTCTTCTGACCATCACCCCTGGACTCGACACCACGCTGGTCCTGCGCACCTCCGCCAGCGAAGGCCCGCGCCCGGCGGCGTTCGCGGCGGTTGGCATCGGCCTGGGATGCTTGGCCTGGGGCGTCGCGGCGGCGAGCGGTTTGACCGCCCTGTTGGCGGCGGCGCCGATCGCCTTCGAGCTGCTGAAGTGGGTCGGGACGATCTATCTGGTCTGGCTGGGCCTGAAGATGATCTTCAGTCGCTCGCACGGGCTCGACCTCGCCGAGACCGACGGCGCGCAGGTCGCTGCGCGGGGCCTGGGCTGGATGCGGCGCGGCCTGCTCACCAATCTGCTCAATCCCAAGGTCGGGGTCTTCTACGTGACCTTCCTGCCCCAGTTCGTTCCGATTGGCGCGCCGGCCGGACCCTGGATGCTGTTGCTGGCCGGTTTGCACGTGGTGTTTGGTCTGGTCTGGTTCGCCGTCCTGATCGCCGCCACGCTGCCGCTCAGCCGGGTGCTGCGCCGCCCTGCGGTGGTCCGCTGGATCGACCGCATCGCCGGCGGGGTTCTGATCGGCTTCGGCGCCAGGCTGGCATTGTCTCGGCGATAGGAGCCGATCAGTGGCCGTGCGCGAGGGCGTTGCGCGCCCCGGCCACCACCGCCGGCGAGACTGGTCCCGCATTGTTGCCGAACGAGGATCGCACATAGGTCAACACTGCGGCGATCTGGGCGTCGGTGAGTTGCTGGTCGAAATTCGGCATCGGTCCCGCGCCCTCCAGCACGATCCGCGCGCCAAGGGTCGAGGCGCCGGTCACCAGAGGGTCGTGAACCAGCGGCGGATACTCGCCGGGCTCTCCTGCGCCGTCGGCCTGATGGCAGTCGGCGCACGCGTGCAGGTAGACGTCGCGGCCGGAGGGCTGCTGCTGAGCCTGAACTCCTGTGGCCGCCAGCCCGACGCTGGCCAGGACTACAACCCCGGCCAGACGTCTCGTCGTTACCAGGGGCATCCCCGTCAGATCTTCAACGCGCTCTTGAACATGAACACCGAGATGACGATCAGGTAGCAGCCGAACACCGTCTTCAGCGGGTTGGAGGGCAGCCGGTGGGCCGCGGCCACGCCGAGCGGCGCTGTCAGGACCGACATCGAGGAGATGACGATGGCGGCCGGCAGGTTGATGTAGCCGAACGAACCCCAGGGCAACTCGGTCTGGTGAACCCAGGGCAGACCCGTCTTGTGGAACCCAATGATGGCGAAACCGATCGCCGTCGGGATGGCGATCAGGGTGCCGATGCCGGAGGCCGTTGCGATGGCCCGGTGGATGGTGCGGCTGCACAGGGTCATCACGGTGATGGCGATGGTGCCGCCGCCGATGCCCAGCAGCGACGAGAAGACGCCGAGGCCGCCGGCGATACCGGCGGTCGCGATCGGCCCAGGCATATGCTCGCTGATCACCAGACTGCGCAGCTTGGGCACGATGAACATCACCGACATCAGCGCCACACCGGTGGCGAACACCAGCTTCAGCACCGTGCCGTCCACCTGGCCCGCCAGATAGACGCCGATGGCGTCGCCAATCACCAGCCATGGCCCCCAGGCCTTCAGGATGTCCCATTCCACGGCGCCGCGTTTGGCCTGCGCGCTGACGGCGCGGATGGAGGAAACGATGATGGTGGCGGCCGAGGTGCCGATGGCGACATGGGCGTATTCGGGCTTCATGCCGTGCTGGAGCAGGGGCAGCGTAACTAGCAGCGCCGGGACAACAACGAACCCGCCGCCGACGCCGAACATTCCGGCGGTGAAGCCAGCGAACAGGCCTGCGGCGAGCAGGGCGAACAACGGAACAAGCCAGTTTAAATCATGTGGCATCATGGACGCACACTCCCATCCCAATGGGCCGCACGCCGCCCATGCACCATTCTCTCCATCTTTCTTCAAAACCCCCGACAATCAAATGAACGGACTAATCCAGCCGGATCCATAGGTCCCGACCGCGCTTGAACGCGTAATGTCGCGATGCGCGGGCAATTCACCTCCTTTTCTGAAACGCGTCAATAAGTTTTGAGAAATCATTGGTTTGTGACTTTGCCGTGAGCTTCCACGCGCCTGTATTGGCGGCTGATTTCACTGGAATCAGCGCCTTTGATTCCTATCGATTAGCTTGGATCATGCGGCCTGGCCGACATGGGCCAGTGCAATCCATCGGCGCCAAACCAACATGGCGCCTAGAATTTGGCCGAACGCATCTGAAATTTTACGACAACCGCAGGGGCGGAATTGCTTTATTCGCTGATCAGACGCAGCGCGCCGCCTAGTCGCGCCAGGAGTCCAGCGCCGGGCCCAGGGCAGTCTTCAACGGGTCCAGCCAAGGCTCGAAATTCCGCCACTGATCGATCCCGTCGCGGAAAATCGGCCTGCGGACCTGTTCGGAGCTCACCGTACGCACGGTCCGTTCGGTTTCGTAGAACCGCAGGCAGGCGTCCTCGAACGGCAGGCCGCAGTAGTCGAGCAGGCGACGCACCTCGGCCTCCGTATCGTCGACCATGTCCTCATAGATCACGCGATGTACCCGACCGGGCAGCACGCGGTCGAAGTGGCGCATGACCTCGACATAGTCCCGGTAGTAGAGGCCGATGTCCGTCAGGTCATAGGAAAAGGCCTGTCCCTGCGCGAACAGCTGTTTGAACGCGGAAAAGCCCGAGCCGAGCGGATGGCGGCGGGCGTCAATGATCCTGGCGTTGGGCAGGATCAGGCAGATCAGGCCCAGGTGCAGGAAATTGTTGGGCATCTTGTCGATGAACCGAGCGCGGCCCAGCTGGCGGTAGGCCCGCGTGTCGTCGATATAGGCCTGACCGAGCGCATTCGCCGCGGCCGCATCGACGCCCGCGACGTCGGCCGGGTAGACCCCGCCCTCGGCTTCGGCCGCCTTTTCAAGCAGCCGCGCGATCTGGCTGATGTGGGGCAACTCCATGGTGCCCTCGACCCGCGAATGGCTCGCTAGTATCTGCTCTACCAGGGTCGAGCCGGCGCGAGGCAGGCCAACGATAAAGATGGGCTCGTCCGTCGCCGCGCCAAAGCCGGCGCGTTCCGCGAAAAAGTTGGCGGTGAAGGTTTCGGCGGCCGCCTTGACCTTCGCGGTGTTGTCGGAGGCGCTATAGGGCCTGCCCGGCCGGCGAATGGCGGCGCCGATCGCATAGTGTTCGAATGACGCGGCGTATTCACCTCGGTCTTCGAGGGCCTTGCCGAGCGAATATTGGATCTGCACGCGGTCGTCATCAATGAGATCGGTTCGCGCCGCCTGCTCGCGCATGGCGGCGATGTCCTCGTCGGCGAACTGGGCGAGCTTCATGTTCGCCAGACTCCAGAACGCATCGCCTGGGGCCTGTGACAGTGCGGCGCTGCGCCGGTATGCCGTCATGGCGTCCTGCGCGCGCCCGATCGCGCGCAGGTGGTGGCCATAGTTCATCCAGATGCTGGTCTGCTTCGGATAATCGGCCAGCAGTCCTTCGTAGATTTTGAGAGCTTCGGCGTCGGCGCCAACGAGGCAGTAGGCGGCCGCGAGCAAATTGCGACAGGCGGGGTTGACCGCATCGTCTCGCAACAGGCCCTGGAGCAGCGGGATTGCCTGTTGGGCCTTCTGCTGACGCACGAAGGTCTCCGCAAGGTCGAACTTTGAGCTTTCATCGCCCGGTTGAAGCTCAAGACAACGTGCGAGAAGAGTCTCGGCGTCCTCGTAGCGCATCGCCTTGATCGCGATCTCGGCAAGCATCCGGGTCGCCTCGATGTCATCGAGATGGCTTTTCAGGTAGTCGCGCAGCATGGTGTCGGCGCCATCGAGATCGCCGGCGCAGTAGGCATTGGCGGCCGGCTTCAGCGCCGGGTTGATGACGGAAGCGCGGGCAAGTTCCGCGTAAGCGAAGTCTGAGCCGCTGATGTCGCCCTCCAGAAACAGCACGTCTCCAAGTTTGCGCCAGGCTTCGGCCAACTCGCGGTTCAGGCTGACGGCGTGGCGGAGTGCCGTGATCGCCGCCTTGGGATGGCCAAGCGCGGCGAGAACCGCTCCGTGTTCGAATTGGGTCCTGGCGGCGCGAGGGTATGCTTTCGCCAGAGGCTCGATGATTGCCCGAGCGCCGGTCACATTGCCCTGGCGGCGGCGGGCCGACCCTAGAATGAGAAGTGCGCGAGGATCGTTTGGCGCGATCTTCAGCACCGTTTCGGCTTCGCGACCGGCGCGGGCCGGATCGGTCCCGAGCAGGGAGGCCGCGCGTTCGATTGCGGCGTTGAGCTGGGTGGGCGATGCGGCGGTCATTTGGCTGACAGTCTTAGTGGGCGAATGCCAAGATTGCATAGGCTCCAAAAACTTAGGGCGGACCGGGTCTCCCCGATCCGCCCATACGCTCAGGAACGGTAACCCTTACTAGAAGGTGTAGGTGAAGCGGGCGTAGTAGAAGCCACCATCCACGCCCCAGGGCGCGAAGCCGTAAGGAACATTGTAGACGACGCCGCCGCCGACCGGGGCGTCAGCTGTGCTCGGGGGGTGCGGCGGAATGGTTGCGAACAGATTGTTCGCTCCGACGTCGAGCTTGAGCTTCTTCGTGAACTTGTAGCCCACGTCCAGGTCCGTGATCGGCGTGGTGCCGATCTTCTCGTCGTATTGATTATCGGCGGACCATTGGGACGTCGGTCCGTAGATCGTCTCCCGCAAATTCACGCTGAACTTGTCCAGGGTCCAGTTGGCCTGAAGGATGGCTTTTTCCCTCGGGCTGGCTGTCGTCAGAGCGCTGGACGCGTTCTTGGACAGGAAGGACTTCTGCGTGAACGTGTAGGCGGCATGGCTCCCGTACGCGGGCACATGCACGACCGCCTGGTCCACCGTCGGCAGATCCTCGACGCTTTGCAGCGTGGTCTGGTTGTAGTTGAAGCCCAGGGTCCAGTCGACGTGGCCGAACTCATCGAAATCGGACGCGTAGTTGAGGGTGACTTCCGCGCCCTGGGTCTGGGTGTTGGCCGCGTTGGCGAAGATCGAGATGCCGGTGTAGCTCAGGCCGGAATCCAGGGTCACGCCCTTTGCGGTAATAGCGTTCTCCACACCCTGCGACGCTAGTAGCGGCGCGGGAGCGCCGGCCGGCGTGAAGGTGCCGTAGATGAAGCCCGACTCCAGGATCCGGTCTTGGATGTTGATCTCGTAGAGGTCCGCCGTGATCTGCATGCGATCCATCGGGTGGGCCACGAACCCGATGCTGTAGTTCTCCGACTTTTCAGGCTTCAGCGGACCGAAGCCCGCGACGGTCGCGGCCGTCGAGTTCGGCGGCAACACCACGTCGGCTGAGTAGGGGCTGACGTTGGTGCCGGAGTAGTACTCTTCTTCCAGCGTCGGCGCCCGGAAGCCGGTGCTGACGGTGCCGCGGACCGCGAACATCGGGTTGAAGTCGTACCGCGCGGTGAACTTGCCGACGGTGGCCGAGCCGAAGTCGCTGTAGTGCTCGTAGCGGCCGGCGATGTCGGTTTTCAGGCCGGCGATGGGGCTGACCGCGAAATCGAGGTAACCCGCATAGCTGTCCCGCGAATGGCCCGCCTGGTCGAGCGGCGTATAGCCGTCGAAGGACTGGGCGCCGGCGCCGTAATAGGACGACGGCTCGCCGGCCGCGATGGCGAAGGTGTCATGACGGGTTTCAAGGCCGCCGGCAACGTTCAGCGGCGAGGCCAGGCCGATCTCGAAGTCGCGGTTGACATCAAGGTTGTTGGTCCACTGGGTCGAGGTGAAGGAGCCGTTGTAGAAGGTGGTCTGCGGCTGGATCGGCGTCGGCGAAAGCGCCTGCAGCACCGGGAAGAGCTGGGCGTTGGCCGAGTTGTAGACGTAGATGTCGTTGTGGTCCTGACCGTAGGTCGTGGACAGGTCCCAACGCCAGCCATCCGTCGTTCCGCGGAAGCCGCCGGTGAAGGTGTAGTTCTGCTCGACGATGCCTTCGCGCGGATCGAAGCCGTTCGGGAAGGGTACGACGTTGTAGGTAACACCATCAATTGGCGTAGCGGCGCTAAGATTGCAGGTCGCCAAAGTGGACGTGCAACCCTCTACCTTGCTGGGCAGACGGTAGTTTTCGAAGTGGCTCGCGTCGCGCACACCGAAGGTGCCGAAGGCGTAGGCCTCGACGCCATCGCCCAGGTCATAGGCGGAGTTGAATTCGGAGTTATAGATGTTGAACGCCGGGTCGCCGTTGAGTTGGTTTTCCGCCGGGAAGTTGTTCGCGTGCGTGAAGCCGTTGTTCGGGAAGGCCGAGCCTTCCGCGGTAGGCGTTCCATTGGCGTTTTGAAGCCGATCGTCGCCGGTGCCCACCACGGTCTCCTGGTGATACCGCTCCTCAAGGGTCACGTTGACGTAGCCGCGGTCGCCGAGTTCGAAGCCCTTGTTAACCGACCAGTCGCCGCTCAGGCCCGTGTTGTTGAAGTCCTGGCCGGCGGTGCCGGTGATCTGGCCGCCGTCACCGCTCTTCTTGAGGATGATGTTAATGACGCCGGCGATGGCGTCGGTGCCGTACTGGGCGGCCGCGCCGTCGGTCAGCACTTCCACGTGGTCGATCGCGCCTACCGGGATGAAGCTAAGGTCGGCGCTGGCGCCGCCAGTGTAGACCGAGCCGGTGTCGATCACGAGGTCGGAGGTGTTGTGAAGGCGTTTGCCGTTGACCAGCACCAGGGTGTCGTTCGGGCTGAGGCCGCGCAGGTTGGCCTCGATCGTCAGCGCCGCGATATCGCCGCCGGTGGTCTGAATGTTCAACGAGGGAACATCGCTGGTCAGCGCCTGCGCGAGATCGGTCGCGCCGGTCTTGATGAGCGCGGCGGCGCCAACAACCTGGATCGGGGCGGCGCTGTTCGCCGCCTTGACGCCCGTGGTGCGGGTGCCGGTGACGATAACCTCTTCAACGGTCGTGCCGCTGCTGGTATCCGCGGCGAAGGCCGCTGGAGCGGCGAGCGCGGTGGCGAGAACCACCATGCTGGCGCCAAGAAGTTTGGATTTCATGTTTTAAGCCCCCTGTTTTGTTTGCATGTGAGAATGCGATCGAACCGCCGCTAAACTTCCGCAAGACGATGCTGTCAAGCGTGATGGCTTAGGTCGACGGCCCAGGTCGACGGCGTGATATGGCGCATACGGTTTTTGCTTTTGAAAGGCCGCCCCCGCCGTTCGAACGCCTCACGTAGCCAGTGATCTGATGATCTGCTCGCTGCTCAATATTTGCCCAATTCAGCCCTGCGGTCAATCTGCGCAGGAATCTGAGGAACTGTAAGGTGTTGACGGGGCTGGATGATCTTCTGCGGCTTCTTTGAGCGGGCGCGTCCGAGCCAATGAACTTCAGCGCGTGCGCCTAGAGATTGGGCGGGATTCGATGATGATTGCTCACGGATTGGTCAATTCGGGGGCCGAACTTCTGGGGGCGCCCTGCATCTCCCGACTCACTTCTGTTTTTGCTTCCGCAAGGGCAGCGCCGCTTTCAAAGACGAGGCGACGCCCGACAATCGGCCTGATCTGATTCGGCACGCCGATCGGTTTGGGCGGAAAGTGGGCACGGCGCCGGCGGGCGTTGGGACGCAACGGAAATCTACTCGCGCCAACGATCCAGCGCCGGGCCCAGGGCGGCTTTCAGGGGGTCGAGCCAGGGCTCGAAGTTTCGCCACTGGTCGACGCCATCGCGGAAGATCGGACGGCGCACCTGTTCGGAGCTGACGGTGCGAACGGCGCGGCTGTTTTCATAGAAGCGCAGACATCCGCCTTCGAACGGCAGGCCGCAGTACTCGAGCAGCCGGCGAACCTCGCCCTCGGTGTCTCCGACCATGTCTTCATAGATGACGCGATGGACCAGACCCGGCAGCGCCTGGTCGAAGTGGCGCATCAAGTCGACGTAGTCCCGATAGTAACGGCCCAGATCGGTGAGATCGTAGGAGAACCACTGGCCTTGGGCGAAGTGCTGCTTGAAGGCCGAAAAACAGGACCCCATGGGATGGCGTCGCGCGTCGATGATTTTGGCGTTCGGCAAGATCAGGTGGATCAGGCCCACATGCAGGAAATTGTTCGGCATCTTGTCGATGAAAAACGGCCTGCCCAGCTTCCGATAGAGGGCCGTGTCGGCGATATAGCCGCGACCCAGGTCGGCGAATGCACTGCCTTTCGTCAGCGATTGAGCGATCAGGCCGATGTGGGGCAACTCCATCGTGCCCTCCACCTGCGAATGGCTGGCCAGTATCTGCTCGATCAGCGTCGATCCGGACCGCGGCAGGCCGACAACGAAGATGGGCGCACGCGACTCATGCCCCACGCCTGCCTGTTCCGCGAAGAATTCCCGGGTGAACAGGCGCGCCGACCGTTGCGCCTGGGCATGGATTTCATCGGCGCTATAGGGCGTTTCTTCGCGCCGCAGCTTTGCGCCGCTGGCGTAGCATTCGAAAGCGGCCGCGTAGTCCCGCCGATCCTCAAGCGCCTTGCCCAAGGCATAGTGGAAGTGCAGCCGATCTTCGGCCGGCAAGTCGGGGCGCCGCGCCTGAATCCGCATCGCGGCTTCGTCCTCCTCGGTAAAGGAGGTGGTCTTGAGGTTGGCTAGGCTCCAATAGGCGTCGCCCATTGACGGGGCCAGGGCGATACAGCGCTTGTAGGCCGCCATCGCCTCGTCTCTTCGCCCCACGGCGCGCAGGCCATGACCTAGATTCAGCCATATCCGCGGCTGGGTGGGATAGTCGGCCAGCAAGGATTCAAGGAGCGCGATGGATCGCTCATCCTCGCCGACCAGACCAAGGCAACTGGCGGCCAGATTCCTGTAGGCGGGGACGCCGGGCTTGCGAGCCAGAAGGCGTTCCGCCTGGACGAGCGCCCCCGCCCCCTTCTGCTGGCGAAACATGGCTTCGGCGTAGACGAAGCGGGCGGCGTCATTGGCGGGATCCAGTTCCAGGCAGCGGGCCAGTAGAACCTCGGCGTCGCCGTATCGCGTCTGGCGAACACGCACCTCAGCCAGCATTTTCATCGCAGGGACATCGGTCAGGTGGGTCTCGACATGCGCGCGCAGCAGATCCTCGGCGTCGTCGATCCGGCCTTCGAACAGAGCCTTGGCGGCCGGTTTCAGCGCCGGGTCGGTGATGGCTGAGCGGGCATGTTCGGCGAACGCCGCCTCCGCGCCCGCAACATCGCCTCGTAGGAAAAGCAGATCGCCGAGGGCGCGCCAGGCGTCGGTCAGGTCGCGGTTGAGCGTGGCCGCCTGGCGCAGCGCGGCGATCGCGGCGTCGGTTTGCCTCAGGTCCGCCAGAACCAGGCCCAGTTCGTAATGGGTCATCGCCGCGCGCGGATAGGTCTGGGCCAGGGGTTGCAGAATGGCTCGCGCCGCCTTGGCGTCGCCCTGCCTGCGGCGCGCGGACGCCAGGATTAGCTGAGCCCGAGGGTCATTGGGCGCGCGCATCAAAATGGCTTGGGCCTCGCGCTCGGCGCGGGCTGGATTCGTCGCCAGCAAGGCCGCGGCCCGTTCGCCCGCAGCGTTCAGTGAAGATGCGGCGACGTCAGGCATCCGGACGAGTTCTTTTCATCATTACCCAACCCCCTCTCCGTCCAATTGGAGAGTGTTGCAATCCCATAGCAATCCAGGCGCCCGGTTCTCAAATTGCGAAAGGCGGATCGAAGTCGCCTTCGATCCGCCTTCCCTTAGGCTGAAACTGGAGTTCTAGCCGAGATTAGAAGGTATAGGTCACGCGGCCGTAGTAGAGGCCGCCCGTCACGCCCCACGGTGAGAAGCCGTAGGGCACGTTGTACACCCGTCCATTGTCCTCCGGGGCGCCGTTGATCACAGGCGCTGTCGGCGGGAGCGTGCCGAACAGATTGTTGGCGCCGACGTCGATCTTGACGCTCTTGGTCAGCTTGTAGCCGACATCCAGATCGAAGATCGCCGTGGTCGGGATCACCTCCTTGTACGGCGTGCCGCCTTCGGAATTCACCAGATTGATCGCGGAGGTCTCACCATAGATGTTGATCCGAGCGTTGACGCTGAACTTCCCAAGACTCCACAGCGCTTGAAGAATGGCCTTTTCCTCGGGAATTTCCGTGGTCAGGGCGCTCTCAGAGGAGGCGTTCAAGATCGGCGCCCCCGGGACTTGGCCGAAGCCGACGCAGAGCGCCGTAGCCATGCAGCTGTCGGTGATCGCGGCCGGCAGTGCGTTGACGCTGTCAATCGCCGTGTGATTGTAGTTGAAGCCCAACGTCCAATCGACATGGCCGAATTCGTCAAAGTCTGACGAATAGTTTGCGGTGACATCGACGCCCGTCGTGGTCGTGGTCGCCGCGTTGGTGAAGACCGAGATGCCGGTATAGGCCAGGCCGCTGTCCAACGTCACGCCCTTCGCCGCGATGGCGTTCAGGACGCCCTGCGAAAGGGTCGATGTTCCAAGCGTGCCGAAGATGAAACCGGTAACGGCGATGCGGTTGCTGACCTTGATGTCGTAGGCGTCGGCGGTGATCTGCAGGTGATCAATCGGGTGAGCGACAAAGCCGACGCTGAAGTTGGTCGACTTTTCAGGCTTCAGCGGCGCGAAGCCGGCGACGGCGGCTGCCGGGGAGTTCGGCGGCAACTGAACGTCGGCCGAGGTAGGGCTGACGTTGGTGCCGGAATAGTACTCTTCCGCCAGGGTCGGCGCCCGGAAGCCCGTGCTGGCCGTGCCGCGAATGGCGAACATCGGATTGAAGTCATAGCGGGCGGTGAACTTGCCGACCGTGGCGTCTCCGAAGTCGCTGTAGTGTTCGAAGCGACCGGCGAGGTCGGTGTGCAGTCCGACTAAGGGATCGACGGCGAGGTCGATGTAGCCCGCGTAGTTGGTCCGATCATGAGTGCCTTGGTCGAACGGCGTGTAGCCGTCGAAGGATTGGGCGCCGCCGCCGTAGTAGGATGACGGTTCGCCTTGGTCGAGCGTGAAGGTGTCCTTGCGCCATTCACCGCCGAAGGCGACGTTAAGCGGAGAGGCCAGTCCAACCGCGAAGTTCTTGTCGAGGTCGAGCGAGGCGGTGTCCTCGGTCCCGACAAAGGCGCCGTTATAGAAGTTGGTCTGTGGCGTAATCGGCGTGGCCGACAGGGCTTGCAGGACGGGGAAAAGCTGTGCGTTTCCAGATCCCAGCACATAGATCTGGTTGTTGTCCTCGCCGTAGGTGTTGGACAGGTCGTAATGCCAGCCGAAGACGTCGCCCCTGGCGCCTTCAGTGAACGAGAAGTCCGTTTCGCGGATTGCTTCCTGCGGGTCGAAGCCATCGGGGAACGGCGCTACGTTATAAGTGACGCCCTCGATTCCGTTGCCAGATTGGTTGGCCGCGTTGTTGCAGGTCGTAAAGGTCGAGGTACAACCCACCACTTTGTCCGGTGTGCGGTAGTTTTCGTAGTGTTCGGCGCTGCGATAGCCAAATGTGCCGAAGGCGTAGAGCTCGATATTGTTGGTCAGCTCGTAAGCGGCGTTATATTCCGCATTGTAGATATTGTACGCTGGCGTGCCGGCCACCCGGTTTTCATGGGGGAAGTTCGGGGCGCCCGTAACGTTGTTTTCCAGCGGATCGGTCTGTGGCGTGAGCGCGCCGCTTGCGGTTTGGAAGCGCGTGTCGCCGAAACCCTGGGTGGTGTAGTCCTGATAGTGTTCCTCAAGGGTGACGTTCACATAGCCCTTGTCGCTGAGCTCAAAGCCCTTGTTGACCGACCAGGAGCCCGCAAGGCCCTGGTTGTTATAATTGTTGCTGCCGGTGCCGACGATGGTGCCGCCGTCGCCGCTTTTCTTCAGGATGATGTTCACCACGCCGGCGATGGCGTCGGAGCCGTATTGCGCGGCCGCGCCGTCCGTCAGCACTTCCACGTGGTCGATGGCGCCCACCGGGATGAAGCTCAGGTCCACCGTGGCCGAGCCGGAGTAGGGGCTGCCGCCGTCGACGCCCAGGTTGGACGTATCGTGGCGACGCTTGCCGTCGACCAGCACCAGGGTGTCGTTCGGGCTGAGCCCGCGGAGCGAGGCCTGGATGCTCAGGGCGGCCATGTCGCCTCCCGTGGTGTCGATGTTCAGAGACGGAATGGCCGACGACAGCGCCGTGGCCAAATCGGTGGCGCCCGTTTTGGTCAGCGCGGTGGCGCCGACAACCTGGATTGGCGCGGCGCTGTTGGCGGCCTTGACGCCTGTGGTGCGGGTGCCGGTAACGATGACTTCTTGGACGGTCGTGTCCGCGGCGAAGGCCGCTGGAGCGGCTAGCGCCGTGGCGAGAACCACCATGCTGGCGCCGAATAGTTTGGATTTCATGTTTTAATCCCCCGTTGTGGTTACATGTCAGGCTTAAATCGAGCGGATGCCAGACTAACGACCGCTGATTTTAGTTCGACGACACAGCAAGGGTTGTCCGATAGAGTCGAGTTTACTGATAGACTCATTCGATATTTTAGGTTGTACTTCCCCACACCGCGCCCCCAAGTGATAGAGCGAAGCTGAAGACAAGCCCGTAAGCTTGCCCCCGTTCTTATGTCAAATTGAACACTGAACTAACGGTGTGCTGAAATGGTTGGAAGCACAATGCAGCCACTTTGTTCTTGGTTTGGAATCCGCGCGGTGCGCAGAGATTGGCCGCCCGAAGGGTAACGGCAGTCCTGAATGACTAATATTCGAGCGAAAAGGGCGTCGTTTGGAGCCCTGCAGCGTCGTTCACCGCAATCGCACGGCCCGGGGGCCGGAATGTTGCGAAGGTGGCTTACGCTAGGTGACCTTAGCGCGTTCCTGGAATCGCGCGGCCCGCCAGGCGCCCGACGTCATGATGTCCCCAAGGGTCTCCGCGGCGCGCCAGACGTCCTCAAAGCCCACATAGAGCGGCGTGAAGCCGAAGCGCAGGATATCGGGCGCGCGAAAATCACCGATCACGCCGCGCTCGATCAACGCCTGCATGATGGGGTAGGCGTCGGGGTGGGTGAAGGAGACTTGGCTGCCGCACACGGCCGCATCGCGCGGCGTGAGAAGAATCAGGCCCATGCCCTCACAGGCTTGTTCGACCGCTTCGATGAAAGCCGTACAGAGCTGTCGCGACTTGGCCGCCAGGGCCGGCATGCCGGCTTCGGCCGCCAGATCAACGCCGACCTCCAGGGCGAGCATCGCCAGGACCGATGGCGTCCCGCACAGGAACCGGCCGATCCCATTGACCGCACGGTAGTCGTCTGCGAACTCGAACGGCGCCGCGTGTCCCATCCAGCCGGTCAGCGGTGAGTGCATCGCGGCCTGGTGACGCTCGGCGACGAACAGGAAGGCCGGCGCGCCAGGACCGCCATTCAGGTATTTGTAGCCGCAGCCGACGGCGAGGTCGGCGCCCGCGCCATTGAGGTCGACCTTAATGGCGCCGGCGCTGTGGCTGAGATCCCAGAGCACAAGCGCGCCGGCCTCGTGGGCGCGGCGGGTGATCGCAGCCATATCGTGGCAGACGCCCGATTTGTAGTGAACGTGGGTCAGCATCACCACGGCGGTGCTGTCATCGACCGCGGCAGCGATGCTCTCTGCAGGCGCCAGGCGGATTTCAACGTCCCCCAGCAGTTCGGCCACCCCCTGGGCGACGTAGAGGTCGGTCGGGAAGTTGCCGGGCTCGGTGAGGATCACCTTCCGGCCGGGCCGCGCCCGCAGCGCCGCGGCGAGCAATTTGAACAGATTGACCGACGTGGAGTCGGCGACGATCACCTCGCCAGGTTTCGCGCCGATCAGGCCGGCGATCTTGTCGCCCACCCGCGCGGGCGCGCCGATCCAGTCGTTGGTGTTCCAGCTGCGGATCAGCTCGCGGCCCCATTCCTCGTCCACCGCCGTGCGCAGCCGCGCCCGCGTGGCTTTCGGCAGCGCGCCGAGGGAGTTGCCGTCGAGATAGACGACGCCTTCCGGCAGGTCGAACCGGTCGCGGAAAGCGCGCAAGGGATTGGCGGCGTCCAGCGCCCGGGCCTCGTCCAGGGTGAAGGCCATGGCTGGAGCTGCCCTCCGCTTTATTCGACAAGCGCCAGGGCGCGCTGGTGTTCGGCCGACCAGATAGGTCGCACCTCTTCGATAGCCGCCTCGCTGGCCCGCCACTTTTCCGCGTTCGGGGTGGATACGGTGTAGCGCGCCAGGGGAAGGTTGGACTGCAGCGTCACGTCCCAGCCGATATCGAGTTCGCGGCAGAAGCGCGAAATTTCCGCCTGCGGCGCGGCGATGAAGGACTCATAGCGGATCGACTTCCAACGATCGCGGGGCAGGGCCGCGAGATCATCGGCGAGGATCCGCGTCGTGGTCGCCCACTGGGTGGCGACAATGCGATTCAGCGGCGCGCCGATCAGCTCGCGCCAGCCCGGGATCAGCAGCAGCGACCAGTCGAGGCCGGTCCAGCCCGGCAGCCCCGGATAGGTGCGAAAGCCGCCGGAGGTCCAGGCTTCCATCATGCTGGCCAGGGTCGGCTGCGGCTCGCGGTGCAGATAGATGAAGCGCGCCTCCGGAAAGGCCGCCGCCAGGAAGGGGATTCGCAGGGCGTTCTTCGGCGTCTTCTCCAGCATGCGGACCGGACCCGCGCCGACGGGCGCGCCGGACCGGTCGAGCAAGGCGGCGCGAAAGTGCGCGCGCAGGGGCGCCGTGATCGCGGGGATCGCCTCGGCGGCGGTCATCCGGTTTGAATCCCAGTTACGGGCCGCGGGGTTCATCCCGGGCACGGACTCCATCAGCGCATGCGATTCCTTGCCGATGGTCGTCAGGCCCGGCGCGCGGGCGAGGGTCTCGAACAACAAGGTCGAGCCAGAGCGGGGCGAGCTGACGATGAAGACCGGCCGATCGAATACCGGGTCGCGCGCTTTCTGAACCGCGGGGGCGCTTACGATCGGCGCCGGTTGTTTTGCGGCGGCGGGGCCGGTGGGGCTGGCGCGATCATCGGCGTCCATGAGACCCGCGCCGTCGCCCAGCGCCGAGCGGAAGATGAGGGCGTTCAGACTGGCGCCCAACGGCATGTTGTTGCGCATGGGGATCTCGTGCGCCCCCATCGCGTTGACGGCGTCGCGGGTCTGCTCCAGCAGGGCCGCATATTCCGGCCGCGCGGCAGGATCGTCGCCCGAGCGCGCCCAGAGCGCGTGCCAGTTGGCGCGCAGACGGTTGAGCGCCTGGGCGATCGGCACGACCTTGGGAAATCCGGGCGGGACTTCACTGAGCAGGAAGCCCAGATGGTCGCGCATCTCCCATGGCGTCATCACATCGGGAAGGTTGCACGACTCATAGGCCAGGGTCGGCGGCGGCCCGGCCCTGGGCGGCGACAGCTTCGGCGTCCAGCCCGGCTTGGTCTCCGTGGGCGACTTGCCCTGTTCCATCAAGGCGACGAGGTTTCCGCCGCCCACCGTGTCGGCCACCAGGTGGATGCGTGCGCGAGTGGCGTCATTGTGCACGCTGTGCAGGCTCCAGGTGTCGAAGATCCAGCACTCGCCGGCGGCCATGTTCACCTGCTCGTCGCCGCAGAGGAAGCGGACGGTCGGCTGGGTGACGATCGGCACGTGCACGCGCATGCGGTCGCGCCAGTAGTAGTCGGTGTCGACATGGGGCGTCACCTCGGCGTCTCCCGACAGCCGCATCAGCCGCGAGCGGCCCCACGTTCCGCCCAGGGCGCCCAGAACCTGCATCAGACAGGGGCAGGCGAAGAGGTGCGGCGTCGGCGCCATCGGCCCGCCGCGCGCGTCGCTTTCGGGGTCGCCGTCGTTGGTGATCAGCGTCAGGGCGTCGTTGCCCGGGTAGCCGCTGGGATGCGGTCGCCAGGCGCTTTCCGGAATCGCCGCAACTTCTTGCGCCAGCCTGTCCGCGTCGAACAGGATGGGCAGTTGCAGAAAACGGACCCTAAGCTTCATCAACGATCCTCGCGGCGCCAATCTTCATGGCGCAAGCGCTCTCAAGACCGCCCGCACCGGCGAGGCGTCAAGCCCGGCCAGGCGCAGCGGCAACGCGATCAGTTCATAGTCGCCTGGCGGCGGTTCATCCAGCACAAGACCTTCCAGCACCCGCATGTCGGCGCGCCGCACGGCAAGGTGCGCGTCCATGGTCTTGGAGTCTTGCGGGTCGAGGGACGGGGAGTCGAGGCCGATCAACCGCACCCCGAGCTCGGCCAGCAAGGTGATCGCGGCCGGGTGGACGGCGGTGAAGGCCGAGGTCCAGGCGTCGTGCGGGAACCGCTCATAGGTGCGGAACAGCACCCGCTCGGTCCCCGGCGGCACATTGGCCTCGACGAAGTCCGGATCGATCAGGCCGACGCAGGCGCGGGCGTCGATCAGCAGGCAGGGGCCGAGGTAGGCGCCCAGCGGCACCGCGTCGATGGGCGCGCCGGCGGGGTCGTAGTGCAGCGGCGCGTCGGCATGGGCGCCGGTATGGGTGGAGGCGGTGAAGGCCGCGACGTTCACGGGGGTTCCCGGCCCGAAGGTCCAGGTGGGCGAACTCTGGAACGGGGTATCGCCTGGCCAGACCGGCAGATCCGGCCGCAGGGGTTGCGATATGTCCCAGAGCCTGCGGGTCATCAGATCAGCGACTTTCCCATTCGCACCAGCGGCACGGCGACGCCGCCGCGATCATCCTCGAACTGTTCGAACACCTTGTAGCCGCAGGCGGTGTAGAGCGGCTGGCCCGACAGGGTCCCGGCCAGCTCGACCCGGGTGAACCCCTCGGCCTTCGCGGCCTGTTCGCACAGATCCAGGATCAGCCGACCGACGCCCCGACGCGCGAAGTCGGGTGAGGTATACATGGCCCGGACTCTGGCGGCGTCCTTGGCCGGGTCCAGCAGGGCGGCGTCGCGTCCTGGCGAGTGGTCGCCACCATAAAGGGTGGCGCGCCGGCTCCAGCCGCCGGAGCCCGCCAGCTTGCCGTCGCCCTCGACGATGAAGTAGGTCCCGTCGTCGATCAGTTGCCGGTCGAGACCCATGATCATGCGGCTGGAGGCGATCTGGGCGTCGCTGAGGAAGCCCCTCTGCAGCTGCGCGATCGCCGCCGCCATCAGTTCGGCGAGGGCCGGGATGTCGTCGGGGGTGGCGAGGCGGTGGGTCAGGGCTGCGTCGGCCATGTGCGGTCAGGGCTCCAGGTTGTCGGCCACTATCTAGCGCGTTCCAGCGATCGGTCGACTGCGGCGAGGGCATGCAGGGTCGTCGTGTCGAACAGGGGAACCGCGCTGTCCTCGGGCTTTACCAGCAGCATGATTTCCGTGCAGCCGAGGATGATCGCCTCGGCCCCGCTTTCGATGAGGCGCGCGATTACCGCCCGATAGGCTTGCCGGGAGGTTTCGGAGACGACGCCGGAGATCAGCTCCTGATAGATGATGTCGTGGACCACGGTCCGGTCCGCGTCGTCTGGAACCAGCACCTCCAGGCCGAACCGCTCGACCAACTTGTCCCGATAGAAGGCCTGCTCCATGGTGAAGCGGGTGCCGAGCAGGCCGACGCGTTTGACGCCGGCCGCAATGATCGCCTCGCCGGTGGGGTCGGCGATGTGGAGCAAGGGAATAGACACCGCCCGGCTGATGTCGCCGGCCAGCCGGTGCATGGTGTTGGTGCACAGCACGAGAAAGTCGGCGCCGCCGTTTTCCAGCCGATGCGCGCCCTCCGCCATCTCCTCGCCCAGCGTCGCCCAATCGCCCTGGTGCTGAAGCCGCTCGATCGGCTCGAAGTCCACCGACCACATCAGGATACGCGCCGAATGCGGCTCGCCCAACCGGTCGCGGACGGTCTGGTTGATGATGCGATAGTATTCGGCCGAGCTTTCCCAGCTCATGCCGCCGATCAGCCCGATCACCGCCGGTTGGTTCATCGCCGCCCCTGTCGCTCCGCGCGGATGCTCTATAAGCGCGTCATGGCCCGCGAGGGTTATGGACAGGCGTTAGTCGGGGATTGAGGCTTGGGCAAGAACAGCGATTGGTCGATCGTTCTGCACGGCGGCGCGGGCGTCGCCGAACACAAGGACATGCCGCCGGAGCGTGAGGCGGCGTTTCGCGCCGGGATGGCGGCGGGGCTGGACGCCGGGGTCGCGGTGCTGGCCAAGGGCGGATCGGCCCTGGACGCGGTGCAGGCGGCCATCGAGGTTCTGGAAGACGACCCTCTGTTCAACGCCGGCCGCGGCGCCGCCTTTACCGCGGAGGGCAAGAATGAGCTGGATGCGGCGATCATGGACGGCTCCACGCTGGCCGCCGGGGCCGTGGGCGGGGTGACGCGTACGCGTCATCCGATCGCGCTGGCCCGCGCGGTGATGGAGCGGTCGCCGCATGTGATGCTGGTCGGCCAGGGCGCCGACGGCTTCGCCGCCTCCATCGGCCTGGAACAGGCCGACCCTTCGTTCTTCTTCACCGGCTCGCGCTGGCGGGCGCTTGAGGCTGAACTGGAGACGCTGGGCCTTCCCATCCCGCCTGGGGGCGAGAAAGCCGGTGCGGCGCAGCCTGAGCCCGATGATCATCGCTTCGGCACGGTCGGCGCGGTGGCGAGAGACGGAGCGGGCCGGCTTGCCGCTGCAACGTCCACCGGCGGCATGACCGCCAAGCGCTGGGGCCGGGTCGGCGATTCGCCGATCATCGGTGCGGGCACCTATGCGGCTGACGACGCCTGCGCCTGTTCCGGGACCGGCAGCGGTGAGTACTTTATTCGGCTGACCCTGGCGCGCGAGGTCGCCGCCTTGGTGAAATACAAAGGACTTTCGCTGCAGGCCGCCGTCGATGAGGCGATCCAGCGCCAGTTGACCGGTCTGGGCGGCGATGGTGGGGTGATCGCCGTCGGGCCGCGCGGCGAGATGGCCTGGAGCTACAATACCCGCGCCATGTTCCGCGCCCGGGCGAATGCGGCCGGCGAGCGGCTGGTCGCGATCTTCAAGGATGAGCCGTAGCGATGGCGGGAAAGCCCAACAAGACACAGGAAACCACGGCCTCGGTGGACGCCTTCCTCGCCGTCCTGACGCCGGAGGCTCGCCGCGCCGACTGCGAGACCCTTTGCGCGCTGATGACGCGCCTGTCCGGCGAGCCGGCGCGGATGTGGGGGCCGAGCATCGTAGGCTTCGGCGTACGCCACTATCGCTATGACAGCGGCCGGGAGGGCGACATCCTGCGCATCGGTTTTTCGCCCCGAAAGACGACGATCGCCCTCTATGTCACGGGCGAGGCCGAGGGCGACCCGATGGTCGCCGCCTTGGGCCGGATCACCCACGGCAAGTCCTGTATCAATGTGAAGCACCTGGCCGACATCGATATGGCGGCCCTGGAGGCGCTGATCCGGCGAACGCTGGCGACCGCCTAGGCGAAGGCGGCGCGTCCCCTCGTGCATTCTAAACATCGTTCAGTTATGATTGCGGACTGGGTTTCCGGCCCTCGCCGGAGCGAACTTCAAGCGGAGCGGTCGTGGAGCATTTTGACGTTCTGGTGGTGGGCGCGGGTCTGTCGGGCATCGGCGCGGGCTATCACCTGCAGGCCAATTCGCCTCGGAAGACTTACGCCATCCTGGAGGGCCGCGACGCCATCGGCGGCACATGGGACCTGTTCCGCTATCCCGGCATCCGCTCCGACTCGGACATGTACACCCTGGGCTATTCGTTCAAGCCCTGGCGCGAGGCCAAAGCGATCGCCGACGGACCAAGGATACTCAACTACGTCCGCGAGACCGCCGAGACCTATGGCATCGACAAGCACATCCGCTACGGCCATCAGGTCAAACGCGCCTCCTGGTCGTCGGAGGATGCGGTCTGGAAGGTCGAGGCGGAAGTCGGGCCGGACAAGACGCCGGTCAGCCTGACCTGCGGCTTCCTGTTCATGTGCAGCGGCTACTACGATTATGCGGGCGGCTATCAGCCGGACTTCCCCGGCATGGCCAGCTTCAAGGGCCCGTTCATCCATCCGCAACACTGGCCCAAGGACCTGGACTACAAGGGCAAGAAGGTCGTGGTGATCGGCTCGGGCGCCACCGCCGTCACCCTGGTCCCGGCCATGGCCGGGGACGCCGCGCACGTGACCATGCTGCAGCGCTCGCCGACCTATGTGGTGTCCCGCCCGGCCGAAGACGCGATGGCCAACAAGCTGCGCCAGACCTTGCCTGCCATGCTGGCCTATCACATCATCCGCTGGCGCAACGTCCTTGGCGGGATGTACTTTTTCAACTTGGCGCGGAAGAAGCCGGAGCAGGTCAAGAAGGCCATTATCGACATGGTCCGCCAGGAGATGGGCCCGGACTACGACGTCGATACCCACTTCACGCCCCGCTACAATCCGTGGGATCAGCGGCTGTGCCTGGTGCCGGACGCCGACCTGTTCGACGCAATCAAGGCCGGCAAGGCCGAGGTGGTCACCGATCAGATCGAGACCATCACCAAGCGCGGGATCAAGCTGGCGTCAGGCAGGACGCTGGACGCCGATATCATCGTCTCGGCGACGGGCCTGAAGATGCAGCTTCTGAGCGGGGTCGACTTTGTGGTCGACGGCAAGAGGACCGATCTCGCCAAGTCCATGAGCTACAAGGGGATGATGTACTCCGACGTCCCCAACCTGGCGTCGTCGTTCGGCTACACCAACGCGTCCTGGACGCTGAAGTGCGACCTGACCTGCGAATATGTCTGCAGGATGCTGAACTATATGGACAAACGCGGCATTGCGTATGGCGTCCCCCGCAAGACCGACCCGACGTTGACGGAAGAACCCTGGCTGGATTTCAGCTCCGGCTACGTCCAGCGCGCGCTGGACCAGTTGCCCCGCCAGGGCTCCAAACGGCCGTGGAAACTTTACCAGAATTACGCGTTGGATCTGATGACGCTGCGCTTCGGCGCGGTGGACGACGGCAGCATGGAATTCCATCGCAAGACGGCCGGAGCCAAGGCCGCATAGAGGTTGCGTCATGACGGCGCTGGTGCTTTCCACCATCGGATATGAGCGCGCCACCCTGGACGAGGTCATCGAGCGCCTGCGGGCCGCGAGCGTGCAGGTCGTCATTGATGTCCGAGCCATCGCCGCCTCGCGCCGCGCCGGATTCTCCAAGACGATCTTGAGCGCGACGCTCGCGGACGCCGGGATCGACTATCGGCACCTGCGCGGCCTCGGCACCCCCAAGCCGGGCCGCCAGGCGGCGCGCGCCGGCCACACCGCCGAGATGCACGCCATCTATCATGAGTATCTGGCGACGCCCGAGGCTCAACTGGCGCTAGAAGAGGCCTGCGAGATCGCCGCAACCCAGCGCGCGGCGCTGCTCTGTTTGGAAGCGGATGCGCGCCAATGTCACCGCGCTATCGTCGCCGACCAGATCCGTGAGCGCACCGGCTGTGCGGTGATGGATCTCTAGCGCCTGGCGTTTCGGCGCCGGATTGCTCAGAGCGTCTCCGGCCTAGAACGGATCGGTAGGTTGGGCTAAGGAGGGGTCAGGTCTCCGTAGCTCAGCCGGATAGAGCACAGGTTTCCTAGCCAATTGGGCACTGGGATCGGAAACGCCCCAGTGAATCCGCTCAAAGTCGGGGAAAGCTTCGGCGTTCGCGCCATGCCAATCCCGAGCCAAGCCCGGAAACGGGAAGGTGTAGAGACTAGACGGGCGGCGCCTAAATCTCGGACCAGTCCGGGGCATGGTGAAGGGATAGTCCAGACCACGAACGCCGAAAGGCGGCGGCGAAAGTCGAAGTGGGATGAAACCTGGGGTCGCGTGTTCGAGTCACGCCGGGGACGCCATTCCCTCCCAGGATCGGAGCTGCGCGCACCGATCCTGGGGTGAGGGATCAGTGCAACGAGCCGTGAAGAGGTTGATCTTGCGATCTGGCGCATCAGATCGTCAGTAGAAACTCGGCGCCGGTCCCCGCGCGCTGAGGCAGCAGAGCCAGGTCGCCACCGTGGCTTAGGGCGACTTGGCGGGCGAAGCTCAGGCCGACACCGGTGCCTTGCGCCTTGGTCGTGAAGAAGGGGCGGAACACCCGCTCGCGGTCGGCTGGCGGCACGCCGGTCCCGCTGTCCTCGATCGTTAGCACGGCGCCGGCCTCCCGGGCGCGAGCCGTCAGCTTCACCAGGCGCTTTTCGCCTGCGGACGCCAGCGCCGCCTCCGCGCCGTTGGACATCACGTTCATCAGGGCGTGGACCAGCAGGTCCATGTCCAGATCCAGGTCGAAGTCCATCGCCGGCTCGTTGACCTCAAGCACCACCCCCTGCCGCTCCCATCGGCTGCGGAACACCCGCGCGACTTCGCCGAGCAGGGCGCCCAGGCGGGTGGGTTTCAGGCTGGCGGGTGGCAGCCGGGCGAGGGTGCGATAGGCGTCGACGAAGCGTGTCAGGCCCTCGGCGCGCCGGGCCAGAGTCTCGACCGCATCGCGCGCCTGGGCGGTCGAGGCGGGAGTCTCGTCGCCCAGAAGGTCCACCGCCGTGCCGGCCAGGGAGGCGATCGGCGTCAGGGCGTTCATGATCTCGTGGCTCAGCACCTGCAGCAGGTCGCGCAGCGCCGCGGCCTCGGCGGCGCGGATTTCCGGCTGGATGTCCAGTAGCACCGCCAGACGAAGCGCGCCCTCCGGTCCGACCAGATCGCTCATGGAGATGGCGAAGGCGCGCGAGCCGTTCTCGGTGTCGAGCGTCACCGTCAGCCGCTCGGTGGGGGAGGGGCTGTTGAGCGCGGCGACCAGAGCGCCGGGCGGCTGGATCAGGCGATCGTCAGTGCGGAACAGGGTGCGGGCGGCGCGATTGCCGGTGCGGACGATGCCGTCCCCGTGGAGCACCAGTAGCGGCGCCGGGGTCTGATCGAGCAGGCTGCCGAGCCAGCGCTGTTCCGCCTTCGATGGCGTCGCCGCATCGCTCGGCGTGCGCGCCGACGGCGAGCCGATCTCATAGGTCGGCCAGATCGCCACCGACCCCAGCCAGATGGCGAGCAACACCAGAACCGCGGTGCATGCGTAGAGACCGAAATGCAGGGCTATGACCGCGCCTGTTCCGCAGGCGAACAACAACGCCTGGCCGAGGGCGCGGCCGCCGAGACGCCTAAAGTCCATGCTTGGCCATGCGACGATAGAGGGCCGCCCGGGTCAGGCCCAGTTCCTTGGCGGCGTGGCTGACGTTGAAGTTGTGGCGCTTCAGCGCGCGACTGATCAAGGCGCGCTCGGATTCCACAAGGTTCAGGTCCGACCGCGCCGGCGTCGCCGGCGTGTGCTGGCTCTCGGTCAGCGCCAGGTCGGCCAGCCGGTAGCTGTCCCCCTCGGCGAAGATCACGCAGCGCTCCATGGCCTGACGCAGCGCGCGAACGTCGCCCGGCCAGGGGCTCTCGGCGATGGTCTCGATTACCTCCGGCGCGAGGGTCTTGATCGGGCGGCCGTAGCGCTGGGCGTAGAGGTGCAGGAAGTGGCGCGCCAGGATCAGGGCGTCGCCGCCGCGCGCGCGCAGGGGCGGCGCCAGGATCTCCACCGTGCCCAACCGGTAGAACAGGTCATCGCGCAAGCCGTGCGGTCCGGTCAGCGCCTCGCGCCGCCGCGTAGCCGCCAGCACCCGCACGTCTGGGGCCGTGACGCCGGTGCGGCGGGCGTCCAGCAGATCCAACAGCCTGACCTGCAACACCGGCGCCAGCGCCGCGACGTCCTCTAGCAACAGGGTTCCGCCTCGCGCCTGTTCGATCGCGCCGGCCCGGCCTTGAGCGCCGAACAGGGCCGCTTCAGCTTCCTCGGCCGACAGCCCGGCCAGGTCGACCGGCACGAAGGGACCCGAGGCTCGCATCGACTGCAGGTGAAGGTTTCGGGCGATCAGGGTCTTGCCGGTCCCCGCCTCGCCGTGGATCAGCACCGAGGCGTCAGTCGGCGCCGCGCGCCGGATCAGGTCCCTGACCCGATGGATCGCCGGGCTCTCGCCCAGCAGCGGCGCGCTGTCCATCCACACATCCGGCGTGGAGGCGGCGGGCTGGGCGTTGGCCGTCGCCGCCTTCAACCGTCGCCGCCGAGTCTCAAGGGCTGTGTTGATCGTCGCGATCAGCCGGTCGTTGTTCCAGGGCTTCATGACGAAGTCGCTGGCGCCGGCGCGCATGGCGGCGACGGCGATGTTGATGCCGCTGTGGCCGGTCACCACCACCACGGCGGCGTCCGGGTCGCGGGCGAGGATATCATCCAGACACTGGAAGCCTTCGTCGCCCGAGGTGGCGCCACGAGCGAAGTTCAGGTCCAGCAGGATCGCGTCCACTGGCTCGGCCGCCAGCACGCTCCAGGCCTCGGCCGGACTGCGCGCCTGGCTCATCCGCAAGCCGTGCCGACCCAGCAGCAGTCCGGCCGCCTTCAGCACGTCCGGGTCGTCGTCCACGAACAGCACGTGGTCTTTGGGGGTTGACGGGGAGTCCAGCATGTTCGGAATCGGACACTTCGTGTTTGACCGGACACATGCAAGGCCAACAGGCCGAAAATGTCAATAAACCCAATCTGTTAGTTTTGACGACAGTCACGCTAGACTGAGGGCTGAGAGAGTAGCCCGTGACCGAACCGAACACTCCCGAACAGACCCCAGAGGCCGGCCCGTTCGCGCCGGGCGGCGGCATGGACCGTCGTATCGAAAAGCCGCGCGCCCGCTTCAACCGGCGCATGCAGATCGCGGCCGGCGTCGTCGCGGTGTCCGTGGTCGCCATATTCCTGATCCGGCTGCTGCCGCCGCCGAACAGCCTGTCGGTGAAGGCCGGGGCGCTGGAGATCGGCCAGGTCCAGAACACCGCCTTCCAGGACTATCTGCCCGTCCGCGCCGAGATCGCGCCGCTGCAGACCGTGTTCGTCACCTCGGTCGAGGGCGGCCAGGTGGACAAGGTCATCGTCCTGGACGGCTCGGAAGTCGCCGCCGGCGCGTCGCTGGCCACGCTCAGCAATCCGCAGCTGAAGCTGGACGTCACGTCCAAGGAAGCCGAGATCGCCGGTCGGCTCGGCGACACCAGCGCCCAGCAGCTGGCGCTGGAACGCAACCGGCTGGACCGCGAGAAGGAGATTTCCGAGACCAGCTACAGCCTGCTCAAGGCCCAGCACGATCTCGACACCCGCCAGCACCTGCATGACCTCGGCTTCGTCTCCGACGCCGAGGTCAAGAGCTTCACCGACGAGGCCAACTACTACCACGATCGACTGAAGGCGCTGAAGGCCGGCGAGCAGGAAGAGAACGCCATCGCCGCGGCCCAGGCCTCGCAAATCCGCCAGACCGGCTCCAGCCTGAACAGCAATCTGTCGGTGGTTAAGTCCAGCCTGGACGCCCTGATCGTCCGCGCGCCCGTGGCCGGCCGCCTGACCGACTTCACCCTTCAGCCCGGCCAGTCGCTCAAGGCCGGCGATCAGGTCGGCCAGATCGACTCCGAAGGCGCCTACAAGCTCACCGCCGACGTCGACGAATACTACCTGGGCCGGGTCGCTCCCGGCCAGCCCGCCACCGCCGACTTCGATGGCCACACCGTCGCCCTGACCGTCTCGCGCGTCCTGCCCCAAGTGACCAACGGCCGTTTCCGCGCCGAGCTGACCTTCAACAAGCCGCCGAACATCGGCCTGCACCGGGGCGAAAGCACCGACGTGCGGATCACTCTGGGCGACACCCAACAAGCCCTGGTCGCGCCCAACGGCGCCTGGCTCGAAGAGGGCGGCGGAAGCTACGCCTTCGTCCTCGACGGCGGCGGCCATCGCGCCGATCGCCGCACCATCACCGTCGGCCGCCGCAATCCGCAACAGGTGGAGATCACCTCCGGCCTGCGTCCCGGCGATCGCGTGGTGACCTCCAGCTACGACGGCTACGCCAAGTCCACCCACCTCATCCTGCACTGAACCCGATCCTTAAGAAGGCTCCCCCATGATTGTCCTGGCCGATGTCAATCGCCTCTACCGCTCCGACGAAGTGGAGACCACGGCGCTCAAGTCGATCGAACTTCAGATCGAGGAGGGCGAATTCGTCGCCATCATGGGCCCGTCCGGCTGTGGCAAGTCCACACTGCTGAACATCCTGGGCACGATCGATCGGCCCACCAGCGGCAAATACATGTTCCGCGACCGGGAGATCACCGAGCTGCCGGAGGCCGAGTTGGCCAGGCTGCGTCGCGATAACCTCGGGTTCGTGTTTCAGAGCTTCAACCTGATCGACGAGTTGACCGTCGCCGAAAACGTTGAACTGGGCATCGTCTACCGCAAGTGGGCCGGCAAGGACCGGCGCGCGCGGGTGCAGGCGGCCATGGACCGGGTCGGCATCGCCCACCGCGCCAAGCACTATCCGCACCAGCTCTCCGGCGGCCAGCAGCAGCGCGCCGCCATCGCCCGCGCCATCGTCGGCCAGCCCAGCCTGATCCTGGCGGACGAGCCCACCGGCAACCTCGACACCGAGAACGGCGCCCAGGTGATGGGCATCCTGCAGAGCCTGAACGAGGACGGCGCGACCGTCGTCATGGTCACCCACTCGCCCAGCCACGCCGACCTGGCCAAGCGCCGGATCGACATGCTCGACGGCCGCATCGTCGTCTCCGCCCGCCGCGAAATCTGAGGCGGCGGCGTGCTTCAGCACTACCTGCTGACTCTGTACCGCGCCCTGACTCGGCGACCGCTATATGCCGTCCTCAACATTCTGGGGCTGGCGGTCGGGGTCGCGGTGTTCCTGGTGCTGTTCCTGGACGTGCGATACGAGACCAGCTTCGATCGCTGGATTCCCGAGGCGGCGAACACCTACCGCCTTGACGAGACCCTTATGCGTCCGGGTCTGGCGCCCCGGCCGAGCGCCAAGACCACCAGCGTAAGCGCGCCGCTGCTGAAGGCGGACTATCCTCAGATCGCCGGCTATACCCGCCTCATCTGGATGGACGAGACGCTCACGCGCGGCCTGACTACCGATCAGGAAGACGTGCGCTATGTGGATCCGGACTTCTTCCAGGTCTTGGCGCTGCCGCTCGCCAAGGGCGATGTCGCCACCGCCCTGTCCCGGCCGGACAATGTGGTGATCACCGAGACGCTCGCCCGCAAATACTTCGGCACGACCAATGTGGTCGGCCAAAGCTTGGACCTGAGCGAAGGTCGCACCGTGTCGCATGTGCGCGTTTCGGCTGTCCTGCGCGACCTGCCGCCCAACACCCACCTCAAGCTCGGCGTGCTCAAGGTCATCACCCCGGCCTTCGAGAATCGCAACGATACCTTCACCAACTGGAACACCCAGCTCGGCTCGACCTATCTGCGGTTCCGCAATCGCGCCGACGCCCAGGCCGTTGCGGCCGACCTCGCCAACTTCATCGCTCGGCGGGCCAAGGGTAGCGATGACACAAAGCTTGGACAGCATCCCAATGACATGCTGCAGCTTCGGCTGACGCCGCTGCCGGCGATCCATTTCCAGGCGGCCATCACCACCGCCGACTTCCAGCCCAATGTGGACAGGCGGATCATCGTCAGCCTCGCGGTGGTCGCGGTCCTGACGCTGGCGATCGCCATCCTCAACTACGTCAACCTGGCCACGGCGCAGTCGGCTCTGCGGGCCAAGGAGGTCGCGGTGCGCAAGGCGTTGGGCGCGACCCAGCGCGCGCTGATGATCCAGTTCCTGGCCGAAGCGCTGATCACCGCCTTCGTGTCGGTTCTGGTCGGCCTGGCGATCACGGAGCTGACCCTGCCGCTGGTGAACGCCGCCGGTGGATCGGATTTGGCGCTGACCTACTGGGGCGCGAGCGGCATCCTGCCGGTTCTTCTGTTGGCCACCCTGGCCATCGGCCTGGCGGCGGGCTTCTATCCGGCGCTACTGCTGTCCAGCTACCAGCCGGCCAAGGTTCTGGCGTCCTCGAAGATGCCCGGCGGCGGCAAAGTCGGCGGCCGAATCCGCAACGGCCTGGTGGTTTTCCAGTTCGCCGCCGCGATCACCCTGACCATCTGCACCCTGGTCCTCAGCGCCCAGGCCAAGTTCGTGCAGAACGCCGATCGCGGCTTCCGGCACGAGGGCCTGATACTGATTGACAGCCTTGGGCTCGCCAACCTGAGGGACAAGCAGCCGCTGATCCTGGATGCGTTGCGCCAAGTTCCCGGCGTCACCGCCGTCAGCTCCTCCGATCGCGAGCCTGTCGCGAAGACCTTCAACCTCGCTCCGGTCAGCATCCCGGGCCGTCCCGGCCCCGACCTGAACGTGTCGATGGAATTCACCACCGCGGGCTACTTCAAGACCCTGGGCGGCGAGCTCGTCGCCGGCCGGGACTTCGACCGGGCCCACCGTGCGGATGATGCGTCGCCCGCCCTGGGCCCGGACACCCCAAACAGCCTGCCCTTCAATGTCATCCTCAATGAGACGGCGGTGAAGACCCTCGGCTTCGGCTCGGACCAGACCGCCCTCGGCCGCTCGTTCAGTGTCTTCGACCACGTAGCGACCGTGGTCGGCGTGGCGCGGAACATCCGGTTCATGTCGCCGCACGACCCCGTACCGCCTCTTGTCTACCTCTATTTCGACGATCGCGTCTTCGGCGGCGTCGCCTATGTGCGCTACGAGGGCGCCGACGCCCAGACAATGATGGCTCGGCTGACCAGCGCCTGGCGCCATATCGCGCCGGGCCAGCCTTTCGTGGCCAGGACGGCCGACGACCGGTTGAGCGCCTACTATCTGCCCGACCAGCAGCGCGGCCGGATGTTCACCATCGGCGCCGTGCTGGCCGTCTTGATCGGCTGCATTGGCCTCTATGGCCTGGCCTCGTTCAACACGGCGCGCAGGGTGCGGGAGATCGGTATCCGCAAGACCCTGGGCGCCTCGACCCGCGACATCCTGCAGTTGTTGATCAGCCAGTTCCTGCGGCCGGTGGTCATCGCCAACCTGATCGCCTGGCCGCTGGCCTTCCTGGCCATGAGCAACTGGCTGGCGAGCTTCGACCAGAGGGTGGGCTTAAGCCCGCTCTACTTCATCTCCGCCACGGCGCTGACCCTGCTGATCGCGCTGGCGACGGTCGGCGGCCAGGCCTTCGCGGTCGCCCGCGCCGAGCCGGCCCAGGCCCTGCGGCACGAGTAGGCCCATGTTCAGCCACTCGCTCCTCACCGTCTATCGCTCGCTCACGCGGCGCCGGCTCTATGCCGCCCTGAACATCCTCGGCCTGGCTGTCGGCGTCGCGGTTTTCCTGGTGCTGGCGCTGGTGGTCCGCTTCGAGGCCAGCTTCGAGCGGTGGATACCGCACGCCGCTCAGATCTACGCCATCCGCACCAACGTCATGAACACCGGATGGGAGCCCTATACGATGGGCGACCTCTTGGAGGAGTTGCGCACGGATTATCCGCAGGTCGTTGGCGCGCGCGTCAACATGCGCCCCGCCGTGGTCAGGCAGGGTGGGACGATCACGGCGGAAAGGGTGACGGAGGTCGACCCGACCTTCTTCAAGGTTTTCGACCTGCCGCTGATCGCCGGTGATAGGGCCGCTCTCCTTCAGGCCCCCGACGAGGTGGTGATCACCCGAACCGAAGCCAGGAAATATTTTGGCGACGCCAATCCGATCGGCCAGCGCCTCACCTTGGACTTCAACAACGCGGTTCGCGACTACCGCGTCGTGGGCGAGCTGAAAGATACGCCGCCGACAACGGACCTGAAGTTCGACCTGCTGGTCCCGCTCCAGGTCCCGACGCCCGAGCAAAACCCCCGCTGGCGGCATTGGGGCGCGCTGGACACCACCACCTATCTGCGCCTTGCAAACCCGGCGGGCGCCCGCGCGCTGGACGCCGAGTTGGACCGTTTCACCGATCGCCATGGGCGGCCGGGCCTGTCCCGGCCCCTGCACAGCCTGATCAGCCTGCGCCTCGCGCCGCTGCTGGCTATGCACCTGATCGTTCCGCCCGCACTCGCCGTGGTTACGGCTCTCGGCGTTGTGGGGACGCTCACGCTGCTGCTCGCGGCCGTGAACTACGTCAACCTGGCGACAGCCCAGGCGGCGATGAGGGCTCGGGAGGTTGCTCTGCGCAAGGTGCTCGGCGCCACCAGACCTGGCCTCATCGCGCAATTCATGGCCGAGTCGGTCGCGATGGCGGGCCTGGGGACACTGGTCGGCGTGGCTCTGTGCGAGCTGGCGCTGCCTCAGTTCAACGCCGCGATAGGGGTCGCGCTCAAGCTCGACTATTTCAGAGATCCCGGGTTGGATGGATTGATCCTCGCCGTGATCGTGGCGGTGGGGCTGGGCGCGGGACTCTATCCAGCATTCGTTCTCTCTCGATTCCAGCCGGCCGCGGTGCTGGCCTCCGCGCGCTCGCCCGGCGGCGGCCGGGCAGCGGGGCGTCTGCGCGAGGCGCTGGTGATCCTGCAGTTTTCGATCGCCATCGCTTTTACGATCAGCACGGCGGTGATCGCCAGTCAGTCCCAATACATCCAGCGGGCCGACCTGGGCTTTCGGCGAGATGGCCTGATCGAGGTCTCGTCCTTCCCTCATCCTGGGCTCACCCAGGCCCAGCGCGCCCGCCTCCTGACGGCGTGGCGCGCCCTGCCAGGGATTGTCAGCGCGACCCAGTCTGATTCCACGCCCGGCGACCCCGACGCGCCGGTCAGCAGCTACAGGCGCCCGGGCGCTGCCGGCGATGGCCAGTTGGTCCACGACGTGACGATCGGGCCTGACTTCTTCAAGACCTTTGGCGCGCGCCTGCTGGCGGGCCGATTGCCGGATACGCGCCACGGGGCGGATTTTGCGCCGTCCGCGCCATCGCCCGCCAAGCCATGGACAGCGCCTAACGTGGTCCTGAATGCGCGAGCCTTGAGCCTGCTTGGCTTCCACAACGCCCTGGACGCCATCGGCAAGCCGTTGATCTCGGGACGGCGCTCATTCCTGGTCATCGGCGTCGTCGCCGACCTGCGCTTTACGTCGCCCCGCGAGGCCGTGGAGCCGACGCTCTACTGGCCAACCGGCGGCGCGATCGACGGCGGCGCCGCAGCGGTGCGCTATGATGCCGCCGACCCCAAGGCGGTCATCTCACAAATGGGCGCCGTCTGGCGGCAAATCGCTCCCACCGAGCCGTTCGAGGCCAGGACGGTCGCGGGCGAATTGGAGTCCTATTACCGCGCCGACGACCAGGTCGGCCGGATGCTGACCCTCGCGGCCGTGCTCGCCGTCCTGATAGGCTGCGTAGGACTCTATGGCCTGGCGTCGTTCAACACGGCGCGGCGAGTGCGGGAAATTGGCATCCGCAAGACCCTGGGCGCATCGACCCGGGACATCCTGCAGCTGCTGATCAGCCAGTTCCTCCGGCCGGTGGTCATCGCCGCCCTGATCGCCTGGCCCCTGGCCTGGCTGGCCATGAGCAACTGGCTGGGTAGTTTTGACCAGAGGATCGGGCTCAGCCCGCTCTACTTCATCTCCGCCACAGCCCTGACTCTGCTGATCGCGCTGGCGACGGTCGGCGGCCAGGCCTTCTCGGTGGCCCGCGCCGAGCCGGCGCTGGCCCTGCGGCACGAATAGGCGAGCCCCCATGTTCACGCACTATCTGCTCACCCTCTACCGGGCTCTGACCAAGCACCGCCTTTACGCGGCGCTGAACATCCTCGGTCTGGCCGTCGGCATCGGGGTCTTTCTGGTCTTAAGCCTCTACGTGAGCTTCGAGACCAGCTTCGAACACTGGATCCCCGACGCCAAGTCCATCTACGTCATCCGCACCGGCTGGACCCTGCCCGGACATGCGATGCAGGCCGACAGCTACACCATGGGCGGGCTGATCGATGAACTGCAGGCGGACTATCCGCAGATCGTCGGCACGCGGACCTGGGGCGCCACCGCCACCGTTCGCCAGGGCGCGCAGATCACCAGCGAAGAGATCCAGATCGTCGATCCGACCTTCTTCAAGACCTTCGACCTGCCGGTGGTCGCCGGCGACAAGGCCCGCTTCCTGCAACGTCCCGATGAAGTGCTGATCAGCGAAAGCCGCGCCAAACGCTATTTCGGCGCGGCCAATCCCATCGGCCAGACGTTGACCCTGTCCGTTCATGGCAAGGTCAATACCTACCGCGTCTCAGGCGTGCTTGAGGATGCGCCCAAGAACACCGACCTCGACTTCGACATCCTCATTCCCCTGACCCAGGCGATGGTCGATGCCGACGGCAAGACCTGGCGCCACTGGGGCAGCGAGCAGCTCGCCACCTATCTGCGCTTCGCCAGTCCGGCGGGCGCAGCTTCGCTCGACAACAACCTGCCCGGCTTCATCGACCGCCACGCCAGGGCGGATGTGGGTCCAAACGCCCACAAGGCGATGGCGCTGACGACGCCGCCCCTGCTGTCACTGCATCTGCTCGACCCGAAGGACGCCGTCGTGGTGGCGACCATCGGCGCGGTGGGGCTGCTGACCCTGCTACTGGCGGCGGTCAACTATGTGAACCTGGCCACGGCGCGAGCGGGCCTGCGAGCGCGGGAAGTGGCGCTGCGCAAGGTGATGGGGGCGACGTCGCGCTCATTGGTTTTACAGTTCATGGCCGAGTCGGTGGCGACCGCATCGCTCGCCGCCTTGATCGGTCTGGCCTTGTGCGAACTCGGCGTGCCGCTGATCAACGCCGCCGGCGGCCTTTCCCTGCAGATCGCCTATTTCGGCGAGGGCGGCGTCGTGCCGCTGCTGATCGGCGTCGTCATCGTCGTGGGCTTCGGCGCGGGGATCTATCCGGCGCTGGTGTTGTCGCGATTCGAGCCGGCCGGGGTGCTGGCCTCGGCGCGGACGCCCGGCGGCGGGCGGGCCGGCGCTCGAGTTCGCGAAGGCCTGGTGGTGTTCCAGTTCGCCATCGCCATCGCGTTCACCATCGCCACCGGGGTGATCGTCAGCCAGGGCAGCTATCTGCGCCACGCCGACCTGGGCTTCAGACGCGACGGGCTGATCCTGGTCGAGTCCTTCGACAATCGCGAGATCACCGGCGCTGAGCGATCGGCCCTGCTGAACCTGTGGCGGGCGACGCCCGGCGTGGTCAGCGTCACCGACTCCACCGTCGCGCCCGGCGTCTACCACTCGCTCAGCGCCTCCAACTTCAAACTGCCGGGGCAGGGCGGCGACGGCCCCAGCATGACCTATGAGGTCACCGGGCCGGACTTCCTGCAGACCTATGGCGGGCGGCTGATCGCCGGGCGAATGCTGGACCGCGCCTATGGCCAGGATGAATCAAACGTCGGCGGCTCGGACGCCGACGCCGGTGACCGACCCACCACGGCGAACCTCAGCAATGTCATGATTAACGCCATCGCCGCGAAGACCCTGGGGTTCAAGTCGCCCAGCGACGCGCTCGGCAAGACGTTGTTGGAAGGCAAGGACGACGGCGGCTTTCAGCCGTATCGGATCGTCGGCGTGATCGACAATATCCGCTTCCGCTCGCCGCGGGATACGTTGCGGCCCACCGTCTACTTCTTCACGACGAAGGACTTCAGCGCGGCCATGGCCGGCGTTCGCTACGCCAACGCCGATCCCAAGCTGGTGATGGACCGGATGCAGGCCGCCTGGCGGCAGGCGGCGCCGACCGTGCCCTTCCGGGCCAAGACCATCGAGAACAGCCTGCAGGCCTATTACCAGAGCGACGACGAGCGCGGCCACCTGTTCACCCTGGGCGCGGTGTTGGCGGTGGCGATCGGCTGCCTGGGCCTCTATGGCCTGGCGTCGTTCAATACCGCCCGGCGGGTGAAGGAGATCGGCATCCGCAAGACGCTGGGCGCGTCGACCAGCGACATCCTGAAACTGCTGGTCGGCCAGTTCATGCGGCCGGTGCTGATCGCCAACCTGATCGCCTGGCCCTTGGCCTATGTCGCCATGCAAAACTGGCTGAGCGGCTTCGACCAGAAGATCAGTCTCAACCCGCTATACTTTCTGGCCGCAACCCTGCTGACCATCCTCATCGCCGTCGGCACTGTCGCGGGCCAGGCCTATTCGGTGGCCCGCGCCGAACCGGCCAAGGCGCTTCGGGATGAGTAGGCGTGCGTCGTCCATTCAGGTTGAGGCTTAGGACGCCGGCATGTTGGCCCACACCCTGCTGACCTTCTACCGCTCCCTCACACGCCATCGCCTCTATTCGGCGCTGAACGTGCTCGGGCTGGCGGTCGGCATCGCCGTCTTCCTGGTGCTGTGGCTGGACGTGCGGTTCGAGACCAGCTTCGAACGCTGGATTCCCCACGCCACGTCCATCTATGAGCTGCGGACCGACTTCATCGGCGTTGGCCCGCCTACACCGAACACCATGGGCGCGACCGCCGAGGAGTTGCGCGGCGACTATCCGCAGATCAACGCAACGCTGGATTGGATCGAGGCCGGCAAGATTCGCCAGGGCGCCACGACAACCTCCGAAGAGGTCGAGGTCGTCGATTCCAACTTCTTCAATGTGTTCGACCTGCCGATGGTCATGGGCGACCGCGCTCGCGCGCTGAGTTCCCCGGACGATGTGGTCCTGAGCCAGACCAAGGCCAAACAATACTTCGGCGCGAGCAATCCCATTGGCCAGCGTCTGACCATCGCCCGCAACGGCAAGCCGCAGGACTATCGTGTGAGCGGCGTGCTGAAGGACGCTCCTCGCGAAACCGACCAGCACTTCGACATCCTCATCCCGCTGACCCCACAAATGACGAGCGGCGATGAACAGATGTACTGGCGCGGCTGGGGCTGGGTGCAAGTCAGCACCTATCTTCGATTTGACTCCGCCGAGCAGGCTGCAGCGCTCAGGCACGATCTCGACAATTTCGTCGATCGCCATGCCAGCAAGGATGTAACCCCGCCGCCCGCGCACAAGACGCTAACCCTGCGGATGAATCCGCTCGTTGCGCGGCACTTGTTGAATCCCAGGGACGCCGCCGTGGTGGCGGCGATCGGCGCGGTCGGCCTGCTGACGCTGCTGCTGGCGGGGGTCAACTACGTCAATCTCGCCACCGCGCGCGCCGGGTTGCGCGCGCGGGAAGTCGCCCTGCGAAAGGTCATGGGCGCCACGCGGCCAGCGCTCATCGGCCAGTTCATGGGCGAGGCCCTGGCCACCGCCGCCTTGAGCGCGCTGATCGGCCTTGCGCTCTGCGAACTGGCGCTGCCCCTGGTTAGCGCCGCCGGCGGTCTGGCGCTGAAGATCGACTATTTTCAGTCCGACAGCATCCTGCCGCCGGTGCTGATCGCCATGGTTGTCGTCGCGTTAGGCGCGGGGATCTATCCGGCGCTGGTGCTGTCCAGGTTCCAGCCGGCGGCCGTGCTGGCCTCGGCGCGCAGCCCCGGGGGCGGTCGGATCGGCGCCAGGATCAGGGAGGGGCTGGTCCTGATCCAGTTCGCCATCGCCATCGCCTTCACCATCGCCACCGCCGTCATCGTCGGCCAGACCGACTTCCTTCGGCACGTGGACCTGGGGTTCAAGCGCGATGGCCTGATCATCGTCCGCAACTTCGACGATCCCGACATCACCGACGCCCAACGCGCCAGCCTGCTCGACGCCTGGCGAACCCTTCCGCATGTGGAGATGGCGTCAGCGGGGTCGACCTCGCCGGGCGTCCAAGAGGGGAACGTTTCCAATAAGACCAAACGCGCCGGCGCGCCGGGAACGGGGTCGGATGTGAACTACTTCCATGTCCAGGAGGGGTTCTTCCAGACCTATGGCGCCCGCCTGATCGCCGGACGGTTCCTCGACCGCCGCCATGGTG
>Ga0302314_10000943_pt1 | contig 54316 bp, 36 predicted proteins | sample III_Palsa_N2_3_FD_200533 | JGI IMG/M metagenome (GOLD analysis project Ga0302314, IMG submission 200533) | Peat permafrost microbial communities from Stordalen Mire near Abisko, Sweden - III_Palsa_N2_3 | ecosystem: Environmental > Terrestrial > Soil > Palsa > Peat permafrost | place: Sweden... | reverse complement strand
CGTCGATGTTCCTCGCGGACAAGCTCAATCAGATCACGCAGCTCACCTTCACGCACCCGCTCAAAAATCCCAAGCTCATTCCCGACCTGTTCACATTCTCGCCGCCGCCGGGTGTCGATGTGATCGGTCGCGACAGCAAGTGAGCCCGGCGGGCGAGGGTGCCTATCGACCGCTGGCCGACCGGCTGCGGCCGCGCAATCTCGACGAATACGTGGGCCAAGCGCACCTGCTCGCGCCGGGCGCGCCCTTGCGCCGCGCGCTCGAGGCCGGCCGGCCGCACTCGATGATTCTGTGGGGGCCTCCCGGGACCGGCAAGACGACGCTCGCGCGCTTGGTGGCGAACGGCGCGAACGCGGAGTTCATCGCACTCTCGGCGGTGCTCGCGGGCATCAAGGACATTCGCGCCGTGGTCGAGCGGGCCAAGAGCCTGCGGGGGAGCCGCGACACCGTGCTCTTTCTCGACGAGGTGCATCGCTTCAACAAGTCGCAACAAGACACCTTTCTGCCCTACGTCGAGGACGGCACTCTCATTTTCGTCGGCGCGACTACCGAGAATCCGTCGTTCGAGGTGAACAATGCCTTGCTGTCGCGGGCGCGGGTTTATGTGCTGAAGCCCCTGACGCAGGAAGATCTCGGTAAGCTCCTCGACCGGGCCCTCGCCGATACGGAGCGGGGTCTCGGCGGATTGCGACTCGAGCTCGAGCCCGCCGCGCGCGAGCTGTTGCTGGCCGCGGCGGACGGCGATGCGCGGCGCATGTTGAATCTCTTGGAGACCGCCGCGGACCTCGCCAAGCCCGAGGGGCAGGGACACCGCCTCGACGTCGACACCATGCGGGCGGTGATCGGCAGCACCTACGTGCGTTTCGACAAGGGCGGGGAGAACTTTTACGATCAGATCTCGGCGCTGCACAAATCGGTGCGCGGCAGCGATCCGGACGCGTCGCTCTACTGGCTCTGCCGCATGCTGGCGGGCGGCTGCGATCCGATGTACATCGCGCGCCGTGCCGTGCGCATGGCGAGCGAGGACATCGGCAATGCCGATCCGCGCGCGCTCACCATGAGCTTGGAGGCCTGCGCGGTGTATGAGCGGCTGGGGAGCCCCGAGGGCGAGCTCGCGATCGCACAGGCGATCGTTTTCTTGGCGTGCGCGGCGAAGAGCAACGCCGTCTACGCGGCGTTCGGCGCGGCGATGGAGGATGCTTCGAAGCTCGGCTCGCTGGAGGTGCCGCTGCACCTGCGCAATGCTCCCACACGTCTCATGAAAGAGATCGGCTACGGGAAAGGCTACCGCTACGCGCACGATGAGCCGGACGCTTATGCCGCGGGCGAGCGGTACTTGCCGGAGGGGCTGTCCGAGCGGCGCTATTACGTGCCCGTGCCGCGCGGGCTCGAGATCAAAATCGGCGAGGCGCTGGCGGCGAGACGCGCCCGAGACAAGAACCAGCGCGAGTAGACTCGCCCTAGATCCGGAGGAAATGACGTGCTCGATCCCAAGCTGTTACGCAACGATCTGCCGAAGGTGGCCGCCGAGCTTGCGCGCCGCGGATTCACTCTCGACGTGGAGAAAATCTCTGCGCTGGAAGAGCAGCGCAAGGCCGCGCAGATCGAGGCCGATAGTCTGCGCGCGGAGCGCAACGCGAATGCCAAGGCGACCGGCCAAGCCAAAGCTCAGGGCCGGGACGCGACGCCGCTGATCGAGCTCGGCGAGTCCCTCGCACAACGGCTTGCGGCTCTCGAGGGACGGCTCGAGACGATCCAGGCGGATCTTTCCAACATACAACTCGGCTTGCCCAACATCCTGCACGCGAGCGTGCCGCCCGGCCGCGACGAGGCCGACAACCTCGAAGTGCGCCGCTGGGGCGAGCCCCGCACGCTTTCCTTCGAGCCGAGGGATCACGTGGCGATCGGTGCGCGGCTCGGTATGGATTTCGAGGCGGCGGGGCGCATCTCGGGCGCCCGCTTCGTGGTGATGACCGGACCGCTCGCCAAGCTCCATCGCTCGCTCACACAGTTCATGCTCGACTTGCACGTGCGCGAGCACGGCTACCGGGAGGCGTACGTGCCGTATCTCGTGCACGCCGAGGCTCTGGTCGGCACCGGGCAGCTGCCGAAGTTCGAGCAGGACTTGTTCGCCGTGCGCGGCGATCCGGGCTTTTTCCTCATCCCGACTGCCGAAGTGCCGGTCACCAACCTGGTGCGCGATCAAATCGTCGATGCCGCCGCGCTGCCTATGAAATACGTGGCGCACACGCCATGCTTTCGTTCCGAGGCCGGGGCTGCCGGCAAGGACACCCGCGGCATGATTCGCCAGCACCAGTTCGAGAAAGTCGAGCTGGTACAGATGGTACGCCCCGAGAATTCCTACGCCGCGCTCGAGGAGCTCACGGGTCACGCCGAGGCGGTGCTGAAAGCACTGGAGTTGCCGTACCGTGTGGTGGCGCTGTGCGCGGGCGATGTGGGCTTCGGGAGCGCCAAGACGTACGATCTGGAGGTCTGGCTACCCTCGCAGAAGCGTTACCGCGAGATCTCATCTTGCAGTAACTACGAGGCATACCAGGCGCGCCGCTTGCAGGCGCGCTGGCGCAATCCCGCCACGGGCAAGCCTGAGCCGCTGCACACGCTCAACGGCTCGGGCGTCGCGGTCGGACGCGCCCTGGTCGCCATCCTCGAGAACTACCAGCAGTCCGACGGCAGCGTGGTCGTGCCGAGCGCACTCGGACCTTACATGGGGGACACGATGCGGCTCGGCTGAGCGAGGCGCGCGGCCTCCACGGTTCATCAAGGGGCCCGCGACGCGAGGTAGGCCGCGATCGCCAGCATCTCGGCGCTGGTCAGTTTAGAAGAAATTGACTGCATAGTTGTCGCCGAGCTCCCAAGACGTTCGCCGTTCTGAAACGCCCAAAGCTGGCGGACCACATAGCTTGGCGGACGACCTGCGATGGGCGGGACATCGCCGATGCCAGTCAAGTTCGCCCCATGGCAGCTCGCTCAAGAAAGCGTGGCGCCGGTTGTTGCCATCACCAACGCCTCGCCCGCGGCGACACTGCGTTGCGGTACGTACGCGATGAATCCTGAGTGAGAATCTCGATAAAGAAGTCCTGGAGTGCTCACGGGTAACTCGACGATGCGATCTCCTATGGGCTCGGCGCCGCCAAGAGGGAGCACGGTCCGCATCAGTGTCTCCGGACTTACGACCGATATGGGCACGGTAGTAGTCTCGACAACCCGAATCCATTGGCGCGGCTTCAGCGCTGCAAAATATTCTGCAGCCGCCAGTATCTGCTCATCGGTGTATCTCTTCTTCAACGACGTGAGAAACCCGCTGGTGCGCGAGTTACCGACCGATATGCGTCTTGCGCCACTTCGAAAATCCGCGAATTGCCGCACGATGTACGAAACGGAGAGTCCGGCGAGTGACGCTGATTCAACATGGCCTAAGCCGTTCGGCAGATGGCAGAGCGCGCACGGTAGAAGCGGCGGACTATCCGCACCCCCGCGCGATCCGTGCGCTACGATCTCAGGCATTGGCGGGTGCTCGTCCGGATACCAATCCGGAGGGTTCAGCACATCCTCCAATTGGGCAAGCGTGTACGACTTTCCGCTCCCGGGCGCAGTCCATGAGAGTCCGCCAGGCGCCGGAGGCATGGGGCTCGGCTTTGCCAATTCGGCGGAAGGCACGAAGAAAGCCCACTCTGGTCGTTCGGCAGCGAGTCCGCTGCTGACGCACGACACAAGAAGCATCGCAATGAGGATGCCTTTAAGCATGGTGTCTATCATGCCGCCACGGCCTGAGTCTGAAAAGGCCGGCAGACGCCACTCTCGCCAGCGGCGGCGGTGCAGCAGCGGCGCAGCGGCTCGGCGGCGGCGCACGTAGAGAGCAAAAAAAACGCCGCCTCGACAATGGAGGCGGCGCGTGTTTACCCGATTGCGCAGTGTTTAGTTGCGGTTTCCCATGAGGAGGCGCAGCACGTACCAGAACATGAGGGCGATCGATGCAAAGAGCTGCATCGCGGCCGACACGTACCGGTCTTCCGGATAATAGTGAATGATGTTCGAGGTGTCGTACAGCACCGCGGCGCCCGCAAAGCCGATCATCGCCACCGAGAACCAGGTGCCGAGCTGGAAGCCGAATATCGCTCCGCCCACGATCGCGAGCAGCGCGACGATGCCGCCCCACATCAAGATGGCCCGCAGGAACGAGAAGTCCTTGCGAGTCTGATGTGCAACGACCATGAGTCCGCCCGCGCCGAGGAGTGTGACCACGGTGGCGCTGTCGATGGTGCCCGGGGCCTTCAAATTCGCGATGTAGAGCAGGGGCACGAAAATGATCGCCTCCGCCACCACATACGCCCCGTACGCGAAGTACTGCATGCCGATCGAGGTGCTGGTCTGCGCGGTGCGCGAGGCCAGCCATCCGACCAACATGAAGGCGCCCAGGATGAGTATCCAGTTGAAGCCCAGCACGAAGCGCACGATCGGTCCGGCGAGACCGGACTCGAACAGCCCGAGCTCCACCAGGATGAAACCGAGGATGCCCCCGACCAGATGGGTATAGGTCCGGGTGATGAACACACTGCGGCTATCCACCCGACCTGTGGGAAATGCCGCATTGGGAAAGTTAGCCATGGTCTGTATCGTCCTCCAGTGATTCCTTGCCGCGATTTTAGCACTCTGCCGGAAATCGTGCCGAAAGGCGCGTTCCGGGGCGAGATCGGCGCCGCGCGGTACCGGCGACGGAACACGCATTGGGGCGCCCTTTGAGGAATTCAATGGCGCGGCAGCCTTGGTTCATGTCGCGCGCAGCGCCTCCGCGACCGGCAAGCGCGCCGACCGCACCGCTGGGAAGAGTCCGCCCAGCACCCCGATGGCGCATGCCCAGACGAGACCCGTCACCATCAGAGTCGTGGTGACCGTGACCTGAAAAACGATCTGGGCGAAAGCGCCCCCCAAGGTCGCGACGGTATGCCCGTTGAAAAACCACCAGGCGAGCGCCGCGCCGAGTAGTCCGCCGATCAGCGACAAGGCGAGAGCCTCGATCATCACGGACAACAGGACCGGCAGCGCGCCAAAGCCGATGGCGCGGAGCGTCGCGATCTCCAGGGTGCGCGCGTCGACCGCCGCGTACATGCTGTTGAGGGCGCCGAACATCGCGCCGATCGCCATGATGATGGCGACCGTATTTCCCACGACAGTGATCAGCTGGGTCAATTGTTTGGACTGTGCGGCGTAGTATTCGGCCTCGCGCTCGACGTCGACTTTGAGCTGCGGATCCGTGGTGAGTGCGTCCTTGAACGTCCCGAACTCGCTCGCGCTAGTGAGCAATCCCACGGCCGAGCTGTAACCCGGGCGCTCGATCGAGGAGCCCACCGTGTCGACATCGGCCAGCAACTCCGACTCGTGGACATCGCCGTTCGTCGTGAACACGCCCGTGACCGTCCAGTCGACGCTGCGCAAGTGCAAAACGCTGCCGGGAGTCAGCCCGCGGAATTGCTTTGCGGCGCCCGCGCCGGCGATCAATTCGCGCACCGCCGGATGAAACATGCGGCCGGCCACGATCTTGAGCTCCGGGCGCACCTTCTGAGCCTGCAAGCCGATGCCGCGCAAGGTGACGTTCGAGTCGCTGCCCGTATCGATCTTCGGCACGTTGACGACCGTGATGATCTCCGGAGAAAGCAGCGCCTTGCCTTCGGCATCCTTGGCAAGGCCGGGCGCATTCGCGATGGTATCGATGTCGCTTCGAGTCACGTTGCTGTTGAGCTCGGCATCGGACCCGCCGCGCAGCACGATGACCCGATCGGGACGCCCGTTATCGGCCACGGTATGGTGGAATCCGGCCGCCATGGCGAGCACCGACACGAGCACCGCGACCACTCCGGCAATGCCGATCACGATCACGCTCGAGGAGCCGGCACGCAGCGGCAGGGTTTGTATTCCCATCGAGGTCAAGGCTATGAGTTGCTTGAACATGGTCTTCCGCCGCGCGCGCTAGCGCTTCTCCATGAGAGCGGCGACCACGTTCAGGCGCATCGCGCGCAGCGCCGGCGGGGTGCCGACCAGAAGCGCGAGCAGTACCGCGAGGCCGAGTCCGTGAGGCAGCACCCAGGGCGAGGCCGTGATGCCTTGAAGCACGCTGCGTACCACCGGAATCAAGGCATAGCTCGCCGCGAGGCCGACAACGGCGGCGAGCAGACACAGCAGCAGCGACTCGCCGATCACCAGGCCTACCACCTTGGTATCGCTGAACCCCAAGGTCTTCAGCACAGCAAGCTCCGGCGTGCGCTCGCGCACCGACTGCATCATGGTGTTGCCGGTGAGGAACAGGAGCGTGAAAAATACGGCGCCGAGAATTGCCCGCAACACGAACCCTACGTCGCCGAACTGCTTCACGAACGACATCGCGAAATCCTTGGCCGGCTGCGTCTTGGTCTCGTTCGGTGAATTCGCGAACAGCGCGTCGATCTTCTGCGCGATCTGCGGAGATTGCGACGGATCGACGACGCGCTCCTCGAACCACCCGACCTGGCCTTTGCCGAAGCTACGGCCCTCGTCGAAGAGCTCATAGTGAAACAACACGGTGGAGGATTGCTGGGCCGCCTGCGTCCGATCCTTCACATCGAATGTCCCCACGATGTCGAAGGTCCAGTTGAGCGAGCCGTCGGACTTCCGGGTCCATATGGTCGAATGCAGCGGCAGCTTCTGCCCCACGTGCCAGCCGAACTTCTTCATGAGCGCGGAGTTGACCAGCACACCCGAGCGGGTGTTGCGGAATGCCGCCATTTCCGCATCGCTCACCACGAATTCGTCCTTGTGCAGATCGAAATAGGTGGGCGTGTCGATCGGCAGCGCGAACACGAAGTTCTTCGATTCCTGGAAATACCCCCCGAACCAGGTGATCCAAGTCACAACGGCGACGCCGGGAACGGCGGCTATTTGCTGGACGTCCGAGAAGGGCAGTTGCAGCGTGAGGGAGAATTTGTTGGTCGTGATGAGTTTGTCCACGCCGGTCACGCCCGTCTGCGGGTTCTCGAATGCGTCATCGATGGTCGCCAGCGCACCGTACAGCAGGAACGCGATGGCCACCGACAGCAGGGTAAAAATCGTGCGTGTCTTTTTGCGCCACAGATTTGCCCAGAGCAGGGGTAGGTATTTCACGGGCGCCCGCTCTTCAGGCTGCGAGCGTGCCGGCGTCGAGCAGCGCGCCCTTGTCCATGTGCAGGCTCCGGCTGCCGAACTCCGCCGCCTTCGGATCGTGCGTCACGATCACGATCGTCTTGCCGTGCTCGCGGTTCAAGATCTGCAGCAGGTGCAGGATCTCGTCGGCGGATTTGCGGTCCAGATCACCGGTGGGCTCATCGCACACCAGGAGCGGTGCATCGGCAACCAGAGCGCGTGCAATGGCCACCCGCTGCGCCTGGCCGCCCGAGAGCTCGCTTGGCTTGTGCTTGGCGCGGTCGGCGATGCCGACCAGCGTCAAGGCGGCCAGCGCATTCGCCGCCCGCTGGGGCGCGGACAGATGGGTGAGCAGCAACGGCAGCTCGACGTTGCGCTGCGCGTTCAGCATCGGCATCAAGTTGTAGAACTGGAACACGAAGCCGACGTGATGGGCGCGCCAGCGAGCGAGCTGACCGCTGCTCATGAGGTCCAGGCGCTGGCCCGCGACGGTGAGCTCGCCCGAAGTGGGCGAGTCGAGCCCGCCGATCAAGTTGAGCAGCGTGGTCTTGCCCGAGCCGCTCGGGCCCATGAGCGCGACGAATTCGCCCTTGGCGATGTCGAGGTCCAAGCCATCGAGCACGGGCACGTCTTGTTTGCCGCGCGTGTAATGCTTGACGACGTTGCGCAGGCTCACGATGGTCTCGCTCATCCCTTGATCCCTCGCGGCCGTTTGGCCGCGGCTAGTGTTCGAAGCGAATTCTGACGCCGTCCTTCAAGCGGGCGAAATCGCCGATCGCAATTCGCTCGCCGGGCTGCAAACCCGACAGGACGGTCACCTGATTCGAACTGCTCGCACCCAGTTTTACTGCGCGCCGCTCGACCGTGGAGTCATGCACGACGTACACCACGCCGACCGAACCCGAAACCTGCACGGCAGCGGGCGGCAAACTCAAGCCTGGCACCGGCTTGGCATCTCCCACGCCCGGGGCGCCCGCGAGGAATGATACCCGAACGCCCATTTCAGGAAGAATACGCGGGTCCTTCTGATCGAGCGCGATACGCACCGTAACGGTGCCCTTGCTGCGGTCGGCGGTCGGGATGACGGCGATCACGTGCCCTGGAATTTGCCAGTCGGGGTACGCGTTGAGCTTCGCGGTCACCTTCTGGTCCGGCTCGACCCGGTTGATGAAATTTTCGTTCACATCGACCTGGATCTCGAGGGAATCCATGTCGACGATGGTGCCGATGCCGGTGCGGGTGAATCCGCCCCCCGCAGACAAAGGCGAGACGATCTCGCCGGGCTGTGCGGCCTTCACGGTCACGATGCCCGTGAACGGTGCGCGCACAATCGTGTCCGCGAGATTCCGATCGGCAACCTCCACATTGCGCTGCGCCACCTCGATGTTGCTGCGCTGAGTAGCGAGCTGTGCCGTCAACGCATCCATGGAGGTCTTTGAGTTATCGAGGGCGGCCTGGCTCACGAAGTGACCCTTGACGAGGCTCGTCTGCCGGTCGAAGTCCCGGTGCGCGTTGGCGAGGTTGACCTCGGTCTCGGCGAGCCCCGCCTTGGCAAAATCCAGCTGCGCATGAGCCGCCGCCAACGCCGCGCGCACGTTGCTGTCGTCGAGCCGCGCGATGACCTGCCCTTCCTTGACACGGTCGCCTTCCTCGATGTCGAGCTCGACCATCTTACCCGTGATCTTCGAGGCCACCGTGGCCTGGCGGCGCGCCACCACGTAGCCGGAGGCGTCGAGGATGGACCCCGCGCTCGCGGCGCCCGCGTCGGCCACCGGCTGCGGCTCGGCGAGACGGACCGGAATCTCGGAGGAGCGCAGCCAGAACCAAACGCCCGCCGCCGCGCCGATCGCGACCAGCAGCGCGGCTGCGACGATCCAGATTCGGGCGGATCCGGAACGGGGAGGTTCTGTGCGGTCGATTCGCAGCTGATTGAGGAGCGCCGCTTTATCTTCCATGAAGCGGAGCGACCATTGATACCAGAATCATTGTCACGGCGGCAGGGACGATGGCAGTACGCCTGGCGGTATGGATCGGCCGCCGAATTTGAGTAGAAGGATAAAGGGGGGACGGGCGTGTGTCCAATAGGGCAAAATACAGCGGTCGCGGTTGCTTCAGACGGAGAGGTGGCAGAGCGGTTGAATGCACCGGTCTTGAAAACCGGCATCGGAGCAATCCGATCGCGAGTTCGAATCTCGCCCTCTCCGCCATTAGAAAAAGACTAAATAACGGCTAGGGTTTGTATTTGCCGTTGCGCGCTATCGCCACGTTTAGAAAGGCCACTGCGTGCGGTGCAACTTCGGCCGCCAGGCTTGCGGTTGCCTTGGGCCTGTCCTGACGTAGCCACAGATCTCGCACGTTCATCGTCACGTAGGACGGTAGATGCAGCGCCGACCAGTCAAGACGAATACTCCGTCGCTCTGCGCTTCGGTTCAGCAGTACCACTGCCTGGGAACCATCGGCGAGCGATCTGACCCAGATCTCGGTGTCACCGAGCTTCACCGCTCGGCGGCCTTGAATGCCGAGCACATCCTGGTCGACGGCAATGACCTCGCGGTTGGTCAGAATCGCACGGACGGCGGGGCTCATTGTCGTCAGGTCATTGCCCGCCATCAGCGGCGCGGCCAGTATCGCCCAAAGGCTGAAATGCGCGCGGTATTCGTCGTCCGTCATGCCGGCGTTCCCGACCTCCAGCATGTCCGGGTCATTCCAGTGACCAGGCCCAGCGAACCCTACTAGATCAACCTGCTGATCGAGGATTCCCAGGACGCTGGCCCAGGACTTATCAATATCCGTGGTGGTGCGCCAGAGGTTTCCGCCGATTGAGGCAGCCCACTGCCAGGGCTGGTGCGTGCCCCATTCACACAGGCTATACACAATGGGTCGACCCGTTGCGCGCAAAGCATCAGACATCGTTTCGTAAGCGGCGCGTGCTTGCAGCGATCCACTGTGGCACCAATCGTACTTCAGGTAGTCCACGCCCCAGGCTGCGTACTGCGCGGCGTCCTGGTATTCGTGGCCGCGGCTACCCGGCCTGCCCTGGCAGGTCTTATCGCCTGCATCCGAATAGATGCCGAACTTCAGGCCCTTCGAGTGCACGTAGTCGGCCAACGCCTTGATGCCCGAAGGAAAACGCTCTGGATTGGCTTGAACGTCACCTGCCGCATCACGCTCGCCCTGCCAGCAGTCGTCGACGACGACATAGATGTAGCCGGTGTCTTTCATCCCGGATGCCACCAGGGCGTCGGTTTGTTTGCGGATCGTCGCTTCGCCGACGTTGCAGCCGTATACATTCCAGCTGTTCCAGCCCATCGGCGGCGTCAGCGCCAAACCGTTGGGGTCGCGCTGCTCAAACATCTGGTCAGCGGAAGCGACGCCAAACGCGATCGCGAACAAAGGTAGTGCCGCGAGAAGCCTCACGGCTGCAACCCAACCCGGCGCACCATTTCCGCGAACCTCGCTTCGCCGCGCAAAGGATCGAATACCGGATCTACTTTCAGGCTCACGAGGCAAGGTTCGTGGTCGCGAAACGCATTCTCCAAGGACTGCAGCGCTCGTTCGTTGTCGCCCAATCCGATGCGCACGATTGAATGAAACCAATGGGGCACGTAAGCGTACTTCACGCTCAGTTGATCCAACGCCGATCGAGCTTCCTGGCGGCGCCCCGCGCGCCCGAGTGCGTAGGCGAGCGCGGCTTCGGTAAACGCATTGCCCGGACCCATACGCGCGGCAGTTTGGAGCGCGGCAATCGCTTCGTCATGGCGCTGCTGCTGTATGAGCGTCTGACCGAGACCGAAATAGAGCTGGTCCCATGCCGGCTCGAGCTCCACCGCTTTACCGAACTGTTCAACGGCTTCTTCGAAACGGCGCGCGTTAAGGCCCATCCCACTTCCTGGATCGCAATGACCGAGAAGGGATCCAGGAACTCGGCGTGACGATGCGCTGCCACCGCCTCATCGCTGCGCCCTGCATAGCGCAGGCACACGCCGCGCTTCCAGTACACGTAAGCATCGCCGGGTGCCAGGGCGATGGCGCGATCGGATTCTGCATCTGCTGCACGCCAGTCCCAGTCGTTGAGGAGCCTCAGCAAGCTGAGTGCGGCATGCCCCTCGGCAAGATTTTCATCGAGCGCCACGGCGTTAACCGCTGCTGTCTCGGCCTCACGGAATGCCTGCTTTGGCTCCATGCCGAAGAAATAAGCGAGCTCGATGAAGCATTCCGCAATGGCGGCATACGCGGAGGCATGGCGCGGATCTGACTTGATCGAGTCCCGAAAATACTGGATCGCCCTGCGCTGTCCGTCCTCGGTGAGTATGCGCGCGTTATAGCGGCCTTTGAGATACAGCGGATACGCCTCCGGATGTATGGTGCGCGAGCTAGTGAGCCGGGCTCTCTCGTCGTGGCTCAATTCGGCGCGGACACCGGCGGCGATATCGCGGGCAACTTGCGCTTGTACGCCCAGAATGTCGGAGATTGCCCCCTCGTAGGTATCGGCCCACAAGTGCTGATCCGCGGCGGCGTGAATCAACTGGACGGTGATACGGAACCGGTCGCCCGATTTCATCACCGAGCCCTCGAGCAGCGCTTGTACGTGCAGGGCGCGCGCGATTTGCGGGATGGGATCGTTCGGCTCCCGGTAGCGCATGACGGAAGTGCGGGACACCACGCGCAGGCTGCGTATCTTGGCAAGCTCCGCGATCAGCTCCTCGGTGATTCCGTCGGCAAAATACTGCTGTGCCGGATCGCCGCTGAGATTCGCCAGCGGCAGCACCGCGATCGATTCGATACCGTGCGGAATTTCGATCGTGCGAACCCCTGCTGTGAAACGGTAGCCGCGCCTCGGTACGGTCGCGATGTACTCCTCCCCGCCGTCGTTTCCGAAGGCTCGCCGGAGCAAGAAAATCATCTGATTGAGATTTGCCTCCTCGACGAACGATTCGGGCCAGACGGCCTCGATGAGATCGGGCTTCCTGACCACGCTTCCTGGATGTCTGACTAGTTGCAGCAGAACTTCGATCGCCTTTGGCGGCAAGGCGATGGGTTCGCCGCGGCGCAGCAAGCTGCGGCCCAAGGGGTCCAGGCGGTAAGGGCCGAATTCGTAGGCTGTCGCGCGAACGCCCAGCATGGCGTGATACCTTACCCAAAAATTGATGTTTCATTGAGGACTTTCCCGATACCGGTGCTCTACAAGGAACTCTAGCCGGCGACTTCACCTCGCCGCAGGACGGAGGTGCATCCATGCTTTCGGAATCCGGCATTCAGACGCTCAAAGAGTCTCTTCGCGGCCAGCTCCTCCGCCCTGGGGATCCAGGCTACGATGCGGCCCGCGTGCTGCCAAACGCAATGATCGATCGGCGGCCGGCCCTCATAGCGCGCTGCGCAGGAGCGGCCGACGTGATCGCGTGCGTGCGCTTCGCTCGCGATCATGACGTTGTGGTGACCGTCCGCGGAGGAGGGCACAGCGTCGCAGGCAAGTCGATCTGCGACGACGGCCTGATGATCGATCTGTCCTTGATGAAGGGCCTGCGCGTCGATCCCGCGCGGCGAATCGCGCGGGCCGAGACCGGACTCAAGTTGGGAGAGTTTGACCGGGAAACACAAGCATTCGGGTTGGCGACGACGCTCGGCGTGGTGCCTACTGTCGGCATAGCCGGCCTTACGCTCGGCGGCGGATGGGGAAACTTGCATGCCAAGTATGGACTTGCGATCGATAACGTCATCGGCGCGGATGTAGTTACTGCTGACGGGCGCCTGCTCACGGCGAACGCGAGCGAAAATCAGGACCTTTATTGGGGGGTGCGCGGCGGCGGCGGAAATTTCGGAATCGTTACTTCGCTCGAATACACACTTCATCAGGTGGGCCCCGTACTGGGCGGTGCGGTGTTCTATCCCGCGGCAAAGGCGAAGGAGGTCCTGAAGTTCTGGCGCGAGTTCGCCGCGGAGAGTCCCGACGAATTGGTCACTCAGGGCGGTTCGTTGACTCTCCCGGATGGAGTCCCTGTCTTCGGCGTCGCGGGGTGCTACTGCGGACCCCTGTCCGAGGGCGAAAGGGTGCTGGCACCGTTGCGGCGCTTCGGTGCGCCGATTGCCGATGCGTTCGGCGGGATCACTTACTTGCAGATGCAAGGGATGTTCGAGTCTTTCTTTCCGCCGGGGCGCTTGGTCTACACCAAATCGAACTTCATCCGTCGCATGGATGACGCCACCATCGATGCACTGGTGCCATGGGTCGGCAAGAGCCCGTCTCGTTACACTTTCGCGCCATTCATCGAACATTGGCACGGCGCGGCCACCCGGGTGCCGGTTACCGAAACGGCCTTTCCTCATCGGCAGCATTCCTGGAACTTGCTCGCTTGGTCGATGTGGGAGAGCCCGTCGGACTCGGAGAGGAACATCCGCTGGAACCGTGAATGCTGCGAAGCGCTGAGGCCGTTCCTGGTGCCAAGCGCATACAGTAACTACGTCACCGACGAAGGTGAGGCCGTCGTTCGCGAGGCTTACGGACCCAACTACGATCGGCTCGTCGCCTTGAAGAACAAATACGATCCGACGAACTTCTTCCACATGAACCACAACATCAAGCCCGGTTGAGACGTAGAGGCCTGCTTCAGCGGCTCACGAGGGCTTGCTATCGGGTCGACGCAACAGCCAATGGCTGCCTGCCAGCGCAATGATCAAAAGCGCCAAGCCGACGGCACTCCCTTGATCTTTGAGATTGACAGCGATGACCTTGCGCGCCAGGGCGACCAGCGCGACCGCTAGAATCACTTCAACGTGCACGGTGTGATCTTTCAGGTAGACCTTGACCGTATGCATCAGCTCGAGACCGATCAGGATCAGGAGGAGGTCGCTGAATATTGCATAGATCTGCTCGTTGCTGATCGTCCCCGACGGGTAGGTGAGGATGTCGCGACCCAGATCGATTGCGAATCCGACCGCGAGCAGCAATACGACCAACGCCATCATGATAAGGACGGCCCAGTTGATCCAAGTCTCGAAGCGCTCGATCCATTTCAGCATCATTTATTTCCCCCGATGCCTCGCTCTGGTATCCCCTCGGGCCATGGTATCCCGCCGGCGCTGGTGAGCGATCGCAGCGGTTGCTGGTCGTCTTTAGCGTTGCTCCGGCTCGAACGCTTCACCCTCGCCGAATGTGGCGCCTTCCAGACCTACTTCGATCAGCGGCACGAGCTCGCCGTCGATGGGCACACCGGCTCTCCAGGAGCGGAAGCCGCTCAAAATCGGCCACGACGCACGGGACGAAATCGAGCCCGTCGCGAGATTGACGAATGCGATCGATGAGCCCGTTGGCAAAACCAGGGTGGGCGAGCCGTCCAGAAAATAGAGCGTGCCGTTTGGCTCCGGCGCTACATTAGGGTCGAACGCCGCGAGATCCGGACTGATCGTGTAGTCCTTGCCGAAGTCGACGACGTGAGGCCAGGTGCCGACCTCGTATTGGAAGGCGGTTCCGTCGTACCGAATCACTGCACGCTGCTGGGCGGGATCGCCCTCGCTGACGGTGCAGAACCCGTAGGTATCGCCGAACAGGATGAGGGAGCCTGCATCCACCGCGGAGAGAGGCTTTATCTTCAAGGATGGATTGAATTCCATGGCTGCTTTCCCTGGCAGAGGCCGATTCAGGTTTCCTACATCATATATAGAAATCATGTGTTTACGTTAGAATGAGTTGTCGGCCGAGCTTCATCTGTTTACCATGCGGGCCAGGCTCGTCATAGGAAGCGGGCGATAAAACTCTTCTGTGAACCAAAGCCGACCCGTACTTGACGATCGCTATCCCGTGCCGCGACGGCGCCTGCGGGTCTGAGCATGATTTCCCGCTACTCGGCTCTCGCGCTCCTCAGGCGCGCCGTGACCGGCGCACCGTGGCAACGCGCGTGGCGCTCCCCCGATCCGCAGCCGACCTATGACGTGATCGTCATCGGCGGCGGCGGCCACGGGCTCGCGACCGCCTATTACCTTGCAGCGAACCACGGCATACGGAAGGTCGCGGTGCTCGAGCGCGGCTATCTCGGCTCGGGCAACGTCGGGCGCAACACGACGATCGTTCGCTCGAACTACCAGATCGACGGCAACACCCAGTTCTTCGAGCACTCATTGAAGCTGTGGGAAGGCCTCTCGCACGAGCTCAATTACAACGTCATGCTTTCGCAGCGCGGCCAGATCATTCTCGCGCACGGACCCTCGCAGCTCGATGTGCTCGCGCGCAAGGGCAACGTCATGCGCTTGAACGGCATCGACGCCGAGCTCTTGGACCGGGCGGACGTGACGCGGATGCTGCCTTTCCTCGATTACTCGCCGCACTCGCGGTTTCCGATCTTCGGCGGCCTGCTGCAGCGTCGCGCCGGCACCGCGCGCCACGACGCGGTCGCCTGGGGCTACGCCCGTGCGGCCGACCGGCTCGGCGTGGACATCATCGAGCAGTGCGAGGTGACGGGTTTCTTGCGCGACGGCGATCGGATCACGGGCGTCGAGACCACGCGCGGGCGGATCGGCGCCGGCCGCACCGCCATTTCGGTCGCCGGCCATAGCTCGCAAGTCGCGGCTCTGGCGGGTCTCCGGCTCCCAGTCGAGAGCCACTTGCTGCAGGCTTTCGTTTCCGAGCCCATCAAGCCGTTCCTCGATCACGTCCTCTCATTCGGCGCCGAGCTCTTCTATATCTCCCAGTCCGACAAGGGGGGCCTGGTATTCGGCGGCCATATCGACGGTTTCAATACCTATACCCAACGCGGGCAGTTTCCGAAGGTTCAGACCGTCGCTGAATGCGCGGTCGCGCTCATGCCGTCGATCTCGCGCCTGCGGCTGCTGCGCCACTGGGCGGGCATCCAGGACATGACGCCCGATGGCAGTCCCTTCATCGGACGCACACCCTTGCGCGACCTGTATCTGAACGGCGGCTGGTGCTATCAAGGCTTCAAGGCGACCCCGGCCACGGGCTGGTGCCTGGCGCACAGCATCGCGCACGAGACCGAGCACCCGCTGATCCGTCATCTGGCGCTCGATCGCTTCGAACGCAACAACGGCTTCGATGAGTACGGCACCGGGCTGTGGACATACAAGCAATGACCCGACCAGCAGTGATGCGGGCGTGCCCGCGAGCCCCAAAGCGATGCTGAGAATTCCCTGCCCTCAGTGCGGCGAGCGCGACTATACCGAGTTTCGCTACGGCGGCGATGCGACCAAGGTGCGCCCGGCGCACGGCAGCGGCGACCTGAAAAGCTGGCATGACCATGTGTTCCTCTTCGACAATCCGAAGGGTGCGCATCGCGAGTTCTGGCAGCATGTGCAAGGCTGCCGGCAATGGCTCGTGCTCGAGCGCGACACCGCGACCAACACGGCGGGTCGCTCCTGGCTCGCCCGCGAGCGCGGCGCCCGCGAGGCCCCCCATGGCTAGCGGATCGCATCGCCTGGCAGCCGGGGGCCGGATCGAGCGCGCCCGTCCGATCGCATTCACGCTCGAGGGCCGAAGGCTGCAGGGATTCGGCGGCGATACGCTCGCATCGGCGCTGCTCGCCGCGGGCGTCGGCGTGCTCGGACGCAGCTTCAAGTATCACCGGCCGCGCGGTCTTCTGGCCGCCGGCGTCGAGGAGCCCAATGGCCTGCTCACGCTCGGCGAAGGTGGGGGGCGTACTCCCAACGTGCCGGCGACGACGGTCGAGCTGGCCGAGGGAATCGTGGCGACCCGTCAGAACGGCTGGCCGTCGGTGGACGTCGATCTGATGGCGGCGCTGACCGCATGCGCGGCACCGCTCCTCGGCGCCGGTTTCTACTACAAGACATTCATGGGGCCGCGCCGCGGATCGTGGATGCTCTACGAGCCCTATATCCGCCGGGCCGCGGGCCTCGGGCGGGGCACGCACGCAACGGATCCCGACCGCTACGAGACCCGCCACGCCTTCACCGACGTGCTGGTGATCGGCGCCGGTCCCGCCGGCCTCGCGGCGGCGCGCGCCGCCGCCCAGGCGGGAGCGCGCGTGATGCTCGTCGAGCAGGACTTTGCGCTCGGCGGCAGCTTGCTCGCTACCCGATCGGACTCCCCGCTCGAGCCTTGGCGTGCGGCGCTCGAGTCCGAGCTGCAAGCGTTTGCGAATCTTTCGATCGGGCTGCGCACCACCGCGCTCGGCGTCTACGACGGCAACACGCTCGCGCTGCTCGAGCGCCACGATCATGCGCGGCCCGACGCGAGCCGTGGTGCCGCGCGCGAAGTCATCGTCACGCTGCGTGCACGCGCCATCGTGTACGCGTGCGGCGCCGCCGAACGGCCGCTGGTCTTCGCCGACAACGATCGGCCGGGCGTCATGCTGTGCTCGGCCGTGCGCGCCTATCTGAACCGCTACGCCGTGGCCGCGGGTCGGCGCGCGGTCCTCGCGACCAACAACGACAGCGCTTACGCAACCGCCCGTGATCTGGCGGCCGCCGGAGTGCCGGTCACGGTGCTCGATGAGCGTGCGCGGCCGGACGCTGCGACGGCGCAGGCTCTGCGCGCGGCCGGCATCGAGGTACGCGCCGGAGTTCGCGTGGCGCGTGCGCTTGGCGGCCGGGCGCTCAAGGGCGTCGAGTTCGAGCCGGTGGAGGGCGGTCGGACGGAGCGTCTCGATGCCGATATCCTCGGGATGTCGGGTGGCTGGTCGCCGGTGGTGCACTTGACCTCGCATACCGGCCGCAAGCCCGTCTACCGCGCGGCGCTCGATGCGTTCGTTCCGCAGAGCTATGCCGCCGGGCATTTTGGCGCGGGCGCGCTCACGGGGTCGCTCACGCTCTCGGCGGCGCTCGCCGAGGGTCGCGAGGCCGGCCTGGCCGCCGCAGCGCATGCCGGATGTTCCCGGGCCGTCGGCCCCTCGCCGGCGCCGCCCGTTGCCGATGAGGCGGTGGGCTTCGAGGCCTCCCCCCCGCGCCCGCCCGAGCGGCGCGGCAAGGCGTTCGTCGACTTTCAAAATGACGTCACGACCGACGACATCGCTCTCGCGCACGAGGAGGGTTACGTCTCGGTCGAGCATCTGAAGCGCTACACGACTCTCGGCATGGGCACCGACCAGGGCAAGACCAGCAACGTGAACGCTGCCCGATGGATGGCCGCTCTGCGCGGCGTCGAGTTGCCCGCGGCGGGCACGACTACCTATCGGCCCCCCTATACGCCGGTGTCGATCGGCGCGCTCGCGGGACGGCACATCGGTGCACGGTTTCGGCCGACGCGGCGTTCCCCCTTGCACGATTGGCACGTCACGAACGGCGCCGTCATGATCGAGGCGGGACCTTGGCTGCGTCCGTGGTACTACCGCTGGGCGGGTGACGGCGCGGCGTCTGCGTACGTCGAGGAAATGCGGCTCGTGCGCGGCGGCGTCGGTGTGTCCGATGTCTCGACCCTGGGTAAGATCGATGTCCAGGGGCCCGATGCGGCCGAGTTCTTGAACCGCGTCTATGTAAACGGCTTCGCCAAACTTCCCATCGGCAAGGCGCGCTACGGGGTCATGCTGAACGACGATGCGACCGTGCTCGACGACGGCACGACGGCGCGCTTCGGCGAGACGCGCTATTTCATGACGACGACCACCGGCCAGGCGGCCGAGGTCATGAGCTGGCTCGAGTTCCTGCTGCAGACGGCGTGGACGGATCTGCGCGTGCAGGTGGTCTCGGTCACCGACGCCTTCGCCGGCATGTCGCTCGCCGGGCCACGGGCGCGGGCGGCCCTCGAGCTCGCTTTCCCCGAGCTCGACGTCTCCGATACAGCCCTGCCGCACATGGGCGCCCGGGAGGTGCAGGTCGACGGGATGCGGCTGCGGCTCTTACGGCTGAGTTTCTCGGGCGAGCTGGCCTATGAGCTGTATGCTCCGGCCGACCGGGGTATCGCGCTCTGGGAAAGGCTGCTCGGACGCGCGGCGCCGCTCGGTCTCAAGCCCTACGGTCTCGAAGCGCTCGCATCGCTGCGCATCGAGAAGGGGCATGTGGCCGGGCTCGAGCTCGACCACCGCAACACGCTCGACGATCTCGGCCTCGGCAAGATGGCGGCGAGCGCTAAAGCCTACATCGGCCGCGAGCTGCGCGTGCGGCCCGATCTGCGCGCTGCGCAGCGCTGGAGTCTGGTCGGCCTGGAGTGCCTCGAGCCGCAGGCGAGACTTCGAGGCGGCGCGATCCTATTCGCGCGTGGCGATGCGATCGCCGGCCACGGACGCGGGTACATCACTTCGGTGACCTGGTCGACGGTCCTCGACAAGTACATCGCCCTCGGACTCTACCAGGGCGGCCTCAAGCACGTGGGCGAGGAGATTCTCTGCGCCTATCCGCTGAAGGGCGAGACCGTGCGGGCGCGAATCGTGCAGCCGGTGTTCATCGATCCGGCCGGGGAGCGGCTGCATGTTTGAGAGCCGCTCGCCGCTCGAGGGACGTCTCGCCGTGGGTGGGCGCGACGGGGCCGATGGGGCGCGCTCGCTGCGTATCACCGAGATCCGCGGCTGGTATCTGACGCAGCTTGGCGTATTTGGGGATGGCGCGAGCGCGCTCGCGCCGCTCGTCCGCTCGATCACCGGGGCGGCACTTCCCGACTCGAATGGCCAGGTGACGGTGAGCGGTCCCCATCGCCTGTACCGGATCGCCCTCGACCAGTACTGGGTGATATCGCTCGAGGAGGCCACGGGGCGGGCGCTCGAGCAGGCCGCGCCGCCGGATTCGGGCACGGTCACCGTGCTGTCCGGCGCGCGGCTTTGCCTGCGGCTCGAAGGGGCTGCGGCGCGCGATGTGCTCGCGCATCAGGTGGCGCTCGATCTCGATTTGACGCAATTTCCGGCGGGTCGTTTTGCACAGACCGGCTTCGATCACACGGGCATGCTGCTCGATCGGCGCGGGCGCGAGCGCTTCGAGCTGTACGTGCTCAGCACATTCGCCGCCTCGACCTGGGACGTGCTCACCGATACGGCGTTGCCTTACGGTTATGACGTCGGCGTCGAGTCCGCGGCCGCCGGCTGGTCTGACACGCAATGATTATCCAGGAGCTCGATCAATATGAAATCACATACACGGGTCGCGGTGATCGGCGGAGGCGTCGTCGGCTGCAGCGTGCTCTACCACCTCACGAAGGCGGGCTGGAAGGACGTCGTGCTGTTGGAGCGCGATCAGCTCACCAGCGGCTCGACCTGGCATGCCGCCGGCGGTTTTCACACACTCAACGGCGATCCCAACGTCGCCAAGCTCCAGGGATACACGATCGGGCTTTACGATGAGCTCGAGCGCATCTCGGGCCAGTCCTGCGGTCTGCACCGCTCCGGGGGTTTGCTGCTCGCCGATACGCCCGAGCGCATGGAGTGGCTCAAGATGGCGCACGGCCGCGCCCGCTACTTGGGACTCGAGACCTCGCTGCTGACGCCGAGCGAGGCGAAGCAGCTGTTGCCGCTCATCGAGGAGAAGTACTTCGTCGGTGCGATGCTCGACGCCGCGGACGGCAACCTCGACCCCTACGGTACGACACATGCCTACGCGAAGTCCGCCCGCATCGGCGGTGCCGAGATCTATCTGCAGACACGCGTGACCTCCCTCGCGCGCCGCGCCGACGGAACCTGGGACGTCGCCACAACCGCGGGCACCATCAACGCCGAGCACGTCGTCAATGCGGGCGGTCTGTGGGCGCGCGAGGTCGGCCGGATGGTGGGCCTGGAGCTGCCGGTGCTCGCCATGGAGCACATGTATCTCGTGACCGACGACATGCCGGAGGTCATCGAGTACAACCGCGTGCGAGGTCGCGAGCTCCCCCACGCCATCGACTTCAAGGCCGAGATCTACATGCGGCAGGAGCACAAAGGCATGGTTCTCGGCACTTACGAGAAGGCCTGTGTGCCCTGGCAGCCGCGCACGACCCCGTGGGACTTCGGCTCGGAGCTCCTGCCGCCGGATCTCGACCGTATCACCCCCTCGCTCGAGGTCGGCTTCAAGCATTTCCCGGCGATGGAGCACGCCGGCATCAAGCGCATCATCAACGGCCCGTTCACCTTCTCCCCGGACGGCAATCCGCTGGTCGGACCCGTGCAGGGTCTGCCCGGATTCTGGTGCGCCTGTGCGGTCATGGCGGGCTTCAGCCAGGGCGGCGGCGTCGGTCTCGCGCTTTCGCAGTGGATGGTCAATGGCGATCCGGGCTTCGACGTGTGGGCCATGGACGTGGCGCGCTACGGCGAGTGGGCGACCCGGAGCTACACGAATGAGAAAGTCCGCGAGAACTATTCTCGGCGGTTCTCCATCCGCTTTCCGAACGAGGAGCTCCCGGCCGCCCGCCCGCAGCAGACGACCGCGCTCTACGACGCGCTGCTCGCCGAGGGCGCCGTCATGGGCGACAGCTGGGGACTCGAGACTGCGCTCTGGTTCGCGCCTCGAGGGGTCGAGCCGCGCGACATCGTCTCGTTCCATCGCTCGAACGACTTCCGCCACGTCAAGGCCGAATGCCGCGGCGTGCGCGAGGCCGTCGGCGTGACCGAAATCGCGAACTTCGCGAAATACGAGATCTCCGGACCGGGCGCGGAGAGTTTCCTCGCACGCCTGATGACCAACAGGATGCCGCGCGCCGGCCGGCTCGTGCTCACGCCGATGCTGAACCCGGCCGGCAAGCTGATCGGCGACTTCACGATCGCCTGCACGGGCCCCGAGCGGTTCTTGATGTGGGGCTCCTCGCAGGCGCAGATCTATCACATGCGCTGGTTCGAGTCGCAGCTGCCCAAGGACGGCTCCGTGCGCCTGCGGCGCTTCGATCTCGACCTCGTGGGCCTTTCGATCGCCGGCCCGCGCTCGCGTGAGCTGCTCGCGCAGCTCACCGACGAGGACGTCTCGGGTACGGCGCTCAAGTTCATGGATCATCGTGCGATGGATATCGCGAATGTGCCCGCGATGCTCAACCGGGTGAGCTACACCGGCGATCTTGGCTACGAGATCTGGGTGCGGCCCGAGTATCAGCGACGGCTCTACGCCGAGATTCGCACCGCGGGCCGGCCGCTCGGGCTCAGGCTCTTCGGCATGCGCGCGCTCTTGAGTCTGCGATTGGAGAAGAACTTCCCGACTTGGTACCGTGAGCTGCGGCCGATCTATGGGCCGTTCGAGGCGGGCCTCGAGCGCTTCGTCGATCTCGGCAAGCCGGACTTCATCGGGCGCGAGGCGGCGGTTCGCGAGAAGGCGAGTGGCGGAGCGCTGCGGCGCGTGAGTTTTGCGGTTGACGCGGCCGATGCCGATGTGCTCGGCGATGAGCCGATCTGGCACGCCGGCAAGGTGATCGGCTGGGTCACCTCGGGCGGCTACGGTCACTGGGTCGAGCGCTCGCTTGCGCAGGGCTACCTGCCGGCCGCGCTGGCAAGCGAGACGGCCGAGCGCGCCTTCGAGATCGAAATCCTCGGCGAGCGGCGTGCCGCGACGATTCTGCCCGTGCCTTTGTTCGATCCCGCGGGCGAGCGCATGCGGACGGGTTAGGCGACCTGCGGATAGCCGCGCTCGAGCGCGCCGCGCTCGAGCTGTCGCACCTCGACGTAGTCCTCGTCGACCGTGAAATCTATGCCGGTGATGAGCAGCGCATCGCGCACTTGCACAAGTGCGGGATCGGCCTGCACCTCGGCAAGCGCCGCACGCAGCGCCGGCACGATCGAGGCGTCGCCCGCGCGTGCGGTCACGTACGGCAGCCCCGGACTCGATGGAGTCCAATCCAGGATTCGCAGCCGCGACGTGAGCTCGGGATTGAAGCGCCGGATATGCGCATAGCTCACACAGTCGATGGCCGCCACATCGGCGCGGCCCTCGGCCACGGCACGGACGCTCGCGACGTGGCCGCCGGTCAGTTCCACCGACGAGAAGAAGCGTCCGTGTTCGGCGAGCGGAGCGATGGCGGCGCGCAAAAGATTCGAACCGCTGTTCGAGTCGCGCTCGTTGACGGCGCAGCGTCGGCCTCGAAGGTCCTCGAGTCTCAGCGCGGGATCCTCGGTCTTCACGATGATAGCGCTCCGGTAGCGGCTTCCCTCGCAGCCTGGCGCCGCGTAGGCCGGAATGGCGACGAGCCGCACGGCTTCGTGCCAGGCGCGCGCGAGCGGATACTGACACGCCTGCCCGAACAGGAGCCGGGGGTCGCGCCAGGTCTCGACGTGGCTGATGTCGCGAGTCAGCGCAGACGGGACGTCAGCAATGTCCGCCGCGCGCAGGCGTGCGGCGATGGCCGACCAAAAATCATCGGTCGCCGCGTGCAGCGGTGGGAAGTCATACATCGGCAGCGCGGCGATGCGTCGCCCGGCGATCCGTCGCCCGGCGATCCGTCGGGCGACGGACGGTCGGGTGGCGGGCCGTCGCGCGGACATCAGCCCGGGGCGGCCGCGCCGGTCGCGGTGACGGTCCCGAGCTTGACGGAGGGAGGCTGCTCCATCGAAGGCGAAAGAGGAGGATGCTCGACGTCGATCGCCGGGCGCAGCAGGTAGCGTCGGAGCACCTCGAGGTAGCCGCCCGCATAGACCATACCGGCCGCGCGCGCCGATGCATCTCCACGATCGGCTTGCAATTGCCGCCACGCTGCCGGCAGCGCGTACCACGGGAGCGCCGGCCGGTCGTGGTGCACGACGTGTAAATTGTTGTAAAGAAAGATGAGCGAAAGCAGCGGGTTCGACTCGACCACCGCCGTGCGTTGTGCGGGATCGGCGTTCGCGCGATGCTCGGCAAACGACCGCAGCAGGGTGAGCGATTGGCCGGGGTACACGAAGCAGGCGATATAGACGAACACATTGATCCGGCAGATCCCGACGACCCAGAGCAGTACCGTCGTCACGGCAAGGCCGTGGGCCGCCCAGATGCGCCATTCCCGCCCTTCACCCAAGGCGAGGTTGCGCGCGGGGCCGGCCAGAAACGTGCCGGTCGCGATGAAGGGTCCGAGAATCAGGCGTCCCAGAAGCGTCGTGTTCGCGCGGCGTACGAATCGTACCGTGGCGCTGGCCTTCGCCATGGCCCCTTGCGTTAAGTAAAATGTCTCCGGATCGACGAGCGGGTCGGTCAGGATGCGGCCGCCAAAACGATGATGCCAGAGATGGGTGCGCCGATAGAGCGAATAGGGTATGAACAGCGTAAGCGGAACCCCGCCCAAGAATGCATTGAGTCGCCGGGAGGGGAAGGGGTGACCGTGGATCGTCTCGTGCTGCAGGGACCCGTGCCAGGCGATCAGAATCGCACCGAGCGGCACCACTACCCAGAGCGGCATGGAATGAAAATACCAGGTAACCAGGCCGAATCCGCCGTAGATGACGGCTGCGACGGCAAGCGTCTGCGGCTCGAATCGGAGTCGTTTGGAAGGAGTTTCGCGGATGCTTTTGGCCTTCATGCCGCCAAGCAGCATACCGCAGCGGCAGACCGTAAGAAACGGCCTACATCACATGTGCGTATGCTCAATTAGCATGGCGCACCGAGGCCACGGCATAGCGCGCCGAGGTCACCTCCCCGCGGTTTCGCCCATGACCCCATCGATGAAAACCTGCACCAGATCGGCAAGGATCAGGCCCCCGCGGCTGTTCAAGTGGATGCCGTCGCTGTGAAAGCACCAGCCATTGAGCCTCGCCACCTGGTCGGGCGTCTTGCCCAGCGCCAGGGTGCGAAATGCATCGCGGTAAAAGGGTAAAAATCGAAAGCCGGTGAGCGCCCGGTGCGGGGAGCCGGACAACTGCGCGCTCATCGCCTCGTTCAGGCCGATATAGCCCACGCTTTCCTCCTGGGCGATGTCTCTGATCATCGCGTTCAGCTGACCGCTGCGGCGATTGAGCTCACGCTGAAAGGGTTCGGCGGAGTTCGCATCCTCGCCGATGGGCGGCAAGGAACATAGCGCGACCCTTGCCCGTCCCGAGTCTTTGAGACCTCGGGCGATGGCGGCGAGATTCTCCCGAAACCACGCGGCGGAGGGGTCGTGCGGCAGCCGCTTGATGATGCGGAAGAAGCGCCGCGCCTTCGCCGACGCGAGCGCCAGGACGTCGTTGTTGCCGACCGCCACCACCACGATCCTGGGACGGCAGTCGAGCACCTGAGGCAACCGCTCGAGAACGTTGAAGGACAGATCGCCGCCGATGCCGAAATTACGGAAGGTGAAGCGCCGGTTCTGCGGCCGCTGTTCGAGCTCGATGATCCAGTTGAACGCCTGGCCTTTGCCCGCCGTGCTGCTCGACCCGACGCAGGCCACCGTGACCCGGGGCGCCATCAACCGCTGGTCAGCGACAGGATCCAATCCACCAGCGGCCGCAAGTCCTCCTTGGAAACCGGGACCGGCGGCATCGGCAGAGGCCCCCACGCGCCCGAGCTGCCGTTCAAGATGTTGGCGGCAACCTCCTCGCGTGCGTTCGGATCGCTGGCATAGTGCTTGGCGATGGCGCGGAGCGAGGGCCCCGAGAGGTTCTTGTCGATCGTGTGGCACTGCTGGCAATGGTATTTCTGCATGAGCCCGAAGCCCTGCTGATCGCCGATGGGCTCATCGGCCTGGGCGGCGGTTGCGGCAGTGAGGGCGAGGAACAAGGGGATGGCGCGCAGGCTCATGGTAGGCTCCATGGAATTATGGGTGCTTTATCCTTTAGATTATAGAAATGCAGCGGAGCGTTGGCGAAGTGTCGCTCCGTAGGCGCAACGCGCGAGCGCTCCTCCGGGAGGTTGGATTTCGGCGTCGGAGGGTTCGGACAGCGCCGCCATTACGTTCAAACTGTTCGGCGGGGACGAGGCCGGGGGCTTTTGGGGATGCTGAGGGCATGATTCCAATCACATCCTGGAACGATACCCGCGGGTCCAAGCTCCCAAAACTCCAGCCAATGACCTCCATCACGCCAAGGGCCGGCGCGTCTTGAGCACAATTACGCGGATGGAGTGCTGCACTGCAGTTTGGGTGTGAGCGGTAATGGGGCGATTCAGAAAATCCGCGCTGATCGGGATATTGGGGTGGGGGGCAGCCGCCTCGGGCCATGCCGCGGACCAATCATTTGCGGATCGCATCGAGATGCTCGATTGGTCCGACCCGCAGCGCGCCGCGAAAATGATCGAGGGGCCCGCGCTCGGCAAGGTGCGGGACTCGGATGTCCAGTTCCTCGAAGTGCGCGGCATGGTGTATGCCGACGTCCGCCGCGAGGCCGATGTCGATACGACGCTCGCGCGTCTGAAGTCCCTCGCCGAGGACGGGGATCAGTCCGCGTCCGTCGCCGAGCACTACGTCAAGGCGTATTCGCTCTATCAGCACGAGCAATACGCGGCCGCCAGTGCGGAGCTGACCCACATCGACATGAAGTCGATCGCCTCGGATTCCGAGGCCTACCGGGTATCGATCCTGCGTGGCAACACACTGCGCACGCTCGGGCAGGCGGACTCGGCGCTGCCGTTCCTCGAGGAGGGGCTGGACCTCGCGCGCGACATGCACGATGAGCAGCGCACGCTCCATGCGCTGCTCTGGCTGTCGCGCATCTACACGAATACCGGCAACTTCGATCGCGCCTCGGAGGAAGTCGAGAGCGCGCGCAGCCTCGCGCTCAGTCTGGGCGATGAGACGGCGCTCAGCGAGGTCGAGATCCGCGCCTCGGACATCGCCGATCGCAAGGGAAATCGGTCCGCGGAGCGCAGCGCGAGTCTCGCGGCGCTCGAGCATGCGAAGCTCTCGGGGAGCGACAAGTGGCTGGCGCGTGCGTCGGTGAATCTGTCGGACTCTTATCTGAAGTCGCACGACTACGCCGAATCGCTCAAGTACTCCAAGCAGGCGCTACCGATCGCGGCCGAAGTGCTGACGAGCGGCGAGACGACGATCGCCTCCTTCAACGAGGGCCTGGCCTACATCGGCCTCGGCGACATCAAGGCAGGCGAGAAACTGGCGGAAGGCGCGATTGCGGAAGCCGTCGCCGGCGACAATCTCCTCGATGCGCAAGACCTGCTGCGCGAGTACGCCAACTCCTTGGAGCGGGCCGGTTATCTGATGATGGCGATCCAGGTCTATCATCGCTACGACGAGATGGGCTCGAAAATCATGACCGGCGCCCGGCAGCGCGCATTCCTCGAGCTCTCCGCCAAGTTCGACGACGAGCGGCGCGCGCGCGAGCTCGAGCTGCTGCGCCGGGATAACGCGCTCAAAGCCGCGGAAATGCGCACGCAGACTCTGCGCCAGCAGTTCATCCTCGCGGGCGCCCTGTTCGTGACGTGCATCTGCGCTGCCCTCGGATGGGCCTTCGCCCGGGTGCGCAGGGCCAACGATCGGCTGCGCTTCAACAGCGAGCGCGATGCGCTGACGGGTTTGCGCAACCGGCGCTACTTCAATGAGCACGTTCTCAGCGTGGAGGGCACGCGCCCGATCGGCGGCTGCGTGCTGCTCGCCGATCTCGATCACTTCAAGCGCATCAACGATACGCAAGGACATCCAGCGGGCGACGCCGTGCTCGCGACCGTGAGCCATCGCCTCTCGGCCGCCTTGCGGGAGAGCGACAAGCTCGTCCGCTGGGGCGGAGAGGAGTTTCTGGCCGTTCTCGACCCGATCACCCCCGAGCAGGCGGATCGAACCGTGGAAAGATTGCTCCACGCCGTGCGGCGCGACCCCGTGCTCTGGAACGGCCAAGCGATCAAGTGCACGATCTCCATCGGCTACGCGTGCTTTCCAATGGAGGGTTCGGACCTGGAGATCTCGCTCGAAAGCGCGATCGGGCTGATCGACAAGGCGCTCTACGAGGCCAAGCGGCGCGGCCGCAACCGGGCGTGCTTGATCAGCGCCGTGATCGCGCAGAACAAACAGGATCTCACCATCCTTTGCGACGATTTCGAATCGGCCACGGCGGATCGGCGCATTCAGCTCGTCGACATGGGCAGCGCGGCGTAGTGGCCGGCAGCGCCGTTTCCGTGCCGCTCACGGAATGGCAGCCCACCGCCTCCGGCAACGCGGAGATCGGACTCAGCGTCGTGCCGACGGCTGCGGGTCCGGCTCTGAAGATGGACTTCGATTTCAAAGGCGGCAAGGGCTTCGTCGTCGCGCGCCGCGCCGTCGGACAGCGCATGCCGGCGGAGTACGCGGTGCACTTCCGGCTGCGCGGTCATGGTGCGGTCAACGACCTCGAGCTCAAGCTGATCGATCCGAGCGGGCAGAACGTCTGGCGGCACGTGCTCAAGAGCCTGTCGCTGCCGCAGAGATGGAAGCGGTTCGTGGTGGAGAGCCGAGACATCGATTTTGCATGGGGGCCTGCGAGCGGTGCCGCCCTTTCGCAGCTCGGCTTCATCGAGCTCGCCGTCGTGGCGGGCGAGGGCGGTGCGGGCACCATCTTCATCGCCGACCTCGAGATGTGCGACCTCGTGCCGGCGCGGCCGCCGAGCGCGAGCGCCTCGAGTGCGCAACCCGGATTCAGTGCCGAGGACGCGCTGACCGGGCGCGGCTGGAAGCCCCGGAGCGAGGATCGAAAGCCCTGGATCGCCGTCGACTGCAGCGCCCCGCGCACACTCGGCGGTTTGATCGTCGATTGGCTGGACCGGGCGCCAATCACGGGCTATCGCGTGCGCGCCTCGCTCGGCGGGAAGCGCTGGAAAACCGTCTACGCAGCGGCGCATGCAGGGGGCAAGCGCAGCTATGTCTACCTGCCCGGACTATCGACTCGCTTCCTCCGCCTCGAGATAGACCCGCCGTGCGCCGGTGCATCGCTCAAGCTCGAGGCTTTCGAGTTCTCGCGCTCGATCGAGGCCTTCTGGTATGCCGTCGCGGCCGGCGAGGCGCGCGGCTGGCATCCGCGCTGGCTGCATCGCGAGCAGAGCGAATGGACGCCCATCGGCACCTCGCACGGTATCGAGTGCGCGCTCATGAATACCGACGGCATGGTGGAAGTGCGCAAGGCGTCGTTTTCCCTCGAGCCGATGCTCTCCATCGCAGGCCGGTTGTTCACGTGGGCCGATGTCGAAGCGCGGCAGGCACTCGAGGACCGCTGGCTGCCGGTGCCGACCGCAGCCTGGGACGCTCGCGACTGGCGCCTCTCGATCGCCGCCGAAGCCACCGTGAGCGGTACGCTGCGCATCCGCTATCGGCTGGAGAACTGCTCGCAGCACGCCATGGCGGCCCGTTTGTTCGTGCTGTTGCGTCCCTTCCAGGTGACGCCGCCGTGGCAGAGCTTTCGCAACGTCGGCGGCGTGAGCCGCGTGCAGCGTCTCGCCTGGGACCGAAAGAGCCTGCGCGTCGACGAGCGCACTTGCATCGCCCCCACGAGCGCGCCGACCGGCTTCGGCGCGATGGCCTTCGACGAAGGTCCCATCGCTGCAAGCCTCGCCGCGGGACTCCTACCCCCGCGGAGCGACGTGCAGGATGGGTTCGGCTTCGCCTCGGGCGCCTTCGAGTTCGCCTTCACCCTCGAGCCGCAGCAGAGCATCGAGCGGGTCCTCGAATGCGGCCCCGCCGAGGCGTGTGCATCGCCAGGAGAGGCCGTCTTCGACTGGAAGTCCCGGATCCGCGGGGAGCAATGGTCGGGCAGCGGCTGGTGCACGTCCGCCGTGCAGGCCGCACTCACCGCGACCACTCATATCCTCATCACCCGCTCCGGTGCGGCCCTGCAGCCCGGGCCGCGCCGCTACACGCGTTCCTGGATCAGAGACGGCGCCATGATGAGCGCGGCGTTGCTGCGCATGGGGCATGCCGAGGAAGTCGCAGAGTTCATTCGCTGGTACGCGCCGTATCAGCGCGCCGACGGCTTCGTGCCGTGCTGCGTCGACGCCCACGGCCCGGATTGGCTGGTCGAGCATGACAGTCACGGCGAGCTGATCGCGCTCATCGCCGATCATTACCGCTTCACGGGCGACAAGACCCTGCTCGAGGACACCTGGATCTTCGTGGAGCGCGCGCTCGCATGCATCGAGGGCTTGCTGGAAACTGACGGCCTCTTGCCGATTTCGGTGAGCCACGAGGGCTACCTGGCACAGCCGGTGCATTCCTACTGGGACGATTTCTGGGCGCTTCGAGGCCTGACCGACGCGGCGGACCTCGCGCGCGCGCTCGGCCGGGACGACACGGCCGTGCGATCGACCGCGCTCGCGGCGCGTGTCGCGCGAGGGCTGTTCGCGTCGATCGAATCCACGCGCGCGCGACGCGGCCTCGATTTCATCCCGGGCAGCGCCGAATGGGCGGATTTCGATCCGACGGCCACCGCGAACGCACTCTATCTTTTTGATGTGCCGGACGGACTCGATCGCGCCGCTCTCGAGCGTACGTTCGACAAGTACCTCGCCGATTGGCGGGGGAAGCGCTCGGGCGAGGTGCCGGCGGCCAACTACACCCCGTACGAGATCCGCATCATCGGTGCTCTGGTGCGGCTCGGGCGGCGCGAGGCGGCGCTCGAGCTGTTGCGTTTCTTTCTATCCGACCGCCGCCCACCGCCCTGGAATCAGTGGCCGGAGATCGCCTGGCGCGACCACAAGGCGCCGGCGCATGTGGGCGATCTGCCGCACACCTGGATCTCCGCCGAATACGTGCTTGCCCTGCGCAGCCTCTTCGCCTACGAGCTCGAGTCCCGGCGCAGCCTGGTGCTGGCGGCGGGCCTCTCGGCGGAATGGCTCGAGGGCGCCGGTGTCGAGGTCAGAGCGATGCCGACGCTTTACGGAGCGTTGAGCTATTCGCTGCGGCGAATCGATGAGCGCACGCTGCGCTTCGACATCCCCGCGAAGATCGACGCGCCGCTGATTCTCCGCCCGCCGCATCGCGAGGCGCTGCGCAGCGTGATCGTCAACGGCAGCGCCGTCGCGCCCGCCGCGGATGGTTCCATCGCCGTTGCGCAAACGCCGGCGGAAGTGATCTGCGTCTCCAACTGAACCGGCCCGGTATCCTCGGTTCTTAAACCATGGCACAGTTCCGGGCGTGACAGAACAGGCCACCCGGACGTCCAGCGACTCGGAAAGCGAGACCGGCCAAACCGGCTTGCTGCATCAAGCGGGCTCGCTGTCGCGCGCGGTCTTCGCATCGCCGGCCGGAAGATCCTTGGTGATTCTGATCGTCGTCCTGGTCGGGGTGGTGATTGCCACCGCCTATGGGCAGATCCGCATCAACCGCTGGAACAAGCCGTTCTTCGACGCCATGTCGCGCCGCGACCTGCGGGAGTTCCTGTTCCAGCTGGGCGTGTTCTTCGCGATTGCCGCGTTTTTGCTGGTGCTCAACGTGCTGCAGCGCTGGCTGGTGGAGACTCTGGAGCTGAAGCTCCGCGAAGGTCTGGTGCATAGCCTGCTGGCGGACTGGATGCAGCCGCGGCGCGCGTTCTGGCTGGCCAATGCCGGAACCATCGGCGTGAACCCTGACCAGCGGATGCACGAGGATGCACGGCATCTCACCGAGCTGTCGGCCGATCTCGGCATCGGTCTTCTGCAAGCCTCGATCCTGTTTGCGACCTTCGCCGGGGTGCTTTGGGGTCTGTCGAGCGAGTTCAGCTTCCGCATCGGCGACCGGGACTATGCCGTGCCCGGCTTCATGCTGTGGTCCGCGGTCATCTATGCGAGCGCGGGCTCGCTCATGAGCTTCTGGGTGGGGCGCGGCCTCGTGGCCCGCAACGCCGAGCGTTATGCGCGCGAGGCGGATCTGCGATTCTCGCTGGTGCGCGTGAACGAGCACGTCGATGCGATCTCGCTCGCGCAAGGGGAGACCGACGAGAAGCGCCGCATCGAGCTCAACCTGCGCAGTGTACTCGCCGCCACGCGACGCATCGTGTGGGGCCACACCAATCTCACCTGGGTGACGGCGGGTTTCGGCTGGGTCACCATCGTCGCCCCCATCCTGGTCGCCGCGCCGCTCTATTTCACGGGAAAAATCTCCTTCGGCGGCCTGATGATGGCCGCGGGGGCATTCACCCAGGCACAGTCCTCGCTGCGCTGGTTCATCGACAACTTCAGCGCCATCGCCGATTGGCGCGCGACCTTGCTGCGGGTGGCGAGCTTTCGCCAGGCGCTCCTCGGCGTCTGCGAGCCACGCGGCTTCGAAAGCCGCATCAGCTACGCGCAGGGGCCCGCGGGCGCGATCACGATCGAGGATCTGCAGATCGTGTCCTCGGCGAATGCCGATCGCCTGAGAGAGCGGCGCGTGGTCGTGACGGCGGGCGAGCGCGCCTTGATTCTCGGCGCGCCGGGGACGGGCAAGACGCAGCTATTCCGCGCGCTGGCGGGATTGTGGCCCTGGGGGAGCGGCCAGGTGGTTCGTCCCGAGGGGGAGCAGATCTTCTATTTGCCGCGCGGCACCCCGTATCTGCCGCGAGGAACCTTGCGCGAAGTGCTCGCTTACCCGCAGAAAGCGGAGAGCTTCAGCCAATCCGCCTACGCGCGCGTGCTCTACCGGCTCGGCGTCGAGCGCCTCGTGCGGCTGCTCGACGAGACGCACCGCTGGGACCGCGAGCTCAGCCAGGACGAGCAGCTCTGCCTCGTATTCGCGCGCATCCTCTTGCAAAACCCTCCCTGGGTCTTGATCGACGGCACGTTTGGCGCGCTCGACGATGACGTGCTCGAGCTGGTGATGGACGTGTTCACCAAGGAGCTCGCGCAGACCGGCATCATTCACATCGGGGGACCCGGCGAGGCACATCCGCTGTTCTCGACGGTCGTGCATCTGGTCAAAGCGCCGCGCGAGCCGGTTCCGGCGCCGGTGTCGAAGGAACCCGGGCGATGAGGGGCTTGTGGCCGATGGTGACGGCGCTGGTGCTCTGCTTCGCAGGGCCGCCATGGTCCGTGGCGCAGGATCTGGAATTTCAAGCACCGGCTTCCGTGAGCGATGCCGCCACACCGGGGGTGATGCGCGACCTGGCCGAGCGGCTGCTTCCCGTGTATCAGGAGCCCGATCCAGACCGCTATCTCGCGAATCTGTCGGCCTTACAAATGGCGGCGGGCGATTACGTGGCCGCGGACGCCTCACGCGAGTCGTTGCGCGAGCGGCGCAAGCATGCGGACTCGGGTCGTCCGGGGAGCCGGGGAACGATTTACGACGTCTACGCGCACGCCAAATCCCTCGAGACGGAAGATCACCTCGCATTCCCCGAAGCGTTCCAAAGAACCTACGACGAGGCGATTGCCCGCTTGAGCGACCACGATGCCTATGCGGTGGAGGAGTGGCTCCAGCTTTCCTCGCCGGAGTCGCGGGACGATTTCCAGTCGCTGCTCCTGCAGCAGCGGCCGATGGACACCATCAATCAGGCGGACGCGGTGAAGCTCGTCTGGGCGTATCTCGCCTATCAGACCTATCGGGAAGTCTCTCCGCTGGTTGCCTCGCTCGAAGCCAAGGACGACGCCCGGCGGTACGCGACCGATGACGAGATCCTCATCCCGATCCCGTGGCGGCCGACCCTCCACGTCCGAGTGATTCGGCCGAAAGGCGCTGCAGGGCCGCTCGCGGCGCTCCTCGAGCTGTCGATCGATCCCTCGCGTAACTTCGCCAAGGAATACGCGGCACACGGCTATGCCGGCGTGGCCGCCTACATGGAGCGTGGCTGCGCCATTCCATTCGTGCCATATCAGCACGATGCCGAGGAGGCGCGTGCGCTCATTCTATGGATCGCCAAGCAGCCCTGGAGCGATGGGCGTGTGGCGATGGTCGGCGAAGGGTACTCGGGCTTCACCGCCTGGGCCGCGGCCGCGCGTCCGCCGGCGGCGCTCAAGGCCATTGCGACTTCCGCCCCCCTCGCGCCGGGAATCGATATGCCGATGGTGGGGGGCATATTCGAGAATTCGGCATATCGATGGTCGCTGCAAGTGACCAACACGGACCCCTCGCTCGATGCGAGCTTCGCGGACGACGCCGCGTGGCGCGCGCTCAACGAGAAATGGTATCGCAGCGGACGCCCTTATCGGGACCTCGGGCGTATGTTTGGAAGGCCCAATCCGATCTTCATCCGCTGGCTGAACCACCCGAGCTACGACAGGTTCTGGCAGACGATGGTGCCGTTCCGCGAGCAATTCGCGCACCTCGACATCCCGATTCTCACGACGTCGGGCTATTTCGACGACGCCGCGCCGGCGGCGCTCTATTATTTCTCGCAGCACCTACGCTACAACCCGCACGCGGATCACACGCTGCTGATCGGCCCCTATGACGGCAGCGTGATTCAGCACGGCTCACTCACCTCGGCTGTGCTGCGCGATTATGCGATCGACCCCGCGGCTCGTCTCGATTTGCGCGAGCTTCGATATCAGTGGCTGGATCACGCCATGAAGGGAGCGCAATTGCCTCAGCAACTGCGCGGCCGCATCAATTACCAAGTCATGGGGGCCAACGAATGGCAGCAGGCGCCGTCCTTCGAGGCGCTGGCTGCGGACGCACAGCGCTACTATCTGGATGCGTCGGGATCCGGCGCGGGCAGCAGCCACCGGCTGGCGAGGCGCAAGAACCCCAAGCTCGCGGCCATCGCGCAGACGATCCGCTTCAAGGATCGCTCGGATGCGGGCTGGCTGCCGCCGACCGATTTGATCACCCGCAGTCTGGTCACGCATAACGCGGTGCTTTATCAAAGCGACCCACTGCCGAAGGCGACTCGAGTGAGCGGTCTTGTCAAGGGGCGCCTCGACTTCGAGGTGAACAAGATGGACATGGATCTGAACATCGCGATGTACGAGCTCAGATCGAGCGGGGAGTATTTGCGGCTGTTCAATCCAGCCTACGAGCTGCGGCTGAGCTACGCGGCGGACCGCGTCCATCGCCATTTGCTGAAAGCGGGCGAGCGCCAAGCGGTCTCATTCACCGTCGAAAGAATGACCAGCCGGCAGCTCGAGAAGGGCAGCCGGCTGGTGATGGTGTTGCGCGTCAGCAAGCGTCCCGACCGGGAAATCAATTATGGAACGGGGGCGGATGTGAGCGAGGAGTCGATGGCCGATGGCCGCGCGCCGCTCAAGGTGCGCTGGTTCAACGACAGCTACATCGAGGTCCCGGGTCAGGCGGTCCCGCGCTGAGGCGCCTAGCCGGCCGGCTAGTTCGCGGTGTAGCTCACGGTCACCGTGCCCGTTTCGGCGGTGCCCGCGTTGTTGGTGTAGCCGTAATCCAGCTGGAAGCTCGTGTTCGCCGGCGCCAGCGGCGCGTACGTCAAGCCGAGCTGACAAACCGTGCCGTTGCTCACCGTCGCGCAGCTGAAGCTCGTGGGGCCTGTCCAGCCGGCGGGCAGAGGGGTGAGGCCCGAGGTCACCGACAAGGCGCTCGCCGGCGCAGCGTCGCTGGTCACGAAGGTCACGCTGACCGGCTGGGTGGAGCCGACATTCACGGCGATCGCGGCGGGGCTCACCGTCCCGCTGATGGTATCGTTGGAATTGGCGCGATACGCGATGTTCGCGGTGCCGGTCTTGGCAATGCCCGCATCGTTCGAATAGCTGAAGCCCAGGCTGAGCGTGCCGCTGCCCAAGGCGGTGGGTGCGTAAACGAGCGGCAGCTGACAGACGGTGCCGTTGCTCACCGTCGTGCAGCTGAAGGTCGTCGCCGAACTGCTCCAGCCGGTGGGCAGGGAGCTCAGGCCGGACGTGATGGCCAGAGTGCTGGCGGGATATCCGTCGTCGGTTGCGAACGTGACCGTCACCGGGTTGCTCGTGCCCGTGATCACGGCCAGCGGGTTCTGGCTGGGCGTTCCGACGATGGTGTCGTTGGTGGTCGCCCGGTACGGTATCGCGAACGATCCGGTCTTCATCTGGTTCGCGTTGTTCTTGTAGCTGTAGTTCAGGGTCAACGTGCCGGCGCTGACCGCCTGCGGACTGTACGCGAGATTCAGCTGACAGCCGCTACCGCTGCTCAAGGTCGCGCACGAGAAGGGGCTCGCGCTGCTGCTCCAGCCCGCCGGCAGGGCGGTGAGACTGCTCGTCACGGTAAGATCCGTCGCGAGGCGCCCGTCGTCGGTCGTGAACACGACCGCGACGTTCTGCGTGCTCATGCCGATGACCCCATTGATCTGACCGGACGGCGAGGGCGTGGCGGTCACGTTGTCGTTCGTGGTCGCCTCATACGGCAAATCGAAGGTGCCCGTCCGTGTCGTACCGGTGTCGTCGTCGTAGGCGTAATTCAAGGTGAGCGTGCCGTTGCCGAGCGCGGACGGAGCATAGGTGAGCGTCAGCTGACAGCCGTTGCCCGTGCTCACGGCGGCGCACTGGAAGCCCGAGGTGATGCTGCTCCAGCCGGCCGGCAGCTTGTTCAGCGGCGTCGTCACGAAGAAATTGGATGCCGACTTCCCGTCGTCCGTGTCGAACGTGATGGCGACCGCTTGGCTGCCGCCTTTGATCGCAGCCGTGGCCTGTCCGGCGGGCGAGGAGGCGGCGGCGACCGTGTCCGCCGAGGTATTCGAGTACGGAATCTCGATCGAGCCCGTACGGCTTGCGCCGGTGTCGTCGGTATAGCCGTAGTTGAGGGTGAGCGTACCGTGGCCCGCGGCGGTCGGCGCATAGCTCAGCATCAATTGGCAGCCGTTGCCCGAGCTCACCAGCGCGCACGAGAAGCTCGAAGCCGCGCTGCTCCAGCCGGCCGGCAGACTGGTGAGATCGGTGGTGACGCTCAAGTTGCTGGCGGCCGCGTCGAGCGTCGCATTGCCGGTATCGGTCGTGAAAGTCACGCTCACCGATTGCATCCCGGCGCCGACGGCGGCGTTGACCTGACCGGAAGGAGACGCCGTGGCTATCACGTTGTTGGCGGCGATGGCCTGATAGGGAATGCTGATCGTCCCGCCCGGCACTTTCGAGAGGCCGGCGTTGTCCACGTAGATGTAGGTGAGCGTGAGCGTGCCCGAATCGATGGCGGTGGGCGAGTAGGTAAGGTTCAGGACACAGCCGCTGCCCGTGGAGACCAGCGGGCAGGTGAAGGCCGCCGGTCCGCTCCAGCCCGCCGGTAGCAGCGTGCCGAGGCTTCCGGAAATTCCGAAGCCCGTGGTCGCGAGTCCGTCGCTCGAGTTGAACGTCACGCTGAGGGTCTGGCTGGCGCCCACGGCGACCGACATCAGCGACGTGCTCGCTGCGGCGATCACCGTGTCGTCCTGGCCCTGCGTGCCGCCTTCGCCGCCGACGCCGCCGACCGGACCCTTACCGCTGCCGCCCGTGCCCGTACCGCCCGTGCCGCCGCTATTGCCCGAGACGCCGGTGGCGCCGTACTCTGAGCCGCCGCTGCTGCTCCCCCAGGGTGAGGAGAAATCGCAGCCCGACAGAAGCACGATCGCGGCCGCGCCGATGAGGACTGAACGATGGACGAATCGCATTGCTATCCACCCCAAAAAAACGCCAGCCGCCGAGTCGATCGGACGTCGAATGAGCACCAACTTATTCCGCGAGGAAGGCTCGCGGCGTTAACCGCTTCACACAATCCGAGCACCACTCGCGCATGCCGCACGCGCCTGCCTGCGACGAGGGGTTTCCCCCACATTCGCGCGCGTGATGTTCAATGCGAATGTTCAATCGCGCGCAACTATGTTCAATCGAGCGCGCGCTGATGTCCTCGCACGACGCGGCGACCCATCAGCCCGCGGGTAGCGAGCGCTTGGAGCGCTTCGATGTGCGCGCGGGAGATCGCCCGGCGGGCGCGAGCTTCGCATCGCGCTCCGCCGCGCTCGGGCGTTCGGGTGCCGCCGGGACGGCGCATCCGCTGGCGAGCTTGACCGCGATCGAGACCTTGAAGCGCGGCGGATCTGCCGCCGATGCCGCGATTGCGGCGGCCGCATGCCTCGGATTTCTGGAGCCCACCGGGTCGGGACTCGGTGGCGATTGCTACGTGCTCCTGTGGGATCCCAAGCGCACCAAGCTCACGGGGCTCGCCGGCTCCGGCCGATCGCCGCGCTCCTTGAGTCTCGAGACGGTGCGCTCGCGTGCGGCGGGCGGCGTCATCCCCGCGTATGGAGCGATCTCCGTATCGACGCCCGGCGCACTGGATGCCTGGTGGACGCTGCATCGGGTGCACGGGGTTCTCCAATGGCGGTCGCTCTTCGATGCCGCCATTCATTTCTGCGAGGCGGGCGCGCCGCTGCCGCAGATCATCGGCCACCACTTCGGCCGGGATCTCGAGACGTTTCTTCAGCCCGGCTCGGGCGTGGAGGAATGCGCCAACGCCATGCGCACCTACGCGCCGGGCGGACGCGCGCCGCGCGAAGGGGACATCTTTCGTAACCCGGATCTCGCGCGCACTTACCGTGCGATCGCCGAAGGGGGGCGGGAGGTCTTCTACGACGGGCCGATCGCGAGCACCATCGATGCGTACTTCAGGCGGATCGGCGGCTGGCTGAGCCGCGGGGACTTGCGCGACCAGCACGCCGAGTGGGTCGAGCCGCTGGTGAGCTCGTACCGGGGAGTCGATGTGTATGCCATGGGCGCAAACACCCAGGGACTCGCGACGCTGCAGATGCTGAACATCCTCGAGCATTTCGACCTGTCCGCGATGGGCTTCCAATCGGCGGCTGCGATTCACGTGCAGGCCGAGGCGAAGCGTCTTGCCTACGAGGACCGCGCGCGCTATTACGCCGACCCGCACTTCTCGAAAATTCCCATCGAATGGCTGTGCTCGAAAGCCTACGCTGCCGAGCGCGCCAAGCTCATTCGTCCCGATCGCATGCTGCAGTCCGTGGCTGCGGGCGAGCCGCCGACCACGGGAGATACCACCTATCTCACCGTTGCTGACTCGAGCGGCATGATGGTGTCGATGATCCAATCGAATTATCGGGGCATGGGCTCGGGGTTGGTCGCCGACGGCCTCGGTTTCATGTTCCAGGATCGAGGACAGTTGTTCTCGCTCGAGGACGGCCATCCGAATCTCTATCGACCCGGCAAGCGGCCGTTTCACACGATCATTCCCGGATTTGCAGCACGAGACGGGCGCCCGTGGCTCTGCTTCGGCGTCATGGGCGGCGACATGCAGCCCCAGGGCCAGACACAGATCCTGGTGAACCGCGTCGACTTCGGCCTCGACGTGCAGGCCGCGGGGGACAGCGCCCGCTGGCACCACGTCGGCTCCTCGCAACGGATGGGCGAGGACGAGCCAGGGCTCGGCAAGCTCGGCAGGCTGCACCTGGAGAGCGGCATTCCCGAGCGCTCGCGGCGAGCGCTCGCCGACCTTGGCTGGCCCATCGGCCTCTCCGACGGGGGCTTCGGGCGTTATCAATGCATCGAGCATCGCCTCGCCGGCGCTGAGCGGGTATATGCCGCCGCGAGCGAAATGCGGGCCGACGGAGTCGCGCTCGCATACTAGCCCACCCAAGTGGGCTGGTCTTTGCTAGGCTTTCGGCCACTTTTTCCGGGGAGTTGGACAACATGACGGCACAGAATTCGACGGTCTCGCAAACGCGATCCTTCAGCACGGTCTTCATGATCGAGATGTGGGAGCGTTTCGGCTTTTACGGCATGCAGGTGCTCATGGTCACCTACATGATGAAAAAGCTGGGCTTCGTCGATACCCGGGCCAATCTGGTCTGGGGCGCCGCGGCGGCACTCATCTATGCGACGCCTGCGATCGGCGGATGGGTGGGCGACAAGCTGCTCGGCACGCGGCGCACCATGACGATCGGGGCCGCGGTGCTGGCGCTCGGTTACGCGCTCTTGTGGCTGCCCACCAACAACGCGTTTTTCCTGTACGGCGCGCTCGGCGTCATCATCGTCGGCAACGGATTCTTCAAACCCAACGCCGGCAATCTGGTGCGCAAAATCTACGAGGGCGATGAGACGAAGATCGACAGCGCCTTCACCATGTACTACATGGCCGTCAACATCGGCTCGATGATCTCGATGACGCTCACGCCCTGGATCCGGGACTACGTCGGTGCAAGGTACGGAGACTCGGCGGGCTGGCACACGGCTTTCGGAGTGTGCTCGATCGGTCTGCTGTTCGGTATGATGAACTATTTTCTGATGCGTCGCGCGCTCGCGCATGTCGGATCGCCGGCGGATGCCGCCCCGGTCAAGCCCAAGCGTCTCGCGGGCGCCGTCGCCGGCGCCCTCGCCATGGTGGTGATCTCGATCCTCATCCTGCAAAGCGAGGAGGTGGCGCGGGTTTGTGTCTATGCCGCCGGCGCGGTGGTGCTCGCGATCTTCGTCAATCTCATCCGCATCAGCCATCGCGACGAGCGCGCCGGACTGATCGCGGCGCTGGTGCTCGTGATCGAGACGGTGTTCTTCTTCATCTTCTATCAGCAGATGTCGACGTCGCTCAATCTCTTTGCGCAGAACAACGTCGACCTCGATTTCAGGCTGTTCGGCTGGCACCTGTTCACCTGGATCCCGGAGCAGTACCAGAATCTCAACTCCATCTGGATCGTGCTGTTGAGCCCCGTGCTGGTGTTCATCTACAACTCGCTCGGCCGCGTCGGCAAGGATCCCGGCATTGCGGTGAAGTTCGCGTGGGGTTTCTCCGCCGTCGCCATCGGCTTCTTCATCTATGGGGTGGGCGCCCACTGGGCCATCAACGGCAAAGTCTCCTCCTGGATCATGGTGTGGGGCTACGGCCTCTACTCGCTCGGAGAGCTGCTCGTGAGCGGGCTCGGACTCGCCATGATCGCCCGCTACGTGCCGGCACGCATGGGCGGGTTCATGATGGGCGCTTACTTCGTGGCCTCGGGTCTGTCGCAATATCTCGGCAGCGTGGTCGCGAATTTCGCGCATATCCCGGAGGGCCTGTCCAATCCCCTCGAGTCGCTCGCGATCTACACGAGTTTATTCAACAAGCTGGGCTTTGCCGGCGTCGGCTGTACGGCCATCGCGATCGCCATGCTGCCGCTCATGAATCGGCTGTCTGCGAGCCACTCGGATGTGGCGACGAATCACGATCCGCTGCCGGCCGTTCGCAGCGAGGAGTTCAATCTCGCACCTCGAGGGCCTTGAAGCGCCCTAGGCTCGAGCCTGGCGTGCGCGCAGATATTCCGCGACGCGGCGCGCCTCGCGGCCCAGCTCCTGTTCGAGCGTTGCCAGTTGCTCGACCTCGCCGGCGCGCGCGGCTCGTTCCAGCCGCGCGGCCGCATCGCTCGCCGCCTGCGCGCGAATGTTGGCGCTCGCGCCCTTGTAGGAGTGCGCCGCCCGGCCGACCGCCGGCCAATCCTCGCGGGCGAGAGCAGCGCGGATCTGTCCAAGTGCGGCGTCGCCCGAGTCGATGAAGAGCTGGACCAGTTGCTCGGCGAACTCCCCGTCGCCATCAGTGAGCGATACGAATTGCGCCCAGTCGATCGGGGGGGAAGCGGCCGGCGGGGCATCGGCCGGGGGCGCAGCGGCTGCGGGCGCACCGGCAGCCCCTCCGAGAAGGCGCTCGATGGAGTCGGCGAGACGCTTTCGGTCGAGCGGCTTGGTGAGATATCCGTCCATCCCGGCGGCGAGACAGTCCTGCTCGGCGCCGCTCAGCGCGTCGGCGGTGAGGGCGAGAATCGGAATGCGCGTGCCGGCTTGCTCGCGCGAGCGGATGGTCCGCGTCGCCTGATAGCCGTCCATGACGGGCATTTGACAGTCCATGAGGACGAGATCGTAGGTCCGCGTGCTCCAGGCTTCGACCGCCTCGGCGCCGTTGTTGACGATGTCCACCGAGCAGCGCAGTTTCTCGAGCGCGCCGCGCGCGACTTTCTGGTTCACGGGGTTGTCCTCGGCGAGCAAGATGCGCGGGGGCGCCAAGCCGCCTAGCGGGCGCGGTCCGGCAACGACGGGCTGGGTGCACTCGTGCCACTTCGAGGCCTCCGCGGACATGACGCGGCGCAGGCAGTCGCGCAACTCGCGATGCGTCACTGGCTTCTGCAGGTATGCGGCGAAACCCAGCCTCTCCAGGACTTCGGAGCTGTGCATTCGGCCGGCGGATGTCAGGAGGATGCGACGGATCCGCCCGAAGCGGGGGTGCTGTGCGATGCGTTGGCCGAGCTCGAGCCCGTCGCATCCGGGCATCATGTAGTCGAGCACGGCGAGCTCGAAGGGCGGCTGCACGTCGCGCGGCTCGGCCTCGAGCGTGTCGAGGGCGGCGGCTGCGCCGTCGACGCAAACCGGGCGCATGCCGAGATGCGTGAGCTGGTGGCTCAGCACTTTGCGGTTCGTGGCGTTATCGTCGACGACGAGCACGCGTCGATTCGAGAGTATGCGCGCGTCGACCTCCGCTGCCTCCTCCGTCTTGGAAGAGATGCCGAAACGGGCGCTGAACCAGAACACCGAGCCCTCTCCGTCGATGCTCGTCACTCCGCTCGCGCCGCCCATGAGCTCGACCAGCCGGCGCACGATCGAGAGGCCGAGGCCCGTGCCTCCGTAGTGGCGCGTGGTGGACGCATCGAGCTGCGAGAACGGCTGGAATAGGGAGTCGAGCCTTTCCTGCGGAATGCCGATGCCCGTATCGCGTACCTCACAGCGCACGGAAATCCCCGCCGCGTCCATCGAGGTGAGCCGCGCATCGATGGACACTTCGCCGCGGTACGTGAACTTGATCGCGTTGCTGCCAAGATTCAGCAGCACCTGCCGCAGCCGGTTGGGGTCGCCCATCACCCAATCGGGAAGCTGCGGGTCGATGTTGGTGATCAGCTCGAGTCCTTTGGAATGCGCTTGAAACGCGAGCAGGTGCGCAACGTCCGCGACGGTCTGACGCACATCCAGGTCGATCCGCTCGAGGTCGAGCTTGCCGGCCTCGATTTTCGAGAAATCCAGGATGTCGTTGATGACGGTGAGGAGGCTTGCGGCGCTGTCGCGGATGGTTTCCGTGTGGCCGCGCTGCGTGCGGTCGAGCTCGGTCTCGAGCAGGAGGTCGGTCATGCCGATCACGCCGTTCATGGGCGTGCGGATCTCGTGGCTCATGTTCGCCAGGAACTGAGACTTGGCTTGCACGGCGAGCTCCGCCCGCTCTTTGGCTTGCCGCAGCTGCGCATTGGCGGTCTCGAGGTCGCGCGTGCGCAGCGCCACTTGCTCGCCGAGCGCGCCCGCCAGGCCGCGCAGGCGATCGACGCGCAGCCGGTAGAGCGCCGCCGCCGCGAGCACGATGCTCAGCGCGCCCAGAGCCCAGAACCAGGGAGTTTGATACAGATGCGGCTTGAGCGTGAAGCGCACGCTCGCTGCGGGCTCGCTCCACACGCCATCGTTGTTGCTCGCGGTCACCCTGAATGTGTAGGTGCCTGGGGCAAGCCGGGTGTAGAACGCCGTACGGCGATTGCCCGCATCGACCCAGTCGGAGTCGAAGCCCTCGAGCTGATATCGAAAGTGCGAGCGTTGCGGAACCAGGAGACTCAGGCCGGTGTAGTCGAATTCCCATTGTTGCGCGCCGGGCGCGATTTCGATGTCGTCGGTGAGCGCGATCGCAGCGTTGTCGACCGCCACTTTCTCGATATGCACGGGCGGCGGTTGCCTGTTGGTGGGAATGTTGGCGGGATCGACGCGCACGATGCCGCGCACACTGGGAAACCAGAGTATGCCATCGGGCGACACGCAACCCGCGGAGGTGTTGCCGCCGTCGAACTCGAGAGTGCGCAGGCCGTCGGCGACGCCGTAGATGCGATAACCGGGCCGAGCGTCCTTGCCGCCGGCGAGAGCGTCGAGATCCGCCCGCGGAACGGACAGCAATCCCTTGTTGGTCGTGAACCAGATCTGATGCGATGCGTCCTCGAGCACTTGCAGAATGGTCTCGCGCATCGGGCCGCCGAAGCGGACCAGTGAGATGAGCTTGTCGTCGCGCCAGACCGCGAGGCCGTCGGTCGTACCGAGCCATACGACGCCGCGCTCATCCTCGTGGATGGAGATGACCCAATCGCTCGGCAGCCCGTCCGCCACAGTCAGACGTCGCGTCGTGTTCTCGCCGACGACGAACAGGCCCTCGGCTTCGGTTGCCACCCACAGATTGCCCGCGCGATCCTCGTAAATCAGATGCACCGCGGAGGGAGTCGAAGCATCGAGCTTGGATTGCTTGGAAACGACGCCACCGTGCTCGATCAGGTCGAGGCCTTCGTTCGTGCCTACCCACATGCGACCTGCGCGGTCCTCGAGCAGGGCCGTCACCGAGTCGCCCGACAGCCCGCTGCTGTGGTCGAAGATCGTCATGGCACCGCTCGGTTCCCGCCGGTAGACGCCCGTGCCCTCGGTGCCTACCCAGAGGCTGCCGCTCCTGTCCTCGACGACTGCCCGCACCCGGGCGTTTTGCCGTCCCCTCGGCCCGTCGATGTGCTTGAATGCGCCCTCGGCGTAGCTGGAGAGTCCGCCGTCCGAGCCGACCCACACGCCGCCGGCGCGCCGGGGGACAATGGTCCACGCGAGATTTCCGGCAAGCCCCTCCGGCTCTCCCGCGGTGACGAACTTACCGTCATGCAACCGCATCAGGCCGAGGCCGTAGCTGCCGATCCAGAGGCTCCCCTCGTTGTCCTCCAGCAAGGCGCGCAGATCCGCATCGGCGAACATGCCGGTCGCAAGACGGCTGAATTCGCCGTCGCGCCAGCGCACCAGGCCCCCGCCGCGCGGGGTGAGCCAGAGATTTCCATCGCGGTCGCGGATCATGGCGCGGATCGCTGAGCCGAACCTCCCGCCCTCGCATAGCACGTCCAAGCTCTTACCTCGGAGTCGGTAGAGGGCGCCGGATCCGGTGCCGACCCAGAGCGTGCCATCGGCGTCCTCATGCAGCGCCATGACCGGCTCCGCGCTCTGCGTCGAGCGCAGGGGAATCGTCTCGAAGCGTCGGCCATCGAAGCGCTGCAGGCCGCTCAGCGTGCCCACCCATAACGCGCCATCGGCCCCCGGCTCCAGGGCCCGAACGCGGCCGTCGATGAGTCCGTCCGAGGCATCGAACGCTCGGACCGTATCGCCCGCGATCTCGGTGACCCCTGTCTCGGTGCCGATCCAGATGTGGCCATTGCTCGATTCGCCGATGGCGCGAATGAAGGCCCGAGCGAGCTCGCCGCCCTGCGGTCCCGAGCGGAAGCGGCCGTGCTCGAAGACGGCGAGGCCCGAGCGCGTTCCGATCCAGAGGGCTCCCGCCTTGTCGACGTGCAGGGCGGTAATGTTCTTGTTGGGAATGGCGCTTTCGTTGCCGGGCTCGAATACAGCGAAGCGGGCGCCGTCGTAGCGGGCGAGCCCTTCCTGCGTGCCGATCCAGAGATATCCGTCAGCTGTGCGAGCGAGCGCCTGTACGGTGCTCTGCGGCAGGCCGTCCGCGATTTGCCAATTGTCGGGCACGTACTGCGTGGGCTGAAGGGCCGGATTGAGCGCGGGCGAAGGGGCTGCGGCAGCTACAAACAGGATCGCGAGCAAGCCGCGAATCGCGAGACGAGTCATGCGCACGAAAATTCCGTACTTCCCTGGGCAATAGGGTTATCGGCCGGGAAGGTCGGGACTGAAGCCGCCGCAGCGGGCTCCGTGGGCGAAGGTTCAATTCAGCGAGAGCAGCGGCTGTTCGCCGACACGTGGATGGTATCACCGTTGTTCAATCCGGCCTGTTCGTGCTTCCCGCATTGGCGCATGTCCCGGTCGGTCGTCATTGCCTTCCAGTACACGTGGCCCTGACCGGAAGAGTCCGCGCTGATCGTCGTCGCGATGGAGGCATTGCCGTAGATGACCTGACCGGAAAGAATCATTTGACGCCGTCGCAGGTTCCGGTCGTAGAGCGTCACCTCGAGGTTATCGGGGGTGTCGTTCAGAACGTGGATGGTGACGGTGCCCAGACCGAGCGCTGAGGTGTGCGCACACGACAGCACGATGCCGGCGAGCGCGAGGCGGCTGAGGAGGCGAGGAAAGGGACTCATGTCGGAGAGCAATATAGCGCGTCGGCGCGCTGGGGGCACCTCGGGCTACACGAGCTTCAAGTCCCTGGGCGGTACCTGGGGAAAGATCCGCGCGCACTGGTCGGGCGAGAATCCCCAGAGGGTGCGAAACAGCCCCCCGAGGACCGCGCGATAGTCGTTCAGCACGGGAAAGTCGCGATCCTGCAGCAAGGCGCCGCGATTCACGGCGCGCTGCTCGCCGGCGAGCATCCCGCCGTTGATGCCGCCCCCGAGGATCCAGTACACCGTGCCGTGGCCGTGGTCCGTCCCGCGATTGCCGTTCTCCCTGAAGGTGCGGCCGAACTCCGATAAAACGACCACGACCGTGTTGTCCCACTCGGCGCCGAGCGACTGCGAAAAGGCTTGCAGGCCGCGGCCGAGGCTCCCGAGGTTGTTGGCCAGCGTGCCTTGTGCGGCGCCTTCGCCGACGTGCGTGTCCCAGCCGCCGACGTCGATGAACCCGATGCGGTATTTGTCGCGCATGAGATGCCCCATGCGCTCGGCCTCCAGCTCGAAACCCTTGGTGTTGATGGCGCTGCGGTTGGCCGCGTTCATCTCCTCGGCCATCTTCTGCGCCACTTCCTGGCGCAGGTCGAGGCCCTCGCGTACGGCCGTGCGCAGATGGTGGTCGGCGTACATGTCGTCGAGAATCTTCGATTGCCGCTCATCGAACGGTGGTTTGCCCACGTTCTTGAGCGAGAGATTCGGCACGGTGGAGGATCCTTCAAACGCGAGCGGCAGCGCATCCGTGAATGCGATGGGTGCCGCCGCCGATCCGGCCAAGGTCTCTGCGAGCCTGCCGAGAAACCCGGAGCGGTAGTCGCGCGTACCGCCCGTAGGTTGTCCGAGCTCGATGCTGTCCTGCGTCTCGAAGTGGCTGCGCGACAAATCGTCCGTGCCGGCGAAGGGCACGAAGGCAACCTGGCGCCGGAGGTAAAGCGATCCGATGGTGTCGCGCACCGCAGGCGCAAGCGCCCAGTCGGCGTCGAGAGCGAGTGCTCCGCTGCTCGCGCCCGTCTCCGGGCGCGGGATTGCAATGGTGGGCCGGGACTCGTAGTAGAAGCTGCTCGAGTACGGCACGAGCAAATTGACGGAGTCGTAGCCGCCGCGCAAGAACACCAGAAGAAATCGCGGCCCGGTGGTCGGTGCGGCATACAGGCGCGCCGTGACTCCGGCGGTTGCGAGCGCCGCGCAGCCGAGCTTCAGAACCTGGCGGCGTTTCACGGGTGCACCTCATTCATAGTTGAAGTCCGGCGAGGCGAGCAGGAACATGTTCCATTCCTGTTGCGAGCCTGCCCGGCCCAGCGCCTCGCGCGTGCGCGCGCTCAAGAACGGCTCGACCGCCTCGAAATACAGCCGATTGGACAGCTGGGGAAAGCCGGCCGCCGCGGCGGCAGCGCCTTCCTCGGAATCGAACAGGCCGGCGTTGCCCGACCCGATGGCTCGCGCGATCTCGAAGCGCCGGCTCATCTGGCCCGAGCTCGCCCAGGCGGGTTCCGTAAGCGGATAGCCGTCGGGCGTCGCATGCCCGAAGGGGGGTTCGCCGAGACCATTCAGCCAGTTGAACAGGGGTCGCGTGCTGGTGATCGTGCGCCCGTCGTAGGCGAAGCGCACGGCCGATATGACGAAGCGCGTCGGATCCTTGAATTTTCCGCCGAGTGCTGCGTCGAGCTCGGTAGAGAGGAGCATCACGCGCAACACGGCTGCGATGTCGCCGTCGGTGCGCTGGAAGGTCTTTGCCATTCGATCGACGAGCTGCGGCGGCGGAGTGTCGGCGACGAAGTAGGTGGCGAGCTCGCTCGAGATGAAATGCGCGCAGGCGGGCTGCTTGACGATCCAAGTCACCGCCTCGTCCACCTCGGCGAATCCGCGTCCCTGGATGGTGCGGCCGAGCACCACCTTGGTGCTGAAGTCGTGGCGTGCCGGGTTGAACTCGAACGCTCCATTGCGAAGGTAGAGGCTCGCCCACTCGGGCTTGATCTTCGGGGGATCGCGGGCATTGATGCCGCTGCCGGTCAACACGAGGGCAAGCTGCTGGACGTCCCGCTGCGTGTAGCCCCCATTGACGCCGAGGGTGTGCAGCTCCATCAGCTCCCGAGCGTAGTTCTCATTGACGTGCCCGGCTGCATTTTGGTTGTTGTCCAGATAAGCCAGCATCGCCGGATGCTCGAGCGTGGCGAGCACCAGGTCCTTGAAACGGCCAAGGGCGTGCGGACGGATCGCCCGGTCGGCGTAATCGGCTACCAGCCAGCGCAGATTTGCCTTCGCTTGATGCACGCTGAAATGATTCAGCCAGAACCACACCATTTCTTCCTTGAGCTGGTCGGGCGAGTAAGTCGCGCGCAAGAGCTCGCTGCGCACCGCCTCGTAGGCGAGCCGGTTGCCGCGCTCGTTCAACGCCTTGCGGGCCGCGTCCTTGTCGGGCCCATCGGGCATTGCGTTGATCGCCTTGTGCTCGGCGTTGACGTCGGCGATCGAGCGAGCCGCATCCAGGTGAGCGATCTCGAGGGAGGCGAGCTCCGCGGTGACCGGCGCCGGAAGCGCCCGGCGTGGAGACGCCTCGCGGCCTTCGAGCTGACGCTCCAGGTAGCGCTCGCGCCCGAGCCGATGAAGCTCGGCGACGCTTTCGCTGTCGATCCCGAAGCTCACCCGTTCCAGCCACAGCATGTCCTGCCGCTTGAGCACCGGCAGTGCCGCCGCTTTTGCGGGAGGAGCCTGATGGTGCGCGGAGTCGGCGCAGCCGGAGAGCAGAGCCGGCGCCATGGCGAGCACCGCCGGCGCCAGGGTGAAAAGCGCCGGTGCCGCGTCGAGCAGAGCGGGCGCCATGGCCAAGAGCGCCGCGCCCACGAAGGTCCTACCCGATCGTCCTTGTTTGCCGTGCGAGCTCACACGCCTCCAAAAAGCCATTTCGACCCTTGAGACCGACGCTTCGGTCCCCACAATAAAACGGGCGTTCTCGGCCGGCGTTGACGAGAATCCCGCCGGTTCCTGGGAAACCCCTCAGGCGGGGCCCAAAACGGGCCAAAGACGCGAAAATGTCGAGATTTTTTCGACACATGCCCGGCTACGTGGCAAACTCTGCGCCCTTTAAACACCCCTCGATGGATGGAAGCTCGAAATGGCCCGTACGATCCCCCTTTCCGATATCCGCAATATCGGCATTATCGCCCACGTCGACGCCGGTAAAACGACGACGACGGAGCGCATCCTGTATTACACGGGGCGTAAGCATACGATCATCGATATCCACGACACCAAGGACCTGAAGACGTCCACGACCACGGATTATCTCGAGCAGGAACAGAAGCGCGGCATCACCATCCAGAGCGCCGCGGTGTCGGCCTTCTGGCGCGACAAGAAGATCAATCTGATCGATACCCCGGGCCACGTCGACTTTACGATCGAGGTGAACCGGTCGCTGCGCGTGCTCGACGGCGCGGTGGTGGTATTCGACGGCGTCGCGGGCGTCGAGCCGCAATCCGAGACCAACTGGCGCCTCGCGGACAACTATGGCGTGCCGCGCTTCTGCTACGTGAATAAGATGGATCGCAGCGGTGCCAACTTCTTGCGCTGCGTCGACATGATCAAGAAGCGCCTCGGCGCGCGCCCGCTGCCGGTGCAGCTGCCGATCGGCTCCGAGGACAACTTCAAGGGCATGGTCGATCTGGTCGAGATGAAGGCGCTGATTTGGGATTCCGATGACAAGGACTCTCAATGGCAGACCCTCGACGTCACGGACGATCTTGCCGACAAGCTGCACATCACGGTGCCGAGCGACCGTGCCATTCTCGCCGACATCGCCAAGTACCGCACCGAGCTGATCGACACCTGCCTCGAGCAGGACGACGAGGCGATGGACGCGTACCTCACCGATAACGTCGTGCCCTCGCCCGATGTGCTGCGCGCCTGCCTGCGCAAGGGCACCATCACCTCAGCTTTCACGCCGGTTCTGTGCGGGTCGTCCTATAAGAACAAAGGCGTGCAGCAGGTACTCGATGCCGTGGTGGATTATCTGCCGGCGCCGACCGACGTGGCCGCCATCAAGACCGTGAATGCGGATGGCGAAGTCATCGGCGAGCGCAAGTGCTCGGACGATGAGCCTTTCTCGGCGCTCGCTTTCAAGGTCATCAACGACGCCTACGGCGCGTTGACCTTCGTCCGCGTGTACTCCGGCGTCCTGACCAAGGGAGCCTCGGTACAGAACTCGACGCGCGGTAAGCGTGAGAAGATCGGCCGTATGGTGGAAATGTTCGCCAAGGAGCCCAATCCGATCGAGGAAGCGCGGGCGGGCGACATCATCGCGCTGGTATCGCTCTCCGATACCGAGACGGGCGACACGCTGTGCGACGCCGCGAATCCGGTGGTGCTCGAGCGCATGCGGTTCCCGGACCCGGTCATCAGCGTTTCGGTCAAGGCGAAGACCAAGCAAGAGCAAGAGAAATTCGGCGTTGCGCTCGGCAAGATGGTGCGCGCCGATCCCTCCTTGCATCTGGAGACCGATCGCGAGACCGGTCAGACCATCCTGCGAGGCATGGGCGAGCTGCACCTCGAGGTGACGCTGGATCGCATGCGCACGGAATTCGGTGTCGAAGGCACCATGGGCGAGCCTCAGGTGGCGTACCGCGAGACCATCACCAAGAAGGTGAGCGAGCAGTACATCCACAAGAAGCAGACCGGCGGCGCCGGACAGTTCGCGGAAGTGTGGATCGACTTCGAGCCCCTGCAGCGCGGGTCCGGATTCGAGTTCGTCGACGAGACCGTGGGCGGCTCGGTACCCAAGGAATACGTCCCGTCCGTCGAGAAGGGCCTGAAGGTGCAGAAAGAGGATGGCGTGCTCGCGCACTATCCGACGGTGGACTTCCGCGCGACCTTGACGGATGGCAGCTACCATGACGTCGACTCGAATGCGCTGACCTTCGAAATCGCCGCCAAAGCGGCGTTCCGCGAGGCGATCCGCAAGGCCGGCCCCATCCTGCTCGAGCCGGTCATGAAGGTCGAGACCGTAACGCCGGGGGATTACCTGGGCGATGTGATCGGCGACATCAACCGTCGGCGCGGTTCCATCCTGGACCAGCTCGAGCGCGGGACCAATATCGCCGTCGTCGCGACGGTGCCGCTCTCGGAGATGTTCGGCTACATCGGCCACTTGCGCGGCATGACCAGCGGGCGTGCCTCGTACACGATGGAGTTCTCGCACTACGACCCGGTGCCGCGCAACGTCGCCGACGAGGTGATCGAGGCCGTGAGCAAGGCGAAGACCGCAGTCGCGAGCTGAAGAAGCCTCAGGGCTGGGGCGCCCCCGGCTGATCGGCGTAAATTTTCACGATCTCGTACAGGAAGCGCCGACCGTTCATCAGTGACACGACGCGGATGCGCTCATTGAGGCCGTGGGCGTGTGCGCCCTCGGCATCGTGAAACATCCCCGACAACCCATAGGTCGACACGCCGCGTGCGTTGAGGAAGCGGCCGTCGGTCGCACCGGTGGACATGGTGGGGACGATCGCGACGCCCGGCCAGATTCGGTTGGCGACGGTGCGTACCGGACCCATGATGCGTGCCGTCAGCGGCGGTGGCGGCGATTGAATACCGGTGTCGCCGGTCGGGGCAACCGCGATCTTGGCGTCGGCGATCACGTTGACGATCTGCTCTTGCACCGAGGCAATGGGCACGCCGGGGAGGATCCGGCAATTGACGTTAGCTCGCACGTGCTGCGGTAGCGCGTTCGGCGCATGCCCTCCCGCGATCTGCGTCGCGACGCAGGTGGTGCGCAGCATGCTGTTCCAGCCGGGATTGGCGGCCCAGAGCCGCTCCACCGCCGCCTCATCGTTCGGGTTGCCGAGCACGGCCTGCATGTCGGACGCGATTTGCGCAGGCGCGAGCTTGGACTCCGCCTCGAAGTAGCCGCGGGTGGCCTCGTTCAGGGCAACGGGAAAATCATACGCGCCGAGCTTCTCGATGCCGGCGGACAATCGCACGATGGGGTTGTTCTTGTTCGGGCGGGAGCTGTGTCCCCCGACGTCGGAGGCGTCGAGGGAGAAATCCTGGTACACCTTCTCGCCGGCCTGGATTTGCAGCGCGACAGGCTTGCCGCCGGCGTCGAGCTCGCCTCCCGCGCCCTCGTTGAGCGCGAATTCGGCATCGAGGACCCCCGGCTGGGTGCTCATGAGCCAGGCCACGCTGTTGTACTCGTTCGGCGTCTCCTCGCCGCAGGTGAGCGCGAGCTTGATATCGCGCCGCGGCTTGAATCCTTCGCGCGCGTAGCGGATGAGACTGTCCGTGAACACCGAGGCCATGGCCTTGTCGTCGCTCGCGCCGCGCGCATAGAACCAGCCGTTCTCCTCGACCAGCTTGAAGGGATCGCGCTCCCAATCCTCGCGCTTGGCCTCCACCACGTCGATGTGGGCGAGGAGTAGGATCGGCTTCAATCGCCGGTCGCGGCCGTGCAGGACGGCGATCAGCGCTCCATCGTTCGGGCGATCCGCGGGGGCGAGGATCTGCATCTCGGCTGCAGGGATTCCCGCCGCCGTGAGTCGTGCGCGCATCGCCTCGGCTGCGCGCGTGCAGCTGCCGACCGAGCGCGTGGTATTGATCTCGACCAGCTCCTTGTAGAGATCGCGAAATGCCGGCTCGTCGTTCGACGGGGGCTGGGCCCCGTGCACCGGTCCGGCGAGGTACGCAACCGCGGCGGCCGACAGGATCGATGCTCGCATGCTCATGCTGTTCACTCCGTCTTGGGCAGCGTGCAGCCTGCCGGTTGCCGCAATGGTTATCAAGCGCTTCCACCGCCACGCATCCGGGCTGGGCGCCCCCGGCTGGGCGCCCCCGCTGATTCGCTGCCAAGGAGGAGGTATCATTCGCCCCTTTGAGCGAGCGCCGGGAACGCATCGAGGGCATTCATGAGAAATATCACGCTGTTCGTGAACACGCTGTGCATGACGGCGCTCGTAGCGCTCGCGGCCACGCCAGCGCCCGCGGCCACGCCAGCGCCCGCGACCGCTCCGCCCACCGCGACCGCGCCGATCGCCATCCGCGCGGGCCGTCTCATCGACGTGGTGTCGGGGCGCACGCTCACCGATCAGGTGATTCTGATCCGCGGCGCCAAGATCGAGGCTGTGGGCGCCGATGTGAGAATCCCGCCGGGCGCCCAGGTCGTCGACCTGTCCGACATGACGGTGCTCCCGGGCCTCGTCGATTGCCACACCCACCTCGCGGATCTTGCGAATGCCGAGCCGCTCGACCTCTTGCGCAAGACGGCCGCCCAGACGGCGTACGAGGCCATTCCGAATGCGCGGGTCACCCTGCTCGCCGGGTTCACCACCGTGCGCGACGTCGGCGTGTATCGCGCCTTCAACGACGTCGCCATGCGCGACGCCATTGCGAAGGGCATCATCATCGGACCGCGCATGTATGTCGCGGGCGCCTACATCACCATCAGCCAAGGCGCCGGCGCGATGACCGGACTCTCTCCCGATGTGCAGCTCCCGTGGGACATGCAGTTCGGCGTTGCGAACAGTCCCTGGGAGGTGCGCCAGAAAATCCGGGAGCTCGCCCACCGCGGTGCGGATCACATCAAAGTGTTGTCCACGGGCGCAGTGCTGACGCATGGGAGCAATCCGAAGTCGATCGAGTTCACCCCCGAGGAGCTGCGCGCCGCGGTGGAAGAGGCCGCCAACTTCGGGTTGCGCGTGGCCGCGCATGCTCACGCAGCCGAGGGCATCAAGAACGCCATTCGCGCAGGCGTCGCCTCGGTCGAGCACGCGACGCTGATCGATGACGAAGGAATCGCGCTTGCGAAGCAGCACGGCACCTATCTCGACATGGACATCTACGACGAGGAGTGCATCCAGTCCGCCGCCGATACTCCGGCGGATTTCCTCAAGCACGACCAGGATCTCGGCGAGATCCAGCGCCGCAATTTCGCCAAAGCGGTGCGCGCCGGAGTGAAAATGACCTTCGGCACGGATGCGGGGGTTTGCCCGCACGGCATCAATGCGCGGCAGTTCGCCTACATGGTCAAGTATGGCATGACCCCGATGCAGGCGATTCAATCGGCGACGGTGAATGCTGCGGATCTCATAGGCCATTCCGAGTTGTTCGGCACCATCAGCGCCGGAAAATCGGCGGACATCGTCGCCGTCAAGGGCGACCCGCTGACCGATATTCGTATCCTCGAGCATGTCGACTTCGTCATGAAGGAAGGAGCGATCTACAAACTTGACATCCTCCCGCCCCAAAAAGGGGAAGGGATTCCCTCAGCAGGCGTTCGATGTCCCGAACGGAAGAGGATATTTCGAGCCGAGTTGATGTCCCGATCATGCGCAACACCACACTCGGCACATACCCAGCTTCTTATTCCGAGCTCTGCGACACCTTTCGGCCCCGTCCTGGCATGGCAAGACGAACAGTCTCGGGTGGAGAACGATTCATTCACTTCCTCGTACCAAGCTCCGTGCGCAGTCGCTTTGTAGCGGAGCATGCCTCGGAAGGAAGACCAGCCTGCATCGAGGACGGATTTC